>Ga0182024_10022857_pt1 | contig 11242 bp, 6 predicted proteins | sample P32metaG_FD_120480 | JGI IMG/M metagenome (GOLD analysis project Ga0182024, IMG submission 120480) | Permafrost microbial communities from Stordalen Mire, Sweden - P3-2 metaG (Illumina Assembly) | ecosystem: Environmental > Terrestrial > Soil > Wetlands > Permafrost | place: Sweden: Stordalen... | reverse complement strand
TTGTTATTCACGCGCGCTGGCCGCGTCGCCGGATTTTGTGATGGCCTGGAACAACATGGGCGACGTTCTGGTTCGGCAGATGAAGTTCGACTCCGCCGCCGCCGCCTGCCGCCGGGCGCTGGAACTGGAGCCGAATCTTCCCGACGCCCACAACAACCTGGGTCTGGCCCTCTGCGGCCTTGGCCAATACGACGCGGCGATCGACGCATTCACAGCCGCGATGCGGCTGCGCCCGGATTTTGCCGACGCGCACATGACGCTCGGCGTTCTGCTGTTGCGCAACGGCGACTATCCCGCCGGCTGGCGCGAGTACGCATGGCGATGGAAAATGAAAGACGCGGCCCTGGGACCACTGAAACTTTCCGAGCCGCCGTGGGACGGGGGAGAACTGAACGGCAAGCGCATTCTGCTCCACTGCGAGCAGGGATTCGGCGACAACATTCAGATGATCCGCTACGCTCCGCTGGTGCGCCGGCACGGCGGGCGGACGATTGTTTATTGTCATCCGAGCATGGTCCGTCTGCTGCGCAGCGCCGAGGGAGTTGACGAACTGGCCGCGTGGGACCGCCCGCCGCCGCCGTATGACGCGCACTGCCCGCTGCTCAATCTGCCGGGTGCGTGCAAGACAACCCTGCAAAACATTCCCGCCGGCAGCCTGTCCCGGCGCGCCGGGATGCCGTATCTGCGGGCGGATCCCGCGCTGGCGAAACAATGGCGACGGCGCATGCGATCCGACGGCCGCCGCAAAATCGGCCTGGCCTGGGCGGGCGCCTGCCATCCCACGGGCCGCGCCATTCCCCCGGCGGCGCTCGCCGAACTAACGGCAGGCTCCGATCCCTGGCTGTGCAGCCTCCAAAAGGGAGGGGTCTCCCAGCAAAAGCCGCCGCTCGCGATGACGGATTGGACGGGTGAACTGAACGATTTTGCCGACACGGCGGCGCTGATCGACAACCTCGATCTGGTCATCACCATCGACTCGGCCGTGGCCCATCTGGCCGGAGCGATGGGAAAGCCGACGTGGGTGCTGCTCCCCTCTTTGTCGGATTGGCGATGGATGCAGGGCCGCGAGGATTCGCCGTGGTATCCGACAATGCGTCTGTTCCGCCAGGAAAAACAGGGCGATTGGGATGCGCCGGTGAGGCGCGTGGCCGAGGCGCTGCGACGGTCATGAACCCAAGCGCCGCACAATCACGCATCGCCGAATTGCGCAAGGCCGCCGCCGCTCATGGAGATTCCGCCCAGCACCTGCGCGATCTGGCCGATGCCCTGCTCGGCGAAGGGAACCTCGACGAGGCGATCAACTGCTACAAACAAGCCGTGGCGCTGCGGCCCGACGTGCCCGAAACACACAACAACATGGGCGTCGCCCTTGCGCGCGCGGGCAGGATGGATCAGGCTCTGGAAGCGTACGGCCGGGCGCTGGAGTTGCGTCCGGACTATGCCGAGGTGCACAACAATCTCGGCCTCGTGATGTGCGACCGGCGCGATTGGAACGCGGAGATCGCCTGCTTCAATCAGGCGGTCCGCCTCAAGCCCGATTTCGCCGACGCCCACGGCAATCTGGGAAATGCGCTCTACGAAAATGGGAGTATCGACGCCGCGATCGCCTGCTATCGCCGGGCGCTGTCGCTGCGGCCCGATTCGCATGGGACGCACAACAATCTGGCTAACGCCCTCTGTGCGCTGGGCGATTTCGACGCCGCGATGGCTGCCACCAGGCGAAGTCTGGAACTCAATCCCAACTTCGCCGAAGCGCACCTCAGCCTCAGCATCATGCTACTGCTTCAAGGCGATCTCGAACATGGCTGGCCTGAATATGAGTGGCGCTGGAAGTCCAGGGAGCATCGCACTCCCTCGGCGAATTTCGCGCAGCCGCCGTGGGACGGAAGCGACCTGAACGGCAAACGCATTCTGCTGCACAGCGAACAGGCGCTGGGCGACACAATTCACTTTGTCCGCTATGCCCCGCAACTGACGCGGCGCGGCGGAAAGGTGATCGTGGCCTGCCAGCCGGAAATGGCCTCGCTGCTTGGCGGCGCCGACGGGGTTGAGACCGTGGTGGATCGCCACGGCGCGCTGCCCCCGTTCGACGTGCATTGTCCATTGCTGAGCCTGCCGGGGATGTTCAAGACAACTCTCAGGAACATACCGGCCGACGTGCCTTACCTGCGGGCGGACGAAACCAGGGTTCGCCAGTGGCTAAACAGAATCCCCGCCGACAATCGCCGGAAGGTCGGTCTGGTCTGGTCCGGCGGCGCGCATCCGCCGGGGCGGGCGGTGCCGCTGGAACAACTCGCGCGCCTGGCGGAGATTCCCAACATCTGGTTTTGCAGCCTCCAGAAAGGCGAAGCCGCGGCGGCCCTGCGATCGTCGCAAATCCAAATGGCTGATTGGACCGATGAATTGCATGATTTCGCCGACACCGCCGCGCTGGTCGAAAACCTTGATCTGGTCATCAGCGTGGACACGGCCGTCGCCCATCTCGCCGGCGCGATGGGCAAACCGGTGTGGGTGCTGCTAAAGTTTGTTCCGGATTGGCGGTGGATGCTTCAGCGCGCGGATTCACCCTGGTATCCGACGATGCGGCTGTTCCGCCAGAGCCGGCTGGGAGATTGGAAAGCTCCCATCGCGCTGCTCACAACCGCCGTTGCCACACCATGACCGCGGATGAAGAACTCCAACTCGGCCTGAAACTTTGCAAGGCGGGCAATCTGCCGCAAGGAGTTGAAGCTCTGCGCCGCGCCATCGAGCTGCGGCCCGATCTTCCGGTGGCTTATCATTATTTGGGCAACGCACTGTGCGACCTGAAGGATTGGAGCCAGGCGGTCGCGATTTTCACCAAGGCCGCGGAATTGTGGCCGGATCACCCGCAGACTCATTACGACCTCGCCTTGGCGCTTTACGAGATGAGCGAATACGCCGCGGCCGAGGCGGCGTGCCGGCAGGCGCTGGCGCGGCACGAGGCGAATCACCAGACCCACGCGCTGCTCGGACTGATCCTGCGCCGCCGCCGCCGGCCGGACGAAGCGGCCGCCGCATACAACCGCTCGCTGCAGCTTCGGCCCGATCAGCCGCAGGTGCTGAGCAACATGGGCAACGCCCTGTTCGACCAGGGGCGAGCCGAGGATGCGGCGGCCGCCTTCACCAGGGCAATCCAACTCCAACCCAATTTGCCCGAGGCGCACAACAGTCTCGGCAACACGCTGCGTGCGGCGGGAAAGTTCGACGAAGCGGAGGCGGCGTACCGGCGGGCGCTGGCGCTGCGTCCCGATTCACTTGATGCGGCGAACAACATCGGCGCGGTGATGTCCGCCCGCGGCCAATGGAGCGAGGCGGCGGCCGTTTATCGCCGCATCATCGGCGCGCATCCGGATTACGCGCCGGCCCACTGGGATCTGGCGCGGATTCTGCTCGGCGAGGGAGACTATCCCGCAGGCTGGCGCGAATACGAATGGCGCTGGCGCGTCCCGGACCTGCGGCTGGGCAGGCGACCGAATTCACCGCAATGGAATGGAGAAGACCTCAACGGAGAGTCGCTTCTGGTGTTCGCGGAGCAGGGATTTGGAGATGCCATACAATTTGTGCGATTTGTTCCGCAGTTGGCGCAACGCGGCGGAAGGCAAACCCTCCGGGGCGGAAGGCAAAGCCTCCGCGGCGGAAAAATCATTTTGGCCTGCCGCGCCGAACTCGTGCCGCTGTTTGCGCGAGTCCAAGGTCTGGCACAATGCGTGCCGTCCGACCAGCCGTTTCCGGCGCACCATTTGTCCTGTCCGCTGCTCAGTCTCGCGGGAATCCTCGGCGTGACGCTGGAGAATCTTGCGGCCCCGCAATCTTATCTGACAGCCCACGCGCAGCTGGCGAAGACCTGGGCACAGCGGCTGGCAGCCGACACGCGACGAAAAATCGGCCTGGTCTGGTCGGGAAAAAGTTTTCCCAATCCGTTCCGATCCGTCCCTCCCGAGCAATTGGAGCCAATCGGCAAAGTTGCCGGGATTCGATGGATCAGCCTGCAGACCGGCGACGCCGCGGCGCAGCCGCCGGCGGGATTGGACACGCTCGACCTCGGCGGTGAACTTCGAACCTTCGACGACACCGCGGCGCTGATCGCCGGGCTTGATATGGTCATCACCATCGACACGGCCACGACCCATCTGGCCGGCGCGCTGGGAAAACCGACGTGGGTGCTGCTGCAGCGCTTTGCCGATTGGCGATGGGGACGGGAGGGCCAGACGTGTCCGTGGTATCCGACGATGCGGCTCTTTCGCCAGGAGCGACAAGGCGACTGGAAAGCGGCCGTCCAGGAATTGGTCTCCGCGCTGGCCGGTTTATGACGGTACAAGAGCAGTTCCAAGCCGGCGTCAATCTCCACAAGGCGGGAAAGCTCGCCGATGCACGGGCTTACTACCGCCAGGTTCTCAGTCATCAGCGCGATCATCCTGATGCCCTGCACCTGCTGGGCGTGATCGCGCTGCAGACCGGCGACCCCCAAGCGGCGATCGAGTCGATCGCCCGGGCGATCGTGCTGAATCCCAACCAGGCCGCCTACCACGCGAACATCGCACTGGCGCTACTCAAGCTGAATCGCAAGGCCGAAGCGCTGGGCGCGTATCAGCGGAGCGTCGGCCTGAACCCCACGCTGCCGCTGACGCACTTCAACATGGGAAATGCACTGGCCGAGGCGCGACAGTTTGATGAGGCGATCGCCTGCCTGCGGCGAGCCGTGGACCTTGCGCCAAATCTCGCCGAGCCGCACAAGAACACGGGAGACGCCCTGCGCGCCCAGGGAAACTGGGACGACGCCGAGGCGGCCTACCGGCGGGCGCTGGCACTGCGGCCGGATTGGCACGAGGCGATGACCAATCTCGGCGTCGTCTGCCGCGTGAAGGGAGACGTGGAGCAGGCGATACGCCTGTTCGACGCGGCCCTCGCCCGCAAGCCCGACGATCCGGCGGCACTTTGGAACAAAGGATTGGTTTATTTGATGCGCGGCGAATATGAGCAGGGATGGCCGCTGTTTGAATGGAGATTGAAAGCCCTTGGAATGGGATCGGACGCCGGGTTGCAGGGGCGGAGATGGGATGGATGCGACCTCGCGGGCAAACGCATTCTGATTCAGGGCGAACAGGGGTTTGGAGATGCCCTACAATTTGCGCGGTTCGTGCCCGAAGTGGCGCGGCGCGGCGGACGGATTGTTTTGTCCTGCCGCGCGGAACTCGCGCCGCTGTTTCGGCGAATGGAAGGCGTGAGCGAATGCGTGCCATCCGACCAGCCGCTGCCGCCGCATGACCTGAGTTGTCCGCTGCTCAGTCTGGCCGGAATCCTGGGCGTGACTCTGGCGAATCTGGCGGCGCCGCAATCTTATCTGACTGCCGACGCGCACATGGCGAATGACTGGGCAAATCGTCTTGCGGGCAAAAAGCCAAGGAAGGTCGGCCTGGTCTGGTCGGGGCAGAGTTTTCCCAATCCGTTTCGATCCTTGCCGCCGGAACAATTGGAGCCTCTGAGGAATGTTGATGGGATTGACTGGATAAGTTTGCAGACCGGCGACGCCGCGGCGCAGCCGCCAACGACATTGGACATGCTCGACGCAGGCCGCGAACTGAAGACCTTTGACGACACCGCGGCGGTGATGGCCTGCCTGGATCTGGTCATCACCATCGACACCGCCGCCGCGCACCTCGCCGGCGCGCTGGGCATTCCCACCTGGGTGCTGGTCCCGCGTTTCCCGGACTGGCGATGGGGCCGCGCGGGCGAAACCTGCCCGTGGTATCCAACCATGCGGCTCTTCCGCCAGGAGCAACAGGGGGATTGGAAAGAGGCTATTGAGAGAATCATCACCGCGCTGGGCCGTGCATGACGGTACAAGAGCAAATCCAACTCGGCATGAATTTCCACAAAGCCGGAAAGCTGGCCGAGGCGGAGAAGCAGTATCGATTGGCCCTCAGTCGTCATGGCGATCATCCCGACGCGCTGCACCTGCTGGGCGTGATCGCGTTTCAGACCGGCAACCATCGGGAGGCGGCCGATTTGATCGGAAAGGCTCTGGCACTCGATCCAAACAAGCCCGCCTATCACGCGAACGCCGCGCTGGCGCTGATGAAGCTGAATCGCCATGATGAGGCGCATGAGGCTTACCAGCGATCGGTCGCGCTGAACCCGAAGCTGGCGCTGACGCACGTCAACATGGGCAACGCGCTGGCCGAGGCGGGACTGCTGGACGCGGCGATCACTGCCATGGAGCGTGCGCTGGAACTGGAGCCGAATCACGCCGAGGCGCTCTACAATCTGGGAACCGCTTACATTCTGATGGGCCGGCGCGATTTCGGCCCGCCTGCGGCCGCAGCATTCGAGCGGGCGGTGCAGTGCTTCCGCAAGGCGCTCGAACAGAAACCTGATTGGCGAGAGGCGATTAACAACCTCGGCCACACCCTCTGCCGACTCGGGCGTTTTGACGAGGCCCAGGAGGCGTACCGCCAGGCGGTCCTGCGGCGACCGGATTGTGCTTCGTCCCACTTCGGCTACGCCGTCATGCTGCTTCGCAAAGGTGAGTTCGCGCAAGGCTGGCGAGAGTACGAATGGCGGCTGCGGGCGGCGGAGCTGGGAATCCGCAGCTTGAAAGTTCCAATGCCACGCTGGGACGGCGGCGACTTGAGCGGCAAAACCATTCTCCTGTGCGCCGAGCAGGGATTGGGCGATACGATATTCTTCTCGCGATTCGTGCCGCTGGTCGCGCAGCGCGCCGGAAAAGTCACGGTGGCCGTGCAGCCGGATTTGCTCGCCTTGCTGCGGAGCATCAGCGCCCAGACTCGCTGGATCGCGCTGGGTGAACAGGTGGGCGTGTGCGACGCATACTGCCCGCTGCCCAGCCTGCCGGGAGTGATGCGAACGAATCTGACCAACATCCCGGCCGAAGCGCCGTACCTCCGGGCCGACGCGGAATTGAGCCAAAAATGGCGGGCGCGGCTGCCCCAGGGACGTCCGAAAGTCGGTCTGGTCTGGGCGGGAAAATCTCAGCAGCACATCGACCGCGAGCGATCATTGCCGCTTGCCCAGTTGGCGCCGCTGGCACAAAACGGAGCGTGGCTCGTGAGTCTGCAAAAAGGCGAAGCCGCCCGGCAAGTGGCCGCGTCGAAATTTCCCATCGCCGACTGGACCGATGAATTGAAGGACTTTTCCGATACGGCGGCCCTCGTGGACAATCTCGATCTGGTCGTGACCGTGGACACCGCCGTGGCGCATCTGGCCGGCGCGATGGGCAAACCCGTGTGGATGCTCCTGCCCTTCGTGCCGGATTGGCGCTGGATGCTGGAGCGAAACGATTCGCCGTGGTATCCCACCATGCGATTGTTCCGGCAGGAAAAACTGGGTGATTGGGAAGCGCCGGTGAGCCAGATGGCTCTGGCGCTGCGCGAACTATGACCGTTCAGGACATGCTCCAACAGGCGCTGCGGCACCACCAGTCGCGCAGACTGGCCGACGCGGAGGAACTCTATCTGCAAATCCTGCGCCTGGAACCGACGAATTCCGTCGCGCTCAACCTGCTCGGCGTGCTGGCGATGCAAAGCGAAAAGCCGGCCAAGGCGCGGCAATTTCTGCAACGAGCCATCGACCTGTCCCCCGCCAATGGAGAATTTCATTTCAATCTCGGCCTGGCGCTGGCCGCGGACAACATGCCGGCCGAGGCGGAGGCCAGTTTTCGCAAGGCAACTTTGCTGTCGCCGAGGAATCCCGCGGCGTGGAACAAGCTGGCCGAGCTGCTGATCGAGGACGGCAAAGCGCAGGAGGCCGCGGCCGCCTGCCGCAAGGCGCTGGCTCTGCAACCGAAATTCCCCGAAGCCTGCAACACGCTGGGCCGGGCGATGTTCGGTCTGGACGATCTAGACGCCGCCATCGCCGCCTTCAGCCGCGCAGTCGAGCAATATCCGAACTTCGCCGCGGCACAATGCAATCTCGGCCAGGCGATGTGCGAAAGCGGCCGGTATGACCAGGCTCTTGTTTCCCTGCGGCGGGCGATAGAACTCAAGCACAATTTCGCCCTGGCCCACTGGAACCTCGCCCTGCTCCTGCTGCGGCTTGGGGATTTCGAGCGCGGCTGGCCCAAGTTTGAAGCGCGCTGGCGACTGCCCAATGTGGACATGGTCATGCCCTACCAGCAGCCCTGGTGGGACGGCGGCCCGCTCCACGGCAAACGCATCCTTCTTCACGCCGAGCAGGGATTCGGTGACACCATCCAGTTCATCCGTTATCTGCCGATGGTGATCGAACGCGGCGGAAAGGTTCTGGTCGTCGCCCAGCGGGAACTGGTTCCGCTCCTGCGCTGCATCGGCGGCGTTGAGCAGTGGTTGTCGGAGGGAGATCGTCTGCCGGAGTTTGACGTGCACTGCCCCATGCTGAGCCTGCCGGGGCGATTTCAAACCAAACCGGCGGACATTCCAGCGATGGTTCCCTATCTGACGTGCGAGGCGACATGCGCGGAACGGTGGCGAGGCCGACTCAGGAAATATCCGCGGCCGAGGATCGGCCTGGCATGGACGGGAAGCCCGATCAACCCAGAGAACCCTACGCGCTCATTCCCACTGGCGGCCATGGCGCCGTTAGGCGAGGCGACAAGCGGATCATTTTTCAGCCTGCAAAAAGGAGCGGCGGCGGCGCAGTCGGCGGCGGCGCCCATGCCGCTGGTCGATTGGACCGATGATCTGCATGACTTTGCCGACACCGCCGCGCTGATGGAGAGTCTCGATCTTGTCATCACCACCGACACCTCCGTCGCGCACCTCGCCGGGGCGCTGGGCCGGCCGCTGTGGGTGCTTCTGAAGTATGTGCCCGATTGGCGATGGTTCATCGATCGGAGTGATTCGCCCTGGTATCCGACGGCGAAACTCTTCCGCCAGCCGCGCCGCGGTGATTGGTCGGCGCCGATGCGGCAGGCGGCCGAGGCGCTGCGGTCACTATGAACACGCCGATCCTCCAGCATCTCTTCGAGCAGGCCGAATCCCTCCGCCGCGAAGGCAAACCGGCCGAGGCCGCCCAGGCGTACGGAAAATGCCTGACGCTGGATCCGCTCTGCTACGCGGCCTGCCGCAACCTCGGCCACGTTCTGCGCGAGATGGGCCGCCTGCCGGATGCCATCCGCGCGTACGAGCGAGGGCTTTCCATGCAGCCCAAAGACGCCGCCGCCCTCCGCGGCCTGGGCGATGCGCTGCGCACGCTCGGACAATACGATAAGGCAATTGTCGTCTATCGGCGGGCGCTGGAGCTGTGGCCGCACTCAGCCGAGTTTCACCAAAACCTGGGTCTGGCTCTTTGCCTGTCTGAAAACACGGACCAGGCCGTGGAGGCGCTTGAGCGCGCCGTCCAATTGGAGCCGCAGCGCTATCTGGCTCACAACAATCTGGCCTACGCGTACGAATCGCTGGGCGATTTCGAGCGCGCGATCGCCCATTACGACCGGGCGCTGGAGATCGCGCCCCATCAAACCAGCGTGGCCGGCAACCGCCTCTTTGCGCTCCAATGCAAACCGGACCTGGAGCCGTCGATCCTGCGTGCGGAGCTTGAAGCGTGGGACCGCCGTTTCGCGCGGCCTCTGCGAGAATCGATCCCGCCGCTGGCCAATGATCGTTCAGCCGATCGCCCGCTGAGAATCGGCTACGTCTCCGCCGATTTTCGGCGGCACGTTGTCGGGTGGAATCTGCTGCCGATCCTCACCCATCACGATCGCCGGCGATTCAACGTCTTCTGCTATTCCAACCTGCCGCGGCCCGACGACGTCACGGAGCAACTGGCGAAACAAACCGACGGCTGGCGAAACATCGTCTCCGTCAGCGACGATCAGGCGGCACAGATGATCCGGGCCGACAAGATCGACATTCTGGTCGATCTCGCCCTGCACAGCGCCGGCAACCGCCTGCTGATCTTCGCCCGCAAACCCGCCCCCGTGCAGATCACCTATCTCGGCTACGCCGGCACGACGGGATTGCCGACGATCGACTATCGCCTCTCCGATCCCTGGCTCGATCCCCCGGACGCCGACCCGGCCTGTTACACGGAAAAAACCCTCCGCCTGCCACACAGCTACTGGTGCTACCAGAGCAGCGGGCCTACCCCCGACGTGCGGCCGGCCCCGCGCATCGCCAACGGATATGTCACGTTCGGATGTTTGACGAATTTCGCCAAAGTCTCGCGGGCCGCGCTGCAGTTGTGGACGGGAATCCTGCAGCGAATGCCCGCGTCGCATCTGCTGCTCTACTGCCCGTCGCTTTCGCGCCGCCAAACCGTCAGCGACCTGTTCGCCGCGCGTGGAATCCCGCCCGAGCGGGTGGAGTTCGTCGCCTGGCAGCCGTGGGATCAATACATTCAAACGTATCACCGCATGGATATCGCCCTCGACCCCTTCCCGCGCGGCGGCGGCATCACCAGTTGCGACGCGATCTGGATGGGCGTCCCCGTCATCACCCTCATGGGCAAAACCGCCATGGGCCGCGGTGGGTGCAGTGTGCTGGGCAATGTCGGATTGTCCGAACTTATCGCACACACCGAAACCGAGTACGTGGCTCTGGCCGCGCAGGCCGAGCGATGGATCGAACTGCGGCCCACGCTGCGCGAGAGAATGCGCGCTTCGCCGCTGATGGACCCCGCCGGGTTTTGCCGCGATCTGGAAGGCGTCTATCATCAGGTCTGGGCGACATGGGCGGCTCAATGAATAGCGCAGGCATACAAGACACATTCATGCTGGCGGTGCAGCGCCATCAGGCGGGTGGCCTGGCGGAGGCGGAGCAACTTTACCGGCGGGTGCTGGAGCAGTCGCCGGAGAATCCGGCCGTGCTGCACATGCTGGGGGTGGCGCTCTGGCAGAGCGGCCGGGCGTTCGACGGTGAGGAGTTTCTCCGCCGCGCCATCGCCGCCGATCCGATGCAGGCGGAGTATTACGGCAGCCTCGGCCTGGTTCTGGCGTCGCTGAAAAAATGGGGGCGCGCCGTCGCCGCGTACCAGCAAGCCATCGATCTCAAGCCGCAATCCCCCTCTTTTCACGGCAACATGGGAATGGCCTTGCACGCGATGGGAAAGCTCGGTCAGGCCGTCGGCTGCTATCAAAAAGCGCTGCAACTTCGGCCTGACTGGCAGCAGATCGTCAACAACCTCGGATCGGCCCTGCACGCGCTGGGCGAGATGGAGCAGGCGATCGCGGCGTATCGCAGAGCGGCGGAACTGGCGCCCACTGATCCATCCCCGCAGCGCAACCTGG
>Ga0182024_10022856_pt1 | contig 11242 bp, 7 predicted proteins | sample P32metaG_FD_120480 | JGI IMG/M metagenome (GOLD analysis project Ga0182024, IMG submission 120480) | Permafrost microbial communities from Stordalen Mire, Sweden - P3-2 metaG (Illumina Assembly) | ecosystem: Environmental > Terrestrial > Soil > Wetlands > Permafrost | place: Sweden: Stordalen... | reverse complement strand
GCCGGGCGCAACTCCCGAGGCGTGGGCAGTTGATTTTCCCAATCACGTCGAGAACGGCGACCTGGTGGTTCCCCCAGGGCATTACTTCATGATGGGCGACAACCGGCACAACAGCCTTGATTCCCGCTATTGGGGCTTTGTGCCCAGGGAGAATATCGTAGGCCGGCCATTGTTCAACTACTGGTCGTTCAAGACGCCGGAAGACCAATACGAGAAACCCGGAATTGCCAGCAGCGTGGCCTGGATGGGGCATGTGGTGCTGCACTTCATCAGCGATACGCGCTGGAAGCGGACGCTGAACCCGGTGCGCTAGGGAAGCTCTGATTTAATTCGACGTCGAGGCGGACGTTCCCTCCGGGGCTAAAGCCCACGGTTGATTCTTTCGGTGTTATACGGGGGTTGAAACCCCCGCCTCCCTCCGAATTGAGTTTTTCCGCAGCTTGTACAGCCGAGCCTTTTCGAGACTGTTGCTTATTCAGAGAGTCCCTAAGGCCTGGCCGCCGAGTTCGGCCCGCTGCAGCGGAATACCATAGATAAGACAATGATCGAAGACGTGCAAGCGAGAAAGAGGAAGCGCGGGTGGCTCTGGCTGGCGCTGGCATTGCTGCTGGCCCTTCTGGCGGTTTTCATTGTGCCGCCGATGGTGGGCATCAACCGCTACAAGAGCCGGATTACGGGGCTGATGTCAGCCACGCTGGGCCGTCCGGTACGCCTTTCTTCGGTTGAAATGCGTTTGCTGCCTACCCCAGGCTTTGTGCTGACCGACCTGACGGTTGAAGAAGACCCAGCCTACGGAGCCGAGCCGATCCTCCATGCCAATACGGTGACGGCCTCGATCCGGCTGCGGTCGTTGTGGCGGGGACGCCTTGAAGTGAGCACGATCAGCGTAGACGAAGCCAGCCTGAACCTGGTGCGCACATCGGAAGGCCGCTGGAACCTCGACTCGCTTTTTCGCACGGCTGCGGCAAGAGCCCAGCCGGCTGCGGGAAGCGCAGGGCAGAGCCGGCACAAGCGGGCGGCGCCGTTCCCTTACCTCGAGGCAACCAATTCCCGGATTAACTTCAAGCGCGCTACGGAGAAGCTGCCGTTTTCGCTTGTCGGCACTGACCTCTCTTTCTGGCAGGATCAGCCGGGTGACTGGCGCATCCGGCTGCGCGGCCAGCCAGCTCGCACCGATGTGAGCCTGGATCTTGCCGACACCGGGGTGGTACGGCTGGAGGCAAGAGCTCAGCAGGCGCCAGAATTGAGGCTGATGCCCATTCATTTGGACGTGGAGTGGCGGGAGGCGCAACTGGGTCAGCTTGCACGGCTGGTGATGGGATCAGATCCAGGCTGGCGTGGAGACCTGACCGGGGAATTGCAATTGGATGGCACCGCGGATGCCGCTGAGATCAAGACACGGCTGCGCGCAACGGGAGTTCATCGGGCCGAGTTTGCTCCTGCTGCGCCACTGGACTTCGATGCCAGTTGCGGCTTTCTCTATCACTTAACCTCCCGCTCAACGGAGAACCTGGTTTGCGATTCTCCGCTCGGTGACGGCCACATTCGTCTGGCCGGGGACCTGCCGGGCAACGGCAACCTACTCCACTTCTCCGTGGAACTTGACCGCATTCCGGTGGCTGCGGGCCTGGACGCGCTGCGCACCGTCCGCAGCGGTTTTGGGCCAGGCCTGGAAGCTGCGGGTTCGATTAGCGGCAAGATCAGCTATGCGGCGATTGCCTCCGAAGCTGAGTCTCAAGAAAAGCCGGCGCGCGAAGAACGTCGTGGCAGGGGGCGATTGGCGAAGGCACATGCGACTGCGCCAGGTCCGCTCACGGGGAGCTTGACGGTGCACGGGTTTCAACTGACCGGCGATGGGCTCAGTACGCCCATTCAGGAGTCGAGGCTGGTGTTGGAGCCCGTGCCCACGCCTGCCCAAAGCCCGGCGCCGGGACATCGTCTTGCCAATGCGCAGCCTGCGGCGCTGGAAGCGACCGTATCGTTTCCTGCTGGCGGGGTCATCCCGGTCGCTCTGACCGCTCGCCTGGCACTCTCAGGATATGAAGTCACCGTGCATGGGCAGGCCAGCGTTGCCCGTGCCCGTGAATTGGCGAATGTGGCCGGAATTGCAAATGCGGGCGCACTGGATGCGCTGGCCGGCGAGCCGCTCTCCGTGGATTTGGCCGCTGAAGGACCATGGCTGCCGGCCCAGCGCGCTCCTTTCGCCGGCAATCCGCCTGTAGCCACCAAAGCTTCGGCAGACAATTCGGCTGGGCGGCCAGGTGAAGTGGTACCGGCCGGGACACCGGCCTCTGACAGCCTCCATGGGACAGTGACGCTGCACAACGCCAATTGGAAGGCCGACTATCTTGCCAACCACGTGGAGATTGCGCAGGCCACGCTGCACCTGGGCAATGGTGAGCTGCGCTGGGACCCGGTAGATTTCTCTTACGGCCCGGTGAAGGGAACAGCCAGCCTGTATCTGCCCGCAAGCTGCGAAGTGAATCAGCCCTGCCTACCCAAATTTGAGGTGCATTTCGGCGATCTTGACGCAGGCTCCCTGCAGGCCGCTATCCTCGGTGCGCGCGAGCCCGGCACGATGTTGTCTACGCTTATCGCCCGGTTCCGGCTATCGAACTCCTCGACCGCACCGGCCTGGCCGCCGCTGGAAGGCACAGTGACAGCCGATTCCCTGATTCTCGGTCCGGTGACGCTAACCGACGCGACGGCCACGCTTCGCATCGTGGCAACCGGGGCGGAGATTAGGGACCTCGATGCGGACCTGCTTGGGGGGCACGTCGGTGGAGGCGGAACGCTGCGCACGGCTACCGAGCAGGGCAAGCCCGCTTATACCCTGGAGGGCCACTTCGAGAAGCTTAAACCGGCGGAGGTGGGTCAATTGATGGGAATGCGCTGGGCGGGCCGCACCTTCGATGCAGACGGCAAGATCGATCTGTCAGGATTCACCGGCAAGGACCTGGCGGACTCGGTGAAGGGGACGCTGCATTTTGATTGGCAGCTTGGCGTTGTGGCGGCTCAGGAGAGTGCCTTATCGGAAACCGTCGCAGTGCCTCCGGCACTGGCCCATTTCGACCGCTGGACCGCGGACGCCGACATTGCCGACGGAACCATCACGCTGAAGCAGAATCAGGTGCAACAGGGATCGCACAAGCGTGCTGTTCAAGGCGCATTAACCCTTGGCGACCAGCCCACGGTGAGTTTTGTCGTGCCCAGAGAGACGCAGGCGAGGCGCTAATATTCTTCCCGATACAATCGAAGGATGGCCTCATTTAAGCCCTCTTCCCCAGTGGTGATCCGCTGCAAGGGCATTCTCTTCGACATGGACGGCATTCTGATCTCCTCGCTGGGCTCGGTGGAGCGCAGTTGGACCAAGTGGGCCCTGATGCGGGGCGTGGAGCCCGAGCGCGCAATCAGTATCGCCCACGGCTGTCGGAGCATCGAGACCGTCGCAATCCTGCGGCCGGACCTGGACGCGGAGACAGAGAACGGGATCATCGAGGGCCTCGAGATTGAGGACACCGATGGAGTCGAGGTGATGCCCGGTGTGCTTCGGCTGCTGGCGGCATTGCCTAAAGATCGATGGACAGTGGTGACCAGCGCTACCGGGCCGCTGGCGCGGGTGCGGCTGGCTGCGGGCGGCATTCCGGTGCCGAGCCGGATTGTGACCGCAGAAAGCGTGAGCGAAGGCAAGCCGCATCCGGCGCCCTATCTTGCGGGTGCGGCGCTGCTTGGCTTTCGGCCCGAGGATTGCGTGGTCTTTGAAGATGCGGCCTCTGGGGTGAATTCAGGTCGTGCCGCGGGATGCACCGTGGTGGCTACGACGTTTTCGCATTCCATCGAATCGCTGGCCGCGGCGCACTATCTGATCGAAGACCTGAATGGAGTCGAAGTGGCGACGTTGCCCGGCGATGCGGGGTTGGAGCTCCGGTTTACGCCGCTGGTTCGATAGACGATTTCCGATGAATCCCGAGGAAGAGGCGATTGGCCTGAAGAGCATGCCTCAGGGCCTGAAGGCCCAAGTTCATTGGGCGGATATGTGCCGGGGCTGAAGCCCCGGCCTACCAGTCGTGCCCTTTTATCGGTTCACCGGATGCCGAATAATCCGCTATTCGTTCGCTTCGATGCGGCGGCCATGAGGGTCTTGCAGCGGGCGGGAGTTCACTTTGAACAGGGCGGCAAATGTGCGCAACTGGTCGCGGCTCAGGGTTACCTCTTCCTCGAAGATGAACCAGCGCACGCCTTCGGTGCAGGGCGGGGCGGTGAGTGAGCCCATGTAGGTCCAGTAGCCGCGGTCGGCGGGAAGCAGGCCGCCGGGATTCACCATGTCGGCGACTTTTTCCGTGGCGCCGGCCTTGGTGGGCAGGTGTGGCCAGAGAGTGGCCAGCACGGCATTCGGGGGCGTAGTTCTGTCCTCCGTGAGGCGAATGGCGACGACCGCTGTCTTTCCATCGGAGCTTTTGTGCACCAGGTGGATGTCCATGTCGGTGATCTGGCCATTGACCGCTTCCTCGCCGGGATGGTGGAAGTGAAACTGGACCAGGTCATAGCGCACGCCGCCTGCGACGATGTAACTGCCGGGATCGGGGTAGACGCGGATGGTGTTGCCGGTGTGCTCGAGCCTGACGGGTCCGGCGAGGTAGTGGAACTCGATGGGCTGGAGCGCCTTGTTGAGGTGTGCGCCGCGAATGTCGATAGGCGATTGCTCGTGGCCCTGCGAGCAGGCTTTGTAAGCCGGGTCGAGCTTGCCCCAGGTCAGCGCGCCGCGCTTGCCTTCGTAGTCCCAGGGGGCGTTTGTCGGAGCGGGTGTTTGCGGGGCTGTTTGCGCGGGCGAATGAGCGGCGGCCAGGGTTGCCAGGCCCAGGGCTAGAACGGCAAGTGCGGGAAAACGCATCGATTGCTCCACCTTAGATTGGACACATTGCGGAATGGACGCACTGGAGAATGGACGCTCAGCGCGCCAGAAAGCATTCTAAGGCATTTGCGGGAACGCGGCGGCCGGACGCCGAAAAGGTCTCGGTTGTCGGCGTGACTGGCGGGAAATGGAGCGGCAGAAAGCTTTGCGGGAGCTGTTTTCCGAGCTTTCGAAACGCGTAAGTCCTTTGTTTCGATGGGTGAAATGGGCCATTTGATCGATAACATTCCTGGTTTCACGGGGTTGGAGCGAAACAGGGGGAGGGGTGGGGTGTTTTGCACTGGTACGGACCGGTCACATTCCTGACATTTTGAGTTGGGCCGCGTCGGTGGAAATCGGTTTGATGCAAGTTGGACATACTATCATTCTGCGCTGCTGGACCGTAATTATCTGCAAAACGGGTTAGTGCGGTGTTGATGCGTTTCGATGGGTTGGTCAGGCTTTCGAAGCGGTAATAATCAGGCGGGTCGAGGTTTGTGGATTCCCACCCTTTTCGGTCGCCGCGGCGACAACGCGAAAAGGATGGGGCACCCGGGCCTCTACCTTAGCAGTGGCGAACGGCAGCGTCCGCGGCAGTTGCCAAGGCATGAAGTGTGCTGAAAAACTCCTTTGTCTGGCCTTGAAAGAGTCCAGTTGCGGTAAGCCCAGCTACCGCCGCCATCGCGCCGCCGAATTTATCCGTCAGTGGACGGATCGTGGCGCAACGGGGAAGGTCCTTGCTAATGAATTCGCAAGGGACCGGGAAGATTAGACTGGGCTGAATCAGCGGATTGGGTGGGTTGGTGAAAAAATTCGGAAAAGTCAGGCCCTGGCTCGTCACAGGTGCTACCGGGGCTTGCACTCCGTTGCCCGCAAAGTCAACCCATTCCAGGAAGTGAGCTACTTCGTCTCCGCCAATGCCGAAGAAAATCTCCAAGACTTCCGGGCTGCTTGCCTTCACACCGAGAGACGGATAAAGACTCGATCCGCCCTGTTCGATCGAGGCAAAGTGAAACGCCGCCGTGTTCGCGATGACCTGGATGTGGTTGGCGTCCTCAAAATCGGCATCGGTTCTTGGGATGGCGGTCCGGTCGACGATGTTGACAACTTCTGGATACGTTGCGCCGAAATCGGGATTGGTTGTGCTGCGGTAGCGGGTGAACCAGCTGGTGGGTACGTTGAGATGCATGAGGTTGGTGAGGCGTCCGATGTCCTGCGCTCCCGTCGCTGTGCTGCCTTGCAGAATGCGGAACTCATCAAGGCTCACCGGGGCCGCGCCTTTTGATTCCAGATAGCCGTTGAGGAAGGTAGCGTGGCTAGTTTCATCCAATGTGTTGCTGGTGATGTATTGCGGGCCATCGGGATCGAGGTTCGAGAAGGCTACCTGATAGGGGTTCAACGATTGGCTCGGGTCTACCTCAATGGGTAGATTAGTGCCAATACCACCCAGTTCCGCATACTGTATCCAAAGGTCGCTGTTCAGAAGTTCGGCCGTCGCGACAAAACGAAGAATCGCGATGTCCCCTTTCGACAAGCTTGCGCTGCTCTCCTGAGCGAAAGCCGATACTCCCTTGCCCAGCAACCCGGCGCCCAAAGTAGCTGCGCCACCTGCCAGTAGTCCGCCCTTCAACAAGGAACGACGATTCACTGGCTGCTTAACAACCGTTCTCGATTCTTCCATTGTGTCTCCTCTCCTTCGCTACGGAACGCATTGCGATTAATACTGTCCCGGATGCCGACTATAAGGAAAACCGAAACCTAACTTGTCATGGAGATGTCAGACGATTGTCTCGTCTTCATGAACGACTCTTTACTGCTGCACTTACCGATTGAGGTTGATCGCAAATGCAAAAAAAGGATTGCTGTAGGGCGTCCGACACCAGTTATGTAGGGATTTTCCTGAGGGGGGAAAGCCTGCCGCCCTGGCCCCATCCACCCGGACCTATCCGGTTAACGCGTCACGGGGGTATGGCGTCTTCCGCTACACCCCAGACGATTCCCCGCAAGCCCAATAGCTCCCACTCCCTCTACTAGACTACTTTTATCTCTCAGTGACGGGCGCTACGCCACTACCCCGTCAACCAGCCGAAGTAGGTGAGGCCTGCAAACGGGCCACTGCCGCGCGGCGACTAGACTACCGACACGCAAGGAAATGACAAACTGCTGACACCTCTGTGACACAAGCAACGATTGCATGTGATGAGCTGGTAACACCTGAAGAAAATCTCCAGGACGATTTTGTGGCTTTCACGAATCGGTAGTCACCCGACCAGAGCCGCCATGACGACACGGATTCTGGCCACCTTCCAGCCGTCTACAGGAGGTTGCCATGATTTGGAGAAACGCATATAGGCTTGCTGCAGCTCGCACGCTTGTTTTAACAGCACTCTCTGTTACCACGAGAAAGTCTGGAATATTTGCGATGTTTACGGCACTGTGGCTGTGTGCATCAGGTGCGCTGCCTGCGCAGACCTACACCACGCTGTTCAATTTTAACTTTTCGGACGGTAACCTTCCCATCGGAGGGCTGGTCCAGGCCACCGATGGGAACTTCTACGGGACAACGGTGCAAGGCGGTGTCAACACTTGCAAGGTCGACCGCACGCATTCAAATCCTAACGGTGTAAATGAAGACTGTGGCACGATCTTCAAAATCACCCCCAGCGGCGCCTTGACTTCGCTGCACAGCTTCGACGGCATGGACGGCGAGTATCCCCAGTCGGGAGTGATCCAGGGCACCGACGGGAACCTCTACGGAACAACACAAGCGGGCGGGATCGGCACCTCCTGCACGGGCCAGATCCCTGGTTGTGGCACCATCTTCAAAATCACTCCCAGTGGCACGTTCACCTCGCTGCACAGCTTTCAGCGGACGGACGGCGCCATCCCCGCTCGTAAGCTGGTCCAAGGCACCGATGGAAATTTCTATGGGGGAACGGGGACGGGCGGGGCCAACGGCGATGGCACGGTCTTCAAAATCACTCCCAGCGGCACGTTGACGACGTTGCACAACTTCGACGGCACAGACGGCGAAGGAGTGTCCGTGGCTCTGGTACTGGGTACCGACGGGAATTTCTACGGGGTAACGGTCGGTGGCGGGGCATACGGTAACGGTACGGTCTTCAAAGTCACCCCCAGCGGCACGCTGACGACGCTGCACAGCTTTTGCGCGGCAGGCGGTTTTTGCCCCGACGGCTACGATCCCAACGGGTTGGTCCAGGGCGCCAGCGGGAACTTCTACGGGACAACCAGCGAGGGCGGGACAGGCGGGAACCCCGACAATATCCCCAGCGGCACGGTCTTCGAAATCACCCCAAGTGGGACGTTTACCACGCTTGTCAGCTTCGACAACCTCAACAACGAGAGCCCTGGTTTCCCGTTGTTGGGCGCGCTGGTCCAAGGCACGGGAACCGATGAGAACTTCTACGGACTCTCGTTGGCGGGGGGCAGCGGATGCGGTACCCCGGGCTGTGGGACACTCTACAAAATGACCCCGAGCGGCACGTTGACCGTGGTTTACGACTTCCTAGGGCAGCCCGATCCTGGGTTGATCCAGGGCACAAATGGGACCTTTTACGCGGAAACGAATTCATTGGAGGGTGGCGGCGAATACGGTTCGATTTACAGCCTGTCTGTGGGTCTGGGTCCGTTCTTGGAAACGCAGCCTGCTTCCGGCGCAGTTGGAGTGGCCATCAACATTCTCGGGACCGATCTGAAAGGCGCTACCAGCGTCACCTTCAACGGCGCGGCGGCCAAGTTCACCGTGGCGTCGAGTTCCTTAATCACGACCACCGTGCCCGCGGGCGCCACCACCGGTGAAGTCAAGGTGGTAACGCCCAGCGGGACGTTCGCGAGCAACGTGTCTTTCCAGGTGCCATAGGGCCAGGTGCCATAGGGCTCGCTCTCTTCCCCTGGGGAACGCGCTGGACAGTTCCGGACTCGCCTGACTCCATGAGTCGGGCGGACGATTTCTTCGATGAGACATAATTCCCCGCCGTTGCTCAGTTGGCTCGCACACCGGGAGGGGGGGCGATGTTTTGCCTATCTGAAATTGGAAGGATGGGCGGGTGGCCCACATCGCACGGATCTCAATCAATCGAAACACGAGGGTGCCCCAGGTCTCGATTTTGGGACGTGGAATCGCAATAACCACCACTGCCAACCTCTCAAAAGGCCAGTCTCTGTTTCCGCGAAATCGCCATGCGCTCATCCAGGTTTTTCGAGGGGAAAGTTCACGGATTTCCGGGTTCGGGTGAGCGTGACCGACAAACCGGAAATTGTGCAGTGCGGTGGTTGGTGAGTCGAATCGGGTGGGAATCCGCGAGAGCATGCCTCAGGGGCTAAAGCCCACGTTCGTTTGCGGGGTCTTCGGCACGACTGAAGTCGTGCCCTGTTACAAAGCTTCTTAGAATAGAAGTTCAAACCTGGACTCGGCGATTCCCGGGTCGGCGATCTGCCACTCTCTCCCTAAGCAGTTCGGGCCTCTACGCGAGGCAGAGGCCCGGTCTTGCTTTCAGTGGATATGGGACTACTTGGCTGCGGCTACCAGGTTGGCTTGCTCGGCTAGGGTGGCGGCTTTGTCGGTGGCTTCCCAGGTGAACTCGGGTTCGGTGCGGCCGAAGTGGCCGTAGGCGGCGGTCTTCTGGTAGATGGGACGGCGGAGGTTGAGGCTCTCGATGATCCCTTTGGGGGTGAGCGAGAAGTTCTTGCGGACCAGTTCGGTCAGGCGGGCTTCGCCGATCTTGCCGGTGCCGAAGGTGTCGATGCGCACGCTGACGGGGTCGGCGACGCCGATGGCGTAGGCGAGCTGGACCTCGGCGCGATCAGCCAACCCCGCGGCGACGATGTTCTTGGCGATGTAGCGTGCAACGTAGGCGCCGGAGCGGTCAACTTTGGTCGGGTCCTTTCCGCTGAATGCGCCGCCGCCGTGACGGCCGGCGCCGCCATAGGTGTCCACAATGATCTTGCGGCCGGTGAGGCCGGTGTCGCCCATGGGGCCGCCGATGACGAATCGGCCGGTGGGATTGATGTGGTACTTGGTGTGCTCGTCGAGCCACTCGGCGGGGAGCACGGCCTGGATGACGTGCTTGAGGATGTCGGCGTGGAGTTCCTCATGGCCCACGCTCTCGGCATGCTGTGTGGAGATGACGACGGCGTCGATGCGGGCAGGCTTGTGGTTTTCGTCGTACTCGACAGTGACCTGGCTCTTGCCGTCGGGGCGCAGGTAGGGGAGCTTGCCGGATTTACGCACGGCGGTAAGCTGACGGGTGAGCTTGTGGGCCAGGGAGATGGGCGCGGGCATCAGCTCCGGGGTTTCGTTGGAGGCGTAGCCGAACATCATGCCCTGGTCGCCGGCACCGCCGGTGTCAACGCCCTGGGCGATGTCGCCCGACTGCTTGTTGATGCTTGATATGACAGCGCAGGTGTTGGAGTCGAAGCCGTAGAGGGCATTGTCGTAGCCGATGGAGGCGACGACGCCGCGGACCAGACTCTGGAAGTCGACATAGGCCTTGGTGGTGATTTCGCCGGCAATGACGACGAGGCCGGTGGCTGTGAGGGTTTCCGCGGCTACGCGGCTGTAGGGGTCCTGCTCAAGGCAGGCGTCGAGGATGGCGTCGGAAACCTGGTCGGCAATCTTGTCGGGATGGCCTTCAGTGACTGACTCAGAGGTAAAGAGAAAACGATCGCTCAAGTTGAAACTCCTGCCCATTGAAGGGACTTAAAATAATTGGCTTGCCGCGATGACTCTTGAATCTTGGGAAGCGACGGTTGAAAGCCGAATCGGCTCTCGTTGATTGGCCGCACGCCCGAATCGGTGGGACACGCCTGCAGGGGCAGACCTCAGCCTGCGGTGCATCCATACATGGTAACTGCAGAAGGCGGGGCGGCGCAAAGGCTAACAGCGAACGGTGAGTAGAAGGGCCTCAAGTGCGCCGGCACTCGCCTGAGCGGCTCTTTTGGAAACCCTGATTCAGTTTGGCTTTCAGGCGGGTGTTGCCCAGGAAGAAACGAGTCCACGATTTTGCTAGAAGCTGGACAACGTCAATGGGAGGCAGGGAGGCAGCGTTGGACCAAATGCAGCGAGTTAGCCCCGCTTTGCGGGTTCGCGAGTTAGCAGGTTAGCGGTTGGCAACGATCGGGCAGGGTTTTATCTCACATGGGTCCGCGAGTCCGGCGGACGAATCAGGGGTCAACGCCCGCGTCGATTATGCCCCGATTGCGGCATGGCTAGAGCATCTCTCCCGAAGGTATATAGTATAGGTGGCGATTCTTCGCGCACATGCTATGGCGCGACCATATTCGGATGATTTGCGACGGAAGTTGCTTGAGGCCTTCGACCAGGGCAACGGG
>Ga0182024_10022855_pt1 | contig 11242 bp, 8 predicted proteins | sample P32metaG_FD_120480 | JGI IMG/M metagenome (GOLD analysis project Ga0182024, IMG submission 120480) | Permafrost microbial communities from Stordalen Mire, Sweden - P3-2 metaG (Illumina Assembly) | ecosystem: Environmental > Terrestrial > Soil > Wetlands > Permafrost | place: Sweden: Stordalen... | reverse complement strand
GGCTCGCTCCCGAGAGCCACCTTGGCCAGGCAAGCGAGGCAAAGGCCCTCCGGGGCGTTCGCTGGCAAGGGCTGCTGGCACTGTTTGCAAATTCGTGTTGTTTCCATATCTCGCCTTCTTTCCTGTTTTCATCCCTTACAGAAGGAAGCGGCGGCCAAGGTAACGGACTTTTTAAATCTATTTGGCGAAGGCGCCCATGACATGGCGCAGTTCGTCTTCGACTTCGGCGGCGGAAGCGACGGTCTGGGCGATTTCCGCGCGCAAAGAGTCGCGGTAACGCTGGCGCAGGCGATGCACGGCCATTTTGACAGCGGCCTCGCTCAGGTTCAGTCTGGCCGCCAGGGTCGAGTAAGCAATGCTGCCACGTCTCTCGGTCAGAGTTGTCTTGAGTTGTTCAAAAAGCGCTTCCTTTCCCTGGCCCGCGTATTCCTGGCGCAATCGCGCCAGAGCCTGTTCCAGCAAAGTCGCGGCCCACTGCCGTTCAAAGAGCGACTCAGGGGTGGAGTTTTCAGGAGGCTCGAAAATGACCTGGGTCTCAGCGCCAGAGAAGTCGAGAGGCAAAGGAGAGCGGCCCCCGCCACGCTTTTGGGCGCGCGCCTTGTCGCGCTCATTGGAGAGGAAATGTTTCAGCGCGGCGAGCAGGAAGGAGCGGAAGCGTCCCTTGCTCTGATCCACTGAGTTGAGCCAATCTTTTTCCAGCAAGCGGCGGAAGAACTCCTGGGTCAAGTCCTGGGCGTCATGCGGACCTTCCCCCTGGCGGCGGATGTAGGCATAGAGAGGACGCCAATAAAGGCTGCATAATTTTTCCAGGGACGCGGCCGCCTTGCTGGGATTCTGGCGGCCCGCCGCCGAGAGGACAACGCTCCAATGCGTCTGGGCAAATTGAGCAGCGCCAAGGCCATCGCTTTGCAGACCTGGTTCTGAGGTGGAGCGCTGCATGGATTGTTATTAGCAGAGCATAGTAGAAACTCCAGACTCATCGGCGCGGAGAGACTGTCAGGTATTGTCAACTGAACGTGACCAATCGTTACAGGGGATGGAATTTGCGGACGGCGCCGGGACGCTGGTTGGTGAATCTCTTGAAGATTTTGGAGAAATAGGAGGCGCTGGAAAATCCGCATTTCCAGGCAACTTCATCGACGGTGTCGTCGCCTTGCCGGAGCAATTCCATGGCGTAGGCGAGACGGCGGCGGCAGACATATTCGAGCACGGTGGTGTCAAATTCACGATGAAAGTGTTTGCCGAGGGTGACGCGATTGCTGCCGACCTCGGCGGCAATTTGGGCGACGGTGACGCGTTGCCTGCGATTTGACTCGATAAAAGCCTGGGCTTTGCGGACCAAGGCGATGGGCGACATGAAAACATCGGTGGAACTGCGGACAACGACACGAACGGGCGGGAGTTTGACCAAGGTTCCGGGGCGTTTGCCCTGCCAGCGTTCATGGAGCAGGCGCGCGGCCTGCCGGCCGACTTCGCGAAAAGGCAGATCAATGCTGCTAATGGCCATGCCGGCTGCGGCGTTAGGCAACGGGTCATTATCGACTCCCACGACGCCGAAATCATCGGGGACCCGCACGCCGTTGTAACGCGCGGCTTGTAAGACGAAACAGGCGACAACGTCGTTGGCGGCCAGAATGCCGCAGGGCCGAGGCAGGCGCGCGAGCAAATCCTGAATGTGTTGGTTGCGCCGCGAGAGATTCCACGACCAGAACACCGGCAGTTTCTTCGCCGGGAAAAGGCAGTTGATCGACTGCCTGCCGGCGGCGGTCAACCATTGGGAGAAGCCTCGAGCTCGCTCGGCGGACCACCCGAACTCGGAAGAGCCGACGAAGGCGAACTGGCGGTATCCGCGGTTCCAGAGATGTTCGGCGGCAAGCTGGCCGACGGCTTTTTCGTCCACGGCGACGGAGTCTTCGCGGGCGTGAGGATCGTTGGCGAGATAATAAACAATAGGAATCTTGGAGCGCCAAAGAAGGGCGGCGGCCCGCGGGAGCGAGCGTTCATTGGTAAGAATTCCAGTGGCGACGCGCAAGTCCTCGGCGGTGGCGGCATTTTTTCCAAAGGTGATGGGCCAGGGATCAAACGTCCAGCCCGGCTGTTCGGCGGCGTATTCGGCGGCGCCGATGCAGGCTTCGATATCCGAACGCCGCCGCAATTCATCAATAAAGACGATGTGACGCTCTGATGGGAACACGGGGCAAGATTCGGGCATCCTTTGCAAAATTACCATAAAGAAATTGCTGATTCCACATGGCAGAGATTGCGTCAGAACTGCTAGGCTCCGAAACAGCCTAGAAGCACAAACAACGAAGCGCATGCGTAGTTTACACGTCTCTCGTCGCGGTTTCCTAAAGTCCTCCACGCTGGCTATCGGCGCCGCCACGGTGGCGTTTCCGTATGTCAGCCGGGGACGGGTTTTGGGCGCGAACGGCCGAGTGAACGTGGCGTGCATTGGGGTCGGCGGCAAGGGAGATAGCGATAGCACGGACGCATCTGAATGCGGGGGCAACATCGTGGCGCTTTGCGATGTGGACAAGGGAGCGTTGGCGTCAAAGGTCAAAGAGTTCGCCCCAAAGTTTCCCGACCTGAAACTGTATCGAGACTACCGGAAAATGTTTGACGAGATGGGCGACGGGATTGACGCCGTCACGATTTCCATTCCAGATCATCATCACGGCGGAGCCGCGGTGAGGGCTCTAACCTTGGGGAAGCATTGTTTTTGTCAAAAGCCGCTTTGCCAGACGGTGCATGAAATCCGGCTGGTGCGCCAACTGGCCAAGGATAAGGGAGTGGCAACGCAAATGGGCAACCAGGGCAGCGCTGCGGATGGCTTGCGCCGCGGCATCGAGGTGATCCAAGCGGGTGTGATCGGCAATCCACTCGAGTTGCACGTTTGGTGCAATCGTCCGATTTGGCCAACTGGAATGAATCGACCCGCGGGTGAAGATCCGATTCCGGCGGACCTGGACTGGGACCTTTGGATTGGGCCGGCGCAGCCGCGTCCGTTTAAGGAAGGTTTCTACCACCCCAACCATTGGCGCGGATGGTTTGATTTTGGAACGGGCGCGCTGGGCGACATGGCCTGCCATACCGTCAACATGCCTTTCCGAGCATTAAAGCTGGGCTATCCCAATGTGGTGGAGTGCGAACTGTCGTCGCGGATGTACTCGGAAAGTTTCCCGATCACATCGCGCATTCGATTTGACTTCCCGGAACGCGACGGACTTCCGCCGGTGAAATTCTGGTGGTATGACGGCAACCCGAACATTGATTTCAAACCTTTGCGCCCTGATGCGGAGCCGGTGCATGAAATCGTCGGCATGTATGGCAAGCTTCCCACCAGCGGGGCTCTGATTGTGGGCGAGAAAGGAAAGGTATTCTCTCCGGACGATTACGGCACGGAATTCTTTGTGTTGCTGAACGGCGAGGAGAATTACGTTTCAGGAGCCAAGCATGAGGCGTGCAAAGCTGTTCCTCAGACAATCGCCCGCTCCCCGGGCCACATGCAAGAGTGGTTTCGAATGATGAAGGACGGAACTCCCTCCTACTCGAACTTCGGAATCGCGTCCTATCTGGCCGAGGTGATCCTGCTTGGGTGCATTGCGCAGCGGGTAGGCGAAGGCAGCAGGATGGAGTGGGATGGGCCAAATACACGGTCACCCAACCTTGCCAGCGCAAACGAGTTCGTCAAACGCGACAACAGGGCGGGTTGGGAAGTGGGATAAAACAACGTTTCCCTGTCAACCAATTCGATGCCCATGGAATCACCCCCGCCCAAGCCAAGTAAGAAACAGCCCAATCGGAGAATGTTATTCTGGGTAAGCGTCATGGCGCTGACCACAACGGGGATAGGTTTCAGCATCCGGAGCAATATTGCCGGCGAACTACAGAGTTCAGTGTTCGATCCGATCGATAAGCTCCACTCAGCGGAGATGGTGGCGACGGCGCTGGGGGTGGTTTTTCTAGGATTCGCTTTCACCATTGCGATTGGCAGCCCATTGCTGGACTGGATTGGGATGGGGCGCCTGCTCCGGTTGTCAGCATTGAGTTATTTTGTGGGCACGTTGTTGGTTGTTTTCTCGCCGAAGTTGAGCGGAGGCGGTTCGCCCTACCGGTGGGTGTGGCTTGGGATGTTGATTACGGGTGTAGGTCAGGGTTTGGTCGAAACGGTGATCAATCCATTGACGGCGTCGCTCTATCCCGAGGACAAAACGCGCCGGTTAAATGCGCTGCACGCCTGGTGGCCGGGCGGAATCATTATAGGAGGATTGCTAGGCCTGGCTTTGAGTCAATTGCACGTTTCCTGGCAGATACAAATGATGATCGTTTTGCTGCCGGCGGCTCTTTTTGGATTGATGACATTGGGACAACATTTTCCGCCGACTGAGAGGGTGGCGGCAGGGGTTCCTGCGCGTGAAATGTTCGGCCAGGCGCTGCGCCCGCTCTTCATAATCTGGTTTCTGTGCATGTTCTTGACTGCGGCGTCGGAATTGGCGCCCGGGCAGTGGGTCGATATGGCGTTGACGCGCACGGTGGGCATGAAGGGCATTTGGCTCCTGGTGTATGTAAGCGGATTGATGTTTGTCATGCGGCACTTCGCGGGGACGCTGGCGCACAAGTTGTCGCCGGTGGGGCTTTTATGGCTTTCGTGTCTCCTGGCGTCGTGCGGGCTGTTGCTCCTTAGCGTCGCAAATTCCAAAATCACCGGATTGCTAGCGGCGACAGTTTGGGGCGCCGGTGTTTGTTATATGTGGCCGACGATGCTGGCATCGGCTTCGGAGCGGTTTCCGCGCGGCGGCGCCTTTTTGATGGGATTGATGGGAACGGGCGGCACGCTGTCGATTTATTTTGTCCTGCCGCAAATGGGAAAGGTGTTTGACGCGGCGAAGATCAGGGCGGCGGGTGGCATTGGGAATTTCAACTCGGCCACTGGCTCGCAGCTCAATGCGGCGCTGGTTTACGCGTCGCAATATTCGTTTCGAGTGGTGGCGATTCTGCCGGCGTTGTTGTTGATCGTTTTCGGAGCCATTTGGATTTATGACAGGGTTCGCGGCGGGTACGCGCCGGAGAAAATCCTTGGGAATCCCGTGCTCCAAAGTGAAGTGGATTCTGAAACGACGCCGTTGTGATTTTTCTTTAGCACTGCATGCGACCATTGCGAGTCACCATTTGGAATGAGCACATTCACGAGCGCAAACACGAAGCGATCGCGAAGATTTATCCGCGAGGCATCCATCATGCGCTGCGAGAATCGCTCATTAAAGACACAGGTATGGAAATCCGCACGGCCACCTTGGACCAATCGGAGCAAGGATTGCCGAAGGCGCTGCTGGAGGACACGGACGTTCTGCTGTGGTGGGGGCACGCGGCCCATGAGCAGGTGGCCGATGAGTTGGTCGATCGAATTCAAGAGAAGGTTCTGGGTGGAATGGGTCTGGTGGTTTTGCACTCGGGTCATTATTCGAAAGTGTTCAAGAGATTGATGGGGACGGGTTGCGGGCTGTGCTGGCGCGAGGCAGGTGAACGGGAGCGCGTGTGGGTCGTCAACCCCGGACATCCGATTGCCGCCGGTTTGGGGGATTGCATCGAGCTCGAACAGTCCGAAATGTATGGCGAACCCTTTGAGATCCCGACGCCGGAGGAGTTGGTCTTTATCTCGTGGTTTGGAGGCGGCGAAGTTTTTCGGAGCGGTTGCACCTGGACTCGTGGCAGCGGACGAATTTTTTACTTCAGTCCGGGACACGAGGCCTATCCGATTTATCATCATCCTGACATCCAGAAGGTGATCCTGAACGGCGTACACTGGGCGCGCCCGCGCGGAATCAAGGCCAACGTGCCACGCGAAGTTCCAGTCAACGAGGCGCCCGAAAAACTGCAACGCAAAGGCCCCAGCGTCCATGACGGCGCCCGCCAGCCTAAAGCAGCCACGCGCCGGCCCTCCTCTTAGTTCACCCCCATTATGAACATCGGCAAAAAAATACGTTTGAATCGGATATTCTCGCACAAAAGCGGGCGAATTTGCTCCGTGGCTGTGGACCACTTTATTGGCTATGGCCGACTTTTGCCGGGAGGAGGATTGTCCAATCTTCCGCAGGCGCTCCAGCGGATTGCCGAAGGAAATCCGTCCGCGGTGACGATGAGCAAAGGCACTGCGATGAATTGCTGGGCCCCGTATGCGGGCAAAATTCCTTTGATTGTGCAGGCGGGTTGTTTCACGGCGGATGATCGCGTGATCGAATGCGTCACGGACCCTGAGGAATGTGTGCGACTGGGAGCGGACGCGATCGCCATCGCCATCGGCATTTTTGGTCCAAACGAGGGGAGGTTTATCAAGATACTGATGGAAACGGTCCGGAAAGCGGCGCAATTCGAGCTGCCAGTCATCGCCCACATTTACCCGCGAGATTTTAGCGGCCCGGCGCCTCGCATTGTGTGTGATCCGGAGGGGATTATGTGGGCCGCGCGGATCGGCATCGAAGCTGGCGTGGATGTCATCAAAGTGGGTTACACCGGGGACGTCGCTTCCTATCGAACGGTGGTGGAAAGTTCTCCGGTTCCGGTGGTCGCGGCCGGCGGCCCCAAGGCCGCCAATCTACGTGAAGCGCTGCGTTTGATGTCAGAGGTCGTGGAGAGCGGGGCCGCTGGGGCAACCATTGGACGCAACGTTTGGGGCGTGGCCAACGCGGGCGCGGCGTTGCGCGCATTCAAAGCCGTCCTACTCGAAGGGATGAGCGTGGATGCGGCGCTGGGCGGGGAAGGATTGACCGGGGCGGAATGAATCGCGGTTATTCAGCGCCGTATGACCACATTAAGCGCAAACGTGGATGTCCTCGGATTGGGATGTGCGGCGGTTGATGATGTTGTTTTCGTGCCATCGCACCCGCAACGTGATGGCAAGGTTCAGGCGCTGCGCCGGGAGCGCCGGTTTGGCGGATTGACAGGAACAGCGTTGGTGGCGGCGGCCCGTCTCGGAGCGCGTTGCGCCTACGCCGGCCAACTAGGAACGGACGATCTTTCAAGGGGTGTCCGAGAGAACTTCATCCAGGAAGGCATTGACGTCTCGCACTCTCCGTCATCGGCGACTGCTCATGTCGTCCACTCGACGGTGATCGTTTCGGAGGACGACGGCAGCCGCAGCATCCTTTATGAAAGCAAAGGAGCCATCGGAGCGCACCCTACGCTTCCGGATGCGGACTACCTACGCCAGTGCGCAGTTCTATTAGTGGACCACTATGGCATGGCTGGAACACTGCGCGCCGTGCAGATCGCCCGTTCCGCAGGAATGGGTGTTGTAGCCGACCTGGAAGATGACCGGGAAGACGGTTTCGACGAACTTTTGAGTCAAATAGATCATCTAATTCTCTCTCGCGCTTTTGCCACGCGAATTACATCTAAATCCGACGCCGCAAGCGCGGCCCGGGCTTTGTGGGATCGGAGCCGCGCGGTGGTCATTATTACTTGTGGCGCGGCGGGATGTTGGAGTGTGGACCGGAAAAGCAGCGAGCCCGTTCATCACGGAACGATCAGGGTAAAGGCCGCAGACACCACTGGCTGCGGCGACGTATTTCACGGGGCGTACGCCGCGTCTCTCGCTCGCGGAGATTCGTTGCCGGATAGAATCCGGTTTGCGAGCGCCGCGGCGGCGCTCAGGGCAAGTCGTGCCGACATTCCGCGGCGCGCCGAGGTGGACCGATTACTGGCGGACGAACATGCGCGGCAATCCGCCGCCTGAGAAGCCCATGAATGTCGCAGCATCAATTTGTGGATTAGATGACACGGTGAGGATGGCTTTGCCGAATGTTCATTTTCCGAGTCTCACGCCCGCCTTTACGATTAAACCGTTGCCGCCGACGACTCCCGACAGGCGCCAACGAGTATTGGCCGCACGAGACGCGTGGTTGCGCGAAACCGATCCGGCTTCCTGTTTTCACCGGCTGTTTGACGCGATACCCGGGTTACAATTCTTTGCCAAAAATCGGAATGGCGAAATGATGTTTGTGAGCCAGGGGAACCGGGACAAATTTCGGACCACCGATGAGACGGCGATGATTGGCCTGACGGACTTCGATCTGAATCCGCCGCGCCTGGCTCAGGCTTATGTGGACGATGACGCGCGTATCTATGCCACGGGCAAACCTCTGCTGAACCGCGTGGAATTGGGCTTTGACGAGCAGGGGATGCCGGACTGGTTTGTAGTCAATAAAATGCCCATCCAATCGCGCGCCGCCAGGATTATTGGCATCATGGGATTTTCCCAGGCTTACCAGGAACGGGCCCAACTGCTGTCGCCGTTTCAGAGTATTTCCAAAGCGGTGGGTCACATGCGTGAGAACTATCAACAGGATGTTTCGATCCGCGACCTGGTGCGACTTGTCGGACTCTCCTCGCGCCAGTTGGATCGCAAGTTTAAAGCATGGTTCGGAATTGGCCCGCAACAATTCCTGATCAAGACACGCCTCCTGGCGGCCTGCCGCCGTTTGACGTCAACTGACGATGGGCTGGCTGACATCGCCTATGACTGCGGATTCACTGACCAAAGCGCCTTCGCCCATCAATTCCGCCGCCATCTCGGAATGACGCCGCATGAATTCCGCGAGTCTCCCCCGCTTTCCAGCCGCGTGCGTTTGACCGCGACGCCATCCGCCGACATGGATAAGGAGTCGCCCAGGGCCTTTCGTCCGCGACGCTTCAGACCGGCGCAGAGAAAGCGGATTCTGGCGGAACGAGACGCCTGGCTGCGGGAGATGGACTCCGCGTCTTCCTTTCACCGTCTGTTTGATGCGATACCCGGGTTTCAGTTTTTCGCCAAGAACCGGGAGGGAAAAATGATGTTCGTGAGCCAGGGAAACCGCGACAAATTTCAGACGACCGATGAGACAGCCATGATCGGTCTGACTGATTTTGATCTGGTACCCGCCAGCATGGCCCAATCCTACGTTGATGATGACGCGCGCATCTATGCCACCGGCAAGGCGTTGCTGAACCGGGTGGAATTGGGCTTCGACGAGCAGGGCATGCCGGATTGGTTCGTGGTAAACAAGATGCCCATAAAATCACGCACCGGAGAAATTATCGGCGTCATGGGTTTTTCCCAGGCTTACCGGCAACGAGCGGAGCTGCAATCACCCTTCCAAAGCATTTCCCAAGCAGTCAGCCACGTGCGGCAGAACTATCAGCAAGACATCTCTTTGCGCGATCTTGTCGGACTCGTTGGGCTTTCGGCGCGACAGTTGGAGCGCAAATTCAAAGGCTGGTTCGGCATCGGGCCCCAACAATTTCTCATCAAAACCCGTCTGTTGGCAGCGTGTCGCCGACTGACCTCGACCGACGATGGATTGGCGCGAATCGCGTATGAGTGCGGTTTTACGCATCCCAGCGCGTTTGCGCACCAATTCCACCGTCATCTGGGAATGACGCCTCGCGATTTCCGCCGCGAACGGCTGCCGCAGTGACTCATGAGCCGTCAATGTCGAATTTTTGATAGTATTTGTCGGAGTTCACCACGACACGCTTCCAAGGTTTTTGTATAACACGCTAATCCAATGCCACTATGCACCCGATGCCGTCACGCGCTCAACGTCATCATGCGCCATTTGTCCACGGCATCGTCGGGCCAATGCTTTAAGCAGAGTGTGATTACAATGAATCCGTCTATGAAAAAAACAACCCTCAGATCGGCTGTTCCTTTCGGAAAGCTCGGCTTTCTCAGCATGATTGCCGTCATATTGTGGGGCGCGCCAGCGTCCAGTCACGCCGACTATGCGAGCACGCTCCTTAGTTTAAACCCATTGGTTTACTACCGCTTGAACGAGACAACTCTGCCACCGGCGGCTGACGTCGCCACGAATAGCGGGACCGCTGGCTCTCGCGGCAACGCCTATTTCTACAATACTGGCGCTGTTGATCCAACCCTCAATGCGAAGCACGCGCAGCCTGGCGCGCTGATCGGCAGCTCTGACACCGCGGTTACTTTTGACGGGCAAGCCAACTACATCATGATGGGTTTGCTCGACGAAGCCAACACGCTGAATCCGCAGGGTCCGTTCAGCGCCGAGGCCTGGCTCAATCCCTCGGCAACGGCCACCAATTGTTCGCTGTCGTTCGCAGATATAAATGGTTTGGGCGGCAATGCCGACGGCTGGCTCGTACAAGTGGCGGGTAGCGTGTGGAATTTGATCATGTTCAATGGCAATGCCAGCGCCACGGCGGTCAACATAACTGGAGGGATCGCATCGGCCGGGACTTGGTCGCACGTCGTGGCGGTTTATGACGGAACAAACGCCTACCTTTACGTCAACGGGCAGCGGGTGGCGCAGGCGTCGGCTGCCGGATTTGTTCCGAACAAAAGCGGCCAGTTGACCATCGGCGCCCGGAGCGACGAGTCAGCGCTCTTCGGCGGCAGCGTGGATGAGGTGGCTATCTACACCAACGCGCTTTCAGCCGCGGACGTTTCGAGTCATTATCAGAACGGCGTGAACGCGTCACGGAGCACTCCGTACAACGTGCTGGTGCAGAACGATCACCCCTTGCTTTATTATCGCCTGGATGAGCCCGCTTACACCGCTCCAAGTTCCACTGCTTTCCCGGTGGCCACCAATCTCGGGACACTCGGCTCCAGCGCCAACGGCCTCTACATTCCGGGCACAACTCCAGGTGTCGCCGGACCGCCCTTTACGGGGCTGGGGACGACTCCGTTGGCCTGCGACTTTAACGGCGCCTCGGGCTGCGTGCAACTCGGTGACATCATCACGCTCTTGGGCGGAAGTCTTCCCGCGACACTGACCGTCAGCGCATGGGTCAAACTCAACGACCTGCAACAAAACAGAGGGTTTGACATGATTGTCGGCGAGGGTGACGACTCATTTCGAATCCAGCGTGGAACACTCGGCGATCACGGCACGCTGCAGTGGGCGTGCAATGGGATGCACGTCGGATCCTACGAAGGCTTGATTCCACTGGACGACGGCGGATGGCATCAACTCGTCGCCACAGTTTCGCCGGGAGGAATTTCGAATTATGTGGATGGAGTTCTGGACTTATTCAAGGTTGAAATGTCCGGCTCCCTCTCCACCGGGGGCACGCTGACGGCGGTCGGCGAGAGCCTGGAGAACCCTGGCCGGGTGTGGAACGGATCAATCAGCGAGGTGGCCATTTTCGGCTCGGCTTTGACTTCCGCCCAAGTCACACAATTGTATAACGCGTCGGGCGCCTCTCCGGAAATCACGCGGCAACCCAACGTCAT
>Ga0182024_10022854_pt1 | contig 11243 bp, 7 predicted proteins | sample P32metaG_FD_120480 | JGI IMG/M metagenome (GOLD analysis project Ga0182024, IMG submission 120480) | Permafrost microbial communities from Stordalen Mire, Sweden - P3-2 metaG (Illumina Assembly) | ecosystem: Environmental > Terrestrial > Soil > Wetlands > Permafrost | place: Sweden: Stordalen... | reverse complement strand
TTGGCTTTTTATCCGACTCGGTAGCTACAACCTGGCCTCGCCACGCAACAATGCCGCGCGGCGAACTTTGCTCATAGAGCTGCCCAGTGTACTGATTCTTGAAATCGAAGTCGGCCTGGTATCCCGACATATTCCACTTAGCGCGTTTCTGAGTGAGATCCAGTTGCTGCTGTCGCCGGGCTCGCTGCTCGGGAGACAGATCCGGAGGCAGCGGGTCGATCCGCGGCGGAACAATCAAGCTTCGGTACTGCACTCCCCCGTTGGCGCCGTCGCCCTCAAGCTTCATCTCCAGCTTCAGCTCGAAGTTAGCCGGCTCGCCGCCGCGCCAGATGATGTTAGTGGTGCCGGAGGGATGCTCGGGACTCGATTCGCCAACGATCGCACCGTCCTCCACGTGCCATACCTCCGTATCGCCATCCCAGTTCTTCAGCGACTTTCCGTCGAATATCTGCGTCCATCCCTCGTGATCGTCGAAGTTGATCGGCTCTGGCTGCACGAAGTGGAATGCTTGTGGACGATGCGGCGCCTGGGGCGCCTGTTGCGAGGTCATCGTGGATGAAGACAGCCAGAACAGCAAGGCAGCAATCGCCAGAGTTGCGACCTCGACGCGCTTCATGACATCAATGTCGTGTACCATCATTCCTCCATGGAGCAAACTGTGCGCCGCAATCAAGCTGTAGCAACTTGCTCCCATTGCTTTGTCTTCGCGGACTTCAGGACGGCATCCGTAACATGCTCCGTAGCCAACCCGTCGCGAAACGTGGGAGCGGCCGCGAAGCCGAGTTCAAGGGCCGAAATAAAATCCGCTACCTGATGAATGAACGTGTGTTCATAACCAATTTGCAGACCAGGAACCCACCAATTCTTCATGTAGGGGTGGTCGCCGTCTGTAACATGGATGCTCTTCCAGCCGCGCAGCTCACTTTCATCGCGATGATCGAAGTACGCAAGTCTGTGCAGGTCGTGAAGGTCCCACGATGCGCTTGCCCGCTCGCCATTGATTTCGAGCGTAAACAGAGCCTTGTGGCCACGGGCGTAGCGCGTAGCCTCGAACAGCGCCATGGAGCCATTGTGAAATCGGCAGAGGAACGCGCTGGCATCCTCGATCGTAACCGGCTCAACCTTGCCGGTGAGGTTGTGCTTGCGCTGCTTGACAAATGTTTCTGTCATCGCACTTACTTCGACAATAGGTCCGTTAAGCCACATCGCCATATCGATATTATGCGCGAGCAGGTCGCCGGTAACACCGCTGCCCGCCACTGACCTATCAAGCCGCCACAGACCTTCACCGCCCTGGGGCAGATCCTCCGAGATAGTCCAATCCTGCAGGAACTGAGAGCGGTAATGAAAGATTCGGCCAAAACGATTTTCGTCGACGAGCTTCTTGAGTAACACTACGGCGGGTACGCGCCGGTAGTTGTACCAAACCATGTTCGGGACGCATGCCGACTCTACCGCATCCACCATCGCGCTGGCCTCATCCGCGGTGCGTCCGAGAGGCTTTTCGCAGAGAACCATCTTTCCGGCTTTTGCTGCAGCAATGGCAATTTCGGCGTGGGTGTCATTGGGACTGGCGATATCGATAATGTCGATATCCTTGCGCGCCACCAGTTCGCGCCAGTCGGTCTCAATCGATTGATAGCCCCAGTTCTCGGCAAATAACTCGACGCGAGCAACATTACGCGCACACGCGGCTTTTAGTACCGGGCGATAAGTGAGATCGAAGAAGCGCGGTGCCTGGAGATACGCATTCGAATGAGTGCGCCCCATGAATCCGTAGCCGACAATTCCTACATTTAGTTCCTTCTTCAACACAGCGCTTGTCTCCGTGTTTCAGTCCCATCCATGCGCATTCCGCACCTGGATCATGGTCGCCAGAATTCGCTCCCATGTTTCAGCCGAAACCATCATCTCATTGGGAAACATGCATCCGTCCCAGCAGATATGGTCAACCGCGCGCGTTGCGGAGCCGTCGCGATTGCGTAACCAGTAGCCAGCTACTTCAACAATATCCATTTTGCCGTTCGGATCATTGGGCGGACAGTGGCGGCCGGTCTTGTCATGCGAGCCAGAGCCCCTGACTGTGCCGTCGTTTTGAGCCACATGGAAGTCGATTGTCCAGGGACGCAATGCATCCGCAACCTGACGAAGAGCGTCGGCCAGCACACTCGGGTCTGCCCAGTCAAAGCCAGCCGGAAGCACGCGGCTCTCGGGCGAATTATATCCGAGCGCGTAAAGCATGGTGTGAGCCATGTCGGCCTGAAAGCCAAGCGTGGCGGGCCGATCAACCATCTCAAGCAATCCGACCATGTGCTTCCATCCGTGCATGCCGCCCCAACAGATTTCGCCCTCCGCGGCGAGCCGTTCACCATATCCCTCGGCAATTGAGCAGGCTTCGCGAAACGTTTCCGCAATGCGTTTAGTGTTCGCGAGTGGGTCCGCGGCCCAGTCCGCGGGACTCGTCGCTGAATCGATCCGCACCACGCCGTACTTGCGAATCCCAAGGTCGCGAAGCTTCTTTCCAATGGCGCAAGCCTTGCGCACCTGAGTTAGAAAGCGGTCGCGGTCTTCCTTCGATCCCATTGCCGAGCCACCGCCGGTTGGCGGCCACACTGGAGCAACCAGAGACCCTGCGAGCAGTTGATGCGCAGCCAACTTGTCGGCAAGCTGCTTCAAGTCGTCGTCGGTCGAATCGATGTCTGTGTGCGGGAGCGAGAGAAATAGATCTACTCCGTCGAACCTGGCGCCATCTACCTCTGCCGCCGCGGTCAAGGCAATCATCGTGTCGAGGTCGATCATCGGTTCCTGGTCGCCGCCCTTGCCTACAATGCCCGGCCACATTGCGTTGTGGATAGCGGGGAACTTATGCTTTGTTGCGCTCATCGCGGCTTCCCTTCTCACTTATCCCTGCACAGAGGTTCCGCATCCGGATTGCGAGGGCCGAAATGCTTGAGAATCACGAGCGGATCGGTGGCGCTTGGGTTATGAATGCGAATACCTTCGCCGGCAGCCGCCGCTGTCACAAACAACTCGTCCTCGGTAAGTTGACCGAACCGGATCATGGATGGAGTCGATACATGGATCTTGCCGAAGACGCCGTATCCCTGGGTAAGAATCAGTCCGTGGGCGGCAGCATCTTTGACCGTAACGGTGCGCCCTGGGAGTACGGTAAGTTCCTTGGCAGAGTAATAGCGGCCGCCATAAGTGATCCATACCTCGCTATACCCTGCTTCGGCTGTATTTTCCTTCGAACGAACAGGGACGGGGGGACGCTTGTTGGTCTTCGCAAACTCCGGATTTACATTCGCATCCCAATCGAGCATGCCGATGAGGTAATCGAGATCGTGATGGTACTCGGGCAACACGTCCTTGGTCAGCAGGCTCCAGTCCACAATACGTCCCTCCACCTCCGACTGAAACATTGCGAAGACATCGCTGTTGACTTGCGGCTCATATGTCACCAATGAGCCAGGCGCGTGAAGAATTCCCGGATCGATCTGCCAGCCGCTCCCAGGCTCTAAGTGATAGGCGCGAGCGTAGAACAGAATGCCGTTATCGCCGCGATTCCACCTTTCCAGGCACAGGCGAATGTCCTCCTTCGTGGTCCCTGGCTCAAGTCCCATGTAGGTATGCGGGAAGTTATTATTCAATTGGTTATATTGCGGCGGGAAGTAATAGGCTTCGGGCTTTCCCTTGTGCCCAACGAGCTTGGCAAATTCGTCGCTCTGGTGCATGTGGTGCGGAATGGGACCCATGTTATCGAAAAACTTGCAGAGCAGATTCCATCCGCCTTCGCGCTCCATTACATCGGAGCCGAGCAGGATGTCACCGGCGCATTCAACGGCATCTTTCAAAAGAAAGCGATCGCCCCTGGGCGGATGAACATAGCTCAGGCCTTCGTCGGCTGTTGTGGCCGGCCCATTCGAAGCTTTTGTGGTCGAGGAAAACCAGCGCTCGTTGATGCCGCCGCGATGCGCGCCAAAGGAGTAGAGGTCGTCAGGGTGGAGTTTCAGCCTTCGACCCGGAAGCATGAACGAACGAGGCACCCATGAAGGCTCAAGGCGTAGCACGCCTTCGCCCGCGTCGACGGCTTCCTGAACTGCTGCTCGACTTAGCATTTCGAATTCTCCTGGCATCTCTTGTTGAGCTAGTCATGCTGCCCTCACTTAGTAAGTCAACATCTCCGAGCGGCAGACCCGATCGATCGTTCAATTGCAATTCAACTTAGTGCTCCATTCCGATCCCAAAGGAATAGAGAACGTTATCATGGTCGGTGAAAAACGCGTGACTGTCGCCAACGGCAACGCCCGACCGCTGCGCGTAAGTTGGTATCTCATTGCCGCTCGAATAAAGCTCCTCGCCGGTCGCTGCATTCAGTACGTGGAGCTTGGCCGGGGTCGCGGCGTCTCCACCTGCCAGCGCGATCACGACGCCGTTTGCAACCCTTGGGGGTGCGGGATTGACCATGTCCTTTGACACCCACACTGGAACCAACGCAAGCTTCCCGCCTGTCTCATCAATCCTGAATGCGACGATGCCTCCATGCGCCGTTGAGCCATTCTGCCTGATGCTGCCGTCATTGATGGAAATTCCTGCTGAGATAGATGCGAAGACCCAGACCGAGCCGTCCTTGTCCTGCCGGCTCGCGAATCCGTCCCAACCGTGCTTCTCACCGGGCCTGGTGAGCGAGGCGGTTTCGGCAATCGGCGCATGGTGGTCTGCGCCGCCGATCGATGAGGCGTCAAGCAATGCGATTGCGCCATCTCTTCCAGGAGCTACGACTAATTGCTTGTCCTTGAAGGTAAAGGTCACAGGAGATACACTCTCATAGGCCGCCATGCCGCCTTCCGGCGTGAACCAATTCTCGACTTTCATGTTCTTTGCAACCAGGACTACGCTTGCGGCAGGAATTCCTGCGTTCGGATCGGAAGGCCCGGGACCGGTAACTATAATTGACGCGCCATCGGGAGTCAGTGCCGGACCAGCAAGCGCGAGCGGGCGTACCTTCTCCGAGTTATAACTCGACACCTGGTAAGTGGACGAAGTGAGATCGATCGCCCACAGGCCGTTCGGTACTTCGCCGCAGCCGTGGCTAGTCGCAGTGTAGATCGTCTTGTCGATGAAGTTCAGCCCAGACGCCTTGCCATTGGCCGCGGGAAGGAATTTAATCGGAGGCGCGAAGTCGTCTCCCGTAGTAATGACCTGCTCGTGCAACATGCCATCGGGAGTAAGCACATAGATTCCCTTCATCCCGAAGTACCCGCCGCCAGGCGCAACGCCGAGACGCCGCTCATTGGTCGGAGTAGGAGTCTCGGGCGCGGGCCGAGGAGTTCCCGCGGGGCGCGTGCGCCGCGCGCGGAAGTTGATGGTGACCGGCGGCTCCATAAGAATGCTCAGACTGCTGACTGCACACCCAGACGGCGCGGGCTTGGTGTTGTATTGCTTCTTCCACAGCAGGCTTCCGAGCTCGGAGTCAACGGCGTAGAGCGTGTCCGCCGAGCTCCAATAGACCATGTCTTTGAAGCCCAGTCCATTGATCAGGCGGCCGGCCAGCAGCGGCTCGCTGAAGGTGCGCGGTCCCTTTGACGGTTGGCCGAGCTTGATCTTCCAGAGGAACTTGAATTGACCGGCAATGTTATCCGGCTTCAGGTCGAGCTCGCCCTTTTGCCAGCCGCTCTGCCCCGGATCGGCGCCTGTCACGTGCCATTCGCCGCTCTGGTCCTGGGCAACCGATGGGACAGTACAGATCAGTACGCTGACACAGAACAGTCCGGCAGCATGAAACAACAGTCTCTTCCTCACGTGAACATCCCTCAGTGATAGGTTGCCGAACTAATGAGGCTGGATTTGCCCAGCCGATTACACTTCGAGTGATAACTCGAAGTTATCGTTCACTTAAGGCCAAAGCAATAGACGGTTCCGTCAAATGTGCCGAACATGATCTTATCTTCGGCAACCGAAAGGCCGGCCTGGTGAAGGAACGAGGTAACCTGGTCGCCGCTCGAGTAGAGTTCCTTGCCGGTGATGGCATCGAGGACAAAGAGCGTGGCCGGCACAGAGCGCTGAATGCGCTCCCGCGCGCTGTAGAGGCCGCCCACGGTGTCGTTAGCCTGACCGGTAAATTCGCCGCCGGCCAGCACAAAAATCACGCCGTGGCCAATCACCGGCGGCTCGGAGGTGACCATGTCGCGCGACAACCAGGCTGGATCGAGCTCAGGCTTGCCATTCTTTTCTTTCAGCTTGAGCGCGAGAATTCCGCCGTGCGGCGTAGGACCATAGGTGATTGGAAATTTTACCGCGGCGTCACCGCCCATCGGTCCCAGCACCCAGCGAGTACCGTCTTTGGCCTGCCAGCTTGCGAGGCTTCCCCAGGTGCCTTCGGTTTGAAAGTTCACGTTCTTGTTCGACAAGAGTTCGCTGCGAAATGCCGGCGTCAGGTGGTCGGCGCCGCCGATGGACTTTGAGTCAAGCAAAAAATACCGGCCCTCCTTGCCTGACGCGACAATGAAATCCCGCCCCTGATATGGGAACACGACGGGCGTGACGTTCATGTCAAGATCTCTTCGCGTCAGCCAGACATGATTGCTGGGCGAATAGTAGTCCTTGAGCGTGAGCCAATCGTGCGCGAAGGTGAATGCCTCGACACTGGTGGAGAGCTTGCCGAGTGCGGCATCGTAGGGTCCGTCGCCCGACTCGAAATAAACCGTTCCATCCGAGCCAACGGCAGGGCCAGCCGTGCCCCACAGGCCAGCCTGCGGTGGGGTAGAGATGCTGACCTTTCTGTCTTCGAGGTTGACCGCATACAGCGCATTGGGCACGCCGCCGCAGCCCTGGCCTGTGACCGTGTAGATCGCGTTGTCGACCAGGCTGAGGCCGTAGGGCTTGCCGTAGGGCATCGACAGCACCTGAATCGGCGGGTCGCTCTCGACGCCGGTCGAGAGATCCATGATGCGCAGGTAGCCGTCGCTTGTCATCACGTAAAGCCGCCGCACCGCCGCCGCGATGGGCGAGACCACAGGCGTGGCGCTGAGTGCGTTTGTGCAGATGAAACCGCTGCCTTCCCCCGGCTCCTGCGGCTTCTGCGACGCCCACTTGAGCCGGGTCTGCCAGACTACCTTGCCGCTGGCGGCGTCGAGCGCGAAGACATCATTCTGTGCGGCGGCAAAGATGGCCAGCGAGCGGGTGCCGTCCGCGGTCTTCACGCCGGAGACGATGAGCGGCTCGCGAAACGACAGCATGCCCATTGGCCTGGCGTCCAGCTTCACCTTCCACAGCAGGCGCAGGTCTTTGGCGGTGCGCGGCGTAATCCGGGAGTCGGCGCGCTGCCATGCGTCGCGGGCGGCGTCTTCGCTGCTGGTCAGCCATTCCGGGGGAGACTGGCCGCGAGCCGGATTGGTTCCCAAGAGTGCGCATCCCAAAAGACAGAGCGACGGCAGAAGGTTCAAGTTGCGCATCCAGATGGAAACTCGACGGTCGGGCATGGGTGGGGAGTTTCGACAAGAAAAATTTCCTCTTTGAAATTTAGCGCGACCAGAATATTAGCGGCAGGGCTCGCCACATGTCAATTCGAAATGTTTCAAGTGAACGATCCGGCGGCGGCGCCTGAAGATGGCCGCGATGCGCCCCTGTGTTACATTTGCGCCATGCGCTTGAGTGGATTGGCCGCGATGGTCGTGGTGTTGGCGAGCCTGCAAGCGCCCGCGCTTCTGTCGGCGCAGTTCAGCGGGGGACTGCCGGCAGCTTCACAGGACCCGGCGGCCGCTCAGCCCGCACAGCCCGCGCAGCAGAACCCCACGCAACAGAATGTGGACGGCGCGGCCGCCAAGCCTGACTGCAACGGCGTCCCGTGCGAGTATCCGGAGCCGCACATCACCGTGGCCAATCCGCCACCCGCTGCGCCTGTGGCCGCGGCCTGGACCCTTCCGGAGCGCATCAGTTGGGCGGCGAACCTGGTTCTGGTCCTGATGGGATACGCCGGCATCATGATGGCCATCTCGACCATGAGAAAGATCGAGCGCCAGACCAGATTGGCCGAGACCATGGCCGAGGCCGCATTGAGCGCCGCGCAGGCCGCACAGTTGAGCGCGCAAGCCATTGTCGATGCTGAGCGGCCTTGGATCATCGTCACCTCAAAGCCGTCGCAGACCGCGGAGAACAGCTTTACCATCGTTGCCACCAACCGCGGGCGCACTCCGGCGCGCATTGTCGCCATGGCCGAGCGCACCCGGATCGCGGTGGACGAGTCGCAGTTGCCCGAGCTGCCCGACTACGAAAGCGAGGAGGCAAGCGCCCCGCTGGTGCCCATTATTCTGCTGCCGGGAGAGTCGACCGCATTGAAGCCGTTCTCCCGGGCCGACGTGCGAGGGCTGTGCGCGTCGGACGAGGATTTCAAGCGGATAGAGAGCTGGGAAGAGAAGATCTATATCTATGGAAAGGTAGTTTACCGGGATTTGATCGCGCCTGCCGACCGGCAGGCCCACCAGACCGACTGGTGCTGCTGGTACATCCACGGACGGCAGAGGAGCGGCCTCGTGATCGCTGGGCCGGCGGAGTACAACAAGCACACCTGATCTGTAACTCGAACCTGGGTGCCCCAGGTCCCGATTTTGGGACCTGGGAAAACACCGACCTTAACTGCCGTACGCCGTAACTTGCTCGCGCAGATCCTGCGCCAGGATCGGATCGGTCTCGGCGAGCCGGATCAGGCGGTGAAGATAGGCCCGCGAGATGCACAGGCTGCGGGCGGCCAGCGTCTTGTTGCCGTTGTTCTCGCGCACGGCCGAGGCAGCCAGCTTGATTTTGTAGTCGCGCAGTTGGCGCTCAAACGAGCCGGCGGGATGGTAGTCGCCGATATCGACCACGTCGCCAATGTCGTCCACGCTCTCTTCCTGCGGATTGAGGGGCAGGTCTTCGACGCGGATGGTGCGCTCGGGCGCCAGAATGATGGCGCGCTGAATAACGTTTTCAAGCTCGCGCACGTTGCCCGGCCAGGGGTAGTTCTGCAGTACCGCCATCGCATCCGGCTCGATGTCTTCCATCGGCTTCTGGAACACCTGCGCATAGTGACGCAGATAATGGGTCGCGATGCGGGGAATGTCGTCGGAGCGATCCTGAAGCGAAGGGGACTCGATCTTCATCACGTTGATGCGGTAGAAGAGATCCTGGCGGAACTTGCCCTCGGCCACCAGCTTGGCCAGGTCCTGGTGCGTGGCGAAGACCAGCCGCGCCCTGAGCGGGATAAGCCGGTTGCTGCCCAGGCGGCTGAACTCCATCTGCTGCAGCACGCGCAGCAGCTTGACCTGCGTAAACAGGCTCAGGTCGCCAATCTCGTCGAGGAAGAGCGTGCCGTCGCCGGCCTGCTCAAAGTAGCCCTCGCGCGCGCCCACGGTGCCGGTGAAGGCGCCCTTCTCATGCCCGAACAGCTCGGCCTCGATCAGAGTCTCCGGAATCGCTCCGCAGGAAACGGCCACAAACGGGCGGTCGGCGCGGGAGCCGAGATTGTGAATGGCGCGGGCAATCAGTTCCTTGCCGGTGCCGCTTTCGCCGGTCACCAGCACCGAGGCGTTGAGATTGGCCACGCGCTTGACCAGTTCGTAAACCCGCAGCATCTGCGGACTGGACCCGATCATCCGGTCGCAACTGGCCGGCGTCTCCATGCGCGCCTGCACGTGGACTGGATGCAACTGCTGCTTGAGCGAGGAGGTTTCGTAGGCCCGCGAAAGAAGAGTCTTGAGGTCGCGAATGGAGGGCGGTCGGCGGCAGTAGCCGAAGCCACCCAGCCTCACCAGCTCAAAGGCGGTGGAGCGAAGGCCGTCGTCGGCCATGATTACAGCGGGAACCTGCGTGCCGATCAGGCGGCGGGAGCACTCGATGCGCTCCTGCACCGAGCCGCGATTCGAGTTCAGATCGAGGATCATGACATCGCAGCCGCCGTCATCGTGAAGGCTGCTCATCCCCTCATCATCCTGCGCCAGAGTCAGCCTGAATTCCTTGCCCAGAGCTGAAGACAGCAGGGTGTGAAGCGTGTGATCTTCCGAATAAAGTCCAACGTTGATCATGTCTGGCCTGAATTCCCTCGCAATTTGCAAAACAAGCCACTTCCGGGGAACAGAAGCGGAAATCACTGCATTCATCATCCCGGGCCGCTGCCGGGATGCCTATACCTGATTGGTGTCAGAGCCATGCCACCTTTCGGCGGTCACCGGTACATACCCACCGGAACACAATGCAACAGCTTCTCGATTGCCGATTCTCTGCAACCATCAAAGGCCCCTACAGGCGTCAAGTCAATGTCACGCTGGTAATGAAGCCTGAAGAATATGCCACTTAGGTAATGCAGGAGATGCTACGCCATCGCCTGCGGCACACATCGCGCCCGAATAAGTGCACACCCTGCGGTGGACCAGGCTCGCTTTCCTAATAAGTGGTCCGCCCCGGAGATGAAGGATAAAAATTGGGAGCTTGTCTTTGAGGTTCGTCGATCCCTTTGACCATGTATATGCCACATAGGTGTTATATCGATGGTCAATTCGTAACTCTTTAGAGAGGAATGATTCCGAGACACCTGTGGCTGGATCGGACGGGACACGGCGGGGCAGGACGCGAGTATTTCGGGAACGCCTGTCAATATGTGCCTGCAAGGTCCTATGCGCCTTAGACGGTCCGCGTCTCCGCGACCGCTGGATTGCGGGCATTCGCCAGGAATTCTGCGCGAACCGGCCCGCATCAATGAGCAAAAACCAACTTCCAGACCCTCTCGCGGCTCCTCCATCGTGCCCTGTAGCACGGCGACTGCCATTCCGCGGCCAGGATGCAACTTTAGTGTGTATACGACCCGCTTCACTCCCCGGCTACCGTAAACATCCGTGTACACCCCCGCCGGAAGCAGGTTGCTAAATCACTGAATCCAATCATATTTAATGTGCCTGAGTTTGGTGGGACAATTGCACTAGCCTGAATGTCAATTGAACCGCAACTCAACAAGGAGTGGGAAAAATGCACTCGATCGCCTGGTGGCCGACATGCTTTGTGCTGGTGGTGGCCACCTGCACGGATCTGCGCAGCCGCCGCATCCCGAACTGGCTGGTGTTCCCGTTCCTGGTGGCCGGGATCGCCGTCTCGGGCTGGCTTGGGGGCTGGCACGGCATCGGCATGAGCTTTGCCGGGCTGGGACTGGCCGCGGTGCTGTTCGGCATTCTGGCTGCGATGGGCGGAATGGGCATGGGCGACGTGAAGCTGCTGGC
>Ga0182024_10022853_pt1 | contig 11243 bp, 7 predicted proteins | sample P32metaG_FD_120480 | JGI IMG/M metagenome (GOLD analysis project Ga0182024, IMG submission 120480) | Permafrost microbial communities from Stordalen Mire, Sweden - P3-2 metaG (Illumina Assembly) | ecosystem: Environmental > Terrestrial > Soil > Wetlands > Permafrost | place: Sweden: Stordalen... | reverse complement strand
CGCGATCTTTCCCAAATCTCGTCTTGTGAGTTCCATCCCGTTCCTTTCAGGTCCAACTTCTGTGCTGCCGCAGCCACCCGACCAGCCAGCGGAGTAACTGCACTTGTCGCCAGCTCATTGTTACGTAACGTCGCTCCCCTGGGACGATTCTACGCTACACCAGCGCCTCAATACAGTACTGGAAACACTTTTTCAATTCGGCCTCAGGGCTTCCGGCGCCCCGGTACTCGTACTCGATGAACGCCGGTATCGGATACCTCTTGTCTCTCAGAAGCGAAAGAACCGCCTTGATCGGTACGTCTCCCTCTCCCCAGGGGCAATTCACTCCGGTGGCCTTCTTGCGGTCTTTCAGGTGCAAGAGAACGATGCGGTCGTGATGGGACTGGATGTAATCTACTGGATCGTAACCCGCCGCGACAAAATGGGCGATGTCCAAATTCACTGCGAAGTATTTTGACATCGCAATGGCTTTTTGAAAACTCTCGGGTCCCGCGAACTGGTTGGGATCGGTAGCGTTGGTGTTGCTGTGCATGGCGACGGTCATTTTGTGTTTTTCCGCAAAGGGCGCCACCCGCTTCGCTACGCTCACCGTCGTGGAAGCAGTGAGCATCCGGACCCGGAGCGCTTTGGCCATCTCGAAACCCCGATCGATCTCTTCGTCGGTGAAGCTGTCGTTGAAGCTGAGGTTATAGGCAAAGATACTGAGGCCGGCCTGATCGAACTTCTTGCGGACGCCTTTGAAGTAATCGAGCGGAACTGTCAGGCGCCAGTTGCGGAGGTCTTCGCGGGCCTTCAGGCGAACCGGGTCGTTCGGCGCCCCGCGGCCACCGCCCGTCGGCGCCGTGGATGCGGGGTCGAGCTCCGGCGAATAAGTCTCACACTCGCCAAGCCCTACCCCAGCCATGGCTCTAACCATGGCTTCGACAATACCGTCGTGGGGAAACTCCCGGAAGCTATACGTCTGAACTCCCAGCCGCACGCCATTCACCGTGGAATTGACCTTCGCCAGAGCCCTCGATATGGACAGCCCGGCGACCGCGACCTTTCCGAAATCCCGCCTCGAATACATCAGATCTCCGGTATTTGAGTTTTGGGTCTATTTGGTCGCCCAATACGATGGGTGGGTCTTGTACGTTTCATTTTCCATGTTGGACAATACCGCGCGGCGCACGGCGATCACGTCCAGGTCTCCCTGTTGTTCGTAGATCACCCTGCCGCCCGGCGCGATCGCCATCGTGAACGGCGCCGCGGGATCCCACCGCGCGTCGAACGCCGTCTCTATGGCAACCGTGTCGGTCGAGTCGACTTGCAGGTTCCGGCTGGCGGCATGTTGCTCCTGGAGGACCTTCAAAACAGTGTCCTTCTCATTCGGATTGTTCATGGACACGCTTACCACATCGAAGTCCCGGCGGCGGTACATGCGGTAGGTTTCGAGCAAACCGGCGATGGCTTTCACCGAGGGCGCGGAGGAGGTGGACCAGAAAGTCACCACCGTTACCTTGCTCGACGGATTGGAACGAAGCGTCTTGAGGTCTTCGACGGAGATCATGTCTAACTTCACCGGCTCGCCCTCGATCATCTTTCTCTCCGCCACCTGACTGTCGATCTTCGACTTCCACTTCGTCGAACATCCGAACGCCCCGGTGTGCGTCACCGTTACCGGCTTACCCGCCAGGAGCTCGTCGAGCGCGGCGCGCGCATCCTGGGTCTTGACCAGCGACTCGCGCTGCGCGTTGTCAATCCGTCCTTCGTACTGCAGCTTGCGCTCCTTGTCGAAGATGAATACGTGCGGCGTCGCTACCACTCCAAACGCGTTCGAGACCGACTGGGTCTCGCCGTCATATAAATAGGGGAAGTTGAAGTGCCGGAACGCGGCGCGGACCTTCATATCTTCCATGCTGTCGCTGACGTCCGTATAGCCCAGTTCGGACAGGCGGATGGCGGAGGGGTCGTTCGGCTGAATCGCCACCGAAGTCACACCCTTGTCTTTATAGTCGGCCACCAGTTTCATCATGCGGAATTCATAGAGCTGCGATGTCGGGCAGTGATCGCAGATAAACAGCACCATCAAGTACGGGCTCTTCTTGAAGTCGCTCAGCTTGTGAACCTTCCCATCGACGCCAGGCAGGGCGAAATCCGGGGCCGGAGACCCGATCGCAAGGACCGGGTGGCCGTTAGCCGGACGAACTGGCGCTTGCGCCAGCGCCGCCATAGAGATAATGAAAAACGCCGGAACCGCTGTTAATGCAATTCCACTCTTACGAAAACGGCTGACCATCGTGAATCTCCTTGTTCTCTCAGTCTTAGATCTGCTCGTGCGGCTGAAGCCCGCCTATTTGTCTCACACTATGTTACACGGCTTCAGAACTTGACCCGAAGCGAGAGTTGCATGTGTCGCGGGACGTTGTTTTGCGCTGTTACCTCTCCGAACGCCGTGCTGGTTGGGCTGGTGTTGGGAGCGGCGAAATTCACCTGGTTGAACACGTTAAGGGCCTCAACCCGGATCTCCAGGCCGATGCTCTCGTGTATCCGCGTGTTCTTAATCAGCGCCGCGTCCCAGGAGTTATACGAGTCGCCCAGTATTCCGCCGAATCGCGGAGACAGGTTGATCAGGTTATCGGCAAGCTGTTGCGACGCAACCGTGTTAAAACAACTGGTGTTGAACCAATGATAAATCTTGCTGGTGTTTTTTCCGGAGATGGGTACAGCCGAGAGAGGGCAGTTGAGGATGGCGTCGCCGAATCCGATGGGAGCGCCACTCTGGTATGTGTAAATGGGTGCGATCTGCCAATTGCTCACAAGGATATTGGTTACGGCATTGGCGCGGGACAGGAACTTCTGCCCTGGGCCGAACGGGAAGTGGTATATCCCGGTAATGGACCAGTGGTTCGGATAGTCCTGGGAGGAAGGGGCCTTGGCCGGCCCGGCATCCCCTGGGTTCAAGTAACTGGTTGCCTCAAGGTACTTGGAAAACGTCCAGTTCAACTGGGCCGAGAAGCCGTGCGAGAATCGCTTCTCCACTCTAACGTTCAGCGCGTCGTACCAAGCCAAACCGTTGTAGCTATAGTACGATATGCCGGCGAACTGCGGGTAGGGCGAGAGCAGCACGGACCGCGCAATCGTGCTGCTGCCGCCGCGCGTGGTTCCCGCGAATGCCGGAACGCCAAAGAAGGGATTAGGCAGGTTCGCAGTCAGATAATTAATGGTGGCCGTATCGCGGTATGGGAGAGTGCTTAGGTACTGGTCGGGTAAAGGGCTCAAGGAGCGGGTGACTTCCAGGTCATAGTTGCGGGCTCCCGCGTAGCCTACGTCGAGCAGGACGTGTCCCGGGAGTTCGTGCTCGATGTCAACCTGAAACTTCTCATCGCGGGCCGCTTTCGGGCTCTGGTTGAAAAAGCTAATGGCGTTGCCGACGTATGTCTGCGACCCGAGCGTGGCGCCGGTCGGTTCATTGAACCCGTTCGGAAACGGATTGTTATTGTTGGCGATATAGCTGACGCCGTTGTTGGTTGTGGGGATCACGTTGGTGGTCGCAAGGAAGCCCGTCTGAATAACGTCTTGAAGCCGGGTACCCAACGATCCAAAGTAAGATCCGAATCCACCGCGAATCACCGTGTGCGGGCCGAGTTGGTAGGCGAATCCAATGCGGGGCTCCACTTCGTCGGGGTCGGCGTGGTACAGCGCCTGTCCATGCCCGTTGATTGTCGGATAGGTGAGTCCGCCCGTTAGCAGGAATTGCGATGGTGCGATCTCCGGCGTTGGATTAAGGGCGTAGTTCGCCAATACTTGTTCCGCCCACGGTTGTTCAGCGTTGGGGTTGAACCCCATCACGGCGCGGTTGTAGCGCTCGTTCTCCGGAGTCTCATATTCGTATCTCACACCCAGGTTCAGCGTCAGCTTGCGCGTAACTTTCCAGTTATCCTGAAAAAACGGCGCATAAAGCCAATCCATATCCGCGAAGTCGCTAGCGCCAGGCAATAGCAGGCTGCCCGTAGTCGGTATGCCATACAAGAACTGCGCCATCGCCTGTCCAATCGGGGCGGCCGGCGAGTTGTCGAGCGGCCCGTTGGTGTACGTCGGGCTATAACTGATCGCGAAGTCGGAAGCTGTACTTCCGGAGACCTGGTCGTCGGGAAATTGCCGGTAGTCCACGCCGAACTTAAAGTCGTGGTTGCCCTTAATCTTGTCGAAGGAAACCGTCAGCTCGCGTGTTTGCGTCTGCTTGTCGAGAATCACGCGAGCGCCCAACTCCGGCTGCCCGCTCGACGCGGCAAGATCCGAGATCGTGACCCCTGGGAACTGGTGGAACTCCGGAGAGATCGCGTTTTCGATGTACGCCGGGAAACCCAGTGTCGTCAGGTTAAAATTTTGACCCGGGGGGCTCGGTTTCTGGGCTCGCAGAAAACGAGCGTCGGAAATCCGAACGTCCATAATAAAGCTCGGGCTGAAGATGTGTGTTTCGTCGAGGGCGACCTGAAACGACTCGTTCCAGAAGTCGGAATTCTCCGCGGGATCGTTAAATCCGAACATGTCGCTGTCAAAGACGGTATGGTATCTCATATTGGTGCGAACCATGAGCCGGTCCTTCGTGCCTATGATTTGATCGAACTTATAAAGTTCGGAGTGATACTTGACCCGGCTCGGCCATCCCGAAGCGACGTAATTGTTCTGGCCGTTTATCGTTCCGGTTGTGTTGGGCTCCGGGTAATAGCAAGTTCTTTGAGGAGTCGAAACATAAGCCAGCAGTGTAACTTGCGACATGTTGCAGCCGAAAATGTTCGCCGAAATCGAGTTGATCATGCTCGCCGGAACGATGTTTCCGGGAAGCGGGTTCCTGGTGTAACGGCCAGCGGAGTTAGGGCCTTGAATGCTATTTGGGTCGTAAATCTGGTATTGCGACCCCAGGGCCAGCAAAGAGGAGAAATTGCCCGCGCGCTCGGCGTCGGTGGGAACCGTATCCACCGGGGCGTCGCCGCCAGTGAGGGCCGTGGTCGAGTGGATGTCCTCGTACGTAAAGAAGAAAAACGTGCGGTTCTTCCCATTGTATATTTTCGGGATATAAACGGGGCCGCCTACCGTAGTCCCCAACCGGTTATACTGCAAACCCTCAATGGGTATGTTGTTGAGGTTGGAGAAGAATAAATTCGCGTTCATGGAGGTAGTTTCCTTCCCCCAGTAGGCCGTACCGTGGAGTTGGTTGGTTCCCGACTTCAGGCTGACGTTGACCACGCCTCCCTGAGTCGCCCCGGTTGTCGCGTCAAAAGATGCAGTCTGCACCTTATACTCGGACACCGCATCGCCGACCGGCGTCCAGGCTTCGGATATCGAACCTCGCGCCGCATCGTGAAGAGTATTCGACGTGCCATCCAGCGTGAACTCGTTCAAGGCGCCGTGTTCCCCGGCCATGGCGTAAGAGATGTTGAGGGTTTGCCAAGGCTGATCCTTGGAGGGGTTGTCCGTGAAGCCTACGCCGAGGCTGAGCTTGATCAGGTTATCCACATCGCCGTGTTCAGCCGGCAACCCGGTCGCTTCCTGGAAGCCAATCACCCGCCCGATGGAACCGTTCGTGGTGTCGAGCAGCGGCGCCTCCCCCGTTACCGTAACCGTGTCCGACACGGCGCCAAGCTCCAGGGGAATATTAATCTCCAACCGGTCATTGATATTTAAAATGATCCCGTCCCGTACGAATTTTTTGAACCCGGTCTTTTCCACCGTGATCGTGTACGTCCCGGGTACCAGGAAGGGCACGACGTAGTTGCCGTCCGAGTTGCTAACGCTTCGGGTGTTGAGAGTGGTAGCTATATCGATGACGTGGATGGTCGCGGCTGGCACCACCAGGCCAGAACTATCCGTGATCCGTCCGAGAATTGTGCCTTTAGACTCCTGCGACCAACCCGGCTGGTTGGCCACTGAAAAAACTACTGCGGCGGCAAGGATGGCGAGACTTCGACTCAACATTGAGTTCCTCCAATTTTCGGGCGATTATACGGGTATCCGCCCGCTCGGGCTTGGGGCGAATGTAATGCCGACTTGGAGTAATGTCAAGTTCGGTAACGTTCGGTAACGTTTCTCGACCGTGGGTGGTGTGCGCAGACTCCTCCGGCAAGTCCCCGGATGCCTTGCCGCCCCTGTTCTCCACCGCCGGCTCATCCGGTGATAGGATAAGGAAACGTATCCCCAAACAGGCGGTCTGTAAAATGGCATCGGCGCCTCGGAAACCCAAGTTGGAGATTCCGAACTGTACAGCGGAAGAAAAGCGCAGTGCTCTCGATTGCGTGCTGCAGAGCAACACCTTCGAGCGCGCCGATCTGCTGAGGAGGTTTCTCCGGTACATCTGCGAGATGGAAATCGCGGGCCGCGCCGATGAAATCAACGAGTACACCATCGCCACCGACGCGCTTGGACGACCCGCGACCTACTCACCCGGCGAGGATTCAAGCGTTCGCAGCCGCGCGCACGCGGTTCGGGAAAAGCTGGCGGCCTTCTACGAATCGGAGGGCGCCGAGGCGCCGCTCCGCATCGAGCTGCACAAAGGCTCTTACATTCCGCATTTCGCTTCCCGCGCGGAATCGGAACGGCGAGCCGAACTGTCGCCCCCGGAACTGCCGCCGCCCCCTCGAATCGTCCCGACGGCTGCCTGGGGATTCGCGGCCGGCGCCACACTGACCGCGGTCGTTGCAGTCCTCACTTTTTTGCTGCTATCGCCGGTAAAAATACGGAGTTCCGTGCCGGCGATTCTTCGCGAGTTCTGGGGCCCGCTGCTTCAGCCTGGAAACGACGTCATCCTGTGCATTGCCACAGCCCCATCGATGCTCCTGCACTCGTACCAGGATGGTTCGGTACCTCCGGAGCCGCGAATTTTTCGCACCCCGCCCGAGGTCGGGAAATGGTATGACGATCTCCACATGCTGGACAGTGGCGGCCGGCTGTATGCTCAAACATCGCAGAACACCATTTTGTTCGGGGACAACCTGGCAGCCGTTGCGGCAGCGAAAACCCTCGCTGCGGCTGGCAAGTCAACCCAGATCCTGCCTGAGTACAGCATTGGACAGTTGGCCCTCCGCGGGCGGGATGTAGTGCTGATCGGCTCGCCGAATTACAGCCCCCTCGCAGCACGGATCCTCCAGAAGACCCCATTTTCAGTTCGCTATGATCCGGTGACCAAGTTAGAGGTGATTAGCGCTGAAGGCTCCACCGGCGAACCGGCAGCAGTATACAGCTCCCAGCGCAACGCACAATCGGGCGGTGGCGGTCTGAAGCTGGCGTACGGTCTGATCACCGTGGCGCCGAGCCCGCCTGGAGGCGATGAGAGCGCCCACCGAATCGTACTGATTTCGGGCATCTCCTCGGCAGGCACGCAAGCCGCGATGGAATTCTTCTGTTCAACCGCTAGTCTGAACAACCTCAAGTCCCGCCTAGGCGCTTCCGCTGCCTTGCCGTCCTCGTACCAGGTGGTTGTGAGGTGCGGGGTAGTCAAGGGCCTCGCCTTGGGCTGGGCCTACGAAACTCACCGCATTATCGAGAAGCCTACTCCGATCGAATAACGTTACGGGGTCTATCAAACGGAATTCTCCCTTTGTTTTCAACTTGACCTCACGTTACCTCACGTCCAGGATGCAGTTTTAACACTTGCCCCGGTTGCAACGATGCGCGAGACTCAGTTGACAGAGCTTTTTGCTTTAGCCCGCCCCACCGGGCCGCGGCGGCCATGTTGTGTTGCCTGGGACTTCTAGGAGAAGTTTATGACGATTGCACGTACCGCCTTTCTGGTCCTTTCGGCCGTTTGCCTGACATCCTACGGCCAGGAGCCGCGCCTCACGCCGCGCGTCAACAATCAGCACCCCATTTTGGCGATCGGTTCGCCGGCGCCGGATTTTTCACTGCCAGGCATTGACGGCAAGGACCACAAACTGGGCGAATACAAGGCCCCCATCCTCGTGGTGATGTTCATCTGCAACCACTGTCCCACTTCGCAACTCTACGAGGGACGCGTGGAGAACCTGGTGACCGACTACTCGGGTAAAGGCGTGGGATTTGTGGCGATCAACCCCAATGACCCCAAAGCCATTACCCTCTCGGAGTTGGGCTACACCGACGTGAGCGACAGCCTGGATGATATGAAGGTCCGCGCCGACTACCGGCATTTCAACTTCCCGTACCTCTGGGACGGCGAGACGCAGTCGGTGACGCAGGCCTACGGGGCGCAGGCTACTCCGCACGTCTTCATCTTCGATAAAGAACGCAAGCTGCAATACGAAGGCCGAATCGACAACGCCCAGCGCGAATCGATCGTGAAAATCCAGGACGCGCGCCTGGCCCTCGACGCGATGCTGGCCGGTAATCCGGTCGCCGTTCCCCACACCCCGGCGTTTGGCTGCTCCACCAAATGGAAGTCGAAAATCGACAGCCAGACGGCCGAATTGAAGAAGATCGAGGCAGAGCCCGTGAATGTGGAAATGGTGACGGTCGACGATCTCAACAAGCTGCGTACCAACCCTACCGGCAAAGTGCTGGTAGTCAACTTCTGGGCCACCTGGTGTGGCCCGTGCATCGATGAAATGCCGGCGCTGGAAGAAACCTGGCGCATGTTCCGCCGCCGCGACTTCGACATGGTCACGGTTTCCACCAACTACCCGGATGAGAAGACCGGAGTTCTGAAAACTCTTCAGGCGCAGCACGCCACCGGCCGTAACCTCCAGTTCGGCTCCGATGACACCTCAGCAACGCAGGCGGCGTTCGATCCTAAGTGGGACGCCGGGGTGCCTTTCACCATGGTGCTTGCCCCAGGGGGAAGGGTGATCTACCAGGAGCAGGGTGCGGTGGACGTCATCGCCATGCGCCGCGCCATCCTGGCGAATCTGGAAAACGAAACTTACGTGGGTCACCCGGCGTACTGGGAGGCCAAGTAGAACCTATTTATGAAAGCCAAAAGCTCATTCAGCTTCCTGGCCGTCTGCTGTCTTGTAGCGATATGTGGCGCCGATAGCCTTGGGCCATTCGAATCGAATACCGACGTGGGCGTCACGCCCCAAAAGGGCAAAGTCGAGTTTGATGGCGCCCGCGAATACCGCGTGACCGGCGGCGGGGCCAACATTTGGGCCGCCGCCGACGCGTTCCAGTTCGTGTGGAAGAAGATGTCCGGAAATATGGCGCTCACCGCCGACGTACATTTCATCGGGGCCGGCGCCGTGGCCCATCGCAAAGCGGCGCTCATGATTCGTCAGGACCTCGATGCGGACTCCGCCTATGCCGATGTGGCTTTGCATGGCAGTGGTTTAACCTCCCTGCAATACCGGCCCACCGCGGCCGCGGCAACCTTGGAGACCCAGCAGGCAACCGACTCGGACATCAGCGCTTCCGTGCGCATTCGCATCGAACGACGGGGCGACCGCTTCACTATGCTGGCTGGAAAACCCGGCGGGCAGCTCACCACTACCGGGCCCGCCAGCGTCACGCTGCACGATCCGGTGTATATCGGGCTGGCGGTTTGCTCGCACGACGCCAATGTGCTCGAGACGGCCGTGTTTTCCAACGTCAGCATCGAGAGCTTACCGGCGGCTCGCCCGCCGCAACCCACCTACCGCAGCAGGATCTCTATCTACGACTTGCGTGACAAGTCCATCCGGACGGTCTACCAGGCGGACCAGGTTTTCGAGGCGCCCAACTGGTCTTCCGATGGTAAATTCCTGGTGACAAATTCCGGGGGCCGCCTTTTCCGCATCCTCGTGGATAACGCCGCGAGCCCCACGCCCGAACCGATCAATATCGATCCGTCGCTGCGCCTGAACAACGACCACGCGCCTTCGCCGGACGGGAAGAGGATCGCGTTTTCGGCCACGTCTCCAGCATCTCGCCAGTCACAGGTCTATCTGGCCAACGCCGACGGTTCGAATACCCACGTCATGGTGACCACCACGCCCAGCTACTTCCATGGGTGGTCTCCCGACGGAAAGTACATGGCGTACGTCTACCAGCATCCGGCTGCCAACGGCGTCCCTGCGAACTACGACATCTTCCGGATTCCGGCGGCCGGCGGCGAATCCGAGCAACTCGATTCCAACCCCGGCTATGACGACGGACCCGACTATTCCCCCGATGGCAAATGGATCTACTTCAACTCCGACCGCTCCGGGAGTTGGGATGTTTGGCGGATCCCGGCCGATGGCGCCGGACCGGGGGATCAGAAGGCCGAGCAGGTGACTAACGACGAACTGGAAGACTGGTTCCCCCATCCCTCGCCGGACGGCAAGTGGCTCCTGTTCCTCTCCTTTGCGAAAGGCACCTCCACGCATAACGACAAACTGCCGGGCACCCAGTTGCGCATGATGCCGATGCCCGGAGCGCGCCTTGCCAAACCGCCGCAGATTCAGGTAGTGACCACGTTTTTCGGCGGCCAGGGTACCATCAACGTGAATTCGTGGTCGCCCGATTCCACGCGCTTCGCCTACGTGATCTACGAGCCTCTGCCACCAGGTGGCGCGGGGCGATGAAGTTAGTTGAGAGGCATGGCCGCAGTTGCCGGCAAATGGGTATGCTCTTCGCTCGGTAGCGTCCTAATTGTGGCGATCGCGAATACCAGGCGGCGCGCGCAAGAATCTCGCCTTCAGCCCGCCAATCCCGCCACCACACCTCGCATGTACGCGAACGACTTCAGGATACCGTTCTGCGGGGTTTCGGTGTTGACTTCATATTCCAGATTGACGCAACCCTGATAACTCATGGCAAGCAATTGCTTGAAAACGTTTACAATCGGGACAATACCCTCGCCTACATCGCAAGGGCCTCCTCCGTCGGCTGCGGCCTTTTGGTCTTTCATATGCATATCAAGCATGCGCGATCCGGCTTGCGCAATACTCTTCACTACTCCAGGGCCTGCACGCGTCACATCCATGCACAATCCTACGCGCGGGTCCAAGTCCTTGACTGCCGCAAGCACCGATTCAGGCGTCGGAAAGTTCTTATCTCCCCGATTCATGATCGCTGCCCGAATGCCGTACTCTTTTACCAGCCGTTCCAAGAGCTTCACGTTCTCCGGAGTCGCTCCAGACCATCATCGGCATGCCGCAAGCTCGCGCATAGTCGAAGTACTTGCGCATGTCCGCTTCGTCGTTCTGAGCAAGCGCGATCGTCCCGCCGCTCGTGATCCGCAGGCCCGCATTTTCAAACTCCTTGCGGCCCTGAGCAAGTTCCTCCGGCGTACCGCGGTACGGCAGATGGACCTCTTTAATGCTGATATAGGGGGT
>Ga0182024_10022852_pt1 | contig 11243 bp, 9 predicted proteins | sample P32metaG_FD_120480 | JGI IMG/M metagenome (GOLD analysis project Ga0182024, IMG submission 120480) | Permafrost microbial communities from Stordalen Mire, Sweden - P3-2 metaG (Illumina Assembly) | ecosystem: Environmental > Terrestrial > Soil > Wetlands > Permafrost | place: Sweden: Stordalen... | reverse complement strand
TACTCGCGCAGGTCCGGCTCATTCAATCCGCGCGCCCGGTAAAAACCGCTCTCACGCAGGTGCCGGTTGAGCGCCACCAGGAACAGGAAAGTCACGCCCGCGGCGCAAAGATAGGTCAAGCCCGATGTATCGCCCGGCTGGTTGGGATTGACATGGGCCAGCGCATCGGGCCGTTTTTCAACCCGGTGATGATCCAGCACCACCACATCCAGCCTCAGCGCGCGGGCTTTTTCGAACGCCGCGCCGCCGGACGCGCCGCAATCGACGGTGACAATCAACTCCGCGCCTTCTTCTTTCAGCTTGCTGAAGGCCGGCGCGGAGGGACCATAACCTTCGCTCATGCGGTCGGGAATATAAACGCGCGGCACATGGCCCAGGCTGGTGAAAAAATCCGCCAGCAGAGCGGATGAAACCGAACCGTCCACGTCATAATCGCCGAACAGGGCGATGGCCTGGCCCTGCTCCAGCGCCGCCGCCACACGCGCCACCGCGATGTCCATCTCAGCCAGCACCAGCGGATCGGGCATCAATTTTTTCAAGGTGGGATTGAGATAGTCCGCTGCGCCCGCCGCATCCACCCCGCGCGCCGCCAGAAGATGCGCCAACACGGGCGACAGGCCGGTTTGCGTCAATTCGCGCGCCACCGCCTCGTCGCCGGGCACCAGGCGCCAGCGCCGGCCTGAAAAGCTGCGCGCGACGCCGAACGAAGAGGCCTCAGACAAGGGCCCTCATATGCCGCGCCCGGACATGACGCACCGTGCCGGTGGCTGAGCGCATCACCACGCTTTCGGTGGTGAGGTAATCACCCTGGCGATGAACGCCCTTGAGGAGAGTGCCGTCGGTCACGCCGGTGGCGGCAAACACCACATCGCCCGCGGCCAGCTCACGCAGGGTATATTTGCGATCGGGATTGGTGATCCCGGAATTTTCGGCGCGGCGGCGTTCTTCATCGTTGCGGAAAACCAGGCGGGCCTGCATCTGGCCGCCGGTGCAGCGCAGCGCCGCCGCCGCCAGAACGCCTTCCGGCGCGCCGCCGACGCCCAGAAACATGTCAATGCCAGTGGCGGGGTCGGTGATCGCGATCACGCCGGCCACATCGCCGTCGGTGATCAGCGCCACCGCCGCGCCGGTCTTGCGCACCTTGGCGATCAGACCCTCATGCCGCGGCCGGTCCATGATGCAGATTTTCAGGTCGCGCGGCTTGACGCCCCTGGCCTTGGCCAGGGCGTTGATATTGTCGCCCGGCTCGGCATCCAGATCGATCAAGCCATCCTTGAAGCCGCCGCCGATGGCGATCTTGTCCATATAAGCGTCGGGGACGCGCAATAGCGTTCCCGGCTCGGCCATCGCCATCACCGCCAGCGCATTGCCCATCGCCTTGGCGGCCAAGGTCGTGCCTTCCAGGGGATCGAGCGCGATGTCCACCGGCAAGCCGCCGGTGCCGACTTTCTCGCCGATGAACAGCAGCGGCGCTTCATCGCGTTCGCCCTCCCCGATCACCACCGTGCCGTCAATCGGCAAGGCGTTGAAGGCAGCGCGCATCGCTTCCACCGCCGCCTGGTCGGCGGCATGTTCGTCGCCGCGTCCGATCTCGCCCGCCGCGGCGATGGCGGCGGCTTCGGTCACCCGCACCGCTTCCATCGCGAAGGCGCGGTCGAGCGGCTTTATCAGATCGGGCGGACGGATAAGGGTCACGCAGCCTCCATCGGGATCATGCAGGGACGCGCGCGAATTTTGTCCGAGGCGGCGACGGCCTTCAAGGCGCGCTCAACCGCATTTTGCGGACTTTCATGCGTGATCATGACAATCGAGACATGCTCGCCCGGCGCGCGGCCGCGCTGAATCATGCTTTCTATGGAAACATTGGCATCCGACAAGCGGCCGGCGATTTCCGCCAGCACGCCGGGCACATCCAGCACATCGAAGCGCAGATACCAGGCTGAAGCGCCGGACTCCGCCGGCACCAGATTTTTCAGGCCGGCAGCGGGGCGGCCGAACACCGGGCCGAAAGAGCCGCGTGCGATCTCGACCAGATCGGAAACCACCGCCGATGCGGTGGGCGCTTCGCCCGCACCGCGGCCCGAAAAGAAAAACGAGCCCGCCTCGCCCGCATCCACCACGACGCCATTGGCGGCGCCGTCCACATTGGCCAGCGGCGTTCGGGCGCGCACCATGGCGGGACGAACGCGCTGGTCGATCCCCAAAGCGGCGCCGTTTTCGTCATAGGTCTGCCGCGCCACGCCCAGCAGCTTGATGCGAAAGCCGAACTCGGAGGCAAAACCGATATCCTCGGCGGTGATATGGCTGATCCCTTCCACCCGCATATTGAGCAGATCAGGCGCGGTGCCGAAAGCCAGGCTGGAGAGCAGCGCCAGCTTGTGGGCGGTGTCGCCACCGCCGATATCCAGGGTGGGATCGGCCTCGGCATAGCCCTTGGCCTGGGCATCCTTCAGCACCTCGGCAAAGCCGCGTCCCGACACTTCCATTTCGGTGAGGATGTAATTGCAGGTGCCGTTGAGGATACCCTTCACCGCATCCACACCATGGGCGATTAGCGCCTCGCGCAAAGTGGTGACGATGGGAATGCCGCCCGCCACCGCCGCCTCGAATTTCAGCTGAAGGTTTTTCGCTTCGGCCATCTCGGCCAGCCGCTTGCCATGCCGGGCGAGCAACGCCTTGTTGGCGGTCACCACATGCTTGCCGTTTTGCAGCGCCGTCTCAACCAGCTTGCGGGCGATGCCTTCCTCGCCGCCGATCAGTTCAACCACCACATCGGCATCGCTCGAGGCCAGCGCCAGGGGATCGCTGAGCAGGCTGCCGACCGGAAAATCGCGTTTCTTCTTGGAATCGCGGGCACTGACCGCGACGATCTCAAGCTTTCGCCCGGCCTGGGCCGCCAGCGCGTCCTGGCGCGAGGCCAGCGTCTTGACCACGCCGCCGCCCACCGTGCCGAGCCCGGCAATGGCGATTTTCAAAGCCCCCTTGGTCATGGGAAAATCATTTTGCGTCGGCCAGATCGGCTGGCGCGCCATTGGTGCCCATGGCGAGGAATTTCTTCACATTGCGCGACGCCTGGCGGATGCGATGTTCATTTTCCACCAGCGCCACGCGCACATAGCCCTCGCCATATTCGCCGAAACCGATTCCCGGCGAGACTGCCACCTTGGCATGAAGCAACATCTGTTTGGCGAATTCCATCGAGCCTGCCTCGCGGAATTTCTCCGGCACCGGCGCCCAGGCGAACATCGAGGCTTCCGGCGAGGGAATCTCCCAGCCCGCCTGCGCCATGCTTTTGACCAGCACGTCACGGCGCGACTTGTAAACGGCGCGAATTTCGTCCACCACCGATTGCGGCCCGTTCAGGGCGGCGGCCGCAGCCACTTGAATGGGCGTGAAGGCACCGTAATCCAGGTAGGATTTGATCCGCGCCAGGGCGCCGATCAGCTTTTCATTGCCCGCAGCGAAGCCCATGCGCCAGCCCGGCATGTTGTAGGTCTTGGACAGGGACTGGAATTCGATGGAAATGTCCTTGGCGCCATCCACCTCAAGAATGGAGGGAGGCGGCTTGTCGCCAAAATAAATATCGGCATAGGCGAGATCGGAAAGCACCCAGATCTCGTGCTTTTTGGCGAAGCGCACCACCTCTTTGTAGAAATCCAGATCCACCACCTGGGCGGAGGGATTGGAGGGATAATTCACCACCAGCGCCAGCGGCGACGGCACCGAATGGCGGGTGGCCCGGCCGATGCTGGAAAGATATTCCTCCGGGCTGGTGGCGGGTACATGGCGGATGGCGGCGCCCGCAATCATGAAGCCGAAGGCATGAATCGGATAGGCGGGATTGGGCACCAGCACCACATCGCCGGGTGCGGTGATCGCCATAGCCAGGTTGGCGAAACCTTCCTTGGAACCCAGCGCCGCGATCACCTCGCGGTCGGGATCCAGGGTGACTCCGAAGCGGCGCTTGTAATAGGCGACATGCGCCTTCCTCAGCCCCTTGATGCCGCGCGAGGCGGAGTAGCGGTGGGCGCGCGGGTCATGCACGGTCTCGCAGAGTTTCTCCACAATATGGGCGGGGGTCGGCATGTCGGGATTGCCCATGCCGAAATCAATGATGTCCTCACCCCGCGCGCGCGACTGTGCCTTGAGGCGGTTGACTTCCTCAAAGATATACGGCGGCAGCCGCTTGATGCGGTAAAAGTCGGTATTCATCGGTGAATCCTGAAAGCGCCATAGAATCGGGCATTTACGGGCCCGGCGCAATCATTTTCCCCACAATTTGGGCGGATTTAGGCGCAAGTCAGGATTGAAGGAATATTTCCGCGCGGCGGTTGCCTTCCTCGCCCTGGGGCATGGATTCGTAATAGACCGGCTGGCTGTCGCCCACTGCCTCAATCAGAACCCTGTCAGCGGGAATGCCTTCATGGATCAGCTCCTGAGCCACGGCATTGGCCCGCTGCTGCGATTTGTCGAAGATCAATTCCAGGTGCTTTTCCACTGGCATATTGGCGGTGCGGCTGGAGGCGTGGCCGACCACCCGGATCGAGCCCGCCCCACCCATGGACTTGTATTGGGTCACGGCATTCTGGACCGCAGTCTTGGCCGCCGTCGAAAGTGTGGTGCCGTCACCGGGAAAATAGACTACCGCGGTGGGCGCCACGCCGCCATTCATGGCGGCGATGCTGCCGGCCGGGCCGGTGGAAATCGCGTCCAGATTGGCGACCACGGCGCCATCATCCGAGAAGGCCGCGCCGCCTTTGGCGGGAACCGCCGGCACGGCCGGCGTGGCCGCCGGCGCGACGCCGGCATTGGAAGCGGTCTGGCGATAGCGCGCCACAATCGGGGCCGAAACCCACTGATTGATCGAAGCAGCGAGCGGCGGTGCGGAAGAGGGCCTGAAGCCCAGGGCCGCGTCGGACGGATTCAGGCTGCCCATGGCGGCGCCGCGAATGGGGGTATTGGCCGGAACGGCGGGTTCGGCGCCGGGCGGCGGCGCGGCTGCCCGCGAAGGCGCGATGGAAGCAGTCTGAACCGGAGCCTGGCCGGTGGGAACGGCCGCGGTTCCCTGGGCCAGGGCAGCGGATGGCGGGGCAGCGGCAGGCGGCGCCGGCGCGGCAGTCTGTTGGGCTGAGGGCGGGGCTGCTTGAGCGGACGGCGGCGCATTATTGGCGGCGATCTGCGCCGAAGGCGGAATATCGGCGGTGGGCGGCGGGGCGGCGGCGGCTTCGGTGCCGGCGCGCAGCGAATCGGCGCTATAGCGGGCTTGGGCGCCATCGGCGGCCAGGGATTGGGCTGCGGCCTGCTGCTGGGCGGGCGTTGCGGTCTGGGGACGGGCCGGCAGATTGGCCAAATCGGGGGATGTGCTGGCGTCGGCGTCGCTGGCCGGGGTGGGCGGTGGCGTATCGTTACCGCCGAACCAGGTGGTGGGGTCGAGGGCCGCAACCGCGCCGCCCACGGCATCGCCCACACTACTGGCGGCGTTGCCGGCGGCGTCACCAACATCGGACATGGTCTGGCAGGCGCTCAGCCCCAAGGCCAAACCCAGCGCCATGGTGAGTTGCAACAGCGGAACGGTTTTCGTCATGCCCAAAGCCCCGAAATCAGGTCTGCCGGCGACAAACTGCGTTAGGACGCGGAAAACCGGCCCTTTTTTATACCGCGTGGCGGGTGCGGTTCCAAGCGCGCTCACCATCTAAATCCGTGAATTATTGAACAATTTTCCGGCTGCGACACCGAAAGCTGGCACAGGCGGGACCGGTTTGCGCCCGGACCGCGCGGGCGTTAAACCGGATTACAGGAACCCCCATGGCGCAAAATTCCCCCAAATCCGCCGCCCCGGCCGAGGCCGAGGCGATCTCGCCCGACAGTTTCGCACAGCTCGACCGCGAAAAATTCGCCCGCAACATGCTGAAGGTCGGGCTGCAGACCCAGCATCTGCTCGGTGAATTTTTCAAGCGCGCTCAAGAAAAGCCGGGACCGCTCGATCCGCTCAATGTCTCGGGTGCCTTCCTGTCGCTGGTGACGGCGATGGGCAAGGATCGCGAGACCGTGATGAACGGGCAGATTCAACTCTGGAAAGACTGGATGGGGCTGTGGGAATCCACCGCCCGGCGCATTCTGGGCGGCGAGGCCCCGGCGATGGTGGCGCCCGCGCCCGGCGACCGGCGCTTCCGCGACGCCGAATGGCAGCGCAACGAGATTTTCGATTTCATCAAGCAATCCTATCTGCTCTCCGCCAATGCGATGCAGCAGATGGTGGCCAATCTGCACGACATTCCCGACAATGAGCGAAAGCGCATCGAATTTTACACCAAACAATTCGCCGATGCCTTCGCGCCGACCAATTTTCCGCTGACCAATCCCGAAGTGGTGCGCGAGACCCTGAAATCCAGCGGCGATAACCTGGTCAAGGGGCTGGAAAATCTCCTGGCCGATATCGAGCGGGGCAAGGGCGAGCTTTCCATCCGCCAATCCGCCGACGGCTTTGTGCTGGGCAAGAATATCGCCACCGCGCCGGGCAAAGTGGTGTTCCGCAATGAGCTGATCGAACTACTGCAATTCGATCCGGTGACCGAGCAAGTCTATGAGCGCCCGCTGCTGATCTTCCCGCCCTGGATTAACAAATATTACATTCTGGATCTGCGCCCCGAGAACAGCTTCATCCGCTGGCTGGTGGGCCAGGGCTACACCGTCTTTGTGGTGTCCTGGGCCAATCCCGATGAGCGCCTGGCGGAGTTCGGCTTTGAAGATTACATGCGCGAGGGAATTTTCGCCGCGCTGGATGCGGTGAAAGACGCAACCGGCATGGAAGACCCCAACTGCGTCGGTTATTGCATCGGCGGCACGCTCTTGGCGGCGACCCTGGCCTATATGGCGGCCAAGGGCGATGCAAAATACCAAAGCGAACGGGTTCATTCCGCCACTTTCTGGGCGGCGCAGACCGATTTTTCGGAAAGCGGCGATTTGGCGGTGTTCGTGGATGAAGCGCAACTGGAAGCGATGCAGGAACAGATGAAGGCGTCAGGCGGGGTGCTCAAAGGCTCCCAGATGGCGACCGCCTTCAACATGCTGCGCGCCAATGACCTGATCTGGTCGTTTGTGATCAACAATTACATGCTGGGCAAGACGCCCATGCCGTTCGACCTGCTTTACTGGAATTCCGACAGCACGCGGATGCCGGAAAAGCTGCATCTGTCCTATTTGCGACAATGCTATCGCGACAATGCCCTGGCGCTGGGCAAGATGATGCTGGGCGGGGTGAAACTCGATCTGTCGAAAGTGATGCAGCCGGTCTATCTGCAATCGGCGCGGGAGGACCATATCGCCCCGGCCAATTCGGTGTTCAAGGGCGCGCATCTGTTCGGCGGGCCCGTGCGCTTTATCATCGCTGGCAGCGGCCATATTGCCGGCGTGATCAATCCGCCGGCGGCGAAGAAATACAATTACTGGACCAATGAGGCGGAAAATCCCGCCAGCATCGAAGCTTGGCGGCAGGGCTCTGTGGAACATCCCGGCTCCTGGTGGCCGGATTGGGACGCCTGGCTGTCGAAATTGTCGGGAAAAAAGATTGCGGCGCGCAAACCCGGCGACGGCAAGCTCAAGGTGCTGGGCGATGCGCCGGGGACGTATGTGAAGGTGAAGGCGCAGTAACCACGCCGCGCGTCGTCAGTTGGTGCGTCCCGGCTCCAGTTTTTCATTCTGGCCGCCGATCTGGTGGTAATAACCGGGGCCTTCGCCGCCATTCTGCCAGAAATCGCTTTTGGGCTTGACCAGCCAGTCGCTGCCGTCCGGACCATGCGCAAAGCCCAGCTTCAGCACTTTCATATATTGGGCGGCGAAATCCCCCTCGCCGCATTGGCCTTTGAGGCAGGCGGTGGAAACCGAGGTCACCGGCAAGGACGGATCGCGGGCCAGCGGCGTGGGCGCATCCGCATTCTGGCAATGCAGCGAAAACGCCACCGCGCCGGTCTGCGGCTCGGCCCAGGAAACATCGGCGGACGCCACCGCGGCGATCCACAGCGCGATCCGGTCATTGGTGACGCGATATTCGGCAAAGCCCGCCGCGCCTTTGGGCGTGCCGAACTTGAACAGCGTGAAACCGAAAGGCTGCGGCTGCGGCAAAGAAGGCGTGGGCCTGGCGCCAAAATTCCGTTCGATCAGCGACAGCACAAAATCCTTCGGATCGCGGCCCTCCAGTTTGGCGCTTTGATAGATCGCGTGCTCGAAGCCTTCCGGCGCGGCGACGTGGATCATGCTTTCATCGGGCGCATGGCCTGCGACAACCCAATATTCCGGCGCCAACCCGCTGCAGCGCCCTGCCCCCAATCCGGGCATGGCAAGTGGACGTATGGTGGGACCGCGGGCGATGGCCTTCGACCAGGCGGCATTGGCCGCCATGGGTGGATAGTTGAACACTTCCTTGGCCAAAGTGCGTGGCGGCAGGACGGAAAGTTTTTTGACCGGCTTGGGCGGATCGGTGAAATTCAGGGCGATAGTTTTGGAATGAATATCGCCGCGCGGTTCATCGAACAGAGTGAAGCTGACGCGGTCGCCCTGGCGGTGCGCCCGCACAATCCCCGCCGCCTGGTCGGCGGACGAAATCGGCGCGCCATCAATCGCCGCGACCACCTCGCCGGCATGAATGCCCGCCCGGGCCGCCGGACTGTCGTCGTCCACCTTGGCGATCAAAGCGCCGCGGCTGGTGAGCAAGGGCGCGCGGGCGAAAGCGGCCGGCGTCATCACCGAAAATTCCACCCCGGCATAGCCGCGCGGCTTCATCGGCGGCGCGACATACCAGGCCACGCCCGCGATCGCGGCGGCCACGCCAAACGTCAGCAGAATCCAGAAACGCGCCATGGGCGCTTTTAACATATTTTATAAGAGACCGGTGGTTTCGGGCAGACCGAGCATAATGTTCATATTCTGCACCGCCATGCCGCCCGCCCCCTTGCCCAGATTGTCCAGCGCCGCAACCAGCCGAGCGTGGCCTTCCTTTTCGTTGGAGAAAACAAACAGCTTCATCCGGTTGGTCCCGGCCATCAGTTCGGCATCCAGGGTCTTGAGCACAGATGCTTCCTCAAGGCTGGCGACCTCAATCAGCGGCCGTCCGGCATAGGCCTTGGCCAGCGCGGCATGGATATCGCGCGCTGAAGGCTTGCCCGGCAGCGCCCACAAAGACAGCGGCAATTCCACCAGCATGCCGCGATAAAAACGCGCCACGCTGGGGGCGAACAGCGGCGCATGGCTGAGGCCGGCATGGCGGGTCATTTCCGGAATATGTTTATGGCTGAGGCCCAGGGCATAGCCGCGCTGCACCGTCTCGACATAGACGTGCGAGTCTTTTTTCTCGAATTCCTCGATCATGGGTTTGCCGCCGCCGGAATAGCCGGAAATGCCATGCACGGTGAGCGGAAAATCACCGGGAACCAAACCGGCGCGCACCAGCGGCCGCGCCAGCGCCAGAAAGCCGGTGGCCCAGCAGCCGCCATTGCTCACCCGTTTGGCCGCCGCGATGCGCTCATAATTGCCCGGCTCCAGTTCGGCAAAGCCGTAAACCCAGCCTTCCGCCACGCGATGGGCGCTGGAGGCGTCAATCACCCGCGTGTTGGGATTGTCTATCAGCGACACGGCTTCGCGCGCCGCGTCATCCGGCAGGCAAAGGATCACCAGCTCGGCAGCATTGAGCGCGTCCTTGCGCGCGCGCGCGTCTTTGCGCGCCGCCTCGCTGAGCGCGATCACGGAAATATCCTTCCGCCCGGAAAGCCGTTCGCGGATTTCCAGCCCGGTCGTGCCCGCCGCGCCATCTATGAAGATTGTCGCCGTCATGGCCGTCCTTTAACCGAAAAGGACAGGCGAAAACAGGGAAATTTGCCCCGCCATGACGGCCACGCCGGCCGCGCATGGCGGCGCGCCCCGGTTCAGGCGGCCTGCTGAAGCGCCACGGCCAGTTCTTTTTCCAATCCCAGCTGTCTTGCGGTCTCGCGCAAAGCCGAGATGTCCATCGGTTCGGCATAGCCCAGCAGCTTGATGTCGCTCGCGGCCATTCTGCGAATAGCAGCCGCGATCACCGGCAGCGGCGAACGCCATGTCACCGCCACGGTCATGCCGAATGACCGGCTGGTGGCGCTCACGCCATGCTACCACAAAGGTGGGATATAGAGCGCGTCGCCCTGTTCCAAATTCGCCGAAAACCAACTGAGGCCCGTCTCGTCCAACGCGTCGAATACCGAAGGATCGTCGTAATAATTTTCCCGGAAAAAAATATCGCACAACGCCTTGTTGCTGGGATTGTCGGTGCTCAGCAATCCGACTTTTTTTGAACCCACCGCCTGGCACATGAAGGTTTCGTCGAAGGCATGGTAATGCCACGCCGTTCCGGCGTTGCGATAGACGAACTGGCGGGCGGGCGGCACCAGGAGGGCGGGCTCCGCCCTGCTGAAAAAAGCAAACCGGCCCAGATCCGGCCGCAAGGCGGAAAGTTCGCCCGGCAGGCCCAGCGTGCCGACCTCCGTTTCATCGTCATGAAGAAAATCGATCGCCCTGGCGAAATTCATCGCCGTCCTGCCGGGCAGCATCCGGTCGGGCGTGACGTGATTTTCGTGTGGGTAGAAGAACACATTGTGATGGCCGCAACGGTCCTTCAGATAGTCCGGGCTGCGCCAATTCCGCATCGCCGGCCAATGCCGGATGGCGCCTTTGACCAGGCATGGCCGGCTGTTGGCGACATGTTCGCCCAGAAAAACCTCTTCCGTCAGGTCATCAGCATCGAGCACAGCGACATTCGCCGCGTTTTTCATGCCGGCAATATTGTCCAGAACGGGCACGGGGCCGGAAACGGATCAGCGCTTGCTGAATTGGAAGCTGCGCCGCGCCTTGGGCCGCCCATATTTCTTGCGTTCCACCGCGCGCGGATCGCGGGTGAGGAAGCCGCCCGGCTTCAGCACCGGCCGCAGGCTGGGTTCGTAATTCACCAACGCGCGCGAAATGCCATGACGCACCGCGCCGGCCTGCCCCGACAGGCCGCCGCCATTGACGGTGACGACGACATCGAACTGGCCGTCGCGATTGGCCGCGATCAGGGGCTGGCGCAGGATCATGCGCAGCACCGGACGGGCGAAATAGGTTTTCTCATCCCGGCCATTGACCGTGATTTTGCCGCTGCCCGGCTTCAGCCAGACCCGCGCCACCGATTCCTTGCGGCGGCCGGTGGCATAGGCGCGGCCCTTGGAGTCGCGCTTGTTGTC
>Ga0182024_10022851_pt1 | contig 11244 bp, 8 predicted proteins | sample P32metaG_FD_120480 | JGI IMG/M metagenome (GOLD analysis project Ga0182024, IMG submission 120480) | Permafrost microbial communities from Stordalen Mire, Sweden - P3-2 metaG (Illumina Assembly) | ecosystem: Environmental > Terrestrial > Soil > Wetlands > Permafrost | place: Sweden: Stordalen... | reverse complement strand
GGTCATCCAGCAACGCGGCACGGTCGATGAGCTACGCGGTCAAGGAAATCTTCTACACGCTACAGGGCGAGGGCGCGCTGACCGGGCGGCCGGCGGTGTTCTGCCGCTTTGCCGGCTGCAATTTGTGGTCGGGGCGCGAGGAAGACCGCGCCACGGCGGCGTGCAGCTTCTGCGATACCGATTTCGTCGGCACCGACGGGACCGAAGGCGGCCGCTACGCCGACGCCGACGCGCTCGCCGACAAAATCGCCGCGCTGTGGCCGGAGCGGGCGCACGCGCGGTTCATCGTGTGCACCGGCGGCGAGCCGCTGTTGCAGCTCGATGCGGCGCTGATCGAGGCGCTGCATCGGCGCGGCTTCGAGATCGCGGTGGAGACCAATGGCACGATCGCGCTGCCGGCCGATCTCGACTGGGTCTGCGTCAGTCCCAAGGGCAGCAACAAGCTCGTCGTCACCGGCGGCGACGAACTGAAGGTGGTGATGCCGCAGGACGGGCTCGACCCGCTCGCCTTCGCCGAGCTCGCCTTCCGCCGCTTCTCGGTGCAGCCGATGGATGGGCCGAGCCGCGCCCGCAACACCGAGCTGGCGATCGAATTCTGCCTCAAGCATCCGCAATGGCAGCTCAGCCTGCAAACGCATAAAGTAACGGGGATTCGGTGATCTCCCTCTCCGCCCTTGGGGGCGGAGAGGGCTGGGGTGAGGTGGGGGATTCCAGAGGCGTCAGAGCAGGCCCACCTCACCCTCCCAGCGCTCCGCGCTGGGTCCCTCCCTCTCCCCCAAGGGGCGGAGAGGGTAACTTCGTCAATCCGGCCACCGCCGGTGCAGCCAGAACCATTGCTCCGGGCGCTCGCGGATCCAGGTTTCGAGCGTGCGGTTGACCTCGGTCATCAGCGCCAGAGTGTCGGCGTCGCGGTCGCCGGTCTGGGGCAGCGGCAGCTTCGGTTGGACGGTGAGCCGAAAATGCGCGCCGCGCAGCCGCTCGACGCGCACCGGCAGCACGTCGCAATCAAAGCGCAGCGCCAGCACCGCCAGCGCCGGCGCGGTCATCGCGTCGCGGCCGAAAAACGGCACGGCGATGCCGTCATTGAGCTTCTGGTCGACGAGGAGGCTCAAATGCCCGCCGCGTCGCAACGCCGCCACGGCGCGGCGCGAGGCCACCGCGCCTTTTGGGATCAGCTCGCCGAGATCGCCGCGCAGCCGCGCCAGCATCGCGTCGATCAGCTTGTTGTTGGCGGCGCGATAGATCTGCGCGATGTCGAGCCCATATTGTCCGCCGGCGAGCGCGGCGACCTCCCAATTGCCGAGATGCCCAGAAAAGAGGATGACGCGCCGCTTGGCCTCCAGCGCCTGTTCGAGGTTGCCGAGGCCATGCACCTCGACCCGGCCGTCGCCGTCGAACACCTTGATCTTGGCGAGGTGCGGGTACTCGAACGCGACGCGGCCGAGATTGTCCCACATGCCGCGGACGATGGCTTCGGTCTCGGCGGGGCCGAGCTCGGGAAGTGCCGCGCCCAGATTGATCCGCGCGCGCTTGCTGATGCCGAGATAGGGGCCGATCGTCCGCGTCAGCGCGCCCCCTAGCGCCGAGGCCGCATCGAGCGGCAACAGGCCCACCAGCCGCAGCGCGAACGCGGCGAGCCAGGCCTCGACGCGATAGGCGAGGCTTATGCTTTCGGGTTGGGGATCAGGGGCGGGCGGCGCGTCGGTCATCGCCGATCCGGGCAATCAGCGGGGCCAGCAACGCGTCGAGCGCGCTCTCATCGCGCCAGCACAACTCGACATCGAGCACCGCGATATCGTCGCGCTCGGCGGGAGGCAGCCGTACCCAATCCTTGCGCGTGGTGATCAGCCGTGCGCCGGCTTTCGCCGCGGCCTCGCGCAGCGCGGCGAGCTCGCCGGCGCGGTAGGTATGGTGGTCGGGGAACCCGCGCTCGGCGACGATGGTGGTAGCGACCTGGCGCAGGCTGGCAAAGAATTTCTCCGGGCGGCCGATCCCGGCGAAGGCGACGACTTTGGCGCCGGCGAAGCGGCTGCCCTCGATCGGGTCGAGCGTCGCGCGCAAGATCGGCCGAGCGCATCCGGCAAGCTCGTCGGGCTCTGGCTCCGAATCGCCGATCAGCACGACCGCGTCGGCGCGCGCCAACCCGTCGGCGATGCGCTCGCGCAGCGGTCCGGCCGGTATCAGCCGGCAATTGCCGAAGCCATAAGCCGCATCGACCACGAGCAGCGACAGATCCTTCGCGACATGCGGGTTCTGGAAGCCGTCGTCGAGGAGAATCGCGGCGGCGCCGCCCTCGATCGCGGCGCGCACCCCGGCGGCGCGGTCACGCGCCACCCAGCACGGCGCGCGAGCGGCCGCCAACAGCGCCTCGTCACCGACCGCCGCCGCGTCGTGGGCTTGCGGATCGACTCGCATCGGCCCGGGCAACCGGCCGCCATAGCCGCGCATCACGATCGCCGCCGCGATCCCGCGCCCGACGAGCATCGCGGCGAGCGCCAGCGTCACCGGCGTCTTGCCCGAGCCGCCGGCGACGAGGTTGCCGACGCAGATCACCGGCACCGGCGCGCGATAGGGGCGGGCGACGGCGCGGCGCAGCCTGCCGGCGGCGTCGACCGCCGCGCCGACCGGCGTCAGCAGCCCGGCGATAAGGCCGGGTTCTTCGTCCCAGAAATCAGGGGCGCGCATCGCCATTTGCCATGGGCGCCACCGGATCGAGCCAGGGCGCAAGCCGGTCCAGCACCGCGTCGAGCGTGCCGAGCCCATCGGCGGCGACCCTGGCGGCGGCCGTCGCGCGGCTGGCGCGCAGCGTCGTGTCGTCGAGCAGACGCGCCACCGCGCCGGCGAGCGCGTCGGCGTCGGCGACGGTCTCGCCGGCGTCGGCGTCGGTCAGCGCCTCGGCCATCGCCGAGCAATTCGCCGTGTGGGGTCCGAGCAGCACCGCGCAGTCGAGCCGCGCCGCCTCGAACGGGTTGTGGCCGCCTCTGTCGATCAGGGAGCCACCGACAAAGGCAATCCCCGCGAGGCTGTAGAACACGCCGAGCTCGCCGAACGTGTCGGCGAGGTAGATATCGGTGTTGGCGGCGATCGGCTCGCCCTTCGAGCGGCGGGCGATGCGCAGGCCCTGAGCTTCGGCCAGGGCGGCTATCTCGTCGCCGCGTACCGGATGGCGCGGCGCGATGATCGTCAACAGACCCGGGCGGTCGCCGGCGAGGCGGCGGTGCACCGCCATCGCGATGTCTTCCTCGCCGTCATGCGTGCAGGCGGCGAGCCAGCGCGGCCGGTCGCCGATCTGTCGGCGCAGCGCGTCGAGCGCGACTTCATCTGTCGGCAGGGTCTTGGCCGCCGATTTGAGGTCGCCGACGCTGGCGACCTCCCGGGCGCCGAGCTCGCGGAAGCGTTCGCCCTGCACCTCGTCTTGCGCCAGGCACAGCGCGAACGAGCCCAGCATCGGCCGCGCCAGCGCGCCCCACGCGCGCCAGCGCGCATGCGAGCGCGCCGACAGGCGGGCGTTGAGCAGCAGCATCGGAATGCCGCGCCGGCGCGTCATCAGCACCAGGTTCGGCCACAGCTCGCTTTCGACCCAGAGTGCGAGGTCCGGTCGCCAAAAATCGAGAAACCGCGCCACCGCGCCCGGCAGGTCGGCCGGGACGAACTGGTGGCGCGCGCCCCTCGGCAACCGCGGCTCCAGAAGCCGCGCGGCGGCGACGGTGCCGGTGGTGAGCAGGATTTCGAGCCCCGGCCGCTCTTCCAGCATGCGCTCGATCAGCGCGAGCACCGAGGTCGCCTCGCCGATGCTCGCGGCATGGATCCAGACGAGCGGCGCATCGGGCCGCTCGCGGCCAGGGATGCCGAGCCGCTCGGCGAAGCGCAAATCGTCTTCCTTGCCGTGCCGCCGCCGCGATTTCAGGTAGAGGACGACGAGCGGCGCGGCCGCGGCGGTGAGGCCGCGGTAAAGCGCGGGCAGGATCACCGCCGCTCCCCGGCGGCCAATTTCGCTGTGCCGTCGATCTCGGGAGTGGACGCCGGGCCGCGGCCGACCCGACTGTCGGCGAGCGCCGCCATGTCGAGCATGCGCGTCTCGATCAGCTGTCGGGCGTGCTCGATTCCGGCCTCGTCGAGCCCGGTCCCGACCTCGATCGGCTCGCCCCAGATGAAGGTGCCGCGGCCGAACGGCAGCGCGACGTGCATCCGGTCCCAGGTCCGCAACACTCGGCGGCGGCTCGTGGCGAACACGATCGGCACGACCGGCACGCGGGCGAGGCGGGCGACATTGACGATGCCGGCGCTGGCGACCATCGCCGGTCCGGCGGGACCGTCGGGGGTGATGCCGACGCAATCGCCCGCGGCGAGCGCCTTGACCATCGTGCGCAAGGCCGCGCTGCCGCCGCGCCGGGTCGAGCCGGCGACCGACTGCACTCCGAAATGCGCGACCGCGTCGGCGATGATGCGCCCGTCGCGATGCGCCGAGATCAGCATGTGGATCGGCGCCAGGCGCCCCCACGCCATCGGGATCATCATCAGTCTGCCGTGCCAGAAGGCGAGGATGAACGGCCGGCCGGCCGCGCGCAGCCGGCGCGGATGCTCGGCGCCGTGGACGCTCCACCGATTGGTGCGGTAGACGAAGCGGATGTAGAGATGGATCGTATAGCACAGCACCCGGCGCAGCCGGTCGCTGCGCACGAACCGCCGCAACCATTGGCGCGGCGCGTTCATCCCGGCGGCGCCTCGGCGGCGAGGAGGGGTTCGTCCGGCGCGAACTGCGTCTCGTAGAGCCGCGCGTAGAGGCCCCCGCGCGCCAGAAGCTGGGCGTGCTTGCCGCTCTCGACGATACGGCCGTGGTCCATCACGCAGATCAAATCGGCGCCGACGATCGTCGTCAGCCGGTGGGCGATGACCAGCGTCGTGCGGCCCTGCATCAGCCGCCGCAGCGCCGTCTGCACCTGGCGCTCGCTTTCGTTGTCGAGCGCCGAGGTCGCCTCGTCGAGCAAGAGGATCGGCGCATCCTTCAGCATCGCGCGGGCGATCGCCAGCCGTTGGCGCTGGCCACCCGAGAGGCGCGTGCCATGCTCGCCGACGAGGGTGTCGTAGCCTTGCGGCAATTCGGCGATAAAGCGGTCGGCGCCGGCGGCCTTCGCGGCGGCCTCGATCTCGGCAACGCTGGCGCTCAGCCTGCCGTAGGCGATGTTAGCGCGCACCGTGTCGTCGAACAGGCTGGCTTCCTGCGCCACCAGCGCGAGCGCGCCGCGCAGCGACGCCAAGGTTACCGCGCGCACATCCTGGCCGTCGATCGCGATGGCGCCGGACGAGACGTCGTAAAACCGCGGGATCAGGTTCAGCACGGTCGACTTGCCGGCGCCCGACGGGCCGACCAACGCGACCGTGCTGCCGGCCGGGACGGTCAGGGTGATGCCATCGAGCGCGACGGCATGCGGCTGATAGCCGAAGCGCACCGCGTCGAAGCGGATTTCTCCGCCGCCGATGCGTAGCGGTCGCGCATCATCCCGGTCACGGATCTCCGGCTCGATGTCGAGCACCTCGAAGACGCGCTGCGCCGCCGCCAGCCCTTCTTGCAGCGTGGCATTGAGGTTGGCGAGGCTCTTCAGCGGCTGGTAGGCGAGCAGCAGCGCGGTGATGAACGAAAAGAACGCGCCCGGCGTGCGGGCGTTGTCGATCACCTGGTAGCCGCCATAGGCGATCACCACCGCGACCGCCGCGCCGCCCAGCGCCTCCATCATCGGCGATGCGCGCGAGCGGGTGCGGTTGGCGCGGTCGACGAGCTTGAAGATCCGCTCGAACAGGGTCGCGGCGCGGCCTTCCTCATAGGTCTCCATGCCATAGGCCTTGACGTGGCGCGCGCCCTGGAAGGTTTGACTCAATAGCGTCGTCAACAGACCGATCTCGATCTGGGTGTTGGCCGAAACCCGCCGCATCCGCCGGCCGATGCCGACGATTGGCCGGATCGCTAGCGGAAAGGCAAAGCACGAAAAGAGCGCCAGCAGCCAATCCTGGTAGAACATCAGCGCCATCAGGAAAACGACGGTCACCGCGTCCTTGCCGATCGCCGCTAGCACATTGGCCGCCGCGTTGCGCAGCAGCAGGACATCGTTGGTAAAGCGCGAGATCAGCGTGCCGCTGGCGTTGGCGTTGAAATAGGCGAGGTCGGCGCGGATCAGCCGGGCGTAAAGCGCGCTCTGGACATCGGTGATGACACGCTGGCCGACGCGGCTCATCAGCACCGTGTCGCCGTAATCGGCGAGGCCCTTCAGCACCGCGAGCGCCAGCGCGGCGCCGGCGATCACCACCAGAAGGCTCGCGTCGCGCCCGACAAAGATGCGGTCGAGCATCGGCTGCATCAGCCACGCGCGCAGCGCCGTGCTGCCCGCGCCGACGCCCATGCAGGCAAAGGCCAGCACGATCATGCCGGTATGCCGCCGGATGAACTGCGTCGTCAGCCGTCGCACCAGCGCGATCGTCGGCGCCCCGCCGTCTACCGTGCCCGATTTGCCCCGCATGAACCTCTGGCCGTCATTGTCGAGACGGTCCTCCGGGTGACGGCTCTAGCCCGCCGGCCGGAGCCCCGTCAACGCCGCTCCCCGCAGTTTATTCGATATCGCCGGCCCTTGGCATCCCTGGTGCGTCCTTCGAGACGTCCGCCGCGCGGGCTCTCAATGCCGATGCGGCAATCCGCTTACGCCCCCGCGACCGTCAGGTCGTCGATGCGCAGGGTCGGCGCGTCGGCGCCGGTGCGGAATTCGAGGTCGTTGGCGGCGACCATGCGAAGGAACATGTCCTTCAGATTGCCGGCGACGGTCATCTCGCTGACCGGAAAGGCGAGCGTGCCGTTCTCGATCCAAAAGCCGGCGGCGCCGCGGCTGTAATCGCCGGTGACGCCGTTGACCCCCATGCCCATCAGCTCGGTGACGTAGAACCCGCTCTTGATGTCGGAGTACAGCTCCTCGGCGCTCTGGGCGCCCGGCTCGATCCACACATTGGTCGCGGCGGGCGAGGGCGGGGAGGCGGTGCCGCGCGCGGCGTGGCCGGTCGTCACCATCTTGAGCTGCCGGGCGGAGCGCAAATCCAACAGCCAGGTCGTCAGCACGCCCTTGTCGATGAGCGCGCGGCGCTGGTTGGCGATGCCTTCGCCGTCGAACGGCTTCGAGCGCAGGCCGCGCTGGCGGTGCGGGTCCTCGACGATGGTGATCGCCGCGGGAAAGATGCGCTCGCCGAGCTTGTCCTTGAGGAAGCTGGTGCCGCGCGCGATCGACGGGCCGGAGATCGGCCCCAACAGGTGCGAGATGAAGCCGCGCGCGACGCGCGGGTCGAAGATCACCGGCACCTTGCCGGTCGGCATCTTGCGCGCGCCCAATCGCTTGATCGCGCGCTCGCCGGCCTGGCGGCCGATCTCCTCGGGCTGGCGTAGATCGGCCGCGTAAACCGCGCTGGCGAAATCGTAGTCACGCTCCATCGCGGTGCCGGAGCCGCCGATCACCGAGACGCTGACTCCGTGGCTCGATCCGGCATACGAGCCGGCGAAGCCGTTCGAGGCGACCAGCGCGACGCGCGAGCGGCCCCAGCCGGCGTCGGCGCCCTCGGAATTGGTGACCCCGGCGACGGCGAGCGCGCTCTCCTCGGCGGCGCGGGCGCGCTCGATCAGGATTTCGGCGCTCGGCTCGACCGGGTCGAGCATGTCGAGTTCCGGCCATTGCCGGGTGATCTCGCTCGGCTCGGCGAGGCCGCAAAACGGGTCCTCGGGGATCGCGCGCGCCATCGCCACGGCGCGCTCGACCAGCGCGTCGAGCGTCGCCGATGCGCGATCGCTCGACGACACCATCGCCTGCTGCTTGCCGATGAGGACCCTGAGGCCCAGATCCTGGCTCTCCGAGCGCTCGAGTTTCTCGGTGTTGCCGAGCCGTCGGGTGTGCGACAGCGAGACGCCGGCGACCGCGACGGCATCGGCGGCGTCGGCGCCGGCCTTCTTTGCCCGGGCGACGAGGTCTTGCAACAGATCGAGGGCGTTTTGCGCTTCGTTATCGGGCATTCGAACTCCTTTATTGTCATCCCGGCGGAGGCCGGGACCCACCCTTCAGCGGTTCGTCACTTGGAGGAATGGATACCGGCCTTTGCCGGGATGACGACCAAAAATCTCACCGTCTACTGTAAACAACATCATTTCCAGATCGGCTTGCCGCTGCCCGGCAATCCGTAGCTCGGCCATTTGCGGGTCACCTCCTCGATCACCGCGTCGGCCATGCGGATCGGCCGCCCCCAGCTTCGCGTCGTCTCGGGTGGCAGCTTGGTCGTCGCGTCGAGGCCGATCTTGCCGCCGAGCCCCGATTGCGGCGAGGCGAAATCGAGATAATCGATCGGCGTGTTGTCGATGAGGGTCACATCGCGCACCGGGTCCATGCGGGTCGAGATCGCCCACATCACGTCCCTCCAGTCGCGCACGGCGATGTCGTCGTCCACGACGATGACGAACTTCGTGTACATGAATTGCCGCAGGAACGACCAGATCCCCATCATCACGCGCTTGGCCTGGCCGGGATAGGTCTTGCGGATCGATACCACCGCGATGCGGTACGAGCAGCCCTCGGGCGGCAGCCAGAAATCGACGATGTCGGGGAATTGCTGCTGGAGCAGCGGCACGAACACCTCGTTTAATGCCTCGCCGAGGATCGACGGCTCGTCGGGCGGCCGGCCGGTGAAGGTCGAGAGGTAGATCGGGTCGCGCCGCATGGTGATCGCGCTGATCCGGAACACCGGGAATTGCTCGACCGCGTTGTAGTAGCCGGTATGGTCGCCGTAGGGGCCTTCGTCGCCGTATTCGTCGAGCGAGACATGGCCTTCGAGCACGATCTCGGCCTCGGCCGGGACCTTGAGCGGCACGGTCTTGCAATCGACCAGGTCGACCCGCTTGCCGCGCAGCAGCCCGGCGAACTGGTATTCCGATAGCGTGTCCGGCACCGGCGTCACCGCGGCGAGGATCGTGCCGGGGTCGGCGCCGATCACCGCCGCCGCCGGCAGCGGCTCCGTCTTCTCCTTGGCCCAGCGCTGGTGGTGCTGCGCGCCGCCGCGATGCCGCAGCCAGCGCATCAAGGTGGTGTCGGGGCCGGTGACCTGGAGCCGGTAGATGCCGAGATTGAACCCGTCCTCGCGGCGCGTGCCGGGGCCTTTGGTGACGATCAGCGGCCAGGTGACGAGCGGCGCCGGCTCGTCCGGCCAGCAGGTCTGGATCGGAAATTTCGCCAGGTCGATGTCGCTTCCGGTGAGGACGATCTCCTGGCAGGGCGCGGTGTTGACGGTGCGCGGCCGCATCGCCAGCGCGGTCTTGAGCAGCGGCAGCATCTCCCACGCCTCGCGCCAGCCGCCGGGCGGCTCGGGCTGCTTGAGGAAGGCGAGGGTCTCGCCGATTTCGCGCAGCTGATGCGGCTCGCGGTCCATGCCCCAGGCGACGCGCTCGACCGTGCCGAACAGATTGACCAGCACCGGCATCGCGTATTTGCCACCAATTTTGCCATTGGGCGCCCCGACGACATTCTCGAACAGCACCGCCGGCCCGCCCTCAGCGAGGAGTCGGGTCTGGATCTCGGTCATCTCGAGGAAGGGCGAGACCGGCTCGCTGACCCGGACGAGCCGCCCGCTCGCCTCGAGCCGGGCGATGAAGTCGCGGAGGCTGGCATAGGGCATGCGCCTATATAGGCGCGGCAGCTTCGGCGCGCGAGCGCAGCGCGAAGAGCGAGGCGAAGGCGGCGAGCATCAACCCGGCCGACAGCGCCACCGCGCCGACCCCGACGCTGTCGAGCAGCAGGCCGAACAGGAAGGGCGCGGCCGATTGAGTGATTCGCGCCGGGGCCGACAGCACGCCGCTGCGCAAGCCGAACCCGTGCGGGCCGAAGATCGCCAGCGGCAGCGTGCCCTTGGCGATGGTGATCATGCCGTTGCCGGCGCCGTGCAGAAGCGCGAAGGCGGCGACGCCGAACGGGCCGAAAAGCCCCAGCGCCAGCGCGCCCAATGGGTGCATCACCGCGGCGATCCGCGCCGAGATCAGCGGGTGCAGCCGGCGCAGCAGCCCGAACTCGACGAGCCGCGCCGCGACCTGCGCCGGGCCGACGAGCGCGCCGGCGGCGACCGCCTCGGTCGGGGTCGCGCCGGCGGCTTCGAGCAGGCGCGGCAGATGCGCCGCCATCGCCCCGGTGACGAACCATGCGGCCGAGAAGAACAAGGCGAGGACGATCATCGCCCCGCGCGGCGGCTCGGCCGTGTCGCCCTCCGCGCTTTGCCGCGGCAAGGGCGGGTGCGGCGGCGCGGCGGGGATCAGCAGCCAATTGACCGGCGCGCAGACGAAGAGATTGAGCGCGGCCCACATCAGGCACGCCTCGCGCCAGCCGTAATGGTGCAGCATGAAGGCGCTGAGCGGCCAGCCGATCGTGCTGGCGAACCCGGCGATCAGCGTGATCCCGGTGATCGGCTTGCGCGCTTCGCGGCCGTAGAGTCGGGTCAGGGTCGCGAAGGCCGGGTCGTAGAGCCCCATGGTGATCCCCGCGCCGATCGGAATCCACGCCACGACCAGCCCGACGATCCCCTGCGCCCGCGCCAGCAGCGCGAGACCGAGCGCCAGCACCAGGTTCGAGGCGACCAGCATGCCACGCCCGCCATGGTGGTCGATGATCTTGCCGACCGCCGGCCCCAGCGCCGCCGATATCAGCAACGCCACCGAGAAGATGCCGAAGAACACACTGGGCGAGAGGCCAAGCGCGGCGGCGATCGGCGCGCCGAGGATCGCCGGCAGGTAGTAGCTCGACGCCCAGGCGAGCGTCTGGGTCGAGCCGAGCGCGGCGACGACCCTGGTCTTGCTCTCTTTGGCGATCATGCCGGCAGGACTTCCCAGACCACCCCCTCGCGCGCCTCGCGGTCTTCGAGTTCGCGGCTCACCGGGACCACATAGCGCGCCAGCTCGACCAGGCCCTCCCGCGGCAGGTAGGCGCGGCCCGGATCCCCGAGCAGGGCCATTCTGCCGCGTGCGGCGGTCCGGCGCAGCAGGGCTATCATGCGCGACGACATGGGTTCCTCGTAGCAAACATCGCCCGCCAGCACGACACCCCAGCCGACCGCGCCGCGGTCGAGCAGGTCGCGCGTTTCGATCGTGACCGTCACGCTGTTCAGCGCGGCGTTGAGCGCGATCGCGGCGGCGGCGAACTGGTCGGTGTCTGACGCGGTGACACGGTTTGCGCCGGCCTTGGCGGC
>Ga0182024_10022850_pt1 | contig 11244 bp, 16 predicted proteins | sample P32metaG_FD_120480 | JGI IMG/M metagenome (GOLD analysis project Ga0182024, IMG submission 120480) | Permafrost microbial communities from Stordalen Mire, Sweden - P3-2 metaG (Illumina Assembly) | ecosystem: Environmental > Terrestrial > Soil > Wetlands > Permafrost | place: Sweden: Stordalen... | reverse complement strand
GTACTCATGGTCGCCACTACAACGCCCCTCGTGTCGGTTGGCAATGCCACAAGGAGTGGAGGCTCGGAACTAAACTGGCCAGCTACCGGTTCGATTTGCATGGAATATCGCGGCATCAAATACACGATCACCCGAGGGACTCAGCAGCCCGTTGTTTGGCGGTGGCGCACCGTGGTCGGCGATCCGGCGGTGCTGAGGACGGGTGAAGAGTCCAGCCAGTTGCAGGCGGAATCCATGGTGAGGCGACTAGTCGATTGGTCGCTATCCCAAGCCGAACGGTCCAAGCGTGATGAATCCGTTTTGAGAGCGGCCCGGTCGGCATTTTCTTTTTGGAAAACGCCGACCTCTGTTGCGCCGCTCCACAACGCCCACTCGATTTTGGCATCCCCGAACCTAAACCCGCCTCATGCCGATATCGAAATTTAGCTGCAATTTTCTTAGCCGGGCTTCTTATGTTTATGATGTACAGCCGCAGGGTGATGGGCCGGTTGACTGTGACTGACGGGTCCGCTTGCCCCATGCGGTGGTTGACCGGGTTCGTTGCTTGCTTTCATTGCATCACCCGCTCCCATTGCCAGTGCCGGGCCGGAAAGCAGGATCATAGCTATCGTTATGGAAATGATTTTCATCGCTGAACTCCCTCCTCCTGTTTTTTAGCGATATTGCCAAATTGGTTATGCAATTGCAACCGGGGCCTGCGCAACGACTGCTACAGCTTCCGGCCCCGGGACTCGCGCCATCAGTCTGAGGTTGCATCGCCACCGCCATGCCGACTCGATTTTGGCACTTCCGAACCTAAATCCGCTGCATGTCGATATCGAAATTTCAGCCCTGTATCCCCACCCGAGGAACTAGGGTCCCGGCTGGCCCCGACCGGCTGCATGAAGTGAAGCACGATGGCTTCCGTATGATCGTCCAGCGCGATGGTGACCGGGTGCGGCTGTTCACCCGGAATGGGCACGATTGGTCCGACCGGTATCCGTGGATCGTCGATGGTGCTCGGCGGCTACGTCAAAGGCAGTTCGTCATCGATGGCGAGGCCGTGGTGCTTGGAGTGGATGGCATCTCCGACTTTACGGCACTGTATTCCCGCAGGCATGACCACGAGGTCCAGTTCTACGCCTTCGACATGCTGGCGGGTGACGGTGACGATATGCGTAGCCTGCCGCTGTCGCTCCGCAAAACTAATCTTGCCCGGCTCCTAGCCCGTCGCAGCGATGGCATATTGATCGCCCCTTTCGAGCAGGGCGACATCGGCCCAGACCTATTCCGGGCTGCCTGCGACATGGGACTCGAAGGGCTGGTCTCAAAGCGGCAGGACCGACCCTACCGCGCAGGACGGTCGCCGCATTGGGTGAAGGTCAAGAACCCGGCGTCCCCGGCAATGACACGGGCGAAGGAAGTGGAATGGAGGTAGGAAGATTGCAGGGAATGCTTATTGTTTTCGGCGGCCTACCCGGCACGGGAAAAACAACAATCTCGCGAGAATTGGCGAAGCGACTTTCAGCAACATTGCTGAGGATTGACGTAATCGAGCAGGCGATGCTTGCGTCCCTAAGCGTAGATGACATAGGGGCCGCTGGTTATAGCGTTGCAAATGCCTTGGCCGAAGCGAACCTGTCAAATGGACAATCGGTTGTGGCGGATTGCGTCAATCCAGTCGAGGTTAGCCGAGCCGCATGGAAGGCCGTCGCAGCCCGAACGGGAAGCCCGTTGATCCAAATCGAAGTGGTTTGCACTGATCGAATAGAACATCGGCGACGGGTCGAGGCCAGAAAACCGGATATTCTCGGCCACCGGCTGCCAACATGGGAAATGGTGGCCAATTACACCTACGAAACGTGGAAGGCTGATCTCGTTCTTGATAGTTCTAAACTCAGTACTGATGAGGCTGTGGCCAAGGTGCTGGATAAGGCGAGGCAGATGACCCGCTAGGATATCGGCGGTTCAACCCCTGCCTTTCATTGCGTCATGGGAGCAGATCATGGACGTATAGATGCCCTGCGAAAAATCCAAACGCTGGCGAGGGTTGCACTCGAAACCGATGATGAAGGGCTATCAGACGATACCCTAGCCGAAATGCATCGGCGGACATTGAACGGCATCGTCGTCGTGACCGAGAAGGCGTTAGCCAAGGCACCGTAAGGTTCAATGGGACGGAAGCTACCCTTATCCTTCGCCGTCACATCGGTTTTTCTATTTGAGCTGGGCTTTCGAAAGCTCGTCGCCTTGGAGCTTGGCGAAGTTGCGGGTTGAGTCCGCCCATTGCGCCATGGTGTCCAGCGCGCCCTTAAGCTCGCCCGCATAAGGGCGAAGGGTGTTTTCGAAGTTTTTCGGCAGCGGCGCGGGAAGGTTTTGCACCTCGTGCGAGAAGCTTTCCAAGGCTCCAGAGAGTCGGTCGAACACGCCGGTAGTCGCCACCTGCGCCAACGCGGCGCCGACGTTCGGGTACCGCTGATAAGCAGTGAAGAGCGATTGCAGCGACACGCGACGCTGATTAACGAGATTCCGCTGCCGAACTAGCTCGTTGGCGAACGCCTGGCTGCCGCCTTCTCTCACACGTTGCGGCCAGTTGGGAAGCAGTGCTTGCCCAGCGTTCGTTAGACCTACGATATCGTCCATCTGCTCCTTCACGCTTCGCCAAACATCGACCAATGTTCTAGCTTGGTCGGCTGTCAGCGTCATCGTCTCTTGCGACGTCGACTGGGGAGTTGAAGTTACAGGAGGGGGACCGACCAGCAAAGCACCGCTTGAACTGTCCGGCGCAGAGGTGACTCTCACGGTGGGCTGAAAACCAGTTCGCAGCTGCACCGGCAAATAAAGCTCTAGTGCGGGCGGTAACGCGCAAGCGAATAGAGCAGCCAGCAGGCACCAGACTAGGGGCTTACCGGGCACGGCGCTCAGAATCTTGAGCTTCCGCAGTGTTGATCGATCCGAGTAGAAACGAAGCGCCGATTGTTGCAGCGATCTTCCAAATTCGGTCAGGCGGTATTTTGTTGAGAGCAGCGCGATGCCGAGCGCCAAGACAACAGAACTGATTAGGACGGCTTCGACGACAAACTCGATTGCCAGCGTGCGCGGCAAATACCGTGGTATCACGAGGAACAGGATGAAGAGCCCGGCTCCTGTCCCCAACAGCCATGCCAGGATCACTGCCAGCGCCTGTCGCAGGTCCAACGTGCGAGCAAGACCGAGCGAGCGCAAACGCTCGAAGCTCTGCCGGTCGTCACCTTCGGGCGCTATTCCGTTGGTAGAGGGGGCGTTCAGAAGAACCCGCATTCCTGAACTCGACAAGCGGTCCGCTACGTCCTGAAAATCGGAAGTTCCGTGAGTGGAAAGGATTTGAGCGAGCACCGCCTCAAGGAGGGCCGCCCGCTCCGCGTCCTCCAAGGGCACATCCGCCGCGATCTCGGCCCATCGCTCAATGGCACCAGCGCGCTCCGGCTTACCGAGTATGTTTACAGGCTGCCCGATTACCTGGGCGACTTGGGTTTCATGATCTCGCACATTCTTCAGCCGGCGCGCTCGTCGTTGGCTGAAAAAATCCTCGATTTGCTCACCGTAATAGTCGCCAGCCGCTTTGAAAGCACGCCCGAATAGATCCTTCATCACGCTGGTGTCGGCGACCTTTGCGGCCGTGCCGACAGCCTCCGTTAGGCTGGTCCCCCGATTCTCATCACCGTCACCGATCATCAGCCTTGCTCACCGAATCCTGGGGCGCGGAACGGGTGTCGCACTTATGTCGCACGGAGTTACCGCGGCTGTCTGTAACTCATTGAAACAAGAGGGGAACAGTTGCGACACGAAACGGGACCAAGAAATCGTAGAACCTGTTGATTTCATTGGCGATCTCAGCAAAACTAGAACTCTTAATTGTTTGAATGTCTTAGGTGTGTAAACTGCCTTATAGCGACGCTGTAAAGTCAAAGCGAACTTGCATCGATGTAAAACTTTCCGAGGATTCGAACCCTAAAAAAGACGAACCGCGAACACCCCGGTCACCAGCCAAATCAGAGCCCCTAGGGCCGTTTTAAGACAAAGACCCGAGACTCCCTTCACCCCCCTGGTCAACCAGGGGGGTGAATCGGCGATTTGAATCAGTCGAGAATTGCAATCACAGCCAACGAAGCGAACCCGGGACAAGAACGCGGGTCGTATCGCCGTTCGCCTGGCAAATGTCAGATCTCGCTGCAATCGCGATGGCGATGTGCTCGGCGTCTATCTCAGAAAGATTCGAGTACGTCGTAATTGTGTTATCGGCGCGAGGAGCTCCTGTTTGCGCGTCCATGCAATCACCGCGCAAGACGGCGGCGTATGTAGATACAGGGACCGCGGCAGGGCGGGCGGGTGCCGGCGGGTCGACCTTGTTGGGCGTAACGATGTCTTGAACGACCCGCTTAGGTCCGTCTCCAATTTTGCAAAAGACGCTTTCGCATGCAAAGGCACTTCCGGTCAGGCCTGGAATCATGATGGACGCCGCGATTGTGGCTCTGACGACGGTCTTAACGAGAGATACCTGGGTCATCGAAATTCTCCACGCTTTTGAGTTGAACCGTTTCCGTTGACATTGGGTACGCCGGTCGGCGTTTCGCCGCGTCGTGATGTCGTTCTGCAAATCAAACAGGGACCTTCCGAGTGACCAAACTCCTACGGTTGATCAATTGCAGCTATGATGACTGATGATTGTTTCCGGCGCACTTCGCGGAGTCCCAAAAATGATTTCCGCCGAGTCCCGAATGGTTTCCTCATGACGTTTTGAAAAAATTGTCTCGCTGCCTATCGTCACCGTCCCCCAACGCCTCACGGCAGAGGCTGGTCATCACGACAAATTGCCTCTTGGAGATCGGCAATAGCCTGAATTGCACAAGCATCCACCAACTTAAACCAAGTCCGGACAACGTGACGACGATCGAAACAAAAGCCGAAATAGTGGGGAAGGTGGCGGATCGAACATCTGGACCCGCTTCTGATTGCGTTATCAAGAAAAATTCCAGCAAAGCCGCCAACTGAGGCGGCCCCAAGATTTTTCAATTAATTTCCGATCTTAGGATGGGGGCCGCTGCCCGGCCCATACGGCGTCCCATTGGGTATGTTGCCGCTAGGAGGAGCCTGTCGACCCGGACCCCCGGTATCTGGCCCGGCAGGGCGCGGCGTGGGAGGTGAAGGCGCTGGGCAAGGTCCTGATTTGCCATTTGAGCCGCACGTCGATTGCGCCATTACCGCGCTGGGGCCATTAGGGGACATAGATGCCGCAACTAAAATGACGAAGGCGAGATATTTCATAATCGCTCCCTCCTTAATTTTTGGTTGCCATGTTTAACAGAAGCAACTTTAACACGAAAAAACGAACTAGGACACGCCCGGATTCAAATCGGGACACAAGGCTTAAATACGGACTGGGATTTGCGGTTGGCGGGCTCGGCAACTGTCTTTTTTCATTAGCTGTTTCGATCGATTTTTTGTGCTAATAGGGCGTGGGCGCGCTGGCATTGTGAGTTCCTCGTATTAACTATCTGGTAATACGTGCCTTTTTTGGAACCAATTGCTCCCTTAGGGGTTGATTTCTCATCGGCGCAGTGCCAAATTGGCTTTGCGCTACAAAGCGTGGACCGCATGTACACGAAGATTCCCTCACGGGAGCCAGTGTCGAGCGATGGTTTCTGAGTACTGCTGCAGTTCGCAGAAACCTGAGGTACTTGAGGCTAAATGGTCGTGCCGGGTTCTAGATCCCCCTCGACCGTGGCGTCGGTGCACTAAGGCATGTGAGAATGAGTTCTCTAAAGGTCGCAGCAGCATAGAATGAAGCCGAGGCTTCAGGTGTTATTAAAAAAGAAAAGCCCGCATTTTTGCGGGCTTTTTTTATTATCTGATTGCGTCGCTGGGGGCGATGTTGACGTGAGTGTGGAGTGCAACTGACTCCATCTTATCATGGCAATTGGGAAACTGGCCGCCGATAGGTCCATTTTCATACTGGCAATCATAGTGAAAAAAAATGTCGTACCTTGCCCCTAATCGAAAATAGCCATTCACCAAACATCGCTCATCGTGAGGAGGATTGCCTGACGGACCACCGTGTCGGGCACCAGCCTTTGATGGACCATAAAATCGAACAGAGTTGCGGTTCTCAAAAAACGTTTTCTTCTTACTTTCCCGCGTCGATTGAAGGCCGCCAGATGAAATTAATTTCTTCAATGGCAAGTCGTAATCGGGTTCCGACGGCCGTAACTTTTGAACATCCACAAGAAGTTTTTCGAGCGCCTTCGATTTGAAATTTTGCACTGGCAACAGCAACGGCGTTCGACTGTCTCGTTCCTTAAATTCCTTTTTTAATGCGCGCGCTAATTTTACGGCCCGGACGGTTTCGTGCCGAAGTAAGCCAACGAAACCGATGTAATCCTTGTTGTGCGCTCGTGGAACTTTAAATGGTACGCCCACGAACAAAACACCCGGCATTTCCAGTCGAAACGAATCGATGTCGTCATCTGAAAGATTGACCACAAATACTACGGCGAGCGCGTCGTAATCCTGCAGTTGGCCGGCATTTGCGATGTAAGCGGTTTTTATCTTGGTGGCTATCAGCGAAAGCTCCGTGCCACCCATCGTTGTCAGATGATCGTTTGGGTCTAAGAATCGATCTCGAAAGCGTTCAAGCCCCTCCTTAAGTCCCAGGGGCGCATTGCAAACAATTACGACCCGCTTCATAATTTTTTATCGTTCAACGCCTTGATCAAATGCATTGGCATCGAAACCAACTGCAAGTCGTGCGGAGGAATGGTTTCTAAGACCAAATCTAGCAATGATCTCTGACTCGCTCGAACCCTCGCTTCTTTAAATGGTGCAAGATTGACGTTATGTTTTTTTGCCCATTCCTCGATCTTACCTGAAACGCGGAAATAATTTCGATCAATCGGACTCCTGGAGGCCACTACTTCGTCTTTCTCGATAAGGATATATCCATCAAGCATCGTAGCGTCTTCTGGGCGATCCTGAACCTCGACGAGGCCGTCAGTCAGTTTGATGAAACGATTGAGACCGGGCGGAATAGGCCAAGCAAAGGCATTCCAAAGTTCAGAATTATATTGGGTCGATATAGGTGGCGATGATGCGAACAGGGGTTGCGGGGAATCGGTGACCAAATGTTCATGAGGAAAGCTGACCTCAACCGCGCTGGAATTTCCAGGAATGAGTCCCCATTCAATAGGTTTGGCGGGATTCTGGACAACTTTGAGCCGTTGCCCCAACTCAACTTGCAAATATACCTTTAACTTTCGACCAGCCAATTCGGCGTCAAATTCTCCGGGAAATTCCTTTCTCAGTCGCCCGCCTAAAGGAGCGAGCAAAAGAGGCTCCTCAACCGCTGCCCAATTTTCTAGGACAAGGTCAATTATCCTCTGCTTGATCTTATTTAATGTCATGACCAGACGGTATTGTTAACCAACCACTCCCGTCAAGCGCCCGAAGCCACCGAGCGACGGTGCCGATTGGCGCAATTGCATGGAAGCGGCTAACCACACCTCCAGCTCAACGACCAAGGGGCGGAGACGCTCCTGGCGCACGCGCAGGCGCTGCTGCGGAGCAAGACCGTTGATCTCACGTTCGACGGCGAACAGGACATCGATGCGCTTGACCGCCTCGGCTGCGATCGGCGCTTTGCTGAGCCGCGCGATCACAGGCTAATCACTTGGTTGCGGGGTTCCAATGCAGCATCAGGGCTAGATGCACGTGTCGCGGCAGGACGATGCTCGGCAATCAAGCTAGCAGCTTCGCCAATGCATTTAGGCGGGTAGTAACAACCGGTCAAAAATGGGGCCGATGCAGCCGCAATGCAGATTGCCACGGGGTGTGCGGGCTGGAATGTGGCTAGCTCTACACAAGCTTGACGGTGGAGACTGGCCACTTCCCATCATGGCCCCTGATCGAGACCCGCAGGCCGTGAAGTTCGTCAAGCCAGACATTCTCTACCGCACCGGCCTTTCCGTCCGTGAAGACCACGATTTTCCGATAAGCTGAGAGCGAGCCTCCTCGAAGGCGCTAAGTATTGTCGAGGCTAGGATCGCGGTTTCCATGGGTGCAGCTTTCTGTGGATTAGAAAAGTCCCCGAGCCGCGGCTGTTTCCGACGAGGCGGCGGACCGGTGCGCTGGCGATGGCGGGGCACCGTGGCCGTTGCAATCGTTCGGTTGGACGGTGGGAATTGTCTTCGCGTTAGTGTGCTCAAACGGACCAGAAACGGTTTGCAAACCCTGTGTAACCCATTGTCACGACAGGTTACCAATCCGACCTAGTTTGCAAAATTTCCTCGCGATTCCAAAGGATAGGGATTGACTACGAATCTAGGGGTCAGGAGTTCGAATCTCTTCGGGCGCGCCATTTTGTCACCACTGAGAATAAAACAGCGAACCCGCACCCAATGCCCTTATTGTCTCAATTTATCGATACCCAATTCCGTCCATAGCCAATCGAAGCTGTAATTTGCCATTGCACCGTCGTGGTCGGCGGACTTGGCCGTCCGGTTTTCTATCATTTTGAGCCAGCCGGCGACTTTAGTGCGTCCACTGGCGGTTCTGACCGCGGCGCGGGGCGACTTGTCTCCGAGCATCGGGATTGGCTGATCGAGCGCGTCGCGATAGTGCCGGTCCAAGTGATCGTGGAGAATAGCGCAACGTTCCTCCTCGGGGATATCGAGCTGCTGCGGTATATCGGCATCCCGCGATGCGAGCATCTGCTCGACGGATTCCGTTTCGACCGAGGGCTGCCCGACGCGTTCCCCGAGTATCTCCGACAACAATAAGCGTCCGCGGTCGGAACGCGGCCGGGAATTGACGGCGAGCACCAAGGCCCTTTCTTGCATTTCCACGTTGCCAAGCACGAGCGCGCCATCGTCGAGCGTCGTTTCGAAGGTCAGCGATTCCGGCGGTCGCACTTGCGGACGCGATGTCGCAGCCGGCTTCTCCCGATTGATCCAATTCCACAGCGCCGCGGTTTCCCGACGAAGGTCGGGACACGAATCCAGCGCCGCCCGGATGTCGTCGTCCGTTGCGCCGGCGGCGAACGGATATCGCGCCGTGCACAGGAGCAACTCGTCGCCCTCGGCGTTGCGCAAATCGGGAAATTCAGGTTGTCCGGCTTGATCGATCATCTCAATGAGCCAGAAGGTTGTGACCATCGGACTTATCGTACGCAACCGTTCGGTCTCGGAAAGGTCGGCAATTTTCGCCTCGTCGAAGTCTTGTTCAATAGCTTCGACGAGCTCTTGCCTTTCCTTCCTGGTGAGCTTTCCGAACTTGCGCCAGGCTTCGACGAAGTCTTCCGATGTTCTGTACTCGTATAGCAACACGGCACCGCTGATCAGTGTTTGCGACCCCAGCCGAACGACGCGTCCAGCGATGCGGTCCCATTGCTTGAGGGAGCGGGTCGCCGACCGCTCGCTGATCAGGACCGGCTCGCCGCCGCGCAGGATATCCCGCGCCCGGAACGACGTGTCCCGGACGACATCGCTCACTTCATAAAGGCTCACCACCGAGTTTCGCAATGCGGCCATATAGTTGCGAGTTGGTGCGGTTTCCTTCCATCCACGACGCTTGAGATAGTCATCGACAATGTTGCTGCCGTCGTCGAACTCTCGCGTCAACATATCCTCGAAGGCGCAGGCCCAAACCGTGCTCATGAAGAGCTCCTCGCCGAGGGTCGAGACGATGTCGTCGGCCTCAAGGCCGGTCTCTTCGCAGGCAGGCAGCAGATGATCTTCAAGGACCTGTTCAAACCGTTCGCGCCATTGCTCGCGCGTCAGCCATTTCATCAGCCCCTGGAGCGAATGCCTACTTGCCATGTTCCGGCTCCGTCATGGAATATCGACCGCAGTCTGGCAGCGGCAATTTATCACCATCCAACATCGTTTCGACGATGGTCTGCAAATGTTCGCAACGAGATCAACAGATTTTTTCAGGCTACGGCGCCGGCCAAATACGAATTGCAAAATCGGCCGGAACGCGATGGGCGTTGCAAGGAGCCGACAGATTTGCAAGATGCCGACAGATAACGGTCGCAATGGCCGCCGTGAAAATAGCGAGCCCGATCAATGATGGTCCGGCCCCGGCGCCTCGCGGTCTCTACCATCGATTGCCACATCGTTGACGTCGCACCACTCCTTCAGAGCCTTTTCGGTCGCCTTGGTCTCGAAATCATGCCATCGATCGAGCATTCTTTCGTTGCAGCAGATCCTTGAAACGGGCGTAGGCGCCCTTGCGCTTGAATATCCGCCGCACGTTATCGAATTGGTCCGGTAGAAACTCTTCGACGAAGTCGAATACCAGAGGCTTGCCGAGATCGAGTTCCTTCTTATGAGGTATCCTGAGATATTTTTCCTCGTCGTCGGCATCGTCCGGCCACTCATCCCTGTCGTCCATGAGGTCGGGAATACCAGAGAAACTTGCCGGATTCCCTGCACAGCACGGCCTGATGTTCGTCCGGTTGCCCGAGACTGACGAAATCGAACGTATTAAGCAACTCGTTCCAGTTAACAGGCATCGGTTCTTTCCTGCGTGCGTCCGTCGCTGGATCATTGCACCGGGTCTGTTTGCGTTGCAAATCGGTTGGCTCGCAAATGTTCTCAAGCAAGCCAATTCTCCACGTTCAGGTCGCGGATACGTTTGAACTCGGCGGGATTGGCGGTGACGATCGTGGCACCGGTCGCACAGGCGTGGGCGGCGATCAGCAGGTCGTTGCCGCCGATCGGCTTTCCCCCCGCTTCCAGCTTGGCGCGGATTCTGCCGTATTCGCTGTCGGCGGGGACTTCGAACGGCAGCACGTTGATCTCGCCGAGCAGGTCTTCGACGGTTTTGAGCAACCGCTTCGAACCGCTCTTCGCGCAGCCGTAGCGCACCTCCGCGGCCACGATGATGCTGGTGCAGATGTTGTCCTCACCCAGCCTGGCGATCCGCTTCGCAACTCTGCCCTGCGGGTTCCTGATCAGTTCGGAAATGATGTTGGTGTCCAGCATGTAGCGGGTCAAAACATGTTCTCCGGCACCGCTACAGGATCGTCGATCTCAGGAAAACCCTGTTCCAGAGGCTTCATCGTTTTGAGCAGGGCGACCAGTCCGCGCTTACGTACCGGCTCGATCACCAGACGATCGCCGTCGCGGTGCATGATCGCTTCGTCGCCCGACAGCTCGAACTCCACAGGGATTCGAACCGCCTGGTTGCGGCCGTTGCGGAATAGCCTGACGTGCCTTTGCTCCGGCATGT
>Ga0182024_10022849_pt1 | contig 11244 bp, 18 predicted proteins | sample P32metaG_FD_120480 | JGI IMG/M metagenome (GOLD analysis project Ga0182024, IMG submission 120480) | Permafrost microbial communities from Stordalen Mire, Sweden - P3-2 metaG (Illumina Assembly) | ecosystem: Environmental > Terrestrial > Soil > Wetlands > Permafrost | place: Sweden: Stordalen... | reverse complement strand
GGGACACGTTGACGATCTGACCGGAGGCGACTCGATCGGGAGCCGCGATATCGGTCACGGTCGCTGCAAGGTTCGTCTGATAACGTTCGTCAAGTCGCCAGTCCATACCTCTCTATCGGCTGGATCGGCGAAATGCCGCGCGGCGCGGGCTCAGACGCCACCATCCCCTTCAAGCGCGCCTTCATGATCCGATCCGCCGGGCTCTTCGCCGCCGACCGGAACCAATCTTCGATCTTCCGCATGTTCGGTCCATTGCGCGGTGGAGGGAGTAGACCGTTATTGCGGCGGAGAGGACGACGCAAGGAGAAAGCCTCGATGGGTCTTTATACGTAGTGTCCACGAACGGGGATTGCTCTCATGGTTAGCTGGCTGTTGAGCGATCCGAAGAAATCCGCGATGACCGGTTTCGCTTCCGGCGGCCCGCTGATCTCCAGACAGATCGGCTTCCCGGCCACGACCGTAATCCGGAACGTCAGGAACGCGCAGCACTGGCGCTCCAGATCGACGAGGCGCGCGAGTTCGATACTACGCGGTCCAGGCGCGAGCAATACGTTTCGCGCCAGCGCTGTTTAGAAGCACTTGCGGAGTTCGGCGCGAGCCTTCGGATCGAGTTCGGAGAAGAGAAACTCGACGGTTTCGCCGGGGAAAAGCTCGCGGATTGTCAGGGACTGATTCGCCAATGCGAGTTTCCCGCCCTTGCCGTTGCTGAGAAGAACTGATGCGTGCCCGGTCTGAACTGTCCCGCCGTTGCCCATCGACTCCTCCCCGTCGATCTTGTATTCGACGGGCACGTTGCCGTCCACCGATGCGGCCATCGTACGTCCGGTCTGGGGCTGAGGTGACCAGGTCAACTGCATTTCACCAACGCCAATCGAAGGGCTACAGACCATGCTCAAGCGGTAAACTGGGAGGTCCGTCGAGCCCGGCTTTCTCGGCGGCACTTCACGCGCGATGTCAGCAGACACCCGTCGGCTTACGAACCATTCCCGGCTCCGGCGGCCTGTTCCCTTGTGGAATCAAGCCAAGCCTTCTGTGCGACCTCATCCGGGACACCATTTCCCGCCGCCCCCATCGCGCCGTTATTCAGCTTACTGAGTATCATCGCCGCCAGAGCTGGGTCTGGCATCGAAGCATCATAGCGTTGGAGAGATAAACCGCCGTTCATAGCCGCGTCCGTATGGCAGACGATGCAGTATTTTGCCACCAATGCATTCTGCTCGGCCGCAGGCATCGCTGCAAAGAGCGGCGTGTATATGCCAACGAATGCAACTGCGATGCAGATTCGCATGAGGTCTCCTTGTGGGTTTCGGAACCAAGCTTTTTCACTCGTAAGTTTAGTTTATTTCGGTGCGAGAGGGCTGCGGGGAAAGGACGGTACGTCCTGTCCCCACCTCAGCACACAGTGACCTGGGAGCGCGACTAGCGCTCGGTTGAGCCCTCGTTCCCATGAGTTCGTCCATCGCATTGACCCCTCGGACGATGCGAATGCCGCGCTGTGGAAGGTACTATCAGCTCTCAAATTGTCATCGTCATGCGTTAAGTGAGTGGCTCCTAGCCCTGAAGCGGGCTAACCTTGGCTGGTCTACCCCATCGGCGGTACTCTGGCGTAATGCGACCCCTTCGGTATTCCATCAACGTCACATTGGACGGGTGCTGCGATCATCGTGCAATGTTGGCGGACGAAGACTTGTATCGTCACGCGGCCGAGAACCTCGACCAGGCCGACGCCCTCCTTTTTGGCCGGGTGACTTACGAAATGATGGAAGCAGCGTTCCGGCCGCCGGCGCGGACGGGAGCGAGGCCCGATTGGATGGAACCCTTCGCCCGGACGATCGACGCGGCAAAGACGTACGTCGTGTCGAGCACCCTGGAGCGGGCCGATTGGAACGCGGAGCTCGTGCGCGAGGATCTAGGGAAGACCGTTCAGCAGCTCAAGCGGGAGTCGGGTAAGGGACTGCTCGTGGGAGGCGTGAAGCTCCCGCTGGCGTTGGCGGAGCTGGGATTGATCGATGAGTACGAGTTCGTGGTGCAGCCCCGGCTAGTGGGCCACGGGCCGACGTTGTTCGCTGGGCTATCGAAGTGTGTCGACTTGAGGCTCGTGAGCCGGCTGGAGTTCGGCTCGGGGGCGGTGGTAATGCGCTATGAGCCGAGAAAGTAGCCATTGCACTTAAGATGCGAATTCGCGCAAGCGGGCTAACTATCGCCCGATCTGTTCGTGCCAGTGAAGCTGGGGAGTCGCGGTCATCGTTGGCGATTTCGATCACCCCTCCCGCACCCGCGCCTTCATCGCGATCTCCTTGGGACTCGTTCCGCCCGCGTGCGACATCCAGGCGACCGCCCTGGGCTCCGATCGGTTGGCTGAATCGCAACTGGAGGGCTTCCGCCGGGAGGCTCGCCGGGATGTCGGACGCGGCTCTCGCCTGGACTTACGAGTTCTGGATCGCTGACGTGGGCGTCGGGCACCCGACATCACGGAGGGCCCTCAGCCACCCATGCGCTTGCGCGGTACGCAAATTCGATGACGTACGCGGGCAGACCACGGGGTTCAATCGTCAGGGGCGTGGCCGGCCGAACAGTGATGCTGCGTATTCCAGAACTGGCTGCATCTCGGCCGGACGCACATCCCCTTCGTAGATTTCAAGATAGTTGACGTGTCGGCCGGCGTTGTTCGGTGCCATCCCCTTCTCGACGGATCGTCTCAACGCGAGGGGAGGATCGCCCGCGGCGCCCATAACCTGGCTGGGGATGGGGCCCTGGGACCCGCCACGCATCTCGAAGCCCGTGATGATTCGTCCGCTATAGCTATTGATGAACTCGGTGAAGTCAGGCGCTTCGACCCGCGCTTGCCCGGCATGAAGATCGTTCGACTGAATGGCCAACCGGTGTCCGAAAATGCGCAAGGCCCGCTCCACGATATCCTGCCGTGCACGCTCGTGCGCAGGGCGATCTCGTTTTCCCTGTTCGAGTATCGGGAGATTCGGGCCCGCCAGAGAAATGCACTGATTCGGAAATGCGTCTGCATAGACGTGAAACGTCTTATCCCATGCAGCCAAATACTTGGCGGGCGTGTACGAATCCTTGAGCCACTTCTGGACCGCCGGCGGAGAATTCGGCAACGTCATCTCATCGGACACTGACGTGGGTCCTGCCGCCCCAATCATTCTGAACGCCGGTGACTGCCCATATCGTTCGCTCAGTTGTTTCATGAAGGCAAACCACCGGTCGAGGTACACGCGATCCCACGGCATCGGCAGCCTTGTGACGGTGCCATGCCCGGGCCCATATGGAATCTCGAACAGATCGGTCTGTGCGCCTTCCAGGGCCCATGCCGGAGAAAAGAAGCCGGGGGCGATGTCGAGATGGACCCATTTCCTGGACGAGGCTGCGGCCGCGAACAGCTTATCCAGCTTCGACCAATCCGGTCGTCCCTGGACCGGCTCGATGTCGCGCCAATTGATCTGCACCGTCACCCCGCGCACGAGGCGATTACTCACCGCCTCCAGATTCATCGACAGATACCCTTTCTCTCCTGGCGGCAGAATGACGGACAGTCCGCTTGGTGTCATGTCATCGGTCGAGGCACACCGAATCGTCTCCCCGGGTCTGGCCTGAGCCACAAGGTCCCTGGGCTGCGCACGAGCCGGCAGCCAGGTCCAGGACCACAGGCCGAGGCCAAGCAGAACTCTAACCGCGTACCGAAGCCGTGGCCTGCCTAAGGGGGCCAGGCCTCGTGCAGGCGGGTTCGCGGTCGCGGGGCTGGCGGTCAGCCGGTGATGCCGGTCAATATATTATCTGTACACTGGATGATTGAACTGGAGTGGACTATATGTTGTCTATGGATCTGAAGACACCCAAGGACGTTCAGAAGGAGCTCGCCGGCCGTTTCAAGGCCCGGCGGCTCTCGATGAACCTGACCCAGGAGGGTCTGGCCGGACGATCGGGCGTGACCTGGAGTTCCCTCAAGCGTTTTGAACATACGGGCTTGATTTCTCTGGATGCGCTGCTCAAGCTGGCGATGGTCCTCGACTGCCTTCGCGACTTCGACCGGATCTGCGTGGATGACGCAGAGAGCCTTGCCTCAAAATCGCTCGACGAGATCCTACGGCAACCCAAACCACGGACCAAGGGACGGATCAAGTGACCCACTCCCCCACCGAATTACTGACGGTTTATCTGGAAGCCGGGGAGCGCCGGAAGGTCGGGCGTCTCGCGCTCCGGCAGCGGCAGATCCTGTTCGAATACGACCCGGCCTTCGTCCCTTCGGGCATCGAGATTTCGCCGCTCAAGCTTCCCTTAAAGCCTGGCGTGGTCACAGCACCCGACATGATCTTTGACGGTCTCTTCGGCGTCTTCAATGACAGTCTGCCAGACGGGTGGGGACGGCTGCTGCTGGACCGGACGGTCGAGAAGCATGGCGTCCGCCGCGGCCAGTTGAACGCCCTTGACCGGCTGGCCTATGTCGGACGGAACGGCATGGGGGCGTTAAGCTACGAGCCCGACCGGAGCCAGGATTCAGGCGACGACGCGCCGCTTGCGCTCGACAGGCTCGCCGAGGAATCGGCGATCATGCTCGCCGGCGAAAGTGAAGAAGTTTTCGAGGAACTCCTCAGACTGAGCGGGTCATCAGCAGGCGCGCGCCCGAAGATCGTCGCGCAGGTCAGCGCGGATAAATCGAAGATCATTCACGGCCAGGCGAAACTCAAACGCGGCTTCGAGCACTGGATGATTAAGTTCGCAAACTCGCAGGACCCACGCGACATCGGCGCTATCGAATACGCGTACAGTCTGATGGCCAAGGATGCAGGCGTCGACATGCCGGAGACGCATCTCTTTCGGACGAAGAAGCGCGGGTATTTCGGGGTAAAGCGCTTTGACCGGCGGGGCGATCAGCGGCTCCATATGCACAGCCTTTCCGGCCTCATCCAAGCCGATCACCGCGTCCCTGTCCTTGACTATAATCTCCTCCTCCGCGTCGTTTTGGTGTTAACCAAGAACATCGTCGAGGTCGAGAAGGCCTGCGCCTTGGCGTGTTTCAATGTGCTCGCGCACAACCGCGACGATCACGCCAAGAACTTCTCATTCCTTATGAACGACAGCCACGCCTGGACCTTCGCACCGGCTTATGATTTGACATTCTCGGATGGCCCTGCGGGTGAGCAAAGCACAATGGTGATGGGCGAAGGCAAGAACCCCGGTATCGAACACCTGAAGGCTCTCGGCAAGGCACACAACCTGAAGAAAGCGCCGCGTATTCTCGCCAAGGTGCGGAAGGCGGTTGCTCGATGGCAAGATCATGCCGCCGAGGCCGGTGTGAGCGCAAAATCCACCAAAGAGATTGCGGCCAGACTCCAAACGAAGTAATCTCCCCCTGGCGGTTCGCAGCGGTCAAAACCCGGAGGGCGGAGACAGGCCCGAGCTTGCGGAGGGACTGGCTCCGTGCGCAGCATGAGAGCGCGGCCAAGCCCCGTCCGGGCGACGCCCGGAAGCGGAGCCGCATCCGGCTTCCCGGGGTCCGCTATCATTGAAACCCCCGCTTGCCTTAACGGCAGTTTAAGGGCACAATAACGGCAGTCCTCAGAGTCCATACTCTTGCTGAATCGACCATGCCGTTTAAGCCGAAGTTTTCCATAACAGCGACAATCGCCACATCCCTGATGCGTATCGAAGGCGCTAAACAGGCCGTGCAGGACCTCCCCATAACGGCCGCGGTTCTGGCCACCTTGCGGGAGACCGCTCGTCTTTATTCGACGCATTACTCGACGATGATCGAGGGCAATCGGCTGACCCAGGAACAGGTCTCCAAAGTGGTCGGGCGGCGGCAGCACTTTCCCGGCCGGGAGCGCGATGAAGAAGAAGTATTGGGATACTATGCGGCGTTGGGAAGAGTCGAGAAGATCGCGGCCGCTCTATCGCCGATTTCCGAGACCGATATTGAAACTCTGCACGCTCTGGTGATGGCCGAGGGGCGCACGAAGATCAAGCCGACGCCTTACCGCGACGGCCAGAACGTCATCCGCGACAGCCGCAGCCGCGGCATCGTTTATATGCCGCCCGAAGCGAAGGACGTCGCCTCTTTGATGAAAGCGCTGGTCGAGTGGATCGCCGCACCCGTGGCGGCGGCTTTGCCCGGCCCAATTCGGGCGGGTATCGCTCACTATCAGTTCGCGACGATCCACCCCTACTACGACGGCAACGGCCGGACGGCGCGCTTGCTGACGACCTTGATCCTTCATCTCGGCGGCTACGGTCTGAAGGGCCTGTATTCGCTCGAAGAATATTACGCCCGCGATCTCGGGTCCTACTATGAAGCGCTCTCCATCGGCCCCTCGCATAATTACTATGAAGGGCGCGCGACCGCCGACATCACCAAATGGGTGGAATATTTTTGCGCGGGCATGGCGGACAGTTTTGAGAGCGTCAGGCGGCGCGCGCAGGAGGCCGCCGGAAGCGGAGCCTCCGACCGTTCACAGGCGGCTGCGCCGGCTCGATCCCAGGCAGCGTACAGCCCTCGCGCTGTTTCGCGATAGCGATGTTGTCACCAGCCGGAACATCCAAACGCTTTTCGGCATTCACAGCGGGCCGCCCGCAATCTTCTCGGCGCGTGGGTTCGAAACAGCTTTCTCATCACAGTCGATCCCGCCAAGAAAGCGCGCAAATACGCCTTGCATCAGGAATTCGCAGCACTGCTCTGACGTTGCCGAGTTTTATTGATCCGGCCACGCCGGAGGCGGTGGACAGACATGCCCCGTTTTGCGTAGACTGCTCGCCGGGTTAACCTGAACTATCAGGGCAGAACATGGCAAGTGTCGATTGGTCACAATGCCCCGTCGTGGAAAGTGTGCCGGGCAGGCTCAATGGCGCCTGGGTGTTTCGCGATACCCGGTTGCCCGTCTCGGTCGTGTTTGAAAACCTCGAAGCTGGCGCGACGGTCGATCAGCTCACGGAGTGGTTTGAGATTTCGAAGGATCAGGTGATCGAAGTCCTTGAGTTTGCAGCCCGTTGGGTCGCCTCGCCGCCTCCCGAAGGCGGTGACAAGACCCTTACACCGCAGCCAGAGGGTCCATTCGAGACGGGAGATTTTTAACCTTTTCCGGGTATGATTTAGCGTGACGCCAATGCTCCTCTGGCGTAAACTGGCTGCTACACTTGGGGAAGAAAGCATGACGATTACTCTCGACATCAGGCCTGAAGTTCGGGCGGAGCTAGCCCGCCAGGCGGCTTCGCAAGGCGTTGCGCTCGAAGCCGTCGCCGCCATGCTGCTCGAAGGGGCGGTTCATCTGCCGACGCCTGCGGCCTCGAGGCCTGCGCGATGGATTTGGTTGAGCTCTCGGAGCCTGTTCGGGGCTTACTGACGGACGAGGAAATTGACGTTATTTTCAGCCGCAATCCATCGAACGGTCGCCCTGTCGACTTTGCATGAGCGGATTTCTGCTTGATACCAACATTCCTTCTGAAACGCTGCGGCTAGCTCCAAACGCCAAGGTCTCCGCATGGCTAAAGAGCCAGCGTGACGACATCCAGTTTGTGAGCGTGGTGACGATTAGTGAGCTTCGCAGAGGAACAACGCTTCTTTCGCAAGGGAGCAAACGGGCGCAGCTGGAGCACTTTATAGAGGTGGTCATTCCTCAGTGGTTTGGTGATCGTGTCCTTCCCGTCACTCAAGTCATTGCCGAGCGCTGGGGCGTCTTCGATGCGCAACGGCAAGCGGCCGGGAGGCCGCTCGGCGTGGCCGATGGGATGATCGCGGCGACGGCGGTGGCGCATGGTCTCACCCTGGTGACTCGAAACACAAAGGACCATGTAGGTTTGGGTGTCGCCGTCATCAATCCTTGGGAAGATTGACACTTTGGAGACGGCTACGCGGAACGCCACGCCCGCTGGGCGCGACTGGCGCGGTACTGCTCTTGAGAAATGCTCTTTCCCGTGCGCCGCGATTCCGACATGAGACGGTCGCGGAAGTCTTCCCACATCGCCCCGAGCGTCTTGAGGTCGATCAGAACCGCAACCTGGCGGCCCTTGTCGTCGATGACGTAGTTTATTCCGATCATAGATCCATTTTCCTTCACGCTCGGTCCTGAATGAATTAGTGATCCGCGCGGAGCCGATGCTACTCAGCATCAGTGAAGTTGAGGCGCTTCTCGACGCGCTCCATTTGGCTTTCCAACCTGTCCATGCGGTCGGACAGCAAGGCCATGTCGGTGTGTACAACGCCGAGCCGGGTATCGAGCGAGGTGAGACGAGCCTTAATGCTGGCGACGTCCTCGCGTGTGACCGCCGCCTGTGCCTGGATGGATTTGAGGACTTCATACATCAGTTCGTTGGTAATGGGCTGTGTCATGGGGCTGAATCCTACAGCGAAAGGGTTAATAAATCCATAGGGAAATCGCGGCCCGAACCGCGGGTACGGCTCGGGCGGCGACGGATGAGAACGGCCCCTCCTCAGCGTTCGTTTGGGAGATAGATCGTGTTGTTTTCAAACCACAGCGTGATTTCCGGCGTGGGAAAATCCGTGAACTCAAGCTGCTGGGTGTAGACGACGTTGTAGTTGCCATCCTCGCAGGTGAGTGTGGCCGTGCGGTCGGATCGGACAGCGAGCTTCCAGACCTGAAACTTTTCGCCGGCGACGCGCTGGTTGGCTCGCTGCAGAAGCGCGATGGTATCGAGAAGCCAGTATGCGCCTCCCTCATCGGCGACATATTTCGCGCCATCTGTGAACAGAACATTGCGGTTCAAGGCGTGCCGGTACCAGTGTTCGCTGCCGGTAAAGTGCATGAGATCGGCTTCGGTGAGTTTCGCTGTCTTCGTCATGGATCGCCTCCTTTTGAGTGACCCCCACGGCGGGGGCGAAAGAGGCATATCAGTCGCCGCCATTGAGCGCGGCTGTCGTCATTGACAGCAAGCGGCGGCGGCTAAAGTGCCGTGTGCCCCGCGGTGCTGGAGCATCAAAACGGCAAGCGGTCCGTAACGGCGATACGACAAGGTCGCAGGTTCATGCCCGGCAACGCGGAAATTGACGCGACTTGAGAGGGCATGGCTGGGCGCGTAGGTACCTTGCGGGAATTGGCGCTTCTCTCTACGCTCCGGTGAAACACTATGCGCGATAGTGTTTCGCGGGAGGAATTGATGAAGCGAAAACAACATTCTACAACAATCTCGAACCAACAGACTCTGAAGATTTTGGGGAGGAGGGTGCTGATCGAGAACCACGGCCGGAGGCACTTCGCGGCCATTGAAACCTATCGCGCATTCTGTTTCACAGCCTGCCTGTTCGGAGGCGCTCGTGATGCAGCTCTTCGATGCTGCCGGCGAGCGCAAATATCTTACGCCGGCGCAACGCCGGGAATTCTTGCAGGCCGCGGAGAAAGCATCACCCGAAGTGCGTACGTTCTGCTGGACGCTGGGGCTGACCGGCTGTCGCCTATCGGAGGGCCTCGCGCTGGTTGCGACTCGCGTTGATAAGGCCGCAGGGCTGCTCGTCTTTGAAAGCCTCAAAAAACGGCGCAAGGGCATTTTCCGCGCTGTGCCCGTGCTCCCACATTTTCTGCAAACTCTCGACAGCGTCCATGCCCTCAATGCGCTTGGAGGCGCGCGGCTGTGGGATTGGTCGAGGACGACAGCGTGGCGCCGCGTAAAGGAAGTCATGGACGTCGCGGGCATTCACGGCCTCTATGCAACCCCGAAAGGCGTGCGGCATGGTTTCAGAATCAACGCAACGGCATCCGAGATTCATCTGAACATGACCCAGAAGTGGATGGGACACGTACGGCTGGAGACGACCGCAATTTACGCAAATGCCGTCGGTCCTGAAGAACAAAAGATCGCGGAGAGAATGTGGGCCTGAAACGTGGCGGCTAACCGAACAATTTCACAAAAGGAGCAAGGGGCACTTTTTATGTTGGTCTTTTTCAACCGGTATAAGCGAATGGCGGTCATCATCACCCTCGCAAGCGCTCAACTCGCCCTCGGCCAAACCTCTTCAGGTGGCAAGATCACAAAGTCAATGCGTAGCGAGTTGACTCCTCAAACCTCCCCGGAACGCGTGAAGGATTTATTATTGGCGACAATGTTTACGACATGCTCTGTTCCAGGCTCCGCCGACCCGACCATGTTTTATTACAGCGGCCTGTTCTTCGAGTATCGCAAGCCCTGGAGCAGGCTCATACCGCTGAATCTCACCGAGTCGGACAAGCTTAACGGGATTCAGTATCACGGGCTGGTGGTAGTAAGCGGCTCGAGCTACAGATCCTTTTCCGGCCGCGAATGGTCGTCGTGGGACGCTAGCGACTTGAAGAGCGTCAGTACGCCCAGGCTGCTTGCCGAAGCGAGGCATCAGTATTCAGGTGCCGTGCTCGAAATAGAAAAGAAGAACAACGAATGGAATTTTCGTTTCTCATCGCTCGTAGGCTCGATCGACCCTGACGAGTACGGCGCAAAGAAACGATCGTGGGGGATGGCAATGAGCAGTAATCCGCTCTCCGATGAAAAATAGTCACGGCGGACCAGACAAGTGGAACCGCGACAAATCAGGTGTGCGAAGGAAGAGAGGTTAACTGAATATGTTCGCTTTCAATGATCGCTGCATGCCGGCTCTGTTTGTTGCTTCGCTAGCGCTCGTCAGCACGGCGCTCACGAGTGCACAAAACCCCGGACAGACGCCCTCGTCGAGTCTGGGCACCACCCAAACGTCCGCGCGACAGGATGAAGTGCCGGGGATGAGTTGGGTGGACCCAGCGACCGGGCTAAGGTGGACCCTTCAGGACAATGGTTCGGACGTGAACTGGGACGGAGCGAAGAAATACTGTCAGACCTTGAATGTGGGTGGCGTGGGTGGGTGATGCACTGCCTTCCGCGCAGAAGAGCCTGGCGTCAATCGACCTCGATCGCGTTATTGAAATGTCCTCGCCGTCTCATCGATATTGTTTAGATGTGCACCAGTCCTTTCTCGAAACCTCGCCCTTGCTGTGATGGGGATCGTGAAGCGCCGTCCTCTTGCGTCCCGGGCGGCTTGATTAGGGTTATCTCTTTCACGTTGTATTTCTCTCCTGTGCCGTGCGAAATGTAAACCTGCGCCTTGGGAGCGATTGTCACACCCTGCTGATGCACATCGGCGACGACTCCGGCAATCGTCTAAAATGTATTGCCATCGTCAAAGCTGATCCGCCGCCCGACCGGATCTTCGTTCGGGAAATTGCGGCGGGCCATCCCCTCGCTGATGACGGCATGAGGCGACTGCGCCGAATCATC
>Ga0182024_10022848_pt1 | contig 11246 bp, 11 predicted proteins | sample P32metaG_FD_120480 | JGI IMG/M metagenome (GOLD analysis project Ga0182024, IMG submission 120480) | Permafrost microbial communities from Stordalen Mire, Sweden - P3-2 metaG (Illumina Assembly) | ecosystem: Environmental > Terrestrial > Soil > Wetlands > Permafrost | place: Sweden: Stordalen... | reverse complement strand
GCGCTACGGCCAGCGCCGCAATCAGTTCGAGTCCCTGGGTGAAGCCGTCGAGCAGCGTCATAGGACCAGCGCCAGCAGCACCACCAGCGTCACGAAGCTGTAGAGCAGGTAGGTTGAGATGCGACCTTGTTGGAGCCAGGCGACCGCGTCGGTGGCCCGCTGTAGCAGTGGAGCGATCGATAGGTAAAGATGCTGCCAGATCCGATCGTAAACGGCGACGCGGTAATAAGGTGCGCGATCGAACGGGGAGGGAAGTTCGCGCTGGACCTCGAAAAAGGCCCCGAAAATATGGCGAATCGGTTGGCCAAAGCCCTCTGCGGTATCCTGCATGCGCGCCGTCAATTGGCCGTAGCCGCAATCCCATGCGGTCACCTGCCGTATGCGGCGGTGGTAGAACAGCCGCACGGTTAGCAGCGTGATAAGCACGATCGCTGTGATTGCGATCAGAAAGATCAAAGCGGAATAGGAGGTACGCTGATCGGAGAGCGGTACCAAAAACCACCACGGAGCCTCTTGAGACGGAAGGGTTGCTCCGCCAAGTTGCAACACGACGATGCGAAGGGCGTGGACAACCTGCGTCGGGAACAGTCCCAGCGCGACGCAACCCAATGCGAGCCAGATCAGGCCAATGCGCTCGCTGGGATCCGCATCGTGCGCGCGCGCAAGCCCCGCCTCGCGCGGTTTGCCAAGAAAGATCACGCCGAAAAACTTGACCATGACATAGCCGCCGAGTGCTGCCGCCAGTACGAGCACGGCGGCGCCCAGCGGCAGCAGCATGTTGATAAAGGTGTGCGGCACCTCGTGCGCGAAGAGAAAGGCCTGTAATAGCAGCCACTCGGACACAAATCCGTTCAGCGGTGGCAATCCCGCCATGGCGAGCGCGCCGATCAGGGTGAGCCAGGCCACCCAGGGCATCCGGTGAATCAGGCCTCCCAGGCGCCCGAGGGTTCGTTCACCAGTGGAGTGCAGCACCGCACCTGTGCCCAGAAACAGCAGGCCCTTCATGAAGGCGTGATTGAGACTGTGATAGAGGAGCGCGATGAGCGCGAGGGCCGAGACGGCGGGCATGTTGGCGCCGCGGAAGACGATGGCAAGGCCGAGCGCACTGAAGATGATGCCGAGATTCTCGATCGAGGAGTAGGCCAGCAGTCGCTTCATGTCGGTCTGCGTTGCGGCAAAGATCACTCCGTACAACGCCGAAAGCAGGCCGAAGCCGAGCGGCACCAGTCCCCACCACCACTCGGGGGACCCCAACAGATCGAAACTGACCCGCAACAAGCCATAGACGGCCGTCTTTAACATCACCCCGCTCATCAGCGCCGAGACTGGCGAGGGAGCGGCCGGATGCGCTTCCGGTAGCCACACGTGCAGCGGCACCAAGCCCGCTTTCCCACCGAATCCCAACAGGGCGAGCAGGAAGGCTGCCGCGGCCCACGGCGGTGCGAGGTGAGCGCCGCGCATGGCATCAAAGGTGAACTGCCAGCTCCCACCCTGCATCACGCCGAAGCTCAGCAGGATCGCGATCGCCCCGACATGCGCCATGAGCAAATAGAGAAACCCGGCATGCCGATTCTCCGGCTGGAGGTGGTCCGTCGTTACCAGAAAATATGAGGACAGGGCCATGACCTCCCAGGCCACCATGAACGCGTAGGCATCATCGGCCAAGAGCACAAAGCCCATGCTGGCCAGAAATAAGTGGTATTGAAGGCAGAGAAGACCCAGAGACGCACCGTGGTCGCGTCGAAAGTAGCCGGCGGAAAAAATAGAGACCCCGGCCGAGGTCGCCCCGATAAGTACGAGAAAGATACAGGTCAGGGAATCGAGGCGCAGATGGACCGGCAGATCCGGGAGCCCGATCGGAAGCGTGAGCGTTTGTATCGGTGCGGCCAAACTTGCGATGGCCTCGACGGCGAGGGCGAGGCCGCAGAGGGCGCTGAGGGGAAACAGCGCTCGCGTGATCAGCCCCATGCTCTTCGGCCGCAACAGACCGGCCAATCCGATCAGGCCCCAAACACTTATGAGGGCGAGGCAGGTGCCGATCGAGGACTGGGGCGGAGGTGTCACAACGAGGTGCTACGCAGATACGTATTGAATTATAATGCCACTTACACCCCCTGTCTCCGGCACCTATGGCAATTTCACTCGAAGAGCGCACCGCTCGACTGACCATCCTCATTGATCCGCGTAAAAAGTCGCTGTTTGAGCGCTTGTGCGCACAGGAGGACGCCACACCATCACAAGTCGTACGGCGCTTGATTCGCCGCTATATAGAAGAACAGACTGGCCAGCCTTGGGTCCCTCCGAGCGAAACGCGCAGCCCGGGCGGCCGCGCGGGCGCTGCGCGGCGCAACGCGCGTGGGTGATGCTTGCCTCGCCAGCGGTCGATAGATAGCAGTGACGTTTGGTATGAATCAGGGGTGGGCCAAGAACCGCGAGGAGTGCGCAAGGCTCATCATCTACAAGACGCCCGATCAGCTCACCGATGATCCGATCCACCACCCGAGGCTGGTGGGGGAGGATTTCTTGCGGAAGAGCGGAGTAATGGTTGATCTCGGTGAGGCCGATTCTGAGTGCGGACGCATCTGAATACTGGTTTCCGCCACGTGACCGTCGGAGGCAAGACTGGCTGGAGACCAGCAACTTTGGAAGCAATCGATGTGAGTGCGCCGTCGCGACAGGTGTCGTCGGTAGGATAAGCCTTCGGATCGTCTACAAAAAACGCCGGGCGCCTATCTGCGCACCTGCGTAAATACGATGCGCTTATCGATATGTTGGTCGAGCGACTGGTCGATGATTTGCAGTTTTTTTAGAGCGCGCCGCGAAAATGACATATTGTCCGCGAAGTTGAACTGTGACGGCACCTTCACTCCGCAGTTCAGCGCCGCATTAAAAACGCCAGAAGCGATAGGACCGCGCTCACGACCAGCATCGTGATAATGGGGAGGAACAACTTGAATCCGGGGCGGTCGATGATGATGTCGCCCGGGAGATGGAATAGCGGCACTCGTTTTAGCCACGGCCACAGCATGCCGGCGATGATGAGTACGACCCCGGCAGTGACCAGCAGGCGATTCATGGGCATCTACTGCCTGTAGAGGCTCGAAGACCACATTGTATGTATATGAGCTGCCCCTGCGTTCCCAATGCGAAGGAATACCCCTTTGGCCACCCTCTCGACCGCGGTCCAGCGACATTCAAACCCTCGATGCCGTGTTCCTTCACGAATCGTCGCGCGATCCTAGCGGCCGCCGCAAATTCGTAGGTACGACTGGCATCGACCACGATATGCGGCTTGCGCAGTTGCTGGCCAAACTCGATCGTTCGAAGCGTTCCGCCTGACGCCGTGCCACATGTGATGATCAACGTGCCGTCACTGTTCTCTATATTCTTGCGCGTGCGCTGCAGGTAGCCCCCGCGGGCGAGTTCCTGCATCGAATAGCGCGTCGGAATCGGACCGTCTTCGGCCTTGCGACCCTCAGGACACCACCCACCGCAAGGAAACCCGGCGGCAAGGGCCGCATCCAGCGCACCCCGATCAACACCGGTTTGGCCACCAGAGATGATTTTTATCAGCGTAAGTCCTCCGCGACACAGTCGCGCCTCATTTTTTGAGCGATACGACGATGGCTTCACAGAATTGATTTCAATGGGTTCAGGCACCGAGCCGGAGACTTATACGCCCGCCTTGAGTTTCCACCAGATCACTGCGGCTACAACGGCGGGCACTGCGAATATGAGGAGAAAGATCGGCGCCTCCTCCCGCACAGAATAACCGGTCTTGCGGACTCCAATCCACAGGTTGACGCCTGCGCCAATGAACCAAATAGGCACAAATGACAGCGCGCCGGTGGCCATGCCGTAGACGAACCACCCGTGAGATGCCCGATCAGCATAGAGAGGGCGAGCAGGGCAAAGCCGACGGCGATGACGATGATGATGTGCACGGAAGAATCGCCCTCTAATCAGCTGTTACGCGCATATCGCGCACGAGGCCGCACTCTACGATCAGCACGAGGTAGGTACTGACTATTATAGGATGGAGCCGGAGCCATTCAGGAGGGCCGGGATTGGGCTACATGGACATGTCGCTGTTGGATACAAAGGTTTGAAAGAGGCATCTGGAAATCAGCCCGTAGCGGGAAACCGGCCGACTGCCGGCCCCAAGCCGGTACTGATCTATGACGGCGATTGCGGGTTCTGCGGCTACTGGGCGCGCTATTGGCAGAAGCTCACGGGCGACAATGTCTGTTATAGGCCGTACCAGGAGGTGGCGGCGCAGTACCCTGCGATCTCACGTGCCGAGTTTCAGCGCGCCGTCCAGTACATCGCGCCCGATGGGCGCATTGCGAGCGCCGCCGAGGCCAGCTTCCTGACCTTGAGTCACGCCCGCGGCAAGGGAGTCTGGCTCGCGCTCTACAAACGACTCCCCGGTTTCGTGGCCGTCTCGGAACGGGCTTACACTTTCATTGCCGCACATCGATCGGCCTTTTACCGCATTAGCCTGTGTCTGTGGGGCAGGGACTACGCACCGCCACAACACGATCTCATCGCGTTTCTGTTCACGCGCCTCTTTGGGTTGATCTACCTGGCTGCTTTCATCTCCTTCGGCGTGCAGGCGAAAGGGTTGATCGGCAGCCACGGGATTCTGCCGCTCGCTGATTGGGTCAGCGCGTTCGGCGCCCGCATCGGCCCGGAGCGCTTCTACCTGATCCCGATGGTCTTCTGGTGGAGCGCCAGCGATCTCGCCATTCAGGTCGTGTGCTGGGCCGGAGCGGGACTGTCGCTGCTGGTGCTCTTCAATGTGCTGCCGCGCCTCAGCCTGTTGCTGCTCTATGTGCTCTATCTCTCGCTGCTGTATGGCGGGCAGGCATTCATGACCTACCAGTGGGACACGTTTCTGCTGGAGGCCGGATTTCTCACGCTCCTGATGGGCTTTGTTAAGACACCGGGCCTCTGGCTGCTGCGCTGGTTGCTGTTCCGCTTCCTGTTCATGTCAGGGATGGTCAAGCTACTGAGCGGGGACCCCCATTGGCGGAACCTGTCGGCGCTGTCCTATCACTTTCTGACTCAGCCGTTGCCCACGCCGCTGGCCTGGTACGCCGCACATCTGCCGCTGCGTGTGCTGACGTATGCCACCGCTGCTATGTTCTTTGTCGAGCTGATCCTGCCGCTCGGCATCTTCTGCCCGCGCCGGATGCGATTCTTCGCCGCCTCCGGCATCCTTATACTGCAAAGCTGCATTCTGATCACCGGCAATTACAACTGGTTCAATCTGCAGACCATGCTCCTGTGCGTGCTGCTGTTCGACGATGCGGCGCTGCAAAAGATTATGCCGCAGCGCCTCCTACGGCTACCGTCGATAAGGGCAGCCCCTATTGAGCCACGTAGGGCCGTTGCGGTCATCGGTGGCGCATTAGCGCTGCTGATCGTGTTCTGCAGCCTTGTACAGATGGATGTGCGTTTCGGGGGCAACCCCCCCGCGGTGACGCAGACAGTCGACGGCCTTATCGAACCGCTGCACATCGTGAGCCCTTACGGGCTCTTCGCCGTGATGACCACCCAGCGCGAGGAAATCGTCATTGAGGGTTCGGACGATGGCATCAACTGGCGTGAGTATGGCTTCCGGTACAAGCCCGGCGATCTGGCGCGCGCGCCGCGCTGGAACATTCCACACCAGCCGCGCCTGGACTGGCAGATGTGGTTCGCCGCGCTCGAGGACCCGCGAGATCTGCGGTGGTTTTCTCGCTTTCTACAACGATTGCTGGAGAACGAACCGGCAGTGATGGAGCTGCTGGAAAACAATCCCTTCCCGGACAAGCCGCCGGCGTATGTGCGCGCGCAGTTCTACGACTACAGCTATACCAGTTGGGAGGCAAAGGCTCAGGGCCTATGGTGGGAGCGGCATTTGCTGGGGCTGTACTTTCCGGCAGTGCATCTGAAAGGCGACTAATCCCCATGCAAACGACCTGCAGGAGCTTCTGTAACACTCGTCGAATGTCATGGCGGGCGCGGGCTGAGGCTGCGCGGGGACGCCCGGGGATGTCGGGGCGACGCGAACCACGACGCACTGGATTTGTGAATATCCTAATCCATGCGCATTGCGAGCCCCGCTCCGCGTTCTGTTGTGGGCTTCGTTGCCTGTTGTGATGTGGGAGAGCAAAAACCAATTTGATCCACACCCGCCGAATGCATTCCACGATCCGAATGGAGGCGTATCAATAAAGGCTTCCTGCAATCGCGAGCGTGAGCACATAGGCCGTTACGGCCACATTCACTCTGACCGGAGTCGCCGTGAGGCTTCGCGCCATGTCCGGGATGGCGGTGGTGAGAGTGGTCGCGTCGAGCTGTTCCATCAGGAATGCCACCGCGACAACAAGCGGTATAAGAATGCGCAGCCGCGGATCAAGTCGAGCGGGAGAACTATTGACGTCCAATACATCTCCGGTAGAGAGGCGACTACAACATGATGATATCGAAGCTCGCCGACGCAATTCCAGGATGTCGCCTCGATCTGATTTGCTTTGAATCGCTGGGCCAAAGGCGCAATTGCAGCCCGGTCGCAGCCGCCGCGCTCGCGCGTGCCCGCGGCAACCCTGACGGACAGATCCAGTACTTTCAGCTGCCTCTCACGCTCCTCGTCTCCATTTTTGTCCTGTGTATCTACCGTCGCGCGTCCCAATTCTGGGCTGAGCCGGCATGCTCAGGCAGGCCTGAAATGTCAGCCAGCAGCTCTCCAGTTCGCCGAGGGCGTCATAGGTCATCACTTTATCGGCACCCAGAAGCTCACCAAGTACCGAGTCGAACTGCCCGTCAGCCGCCTCGAGCAGTTGCTACCGCATCGCTGGCTACCGACTGAGACTACTCACTGAGGTGTATTGCCCGGACGGTATGGATCACCGGCCGTTCATTCATGGATAGCGGTCCGGGTGATGAACGCAAATCTCGCGGCATTGATCGAGACCCCCGGAGTCCTGGATGCAGGCGCGTTCGCAATAGTTTTTTGCGGCGCCGAAACGTTGCTGGTCTGCATAGAACGACCAGGCGAGGAACAAAATGACCAGACACATAAGTAGAGCTGCGAGGATCAACATGTACTTAACGGTTCGTCGCACGTGCTTCCCCTAGACTAGTCAGCGAAGGCCATAGCCTGCCATATTAGGACAGCAATGCAGCCATGAAGACCTCCGTCAAGGCGTGATCACCGGCCGCTTACAGTCGAACTGCTGGAGATCGTCATGAAGCTGGCCCGCGGCCAGCTCTCCCGCGATGGTCGGCACCAATGCAATCAGCTCGTCTTCGCGCATCGCCTCTCCCGGAACCTGCTCCCTAGTTAGATTACGCTTATGCCCCCGCAACGCGGACAGTTTCCATGTCGTTCAGTACTTTTTAAAATGGTATGGCTGCCGCAACACAATCTTGAGCTGAGGACCAATGTCGAAAATGAGACCTTCCCAACAGGGATTGGAGGCTATAAACCTGCGTCGGACTACCGAGGCGTCACGCAAATTGCGGCTCAATCACCCGGAACTGCCCTCGCAGGTGCGGTTTATTTGCGCCGGGACCGCGAGCGCCGAGCAGGTTCGCCAGCCGCTCTACAGCACCGCAGTCGGCTACTGGAAGCACTTCGAAGCGGAACTCGAACCCTTGAAGCGCAGCCTCGGAGACGGTCTCGGGCGCTTCGACGGGTGGAGCTGACCGCATGCTGCGCCGATGCTTGCCGTGGGTCTGTCTGGTGCTGCTGTCATCACCGCGCGCCGCGGATTTGCCGCCGGACGTGCAGTCGCCGGCCGATCTGATTCTGCTGGACGCACGCATCTACACGGCGGCCAACCGGACGATGGCGGATGCGCTGGTGGTGCAGGGCGATCGTCTGCTCTACGTGGGCGACGAAGCCCGCGCGTTGAGCTTTTGGAGGCCGCACACGCGTGTACTGCGCTTGCACGGGCGGCTGGTCGTCCCCGGCCTCATCGATGCGCACATCCATCCGATCGACATACTCGACTTCGACGTCTGTGACCTCGACAACGCACCCAAGAGTCTGTCGCAGCTGGTGCCTTTTGTGCGCGCGTGCCTGAAGCGCTACCGGCTGAAGCCGGGCGAGTGGCTCTACGTGCATCAGTGGAACCCCGGCGATGCGAATCAGCCGGATGCCGCGCTGCCGACCTTGCGCGCCGCGCTGGACCGTGCCGCCCCGGATAACCCCGTCGAGCTGCTCGGCAGCGAGGGTCACCAGGCGGCCTTCAACAGCCGGGCGCTGGCACTGGCACGCAACCGGTCCGGCGCCGTCGTTGGATACTCCAGGGACACGCTGGGCACCGAGTTCAGCGAGCTTCGACCCTACATAGGCACGGCGTCCGACGGCGAGCCCAACGGACTCCTGGTCGACGCGGCGCGCGCACCGATCGATCCGAAGCACTTGCTCTATAACGATCTAGATCTGACGCTGAAAGTACCGGAGCGAATGCCGCAACGCCTCAACAGTGTCGGCATCACGGCCTTCCTCGATGCCATGACGGCGCCCGAGGGGCTGCCGGTCTATGACGAGCTGCTAGCGCGCCCGCGCATGACAGTCCGCGCAAACCTGGCGCTCTACCTGGATCCGGAGCATTTCCGGGACCGCGACGGCCAGGTCGACTTCGACGCCATCATCGCGCAGGCCTCGGCAATGCGTGCCCTATACCAGGACAATGCGTACGTCCGCGCCGATTTCTTCAAGATTTTCGGCGACGGCGTCGTCGAGGGGGACCCGTTCGCCCGGCCGCCGAAGCTTGGAGATGCTGCCATGCTGCACCCGTACCTGCAGCCGCTCTTCAGCCTCGATGCCGGCGGTCATGCGACCGTCACGGGTTACGTAGATACGGATTCCGCTGTCTGCACCGAGGCGCGAGCGCACCCCGAGAGATACGAGTCGCAGGCAGCAGTCTTGGCCTTTCTGAAGGATACGGGCCACTACCCCGCGCAGTGCCGAATCTGGTACGGCAAGCTCACTACCGACCGTGCGGTGCTGTTCGAGCTGGCGCGGCGACTGCACCTGGCGCATTTCAACCTGCATGTCCATGTCATCGGCGATGGCACGGCCCGCACCATCATCGATGCCATCGAGGCCGCGCGCGCTGCCGATGGCGACAGCAGCACGCATGACAGCCTGGCGCATCTGCAGTTCGCCGACGCAGAAGATGTGCGCCGCATCGGCCGCGACCGGCTGTACGTCGCTTTCACCTATTCGTGGGCCATCGCCGATCAGGATTACGACATGACAATCGTACCGTTCGTGCAGAAAGTCAGCGGCAATAGCTTCGAGCAATTGCATGCCCGCGGCAGCTATTACGAGGAAAGCTCCTACCCGGTTCGGTCGACACGGGACGCCGGTGGGCTGCTCGTTGCGGGCTCCGATGCGCCCGTCGCCACTCGCGACCCGCAGCCGTTCGTCAACATGGCCATCGCGGTCACGCGCCGGCTGCCTGGCGGACGGCCGATGAATGCCGCCGAAGGCATCTCCATTCGGGACGTACTGGACGCGTACACGATCGAGGGCGCGCGATTTATCGGCCGGGACGCCGAGATAGGCTCGCTCGAGGCCGGCAAGTCGGCGGACTTCGTGGTGCTCGATCGCGACATCCTGGCGCTTGCGGACACCGGCCATGCGCAACAGGTCGGAGGCACGCGCGTGCTCGAGACCTGGTTCCGGGGCGAGCGCGTCTACCTGCGCGCGGGTAAGGGCCCCTGAGCAATGTCTTCAGCAGCGGCTCGTGCGCGCGCATTATGGCCTGGTGTCCCTAGCCCCTCAGGACGGGATTCAAGAGCTTCCGACGGCTCTCGAGCGTCTCGTTCAGCGAACTGCGATCGAGGATACTCCCGGATCGTCCGACGCAGTCGAGTCGAGCGATTCCGCATTGCATTTCTCCACCGTTAGAGATCCCAGCGCCCACCCTCATTGCCCAGTCTTGAACCGCGTCCACGTCCGGTTGAGGAACCGGGTAAATGCATGCGAATGCGCGCGCTGTGGCACCAGCCGCGGCCACACGTCCCGCGGTGGGTAGACACCGGGGTCGTTTCTGAGCTCATCGCGGATCGATGCGATGGCGCCCACGACGGGAGTCGCATAATTGATTGCATTCGAGTTTCGCGCCGCGATGTCCGGGCGCAACAGGTAGTTGATGAACAAGTGCGCATTCGCGGGATGGGGGGCATCCACCGGAATGGCCAACATGTCGTAGAATTTGACCGTGCCTTCCTTGGGGATCGAATAGGCAATCTGCCGGGCCTTACCCGCCGCTTTCGCGCGTTCGCGAGCCGTGGTGACATCGCCGGCCCAGCTCAGAGCCACGCAGATCTCACCATTTGCCACCGCTCGAAGTACTCCGCGGAGTCCACGTAGCGGACGTACGGCCGGATCGACAGCAACACCTGCTCGGCGGCCTTTAGGTCCTCGAGCGACTCGCTATTGGGATTTTTTCCCAGGAAAGCGAGCACCGTGCTGAGCACGTCATCGGGCGCATCGAGCACGGAGACACCGCAATCCCGAAACTTGGCGAGCACCGCCGGGTCGTAGAGCATCCGCCAGCTGTCCACCGGGGCATCGGGCAGCCGCGCGTTAATCTTCGCGACGTCGTAGCCGATGCCGGCGGTCTCCAGCCACATGTAGCCCACTCCATACTGATTACCCGGGTCGTACACGGCCATGTCGCGCGGCGCCTCGGGGGCGAGGTTCTTGAGGTTCGGCAGCTGAGTCTTGTCGAGCTTCTGGTAGAGCCCGGCCGGGATATCCCGCTCGAGGAAGGCAGCGCCAGGCACGACGACATCATAGTTCGCATGTCCGATGAGTAGTTTCGTCTCGAGCTGATCGTTCGAGTCATAGACGTCGTAATTGACGTGAATCCGGTACTCCTTTTCGAACGCGGAGATCACTGAGGGATCGATGAAATCTGTCCAGTTATAGATGTTCAGTACCTTCTCTTCGCCCATAGGTAATGGGGTCATGGCGGGCGTCGCCGTTCCCTCACGGTGGCCGCAGCCGGCGATCAACAGCGCCAGCACGCACGCAGAAACCGTGTTCCATCGGCAATCGAGGCGCCTAGGATTCAACGAAGCTACATCCCTCGTATGGATGACTGCTCATGTTATCGCCGCCCGCGACGAGTTTCTTCCTTTCCCCGTTTTTAAATCGCGTCCAACTCCCGTTCAGCGCGCGGACGGACTGCGTGCGAAGGGCGGACTAAGGCGAGCCTGCTCGACAAGTACGGCAT
>Ga0182024_10022847_pt1 | contig 11246 bp, 9 predicted proteins | sample P32metaG_FD_120480 | JGI IMG/M metagenome (GOLD analysis project Ga0182024, IMG submission 120480) | Permafrost microbial communities from Stordalen Mire, Sweden - P3-2 metaG (Illumina Assembly) | ecosystem: Environmental > Terrestrial > Soil > Wetlands > Permafrost | place: Sweden: Stordalen... | reverse complement strand
TCGAGGCAGAATGCGTTGAGAGAGATTTTCGAGCATCACCACACCTGGCATTCAACGACCATCAAGTGAGTCGTAGTAGTTTCTGTCGTTCCTCAAAACCGGCAGTTTAAACACGGGCTGCTAAGTCAGTCAGCCAAACACCTTCGACGCCGCCGCTAAACGTGGCGCCAGAGAGCTGAATGGTAAGGTTGGTGGTGTTGGCGCTGGTCGCAATCGTGATCAAGTTACCATCTGTTCCCAGGGACCGCGAGTAAATGGTGAGTTGATTGCCGCTTGCACTTGCACGAATTGCCGTGTAACCCCGATTCAACTCCAGCGAGAACGCCAACGCCAGAGTTTGCACGGTATCTCCGGTGAGATTCAGATGTTGGATCGTGTTTGCGGTCGAAGCAGGTTGGTCCGTCCGGCCAATGATCAGCTCAGTTATCAGATTCGGATCCGGGTATCCCGTGAAGGTAACGGTACCGGACGCGTACTGATTCCCAGGGCAGACCAGTTCATAAAACCACAGCGCGCCTACATAGTGATTCACGCGAGCCTGCATACCTAGAGAATTGATCATCCATGCGGTGCGCTCGGGAGCGAGCGCGAGGGAATGCTCAGTGTCCCAATCTGTTGCAAAGCACAGCTTCGTTTCCACCCTTTCCGTGGGCAGCGTTGTGTTGGGAATCGCTATCTCCAGGAAGTCGAAATAGAAATAAGTGCCGGTAGTCCCCACGTGGGTTGCGGCGACGGTGTGAGTTCCAGGCCCGTATTGCCCCAGCAGTTTTCGGATCAGGACGTCCTCTGTTGGCACGTTCAAGTTCACGCTTATCGGAGTTTGCCCATCCACTGAGACGGAAATCAATGTGCCGGCGTCGGCGAGTCTCGTCCCCAAATAGAGGCTGTGTGTTTGGGCTGAAGTGTACGCACAACTGAGACTGTCGGAATTAGTGCTGGTGGAATGAATCGTACCGCCTGAGAAATTGCCACTGCCGCTGGTCCACGTGCCGGTATACTGGACGGCGATTGAGTTATCCTCAATTCTTCGGCTGCCTGGGCCGGCCACCGAATACGTTCTCGATCCGCTTACCGTCCAGTCGGAAACCACTACTTGAAACTCACTTCGAGCGAACGCGCCAGATTGAAGAGCTGCTGAGTAGGTCCAGCGCATTTTCCGGATGGCGCTCGCGGGGATCTGGCCCAGTGCCGGGTCCTCTAATGTTGCAAATGGCAATACGATCTGCCACTGAGAAGGTGAGGTTCCATCGGCCATTTGCTTCCACGGCGCGTCCCATTGTTCGGACATGCTGTTGGAGACATAGGTGTATACACCAATTAGGTTTCCGTTAGCGCCGGTGGTGCTGTTCGTCAGAGTTTGGCCCGCCCCAACATAAGTAAGTGTGATCGTGGCCCCGCTCTGAGTGGCTTTCATTGTCGGTGAAAAGGCGTTAACTCCCGCCACGATATTTTGAATAGCCACCTCTAAGGTGTCGCCTGTATTCATCAAATACGGGTAGTGCTCGGAGAGGAAAACTATACCAACATAATCCAGCGCCGTCACCGTTCCGCTGAGTGTGAACTGAACTGTGGCTGGTGTGTAGCTTCCGGCGATAGGAGTGGCGTAGTTCAGGAGAGGAACTCGATATAACTGCTCCCCTGTTCCGGCATCACCCCACACACGAAGGTTGGGCCAGTCTACGGTAGGGTACAAAGTGGAATCGATAGGAATACAGTTCTGCCGAGTCTCGTTATAAGTGAGCGTTAGTGCGCTCAGGTCGCCGTCGGGTAAGTAACGGAACGCCGGATGCTCAAAGACATTATCGCGATCCCACTCGATAACCGCCCAGTCAAATTGCTGGCGCCATGTACCGGACACGTTGTAGCCAGTGGCGCTGGTTCCACTCAACGCGGCTATGGCGGACGGCTCTAGGAAGTAGCACTGTAAGTCACGGTTGGGAGTCAGCTTCTCGAGGGTTTCAGACATGAGTGCCCTAAAGACGAATTGTTACGGTGAGATCACTACCGGGACTTGTGCCAGACGTCTGGGTCACCGCCGTTATATCTAACCCGATTTGCGCCTTCTCTGCTAACGGACCCAGCGCGAATCCATCGACGTCGTTCGAGATGACGGCGTTGACTGGAATCGTGAGTTGGCAATAGTGGGTTCCGTTCTGAGTGACCTGCATCGTAATTGCCGTGCCGGTGGGCGCCTCCTTAACCACGGCGTAGATGTCTCTTACTGAATGAGCGGTGTCCATCAAGAGAAGGGGCGCGGCATCGGTCTGGATCGCCAGGGGTCCCGCTATTTGGATCGTTAATTGTCCTCCGGAGAGCGTCCGAATTCCAGCGTCCGTTGTCGCGGTGTAGCACTCCCCTGCTACGCTGCTGTTTCCGCGATCGTTAGTGACAAACAATTCAGCGGTAGCCACGCGCACGTCGGGAATGGCCACCGGATACGCGTAGCTGCCGCTGGCCAGGCTCCCAAAGAACTGATTCGCGAACGGCATGATGTACGTCGACTTCTCGAGCAGGTACACCAGAGTCTGAGCCGCGTGCGTAGCCGCGTTACTTCCATATGCACCGCGCGACACCGAGCACGAGGCCGCGTTAGTAACCGCCTGCTGGACTACCATGACTTCCGACTCGATCTGAATCAAGCCCCCCACTTGAGCCGTAACCGCGCTAGACAAGTTGAGCGTAGTGTCACTCAGCGCGACAGCCGTATTGACGGTGAGTGATGGAAGTCCGTTTAATTCATCCCAATAACCTAGTGTCAGCGTTCCTGCGCTTATGGTGGACGTGTTGTTGAGAGATGTAAAACCGATGGCTTGTATCTCGACCGTGCCTTGTCCGGTTGGGAACAGCCCGAACGTGGGTTGCCCTGGAACGTCGGAGTCTTGTCCGGATCCGGCCGAGCCGGAAATCTGCCAGCGGGTCAGCGGCGATAGTTCGAAATCACTTTCGACGTCGAGGACATTGGCAGCCCGTCCTGATATCTCAATTGTCGTACCATCGCGATTGGGAACCACGAACACAACCGGCGATGCACTGCTGGACGCTCCAAACTGCCACGTTGAGTCGGCAATCGCGAACAGGCTTGAGGAATCCGGCACAGTATCCCAGTGCGTTATGACTGTGATCGTGGTCGCCGTGTAGGACGCTATCGTCCGTTCCTGGCCTGCTCCCGTGCCGGCTGTAATCCACACTGTCGCTCCGTCGTAATCGCCAGGGAGCATATTCAAAGTGCTGTTACCCACAGTGTTCGTTGATTGTGTGGTTACCTGCTCGGGAGGCTGCAGTTCAAACCGCCAGTAGAAGTTCGCGTGATCACAATTGTAGTCAGGCGGTCCCTGCAGTGTAGCTGCAGCTCCGGAATCCACAAACTGGACAGCCACAGGTTGATTTGTAGCTATTCGTAGTAATTGACTCGGGTTTGTTCCACGATAGACGTTGAAGCCCGTCGCGGTGGATGACACGCTCAGGCTGATAAGCGTAACTTGATTTGTATTTGTGGCCGCGGGAATGGCTGCCGCCACGGTGAAGGATAATCCGCTCTCAGCTCCGCTCGCGTCCAACGCACTGAAGGCGTAATACAGCGTCTGCGCGCCGACTATGGTTCCTCCGGTCGTGCTTATCTGCGGATCGAGTCCCACTAACGGAATCCCGACGCTAGCCACGGTGGGTTTGGCCGGTACCGAAAACGCTACAGTTAGCTGTACCGAGACACTCCCGTCGCTCGATGCAATCGTCGACGCTGTGATTCCAAACTGTGGATTACCATTGCTGTCAAGAACGCTACCCATCAGTGGGCGCGGCACTCCCACATCGAAATTAGGCTGTCGTCCCAGGCCCGCCACTCCGGCGTCAGCCACGGCATACCACTCGTCGTTATGAATTTGTGCCGTGATGGTCGCGGTCCGATAGTTCAGGCTGGGGGAGATTTCAGTGATCCGAAACGGTTGACGGTTGAAGCCCTCTTTCGAGTAAGTGATCGTGATCAGGTCGCCTGGCGCTAATCCCACCGCCTTTACGCTGGTGTCGAAGTTTACATAGGTGTTGCCGTCCACCGACTTGTATAACTGCAGGGCGGTGGCTCTTACGGCTTGATCGAGATTTGGCAATCCCAGGGCCGCGAGTGACACCACCACGTCCTGCCCAAAGAGCTGCGCGTCATTCACGTCCACCAGCGAGAGGCTGTCCTGCTGGTATTGATTAAACTGGTCCTGAAATTCTACGGTGTACCGATTAGGCGAATCGGCCGCATCGCGCGCCGATATCGTTAGACTAATCCCGCCATTGGCGTTTCGCAATATGCCGGAGAACGCATTGTCTCCAAACTCATATGCTGGCCAACCGCCGTTCAGAGTCTCCGTACTGTTGCTGCCTGCGGGCTGCGTCGGCTGCTGTGCCGCCAAAGTGTCTTCGACTTTTAGTTGAAGAAGCCCCGTGGAATTGAAAATCAGATACAGAGCGGAGGCGTTCCTTATGCCACGCACTACATCTCCCGCGCTTCGGCGGTCAGTCAGTATCAAATTGCATTGGTAGCGCGGGATCAGTGTGGCGTTGCCGTTCAAATCCACAGTGGAGACCAGCGCGTCGCAAACCGCCGCGGCCGCCGCAAAACTCGGCAAGTCTAACTCATCCAGGCTCCATCCGCTGCGGCAAAGAACGTCCACCAGAGCCCACGCCGGATTATTAGTGAAGACATTGTCTACCAGGTTCCCGTTGCTGTCGAACGTCGCTAGCTGCAGACCTTGCACCAATACCTGCATGCTGGGAAGCGCGGCGCCGTTCGAAATGTTGTTCGGCACCACGACCGACATGAAGGCCATGCTTCCGTAGGGATCACCTAACGGATTTCCAGAAGAATCGCTGAAGTCGGGATTGAAGTTGCCGTTTCTCGTGCCCGGACTGATGACGTTGTACCAACCCGTGGCCGTCATGTTTTTTCCTGGGCTCCCGGCCGGGATCTCAACGCTGTTCACAATCACCGTCACGACTCCGGTGATTACGCCCGCTCCCAGCAGCACCTCAAAATGCGTCAGGTTTCCGTCGTTCCGGGCGAAAACCACCGGCGGCTGGTACCATCCCGTTCCATAGATCAGCGGAACGTAGTCGTTATATAGGGCCTGATTGGGAAGGGGATTGGAAACATGAGACCCTCTCTCGCCGTAGGTGCGAACGATGATCGAAGCAGGCACGAATTCGATTCCGCCAAATCTGCGTGTAATGTTGTTCGCATTGTCAGTGCTGAACATTCCGCGTTGTTGACACTGTGTCCGTGTAAAATCGCAGGTCGTGTAAGGCGCGCCGGCATTGAGATTCCCGACTCCACCCGTTTGATCCGCCGAATATCCGCAACGATAGAATGCTGAGAATTCGCCGAACTCCCCGCCGTTCACTGCTTCTAGGCGCTGCGCAGCAGTTGCCGGAAACGTCCACGGGCAGCGCTTCTGAATACTCATATCGGGCAGATACACTCGCTGCAGGTTCAAGCGGTTCGTGAAGCTCAGCCGCAAACTGGATTCGGTAGACTGATCCGGCGAGTTCGCGATGCCCCGAAATGCCACTTGGCTATCTGACGCAACTACGTTGTTGATTAGGTCAAAGAACAGAAAAGTGACCCTCAGCTGAGCGCCCTTCCAACCGATGTTCTGCTCAATCGGCGACAGAAACGAATCTGCGTTGGCGAGCGTAATGGAAAGTTTTGCAACCGCATCCGTCGTGGCGTCCGGAGAGGACTTGATCTCGAAGATATTGTGCTTCAGGACCCTTGCCAGATAGGAGTTGCCGTTGACGGTGACATTGTGAGTACTCCACCGTTCCACGTCGCCGGATGTCAGCGTACAGTCAAACAGAAATAGTGGTGTCCCCGGAACTTCAAGTTCCTTCAGGCCGCTAATAGTCCCCATTCCCCACTACCTTCCTTTTCATCACCCTTGCTAACTTTTTGCGGATGTCAGTCCACAAGCAAATTGCTCACCAGGCTAACGGCGCAGGAATTCTGGTTAGGCGCGTTAGTAGTCTGTGTAAGTGAGTCTGAGTCGAATCGAGTATTTGGGTAGACACCGGCCTGATCGGTAGTCTTCTTGTAGTAACCGGCCGCCGGTTGAGGCTCGACCTGGGCTCCAAACGCCACGATGCTGACGCCGGCAGGCAATTGCAAGCCAAAGCTCATGCCGTCTTCTTGCAAAGAAAGGCTATCCGCCATTACGGCCCGTGTCCAGGAAGAACTGACCAGGAACTGGATGAGCGACTCTTGTCCTGTCGCGGAAAACAAGATCTGAACCGTCGTAGGCGCATTCGACCGCAGATAAATGCTGTAACAGTATTGGAACCAGCTCGCAGCCGCGATGCTTTGCACAACCCGCTGTGTTGTTTGTGCGGTGTTAGTGAGCTGCACTGCACCTGTTCCGCCGAATGGATCCGCTATTCCCGCGGAAACCTGCAACAACGGATCGGCTGTCCAAACCGGTTTGGTCCAGTCTTCGCTCCAATTCAGCAGATTGTCCATCGGATCAAGAAATGTAAACGTCGTGAGCTTTCCTTCCGCAGCCTCGAACAATTGCTCCAACGACGTCCATTCGGCGTCCGTTAAATTTGAATACTGAAGCTGCCAACCAACAACGGCTGAGCCCGGATCGCTCATCCGAATGTTGTCGCCGGAAGCAAGAGTGTTAGTAATCGTTCGCAACGTCGTCCGCCGGTTGATCGGATATTGGGATACGACACCACTGCTGAGCTGCGGATAGTAAAGCATTCAGCCTCGGTTCTCTGTAACAGTCAGCGTCGTCTTTCCCTGCTCCGCGCTGCTCAACACTTCTGCCATCTCGTCCCCGTCCAGGCTGCAATTCGGATACACAGTGCCGTCCCATGGGTCGGTGAAGCTAAAACTTTCTGCCGCACCGCTCTCGGTCCGGAAAAACTCGCGGAGGACATGCAACTCGGTCTCATCCAGTAAGTCAAGCTGGACAATCCACCGCTTCAGTGGCGCTTGATAGCCCCGATACCGTTGCTCAGATCCGTCTATGAACCGCACAACGTCCGTCGAGAACTCGGTCGCTCTTTGTGCCGGATACTGAAGAGTGGCGCCCGTCTTGAGAGTGGGAAAGTTACTCATGCTATAAGTCCCCAATGACATCACTCAGGGAATGTGAGTTGAGCAGCGCGGATTTTACAGCGTTGGCGATGTCATCGCTGTGGTCCAGAAACGACTGGCTGTCCATCGCATTCACTTGTACTGTAACTTGAGGCGCCGAATTAGCTGACTGCGCTCGCGGTTGGCCGTTTTGCCCGGAGTCCACGGGCCCAATTTGTCCGGTCCCTGTAATTCCAGCTTGGTAATTGACCGCCGGCGGTAGCATAAAAGGCGTTGGTGCGGTCAAAGTTTCTGTGCTGCTGCCGCCGAACAGGCTCATCAGTCCACTGATAATTGGAGATAAGCCCGATCCAAGAATGCTGGACGCGATTCCGCCTAAAGTGCCTCCAACTGAACCTCCGCTCCCCTTTGTCGACGTGTTCTGCCCCAACGCCTGCGTATTGTCTTGCGTCGCGGTGATCTGTGATTGCTGAATCGATGTCAGATTCCCGATCTGGTTCGTGAGAGTTGAGAGCCCATCGTTGACGTCCTGGAGTGATCCCTGCGTGGCGCCAGATAAGGCCGCCGCCGGGGACCCGCTCGAACCATCCGCGCCAGATGTCCCGCTGCCCCCAGCCACGGACGTCGCAGCCAGTTCTTGCAACACCTCACTTGGAGAGCGGCTGGAGACAATGCTCGACGGCAACAGCCTCTTTAAATCACCTCGGGGCATCGTGCTTCTCCGATCTCAATTCGTTCTCCAAAATGAAGATTGCTTCCACTACACGGGCTGGCAGCCCGTACATATCACGTGCTCCAATAAGTTTCCAGGCGTGGAACTCCTCCAGCAGCGCGATGCTTTCAGGTGTGATGTATGAGGTTGGGCAACTCGCCGCGGCGATTTTTCCTCGTGCCCAAACCACTTTCGGCTCGCCGGACTCGGCTTCTCCCAGCCATCCGCATCGGCGTTTTTTCTCCAAGCCACTCTTACGGCAGGTGTCGCATTTCCACGCGGCTTGATTGGCAAACTGGAAATGGAATGCGACAATCAGTTTTTTCTTTCGCCTTCACTGAGCCCGCACTGCTCCTTGATGGCGCTCACGATTTCCTTGGTCAATTCGTCAGGGCCTCTTTCCAGCAGCCTCTCCGCCGTGGCGGCTTCGCCATCAATCGTTAAGCCGGCGATGCTCACCAGTCCCCACGATAAATACATCGCGTCAACCTCTTGCGCCAGGATGCTCCCTTCGATCTTCTCCTGCAACTGGCTCCCGGCTTCCAGGAACTCCGCCTTCCTGCTGATTTCGCGCGCCCGCCTGCTCAGTTCCATTCGGCGCCCGAACGAGATGCGATTGATGACGAACGTTACTGCCGGCATCGCTTTCGAGCGGACCATTACCACGCTCTCGTAGGAGTCCCGTGCACGCACTCCGCTCGCGTGCCGGCTCGCACGCTCTGTCCTACCCGAACGCGACAAAAAGTTCATCGTCTACGCTCCCTTGCGCCCGGCAGTTCTGAAATTGCCATTGCTGCCGCGTTTCTGCGTCGCTAAACTCGGGCACCTCCGGAATTACACTCTTCATGTATATGCCGAACAGTTGCCCTTGCTGCTGGCCAAGCTGAATCATCACGCTGATCGGCGATTTCTGGCGCCCTGCCTGGTATAGTGCCTGCGTCGCCGCATTGTCCTGTTGGTACAGGCTGAAGTCGAGAGTCACCTCACGCAGTCCAGGTGAAATCGCGGATGGCAACAACGTCCCAAATTCGCGCTCTCGGAGATCGACATTATTGTTGAATGCAATCTGGGCTGACGTGAGAGTGAAGAAGCGGTTGGGCAGGCTTCCCAGCCACACTTGCCCTAGATGCCCGGGGATAATCGAATAATTCTGAGGTGCCACCGTGGGCTCCGCGGGAAACGCTGTAAGCCCCGACTGGCCGCTTGTGAAACTCGCGGTATCCAGCACATCTTGCGCTTGTCCCGAGAAGTCAAACTCGTGAAAATCGCCGTTGACCTTCACTGTCAGCTTGTCAACCGCTGCCCCGGACAGAATCCGCTGGACAGCCGTCCCGGGACTCCAGTAAACGTAGATCGTGACGCTGTTGAGCACCTCGGCCGGCTGATAGACAACAGTCGGGCCCGTGGAGGAACTGGTAGCGGGTGGCGTCGTGAAGGGCGCTTGCAATTGCACTGTGAAGTTGTCCACAATTGCGGAAACAAAGCGTATTTCTCCGCCGCTCGTTACTGCTTGGCCGGGAGATAACCCATGCGCGGCCGCGAACGCCACCTGCGACGAGCTCGGCAGTCCTGCCACCGTTCCCCCTGCGGAAACCGCCGCTGCGCTGCCCAAACACGCTTGAAATAATGGCCCGTGAGCCGGGAGTGCCGCCTGATTGGCCCAGTTCGACATGTAGCTTTTCAACTCAAACGTGGTGTCGCTGCGCAAACCACTCGGGTTTCCCACGAAGGTTCTGGATCCGGTCTTATCCTTGCGCTGGATCTTCTCGGTCTGCTGTTTAATACTCAGCTGCACCGCCGGAATTCGATTTCCTGCCGTCACCGTCGCCGCAGTGCCGTAGGTCTGCTCCAGCGCAATGTAGTAACGATTGTCATTCGATAGAATGTACGACATATGTGTTGTGTCTTTCGTTAACTCTAGAACGATCGGTGATGGTTGCCGGTGAGGAACGTCGTTCGGCTCTCAATCCGCTGAGTCTGCACTGATATCCAAAACAAAAGAGACCTTCGCGATCTGTATGAAGTTACGCCCACCCTGCTTCACGCCTCCAAACGCAACCTCATACTTGCCGCCGTAGAAGACACCGTCCCCCCAATCGCCTCGGTTGCTGTCCAGCACTTGTGTAATTGCGTCAACGTACAATTGAGTCTGCGTCCCCATGTCTTCCAAACGATCTTGCGAAATCCGTGCCTCGATCACCATATCCGCGTCTCCCGAAAACATCCGAAACTTCTCTCGCAGTACGTTGGCGATCTTGTTGCAATAGACACAAACAATTGGATACTTAATAACTGTGCTGTGCTCCGCCAGTTCTGGCGGAACATTCTGAGCAATGAGCTGCTGCGACGCAACCGCCGGCAAGGCGATGCTCTGCTCAGCAGCAAGCGCGGCCACTGTGTCCGGAACACCTCCGCTCGCCAGAAGAATCCCCATCAGTTTATTGGTGCTTAAAGTACCGATCTGCAGCACGCTAGCCCCTTTCAATCAGCCGGTGATCTACCAGAAACCACGTTGGCTGTTGACCCTTGCTTGGAGGAGCCCCAGCTTGGAGCGCCGTCGTCAGCGTCCACGTGTTGCCGATCGCGATCGGGCTGCTATTCTGCAAACTCGTCGCCTCGGGCGCCTCCCCAACATACGCATTCCACCCTGTCGCATTCGCCGGCGGATTCACTGCGGCCACAACCAACTGCTGCCCAGTGGACGTTGTGAGCTGCGCAACCTCGCTGGCGCTTCCGAACTGCCCCGTCTGATTTACCCATGCAACAGCCACATAGTAAGTGGCTGCGGGCCCATTTCCTGGAACGGTAGTCAACACCGGAATCGCCGCCTTCGCGATCGGGCCCGAGACCAATCCAACTCCCACCTGGAAGTAACTCTCACCACTCGCCTTGGCAAGCTGCTCATACTCGTTCCACTTCCCCTTATATCGATCGTTTAGTTGATTGTTGTATGCGTCTCGATAGACCAGGGACAGAGTCTTTAGGGCGTGCCACCGTCGTAGAGGGTCGGTGACAACCACGTCATCAACTCCGATCGTCCGCCCGTAAGTAACGGCCCAAAGGAAATCTGGCTGACGGTACCGCCGCCGCAGGAACAGTATCAACTCCGTCGCGATCTCACCTTGCGCCAGTGCGCCCTTTCCAGCCAGATCTATCTGTTCAGTATTGGCGACCGTGAGAATGCCGTTCTCGTAGTTCTGAAGGTCTACCGCTCCATTGATTGGTCCATCCGTGAACAAGGCCATGGCGCACCCAACCGTCAGCGCTTCTCCGGCCGAGAAGCGCTCTTGATGGCTCTAAAGTCCGCTTCGGATACAACGTTCACTTGGATTTTCGGCTCTGCGCAGAAATTAGTGGAGGGCCGCATTTTAGGCCGCTTTCCGGAAGACGACGAATTCGGTCTTGGTGGCCGCCATCCGTTGCGCCTTCAGCAGGAGGTAACGGAGATTCTTA
>Ga0182024_10022846_pt1 | contig 11246 bp, 6 predicted proteins | sample P32metaG_FD_120480 | JGI IMG/M metagenome (GOLD analysis project Ga0182024, IMG submission 120480) | Permafrost microbial communities from Stordalen Mire, Sweden - P3-2 metaG (Illumina Assembly) | ecosystem: Environmental > Terrestrial > Soil > Wetlands > Permafrost | place: Sweden: Stordalen... | reverse complement strand
GGATTGCTGCTTGCTCCGCAGATGACGGATTTTTACAGGGAGCTGCTCGATCCGGAGTTGACCAGCGCGCTGTGCCTAGTTCACCAGCGCTTTTCCACCAACACATTTCCCAGCTGGAAGCTGGCTCACCCGTATCGCTACATCTGCCACAACGGTGAAATCAACACGCTGCGCGGAAATATGAACTGGATGTATGCCCGGCAGTCCGTGCTGAAGTCTCCGCTATTTGGCGATGACATGAAGAAGCTGATGCCCATCATCACTGCGGGCGGCAGCGATTCCGCCATGCTGGACAATGCAGTGGAGCTGCTGACGCTGTCCGGCCGTTCGCTTCCACATGTAATGTCCATGCTGATTCCGGAAGCCTGGGATCACGATGCAACCATGCCGGAGGACGTGAAGGGATTCTACGAGTACCACGCGTCGCTGATGGAGCCGTGGGACGGCCCGGCGGCGGTGGCGTTCACCGACGGGCGCGTGATTGGAGCGAAGCTGGATCGCAACGGGCTGCGTCCGGGGCGTTACCTGGTGACCAAGGACGACATGGTGGTGATGGCGTCCGAGGCGGGCGTGCTTCCGGTGAAGCCGGAGGACGTGCGCATGAAGGGCCGGCTGGCGCCGGGGCGCATGCTGCTGGTGGATACCGAGCAGAAGCGCTTGATCTCGGATGAGGAGGTCAAGAAGGCTTTGGCGGCGCAGCAGCCTTACGCACAGTGGGTGAAGGAAAACCAGATCACGCTGGACCACCTTCCAACTCCCACGCGGGTGTATCCGACCGATCACGGCACGCTGCTGATGCGGCAGCGCGCGTTCGGATACACGGACGAGGACCTGAAGACGATCTTGCTGCCCTGCGCCACAGACGCGCAAGAGCCGGTGGGCTCGATGGGCATCGACACGCCGCTGGCGTGCCTTTCCGACCAGCCGCAGCTTTTATTCAATTATTTCAAGCAGACGTTCGCGCAGGTGACGAATCCGGCGATCGATCCGATCCGCGAAGGATTGGTGATGTCGCTGAACAGCTACATCGGCTCGGAAGGGAACATCCTCGAAGAGACGCCGCAGAATACGCACATGCTGAAGTTGCGCCACCCGATCATCTCGAACTGGAGACTGGAAAAACTCCGGCGGGTGAGCTGGGGCAATTTCCTGGCGACCACGCTGCCGATGCACTTCCGGGTGGAGAACGGCGAGCAGCGGCTGGAACAGGCGGTGGAAACACTGTGCCGGCGCGCGTCGCTGGCGGTCAAGGCGGGTTACACGCTGCTGATTCTCTCTGACCGCGGCGTGGACGAAGAATATGCGCCAATTCCCAGCCTGCTGGCGCTATCGGCGGTGCACAACCATTTGATTCGGGAGAAGACGCGCAATCAGGTGGCGCTGATTGTGGAATCGGGAGAGCCGCGCGAAGTGATGCACTACGCACTGCTCTTGGGCTACGGCGCAAGCGCCGTGAATCCGTACCTGGCGATCGAGACGCTGGAGGACATGCACCGAAGCGGCGCATTTGCCGCGGGGCTTACCTGGGACAAGATTTTTAAGAACTACATGAAGGCCATCGACAAGGGCCTTCTGAAGACGTTCTCGAAGATGGGGATTTCGACGCTGCAGAGTTATCAGGGCGCGCAGATATTCGAGGCCATTGGGCTGGAGCGTTCGCTGGTAGACCGCTACTTTACCGGCACGGCTTCGCGGATTGAGGGCGTGAGTTTGGCGGTGCTGGCGCGCGAGGCGCTGCAGAAGCACCAATTCGCGATGCAGCCGCCCGGCGAATCGGAAACGGAACTGCGGGTCGGCGGAGAATACCAATACCGAGTGCGCGGCGAAAAGCACCTGCTGAATCCAACGACGGTGAGCAAGCTGCAGCATGCCGTGAGGACGTCGAAGTTCGAGACGTTCCAGGAATTCGCGGCCGTGGTGAACCAGCAGAATCGCGACCTGCAGATGCTGCGGGGAATGTTCGACTTCAAATCGGACGCGCCACCTGTGCCGCTCGAGGAAGTGGAACCGGCCGCGGAGATCGTCAAGCGCTTTGCGACCGGGGCCATGTCCTTTGGCTCGATCAGCAAGGAAGCGCACGAGACGCTGGCGATTGCCATGAACCGCATCGGCGGGAAATCAAATACGGGCGAGGGCGGAGAAGACGAAGCGCGCTTCAAGCCGGACGCCAACGGCGACCTGCGGCGAAGCGCGATCAAGCAGGTGGCTTCGGCGCGGTTCGGCGTGACCACTAACTATTTAGTGAATGCCGACGATTTGCAGATCAAGATCGCGCAGGGCGCCAAGCCGGGCGAGGGCGGGCAACTGCCGGGCCACAAGGTGGACGACTTCATTGCGAAGATACGCCATTCCATCCCCGGGGTGGGCTTGATTTCGCCGCCGCCGCACCATGACATTTATTCGATTGAAGACTTGGCGCAGCTGATTTATGACCTGAAGAACGCCAATTCGCAGGCGCGGATTTCGGTGAAACTGGTGGCGGAAGTGGGCGTGGGGACGGTGGCTGCGGGTGTGGCCAAGGCGCACGCCGACGTGATTTTGATCAGCGGATACGACGGCGGGACTGGAGCATCGCCAGTCAGCTCGATCCGGCACGCGGGCGTGCCCTGGGAGCTGGGGCTTTCCGAGACGCAGCAGGTGCTGGTGATGAACGACCTGCGCAGCCGTGTGCGCATACAGGTGGACGGCAAGCTGCAAACCGGGCGAGACGTGGCTATCGCCGCGCTGCTGGGCGCCGAGGAGTTTGGTTTCTCGACCACGCCGCTGATTTCGATGGGCTGCATCATGATGCGCAAGTGCCATTTGAACACTTGCCCGGTGGGCGTGGCCACGCAAGACCCGGAATTGCGCAAGAAGTTCACGGGGCAGCCGGAACATGTGATCAATTTCTTTTTCTTCGTCGCGGAGGATTTGCGGCGGGTGATGGCGCAACTGGGATTCCGCACGGTGGACGAGATGGTCGGACGGGTGGATTGCCTGGTGCAGCGGAAAGACATCGAGCACTGGAAGGCCAAGGGAATTGACCTTTCGGCGGTGATCTACAATCCGCCGATGCCCAGACACGTGGGGCGGCGGCGCACGCAGGCGCAAGACCATGGCCTGGAGGCCGCGCTAGATCACAAGATCATCCCGCACATGCGGAAATCGATCGAGAAGGGCGTCCCGGCTTCGCTCAGCCTGAACATCAGCAACGTGCATCGCACTGTGGGAGCCATGCTCAGCGGCGAAATTGCGCGGCGACACGGCTCGGAAGGGCTGCCGGAGGACACGATTCGCGTGCAGTTCACCGGATGCGCTGGACAAAGCTTTGGCGCGTTTTTGGCCAAGGGCGTGACGCTAACGCTGGAAGGCGAAGCCAACGACTACGTGGGCAAGGGACTTTCGGGCGGCCGGCTGGTGATCTATCCGCCGCGCGCTTCGGAATTCGTGCCGGAAGAAAACATATTGGTTGGCAACGTCTGCTTGTACGGCGCGACCAGCGGCGAGGTTTTCTTCAACGGCATGGCCGGCGAGCGCTTCGCCGTGCGCAACTCGGGCGCCACCGCGGTTGTGGAAGGCGTAGGCGACCACGGATGCGAATACATGACGAATGGGCTGGTGGTAGTGCTTGGCAACGCGGGCCGGAATTTCGCGGCGGGGATGACCGGCGGCATCGCGTACGTGCTGGACCAGAGCGGGAAATTTGAGACGGTGAGCTGCAACCGGACTGAAGTGGACCTCGAGCCGGTTGTCGCGGCGCAGGATATCGAGACGTTGCACCGATTGATTAGCCGGCATAGTGAACTGACGGGCAGCCCACAGGCCAAGTGGATTTTGCAGAATTGGGAGGCCACGCTGCCGAAGTTCATCAAGGTGTTCCCGCACGAGTACAAACGCGTGCTGGGGATTCCGCGGGTATCGGCAGGCGTGCTGGTGGCGCAGGCCGCGGCGCAATCGAGTGGGCCGGTGATCCGTGGGTAAGGTCACTGGGTTCAAGGAATATACGCGCGAAGCCCCCACGCGGCGGCCCGTCGCGGAGCGTTTACACGACTATCTCGAAGTCTATCAACCGTTCTCGGAAGAAAAGGTGCGCCTGCAGGCGGCGCGCTGCATGGATTGCGGCATTCCCTTCTGCCATACCGGCTGCCCGGTGACCAACATCATTCCGGACTGGAACGATCTGGTGTACCGCGACCACTGGAAAGAAGCGATTCGGGTGCTGCATTCGACGAACAACTTTCCGGAGTTTACCGGGCGCATCTGTCCGGCGCCGTGCGAGGCCGCGTGCGTGCTAGGGATCAACGAGCCGGCGGTGACGATCAAGGTAATCGAGAAAACGATCGTGGAGCGAGCTTGGGAAGAGGGCTGGATCAAGCCCGAACCGCCTGCGCGACGCACTGGGAAACATATCGCGGTGGTGGGTTCGGGACCGGCTGGCCTGGCGGCGTCGCAACAGCTCAATCGGGCCGGACACTGGGTGACACTATTCGAGAAGAACGATCGCATCGGCGGACTAATGCGCTACGGCATCCCGGACTTCAAGTTAGAGAAGCACGTCATCGACCGGCGGCTGGACCAGATGACGGCCGAGGGCGTGCGCTTCCAAACGCGCACGCACGTGGGCAAGGATTTGCCCGCGGAAAATTTGCGGCGGGAGTTTGACGCTGTGCTGCTGTCCGGGGGAGCGGAAGCACCGCGCGATTTGAATGTGCCTGGGCGCGAGCTTGCGGGCATTCACTTTGCGATGGAATTTCTGCCGCAGCAGAACAAGCGCAATGCGGGAGACAACGTCGCGAACCAGATTTTGGCGACGGGGAAACACGTGGTGATTATCGGAGGCGGGGACACGGGCGCGGATTGCCTGGGAACGACGCACCGGCATGGACCGAAGTCGGTGAGCCAATTCGAGATCATGCCGCTGCCGCCGCCGGAACGCTCGCCGAGCACGCCATGGCCATTGTGGCCGCTGCAATTGCGCACGGAGAGTTCGCACGAAGAGGGCGGCGACCGGGCGTGGTCGATCGCCACGACGAAATTTACCGGCGACGCGAAGGGCAATGTGAAGCAGTTGCATGCGATCAAGGTGGGGCCACCGCCGAAATTTGAGCCGATTCCTGGTACTGATTTCGTGATGGACGCGGATTTGGTGCTGCTGGCGCTGGGTTTTACAGGGCCGGTGCGGCAAGGGATGGTCGAGCAATTCGGCGTGAACCTGGATGCGCGCGGCAACATCGCCACGGAGAATTACATGAGTTCGGTGCCGGGCGTCTTTGCGGCGGGCGACATGCGGCGCGGGCAATCGTTGGTGGTGTGGGCTATTTCGGAGGGCCGCAAGGCTGCGGCCGCCGTCGATACGTACCTCATGGGCAGCACACTTCTGAAGTAAGCGCTTCGGTCGTTCTAGCTCTTCCACGCTTCAGGAAATCGCTCCGGGAGCCAAACAGCAACGCTGCGATCCTTGCCGTGGCAAGTTTGGGTTGACCGTTGTGCCCGGGGCGGGACGAGGGTAGGATCAAGCGAAGAAAGATGGCAGCAGCGAAAAGGCTGAGGAGGATTGCAAGATGCGAACGAGTTTCCGGAGCCTAGCTCCCGTTTTTATGGGCGTGCTCGTGCTCTCCTCGCCGGCCTTGGCCCAGATTCATGGACCGAGCACCGAAGGCGCTCGCTCTCCCGAAGCCAGGAAGGCAGCCGCGGCAGCGCCGAAGCCGGCCTATGACCCGCACGACGTGTCAGGCATTTGGTGGGGCAGGGGGAACGATATCCTGATGGGCAATCCGGTTCCGGCGTTGACGCCGCTGGGACAGAAGATGGCCGATGCCAATAAGCCCTACGCTGGCCCGCGCGCGGTGGCCTACCTCTTGGCCAATGACCCCATCACGGGATGCGATCCCATCGGCTATCCGCGGATCGCCTACACGAATAACCGGTCTTTCGAATTCATTCAGACGGCTACGAAGATCGTGCAAGTCTTCGAGTGGACCCACGGGATGAGGGAGATATGGCTGGATGGACGCAAGATTCCGGAGGACCTGGATCCGCGGTGGTACGGATATGCGGTGGGCCACTGGGAGGGGAGCACGCTGGTGGTCGACTCGGGGGGCTATAACGGGAAGAGCTGGCTTGACCGCTTTGGCGACCCTCACAGCGAGGATATGACGTTGCAGGAGCGCTATGCGCATCCCGACGCCATGACCTTGCAGGTCACGACGACGCTCAGCGACCCAAAGGTGTATACCCAACCCTGGGTGAGCGCGAAGCCGCAGCCTTATCAGTTGCAATTACCCAAGGGCGTGACCGAACTCGAGGAAGTGTATTGCGTGCCCTCGGAGGAAAACAGCTTCAATGAATCGGTCCGGAATGCCGCGGGGAAGTACGACCCAAACGCCAAGTAGGCGACCGGTCTTGGGTTGTGCGGGCTATTTCGGAGGGCCGCAAGGGTGCGGCCGCCGTCGATACTTACCTCATGGGCGGCACGCTGCTGAAGTAGGCAGGCTCTGTCGCTTCCAGGCAAACTTCCTTCTTTGATTTCAAATCAATGTGCATGAGCCGAAGCGCTCTCGCAGGGCTTGCGGGGCCTAGCGTTCCGGAGAGGCGGCTACGCGGACTTTGCTGGCGACGGCGCGGCCGTCCTTGAAGGCGGGGATGAACTTCCACTCCGTGATTGCATCCAGCAAGTCGGCGCTCATGACTTTGGCAGTGTCGACTGACGCGGCGGAGCGAACTTTTCCCGCGGAATCAATCACCAGATCCACGACCACTTCCGTCGATGCGGCCATCGAAACGGGGGCCCAGAGCTCGATCAGTTCGGGCAGGACGAGATTTGGTTTGGTTGGTTCTGCATTGCCGATCCCGCCGAGCATTCTGGTGCGTACATTGCGACCCATGGGAATTACCGTGGGCACTCCGCCACCCGCGGGGCGAATCCCGTCGAAGATCTCTACGTGGTCTTTGCGGGCAGTGGGAGCTGTCGTGGATACGCCATCCACTTGCGAGCGTATGCCGCGAGAGCGCGCCTCCAGGATTGCGGCGCGAATTCGGTCGAGGTCCGATGCCGGCCACATGTCGGCAAGCGACTGCCAGGCCTGCTGTTCACGACCGCTGTAAACGTACGACCAGACGATTTCCAGTACTTTGAGTTTTACGTCTTGCAACTCGTCGCCGCCATCGCTGTTTTTGAAAGCGCTGAGTTCCTGCGCGCCCAGCTCGGCGCGCACTTTGACGATTTGCTGGTCAAAGTAGGGCTGGAACTCGGCGCTTACGTCCAGTAATTGATTGTTTGTGAAGCGCAGAACGATGGGCGGCGCAAACTCCAGTTGTCTCAGGTCCAAGTTCTCGAAGCCATTTACGGCGGCGGAATCGTCGGTCCAGATTTCCACGCGGCCATCGAGGTCGGTGTCCGCAGCGCTGAAGGAGTCCGCGCCGGTAATGGTGCGCAGCAAACGCGGCGGCTTCTGCAGAGAATAAATCTGGTAGGACACGCAGCAATCGGCGTCGGTTTTCTTTACTTGAATCGCGAGGACGGGCAGGCCCACGCCCAGATCCACGCCGAATGCGTCGACGTCGATCCGTGGAGCGCTGGAGGCAATGACTAGCTTTTGCTTATTCCAAGTGAGCTCCGCCTTGCATGCCCGAGTTGCTAATTCCCCGCTCCTTGCCGCTCCTACCTGGATTTTTACACCGGTGTGGAACTCGGATACGAAAGTGCCGCTGCCGGCGCTACAAAGCACGTCGCGGGTCTGGGCCTGGCAGAGGGTGGCTGTTACACAGAAAAGCAGCAAGGATGGCAGTGCCATCGCGAGGCGACGGAAGCGGGCTGGCGTAATTCGCGCGCGATCGGAAGACAGGCTAGATGAGTTCTCGAGGGGAGTGGTCCGAACGTCGCTATGGTGAGTAACTGCCACGGCTGTACTGGCAATCGTACTCCAGATGCGGCGAAAGTGCTTGATGCGCAACTTCCGAGGTTTCCCATTCTGGAAAAGTGCGTCGCCCCGAGTCGGTTATGAGAACGCCTTTTCCCGGCAGTTGAGGCTGCGGCGCTGTGCCCCTGCTATTGACGTGCGGGCGCTGGGTGTTAGCTAATCCAGATACTCCTATTATAATTAGTGATTTCTCATTCTCTTAGTGTGCCAAAATTCTGCTTAGGAGGGGTACGGACGCAAGCCCGCAGCCCTATTTGGGGAAGCTCGGTGGAAGTTACCATGGACCAGCGCCGGCGACATAATCGATTCGAGCCTCTCAGTCAAATGCAGGTCGCTTGGCGCAGCGACGGTGAGTATGCGATCTGCGTGATATCCGACCTCTGCGCGAGCGGCGCATTCATCCATACAAGCGAGCCGCCGGAGACGGGAACGATCCTGCATTTACTACTGGACGTGCCGAACAACGCGATTCGCGCCCAGGCCATCGTGCGTCACGCCGTGGCAGGCCAGGGTATGGGCGTGGAATTCCAAGCGATGTCTAAAGACGATCAGGAGCGCTTCGAGAGCCTGCTCGGCAGGGCCGTGCCGCTTTGGCGCAAGGAAACGGTTATGGCTGGTCATAAGCCGAAGGAACGCGCGTCCGCCGGGGCGACAGGCTCGACGGGCTCGACGGCATCTCGGGCGAAGATCGCGTCAAATGAAAAGGCTTCCGCGGGTTCTCCTGCGCGGACTCCAAACAGCGAGCGTCGAGCCCACTTCCGCCATAAAATTGCCGCAGCCATCGACCTTGTGGATGCGGAAACTGGCAAACTTGTCAAAGGCCACCTGGCGGATGTGGCGCGAATGGGTTGCTACGTGAAGTCTGACAGTTTTTTCCCCATCGGCACGGCGGTGGAGCTGACCATGACTCGGAGCTCTCACTCGTTCGGTGCACAGGCCAGGGTCGTTTCAGCCGCGCCCGGCAGGGGCATGGGATTGACGTTTACGCGGGTTGAGCCGGAACAGTGCGTCGTTCTCGACCAGTGGCTGGCAACGTCCGTGGAGAACTCCTGGCTTTCCTCGATCCGGCGAAGGAGCCACCGGGTTCTGCTGAATCTTCCAGTGCAAGTCGCGGGAACCAACCGGCCCGGGTCGGAGTTCGTCGAGAACACCCAGACGATCTCCGTGAGCGCCGATGGGGCTTTGCTGCTGCTTTCAGCGGAGGTGGCCAAGGGGCAAATCCTGATTCTCTCGAACCTGCGCACCAACGCTACGCTAGAGTGCTCGATCGTCTACATTGGCCAAATACAGGAAGGGCACCGTGAGGTGGGCGTTTCGTTTGCGCTGCCCAATCCAACGTTTTGGCAGGTGGTCTTTCCGCCGCGTGGCTGGTCGCCGCGTGGGCCGGACGCCAAGAGACCCTAGTTCAGACAACCTGTTTTTCACTACTCGGCCATTCTCGGACAGCGGAGCTGCGCCTGGCAGAGGCGGATTCGTTGTGTCGAGGGCGAGGAAAATGTAGGATAGGCGGGCCAGCGATGCAGATCGCGGATTGTGGCTGCTGGTTGCTCATGCAACCGTAGGGGCCCGCGTGAGACTCGGCGCTCCGCACACCTGGAAGAAGGCTTGGCCCACCTTGGTCGTATAACCCGCTCAATGGAGGAGCGAACCGTGAAATATCTATTTGCGTTGGTTGTGGCATTCTTTCTTGTGGTTGGTAATGCGCCCAGCGTGCGCGCCCAGGACGAAGTCACCTTCCTGATACCGGCCCCCACGAAGGTGGTCATGGATAAATTGCTGCCGGCCTTTGAAGCCAAGACGGGCTACAAGGTAAAGGTGACCTATGGCACGAGTATGGGGACGAGAGACCAGATGGCGAAAGGCGATCCTTTTGATGTTCCCGTGATGCGGGCGCCTTACGACGCGGCGCTGGCCTCGGGCAACGTGATTCCCAGCAGCGGCACTAAGATCGCGAGCTTTGTGGCGGGCGTCGGCGTGCGCAAGGGCGCGCCCAAGCCGGACATTTCGACGCCGGAAGCCGTGAAACGGATGCTGCTCGAGGCGAAGTCCGTTACCTATTCGGACCCGGCCGCGGGGACTGTCGGAGTCCTGACGCAAGAGATGTTCGAGAAGCTGGGCATCACCGAGCAGATGAAAGCGAAGAGCACGATCGTGCCGAATAGCGGTCCGTCGCAGGCATCGGTGGCCAGCGGCGACAAGGAACTCTGCCTGGCCTATGTAAGCGATATGCGCAACCCGGGCGTCGACGTCGTGGGTCCTCTGCCGAGCGAGGTTGCCAACACGGATGATTTGATAGGGTTCGTGTCATCCCACGCAACGAATCCCAAGGCTGCCAAGGCGCTCTTGGACTTTCTCTCGTCACCGGAAGCGGCGCCGTTCTACAAGGAAGGCGGGATGAAGCCAGGACACTGAGCCTCGCGCCGTGCAATCTGTTCACTTCCGCGGACAATTCCAACTCACCTGCGCATAAAGTCTGGTCCGAAGATAGCTTGCGGGTTCATAGCTGCTCTCCTGTTTTCGGAGCTTATTCATCGTAACTGGTATGTCGCGTTGCGATTGTTGCTCGGATGGAAAGGGACCATGTCGTCCGATAGAGGACTCGGCTACCATCGCCAAGATGCAGGCCACGAGGTGCTCATGAAGAGTCACACTGCGATTCTTTGGCTTCTGGTTTGCGGGATGCTTTGCGCGCCCGCGTTCGCTCGTAGCCCACAGGCTGCGGCTGGCCAGCAACCCGCGGCGGCTCAGGCTCCGCAATCCAGCCCCGCGGCTGGGATCGATCCCGCCAAGGCTGCGGCGATCCGGCAATTGCTCGATCTGGCCGGTGGAACGGCTGCGATCAACCAGGTGATGGACGGGATGCAGCAGAACATGAAATCGTCGATGAGCAATATGCTGGCGCCCGGAGACTATCGAGCGAAGCTGATCGATTTATTCTTTGAGAAATTCCGCTCGGAAGCCAACACGCAGCAGCTACTGGATATTGCGGCGCGGGTGTATGACAAGTATCTGACGATGGACGACATCCAGGGCTTGATCAAGTTTTATTCGACTCCGCTCGGCAAGAAAACGCTCACGATTCTTCCGAAGGTGACGGTCGAAGTGCAAAGCGAAAGCATGAAATGGGACCAGGATCTGGGACAAAAGGCCATGCGCGAGGTGCTCGCCGAGCACCCGGAGTTCGTCCAAGCGATGCAGGATGCCGCAGCGAAGAGTCGGCCTCAGTGAGCGCGGCAGTTCCAACGTTTTAAAGACGTTCCGAGAAGCATGATTCATCGGAAATTAACCAAAGAACCCGCATTTTTACGTAGGCATATAGCACATGCCCTTGCAGTCGCAATTGTCGGG
>Ga0182024_10022845_pt1 | contig 11247 bp, 10 predicted proteins | sample P32metaG_FD_120480 | JGI IMG/M metagenome (GOLD analysis project Ga0182024, IMG submission 120480) | Permafrost microbial communities from Stordalen Mire, Sweden - P3-2 metaG (Illumina Assembly) | ecosystem: Environmental > Terrestrial > Soil > Wetlands > Permafrost | place: Sweden: Stordalen... | reverse complement strand
TTGGCTTTGGGTGCCAAGGCACACGGTTTTCCGGTCTTGGGCCGATTGCTTCCGCCCTTGCAGGGCGGGCTCATGGCGTGCGGTACACCCAGGGCGGCGCCCGCGAGGCGGGCTTGCCCTGGGCTTCTTAGCTGCACGCCGTTGGCGTGCCCAGAACCGACCCACAAATCATTTTTGATTGTTTTACTCTGTATGACCGAACCAATTTCGGAACACCCTCTGCAAGGGCTCTACGCGGCCTGATGCTCGGGCACGTCCAGCGCTCCGCGCAGGATTTCCGCCAGCATCCCGGAGGTGTACGGCTTGGGCAGGTAATTGAGCCCTTCCTCGAGGATCAGGCTGCTGTCGAAAAGGTCCGCGCTGTAACCGCTGGTGTAGATCACCTTCAGCTCGGGACGCTCGTCCAGCAGGCGCTCGGCTAGGTCGCGGCCGGAGATGCCCTTCGGCATCACGAGGTCCGTCAGCAGCAGGACAATCTCGCTGGCATGCTCGTGCGCCAGCATCAGCGCCTGCTCGCCGTCCTCCGCCTCGATCACCTTGTACTGCTGCTGCACCAGGATCCCCTTCACCAGCGAGCGCACGGCCGGATCGTCCTCGACCACGAGCACGGTTCTGCCAGCGCCGGCGGGACCGGCGGATGCGGTGGGCGCGCGCCTCTCGGGCTCGGCGGCTGCCGCCTCGCACACCGGCAGGAAAATCTTGAAGGTCGAGCCCCGGCCGCTCTCGCTCTCCACTTCGAGCCAGCCGTCGTGCTGTTTAACGATTCCGTACACGGTGGCAAGGCCCATGCCCGTCCCTTTCCCGATGTCTTTGGTGGTGAAAAACGGCTCGAAAATCCGGCTCCGCGTCTGGTAATCCATCCCCGTGCCGGTATCGGTCACGCTCAGGCAGACATAACGGCCGCTCACCGCCTCCGGGACCATGCTCAGGTGATCGTCATCCACGATGACATCCTCCGTGCGGACCGTGAGGGTGCCGCCGTTGGGCATCGCATCCCGGGCGTTCACGGAGAGATTGAGAACGATCTGTTCCATGTTGCAATCGTCCGCGAAAACCGGGGGCAATTCCGGCCCCAGGTCGGTGACCAGCCGGATATGCTCGCCGATGAGCCGGGGGAGCACGGTGCTGATCTGCCGGACGAGGCCGTTGAGGTCCAGCCGGCGCTGTTGCATGACCTGCTTGCGGCTGAAGGCGAGCAATTGCCGGGTCAGATGCGCGGCCCGCTCCGCCGCGGAGGAGATGTGCTGGAGGGAGTCCGTGACCTCCGGGTCCATCTCCGTGAGGCCGATGTGCAGGCTGGCGTGGCCCTGGATGATGGTCAGGATATTGTTGAAATCATGCGCCACGCCCGCCGCGAGCTGGCCCACGGCCTCCATCTTCTGCGCCTGGCGCAGTTCGGATTCCAGCTTCCGCCTGTCTGTCATGTCCTCCGCGATGAGGAGCACGTGCGGCTCCCCGGCGAGGCTGAAAAGCTCGAGCGAGACAAGCGCCTGGCGGGATTCCCCGGTGCTGATGGTCACCTGGCACTCGATGTTCCGCGCGCTCTTCTGCCCCCGGAGCATCGGCCAGGCCTTGGCGTCCAGGTCGGCGCACAATTTCAGTTCGTTGGCGGTCCGCCCGAGCAAAGCCGCGTGCTGCCTGCCGGTCATGCGCTGGAATGCCTCGTTCGCATCCGCGAATCGGCCCTCTCCAAGGGTGAGAATGGCCATCGGGATGGGGCTGGTGTGGAAGGCTTTCGAGAACCGCTCCTCGGAGCTGCGCAGCCCGTCGTGGGCCGTTTGCAGTTCATGGGTCCTCTGGCGCACCATCATATCCATTTCCTCCATCCGGAGGGAGGCCTGCCTGGTCACCTGCCATTTCTTCGTAAGCGCGTGGGCGAGTTGGAGGACCTCGACGTTGTCGAACGGCTTTTTGAGGATCAATAAATTATCCGACCGTCCAAACCGGCGCATCATATCTTCCCAGGAATAATCGGAATATGCGGTGCAAATGACAATTTGAAGGTCCGGCTGCACCTCCCACATGCGGGCGACGGTCTCGACGCCATCCCAGCCGGGCGGCATCCGCACATCGACGAAGGCCGTGGCGTAAGGGGTGCCGCTTTCCAGCGCCTGCTTCACCAGCGCCACCCCCTCGCGTCCCTGCATTGCGGTGTCGAGTTCGAAGGCCTGGAATTCGCTCGGGCCAGCCTTAACATCCCCAAAGAGAATGGCTTCCGCCGAGTCGAGGTGCTCGCCGTTGCGGGCTCCGTCAAGCAGGATTTTCTTAAAATCGGAGTGAATGGCGGGGTTGTCATCCACCACGAGGATTCGGTTATTCATAGGATTCATGTTGAGAAATGTTCCGCGGTGGGCAGCTCTAGTTTAAATGTGGCGCCGCATCCGGCGCCTTCACTATCAGCAGTCAGGATGCCGCCCATCTCTTTTGCTGCAATTGCTCCGCTGTGGAGGCCAAATCCGTGCCCGTCTTTCTTGGTCGTAAAGCCGTGGGAGAATATCCGCGTGAGGTTCTCCTGGGGAATTCCGCAGCCCGTGTCCCGCATGGTCACCCGGACGGCGTTGTCACCCGCCCGCTCGATGTGGAGGTCCAACTGCCGCTCCGTGGACAGGTCCATCGCATATTTGGCATTTCGCAGCAGGTTCACGAGAATTTGCAGCACCTTGTGCTTGTCCACCCGGACATACGGGACCGGCTCATAATTGCGCATGACCCGCACCCGGTGCCGCTCGAAGGCCGCCGCATTCATCTGGAGCGCGTCCTCGACCAGCTTCTCGAGAGGCAGGATTTCGATGAAGCCGGAGACTTTCGCGTAATTCTGCTGCATGGCGACGATCTCCTTGATGTGCTCGACGTTCTTGACCAGCAGCTCGAGTTCCGTGGTCATCTCCGCGTGCTCGGCCGCCAGGTGCTTGCCCAGGTCCGCGAGGTAGGCCGGGAGCATCCGGCCCCGCTCGTCCTCCGTGAGCCAGCGGGCGAGGTCGCCGTTGCGCTCGATCAGCAAATCCGCCGCGCGGGCCACGTTCACGGCGCGGGATTTCCGCACCCGCTCGGAGAGGAGGGTCGAGGAGACGTTGACGCTGTTGAGGACATTTCCGACATTGTGAAGGACCCCGGTGGCCACCTCGGCCATGCCGGCGTGGCGCGAGGCCTCGACGAGCTGATTGTGCAGCGCCTCGACCTCCTCCTCCGCCCGCTTGCGCTCGGCGATCTCGTGCTGAAGCTCCTTGACCTGGCGCTCGAGGGTATTCTGCACCGCCTGGAGCGTGGCGTCCTGGTACTGGATCTGTTCCAGCATGTGATTGAACGTATCGGTAAAGGCCCCGATCTCGTCCGCCTCCATCTTCTCGGCCCGCAGGGAGTAGTCATTCCGCGCCGCGATCACCCGCGCCGTCTCGGCCAGTTTCTGGATCGGCACGGAGATCACCCGCTGGAGTTGCGAGGAAATCGCAAAAGCGATGCCCGAGGAGAGCGCCAGCACCGCCGCCAGAGCCAGAAGGTAGAGATGCAACAGGTCCCCGTACATGCGGCCGTAATCGCTTCTCAGATACAATGTGCCAATCTTGGCATTATCCATGCGGATTTCCTGCGTCTGCAGCAGGTCCCCGCCCTCGAACTTGAACCCCGTCGTCGCCGGATACTCCGGGACGAAGACCGGTCCGGTGTTATCGCCAAAGCGGGCGAGCACCTTGCCACTCGGCAGGACGATGAACGCGTCCTCGATTTGCTGTTTTACCTTCAACCCGCTGAGGATTTCGCGCGCCGCGTCCGCATCGGTGAAGGTGATGGCGCCGGTGCTGTTCGAGGCGATGATCTCCCCGAGCGAGGCGAGGTCCCGCATGAAATTCTGCCTGAACATGTACACCTGGAAGGCGAACAGCGCCGCCGTGGCCACGAGAAGCGCCGCGGTCGATGAGACGAGCACCACCAGCGTCAGTTTGCGCCGGATCGGCATGTTGCGTGGAAATCGAATCATAGGTTTTGGCTAATGGTTGCGGAGCGCGAGGCTCGCGAGTTTCGAGCTGATCTTGAGCCCGGCATGGCGGGCCGCGGAATCGTTGATCTCAAAGTGGACGTTGCCGTCCACCATCACGAAATTGATCATGCCGCCCCGGGAGATGAACTTGTCGGTCTCGCCTACGGTGAGCACATTGTCGCCGCGCACTTCCGAGAGGATCGGGCCGAGGCGCTCCGCCTCAGAGCGGCAGACGAAAATCATGTGGCACTTGCGCAATTCCTCCATGCTATCGATGTGCCGGACGAGCACCGTGCGGTCATTGATGCGCTGATCCTGCACCTGCTCCTCGAGCAGCCCCCCGAAGGGGTCCGACCCGACGATGCCGATGATGAGCGGCGAATCCGGCTCGGTGAACTTCCGCGGGGGCCAGTCCACGAATTTCGCAAAATTGAAGAGGAAAGCCGCCTTGATCTGGTATTCCGCCCCGGCCTGGCTGTCGTCATCGCTATCCTGGGACCCGAATGCCCAGGCCAGCGGGGCGACCAGGAGGCAAATCGCAACCGCGAAGAACGCGCACGAGCGGATGAGGCGGCTGCTCATGAAAGCAGGGTCTGGGAAGGGCGGTCTTGATGGGTGAAATGATGCGGCGTGGCGCGGGGCGCAGCGCATTCTCCGGCCACGCCGGGACTCACGCGCACGGACCGTCCGGGGAATTCCCTCTCCCCATCAGGGCAAGGAACCCCCGGCGACCAGCGCGGCTGGAGCTGGAAGCGGAGAAGTTGCATGCGACTTCGCAAATTCAAAAGGAATGGCTAAGCAGGAACCGCGCCTCCGCGGTGGAGGGGGGGTGGGGAGGCCGGGCCGGTTTCGGCTTGTTCATTGGATCAGATGAGATATTTTGAGACCGTGAAAACGTTGACGGTTGGAGAAGCCCAAGGGCAACTGGCCAAGTTGATTGCCGAAGCCCACCAGGGAGCCGTTATCGTCCTGACCGACGGGGGAAAACAGGTCTGGCTTGACACCCGCCAGCAGTGGGACCTGGAAACGGACAACCAGGGGCTTGAGGCGGAATTGCTCAAGGCGATCGATGGGCCGTTTACCCCTTATTCAGCGGAAGGGATCCTCTCTGCCGGGGAACGCGTCATCAAGGGAAACCGGAGTTAGTCGATGAGCCGGGCCATTCGGAAGGCCCGCGATTTCAGCGCGGATTTTGAAAGCTCATTTGCCTGGTACGTTGAAAACGCGGGTGAGGAGATTGCCTGGCGGTTCCAAACGGCATTAGACAAGTCGCCGGTGAAACTTGCCATTCGCCCCGATTTGGGCCGGCTCCGCCGTTTCCATCACCCAAAACTGCTGGGCTTACGCTCATTTCCGGTTGAGCATCCTTTCGAGAACATTTTGATCTTTTATCGTGCCGGCGATGAGGCGTTGGACGCCATTCGCCTGATGCACGGCGCCCGCGACCTCCCACGCCGGTTGCACGAGCCGCCTTCTTAGCAATTCGGTGTGCGGATGGAGATGGAAGCGGAGAAGTTGCGTGCGACTTCGCAAAGGGCTTTCAGTTTCTCCCAAAGGCTTTGGGTCGCACCATAACGGTACTTCACTTCCCCGGGCGGCGTGGAGGCTCGGCTCCGCTCATCACGAGGTCCATGTCAAAGACGCGTCCGGCCTTGAGGTCTTCCATCCCTTCCTTGAACTCGTCAGGAACCCATGAATCGTCGTTCGCGATGATAAATTTGGCTACTTCCGCCCGCTCATCAGGTGGCAGAGCCTTGAATTGCTCGATCATCTCAGCCGCGCTCATGCAGGAAGTTAAGCCCGAAATGGCGATGGCGGCAAGCACGGAGGTAGTTCCCCGCACTCAAGTCCCCAGGCGACTCTGGCAGGAATTCCAGGACAAAGCCCATCCCTACGGAGCGATCTGCCGTAGTTTGGCGAAGACCTCTCCCGCGGGGATAGGCTTCGACTCGCCGACCTTAAAGCGGGCGAGGCGTTGTGCAATCTCGGCTTCCCACGCCGCTTCAGCGCCGGGATCGGGCTCCAAATCCACGCTGGCCAGGAGCCGCTGGGCGCTAATCCTCGTAAATCGCATGGGTGCCAATATCCACCGTCACAATCAGGTCCTTATCCAAGTAGAAGACTGCGCGAAGATCGCCCTCGATGTCCACAGCGTAAATCGTGCGACCGTATTGCGACGAGAGCCTATGGATTTTGTGAGGACGCAATCGGGGGTCGAAGGGATTCGCCTTGAAAATTGCCCACGCCCGACGCGTGGACTCCTTCTGAGCCGGGGACAAGGCGTAGAATTCTTCCCAAAAACTATCGATGGCGGTGAACCGGTACTTCACTCCGTGCGCCGGGGTGGGGGCTTGGCTCCGCTCAACACTATCTCCATATCCACAAAACGTCCGGCTTCCGCGTCCGCCATGCCGCGTTTGAAGGATTCAGGAACCCACGAATCGTCGGTCTCGGCGACGAATTTGGCTACCTCCGCCCGCTCGTTCGGGGACAAAGCCTTGATTTGCTCGATGATCTCAGCCGCGCTCATGTCGGAATTTAAGCGCGAAATGCCTTCGACGGCAAGAGGGGAGGCAGTCATGCAGCCGGAACCGTGCCGCTTTGGCAAACTGCTGGAACGGACTCGGCGTGCGGCTGCCTGGGATTACCCCGCCTTCCGCTCACTCGATAGCTCGTCATCCTTGCCGAAGCTCTCTGCGATGCTCGGCACCGGCAGCGGATTGGACGTGCCCATGATATCCGAGCGGTTCGCCGAGTCCTCCCGACGCGCAAACCGCACGCCCACCAGCTTCGACACCCCGTGCTCCTCCATCGTCACCCCGTACAGCACATCCGCGCGGGAAATGGTCCGCTTGTTATGCGTAATGACCACGAACTGGCTCTGCGCCACGAACCGGTCCAGGATTTTCACGAAACGCATGATGTTCGATTCGTCCAGCGGCGCGTCCATCTCGTCCAGCACGCAGAAGGGGCTCGGCTTGACCATGTAGATCGAGAAGAGCAGCGAAACCGCCGTCATGGTCTTCTCGCCCCCGGAGAGCAGGGAGATCGATTGCAGTTGCTTGCCCGGCGGCTTCGCGATGATCTCGATGCCGCTTTCCAGCGGATCGGTCTCATCGGCCAGCACCAGGTTCGCTTTTCCGCCCCCGAAGAGTTCGGTGAACATCTCCTGAAAATTGACGCGGATCTGCTCGAAGGTCTCCGCGAAGAGCTTGCGCGTGGTCTCGTTGATCTTGGTAATCACGTCCAGCAGCTCCTGCTTCGATTTCGTCAGGTCGTCTAGTTGCTGCTCGAGGAAGGTGTGCCGCTGCTCGAGTTCGTCATATTCCTGGATCGCGTCGATGTTGATCGGCCCCATCGCGTCGAGCCGCTGCTCGATGTCACGCACCAGCTCCTCAATCCTCCCCCAGTCGATCTGTTGCTCGGTCTCCGCCACGGGCGCCGGCGCGGCCTCGGGCTGCTCGGCGGCGCCGGCTTCCGGGGCGCCTTCCTCGGCGGCCTTCCGCTTCTTGTTCAACTCCCGCAGGCTGGTCAGGAGCAGGTAGGTGTCGGGTTGGAAATCCCGGATTTCGACCTGGTGCCGCCGTTGCATATGCTCCGCCAGGTTATCGATGCGGAGCTGGAGCTGCGTCCGGCGGACGTCCTGCTGGCCGCGCAGTTCCGCGCACTCGCTCAATTGCCGCCGCAGGATGCGCAGGGTCGATTCGATTTCCTCCGCCTCGGCCACCATCGCCCCGCGCTGCCCGCCCAGGCGCGTCACCTCGCTCTCGGCGTCCGCCAGCCGTTCCAGCGCCGCGCCGATCTCCTCACGGATGCGCCCGGTTTCGGTTTCGAGATTCTCGATCCTCGCCCGGTAGCCGTCGATGTCGCGCCGGCGGTGCTGGATCAGCTCCCGCAATTCATTCAGCCGCGCCGTCATCGGGGCCCGCTGGTTGTAAAGGCTGTCGTGGCGCTGCTTTTCCGTCGCCACCTTGATGCGCAGTTCATTCAGCTCGCCGATGAGATCGCCTTCCCGCGTCCGCAATGCGTCCAGCTCGCCCGCGGCGCTTTGCTGCCGGCTCTGGAGGTCGCCCAATTGGTCCCCCAGGTCGCGCGTTTCGCTCTGCCGTCCGCCGATCTTATCGACCGCCTCGTCGTGCCGCCGGCGGACGTTTTCCTGCTCCCAGGTCAGGGATTCCAGCTTCTTCGCCTTGTCGCTCTCCTCGCGCTCGAGTTGCTGCAATTCCCCGCGGCAGGCGGACACGGCAATGGTCAATTTCTGCGCCTCCTCGCGAGCCTCGAGGACCCGGTTCCGCGCGGCCTCCAGCCGGACGGCGCCTTCCTCGCGCGACGCCGTGAGCGCCGCCACTTTTCCACGAATCTCCTCCGCCTGCTCCTCGAGCGCCGCGATCTGGTTCTTCCGGTGCAGCATCGAGGCCGCGGCGTTCTCGCTCTTGGCCCGGCCGCCGGTGAGGATGCCCTGCCGCGTCACCAGCTCGCCTGCCACCGTGACGAAATCGCACCGCTTTTCCGCGGGCCCTTGCATCTGCTCGCGCGCCAGCCGCAGGGCGGTGTCCAAGTCCTGCACAATGGCGAAACGCCCCAGCAACAATGCCACCAGCGGGGCCAGCGCGGCATCGGTCCGCACCCGCTCGCGCGCCCATCCCAGCGTGCCCTCGGGCGCCGGATCGCCGGCCGCCGCATCCTGCAACTCCCGCAGGATCAATTGCGCGCGGCCCCATTGTTGGGCCGCCAGGGTCTTCACCACCTCTTCCGCCACCAGCGCATCCTTCATGACGATGGATTGCAAATGCTGCCCAAACGCCGCCTCGACCGCCGCCACGTCATCCGTGCGGACCCGGATGCGCGATGCCAGCACCCCGGCGATCGCCGGTTTGAAGACCTGCGCGTTATCCAGCCCCTTGAGCACCGCCTGCGTCCCCTCGCCAAGGCCCTCGCCGGACTCAATCATCTGTTGCAGCGCCCCGGCCCGGGACTCTTTCTCCGTCAGCAGCCCGCTCTGCGTGCGCAAATCGCGGTCCGTGCCGTCCAGTTCCGCCCCGATCGCCCGCGCTTCGCTCTCCGCGTCCCGGGCTTCCTGGTTCCGGGCCTCGAGTTCACGCGACTGCTCCTCGAGCCGCGTCCGCACGCTCTCGAGGCGCTCCCGCACCTGCGCCGTCCCGCTCCCAAGCTGCTCGATTTCGCTCTGCAAAATCCCCAGCCGCGCCTCGCTCCCGTCCCTCTGGCTGGTCAGCGAGCCCACCTCGTTGCGCAGCGCGCTCAGCCGGTTCTCGATCCGCGCAATCGATGAGAAAACCTCCTGGAGCGACCGCTCCGTTTCCAGCCGCTGGCCGGAGAGCGCGTTCACCCGCGCCGTTTGATCCGCCAGCCGGACCTGCTCGCTCTTGAGCGCCTCGGTGATCTCCGCCAGTTCCTGGTCGTTGTGCTCGATCTGGCTTTGCTGGACCGCCAGCTTCTCCTCCGCGGCCGCGATGTCCCGCCCGTACCGCTCCATCAATCCGCCGAATTCCTCGATGCGCTCCGCGTTGAACCCGATCCGGTTTTCCGCGTTCTGCACGTGGCTCTTGAGGTCCTGGACCACCTGCCGCGCCGCCGTCAGGCTCTCTTCGAGGGTCTCGATTTTCGCCCGGCGCGCCATGACGTGGGTCTCCTGCGTCTCGATTTCCAGCTCCTGCCCCGCCTGCGCCTTCTGGAGCCGCTCGATTTCCTCGCCCGCCGCCTCGATCTCCCCGTTCAGCGTGACGAATTGACGGTGCGCGTGATGAGTCTCCAGCGTCCGCAGGTCGGTAATCATCCCCTGGTAGCGCCGCGCCTTTCCCGCCTGGCGTTGCAACGAGCCGATCTGCCGTTTGACCTCCCGGATGATGTCCGTCACCCGCAGCAGGTTCGCCTCGGTCGCCTCCAGCTTCCGCAGCGCCTCCTTCTTCTGGGACTTGAATTTCGTGATCCCGGCCGCTTCCTCGAAAATGGCCCGCCGGTCCTCGGGCCGCGAGGAGAGAATCTGGTCGATCTTCCCCTGCTCCATGATCGAGTAGGCGCTCCGCCCGATGCCCGTGTCCATGAAGAGCTGGTGGATGTCCTTCAGCCGGCAGGGCGTTTTATTGAGCAGGTAATCGGAATTGCCGTCCCGGAACACCCGCCGGGTCACGCAAACCTCATTCCAATCCACCCCCAGCTCCCGCTCGCAGTCGGCAAAGCAAAGCGAGACCTCCGCCATGCCCAGCGCCTGGCGGGAATCGGTCCCCGAGAAAATCACGTCCGCCATCTCGCCGCCGCGCAACGCCTTGGCCGATTGCTCCCCCAGGACCCACCGCATCGCGTCGAGGACATTGGATTTGCCGCACCCATTCGGGCCGACGATGGCGGTGACGCCCTTGTCGAAATTGAGGACCGTCTTTACCGCGAAGGACTTGAAACCGAGGATCTCGAGCGATTTAAGGTACATAAGGCGGGGCCGGGCGTTATTTGACCCGGATCATAACCCGCCCAAAACCGGGACGCAAGCACGTTCTGATGTGGATGCGAGATTTTCCACCACTATATGTAGTGGACACTGTGTTTCTGTTCAGTTCTGCCGATTAGCGCGATTCTTCCCATATTCCCGCAAATGCCCGGCTCCGGACGAAAGATCGCGCGGCAGCGAATCACCGTCGATGACCAAGTCCTCCATTCGGCTCCAAAGCGATGCCTTCCCGCTGCCGGCCCGTTCAAGGCGCTCCCGCACGATTTCCGACCTGGTGACGCCGCGTAAGCGAGCGGCGGCATCGATTTCGGCAAAAAGCGAATCTGAAACCCGGATTGTGAGCCTTTTCACGGAACCATCGTAAGGCGGGTTTCGTCTCATTTCGAATTTCTGATTTCGATTTCCGAATTTCCTCCCCCATTCTCCCTCCATGGACGCCTCTCTCTCCCAACTCTTCGATTTCCTCCGCTTTCCCAGCGTTTCGACCGACCCCGCCCACCGCGACGATGTCTCCGCTTGCGGCGAGTGGCTCTACCGGAAATTCCTAAGCATGGGGCTGGGGGCGGAGGTGCACGGGACGCCGGGGCATCCGGTTATTTTTTCGCGGACGCCGGCGCGGCCCGGAGCGCCCACGGTGCTGATCTACGGCCATTACGACGTTCAGCCGGTTGGCTCCCTCGATCTCTGGACCTCGCCGCCCTTCGAGCCTTGCCTTGCGGAGGGCATCATCACGGCGCGCGGAGCCGCGGATAACAAGGGGCAGATCATGGCCCACATCCTGGGGGTGGAGGCGGCGCTGGCTTCCGGCGCG
>Ga0182024_10022844_pt1 | contig 11247 bp, 11 predicted proteins | sample P32metaG_FD_120480 | JGI IMG/M metagenome (GOLD analysis project Ga0182024, IMG submission 120480) | Permafrost microbial communities from Stordalen Mire, Sweden - P3-2 metaG (Illumina Assembly) | ecosystem: Environmental > Terrestrial > Soil > Wetlands > Permafrost | place: Sweden: Stordalen... | reverse complement strand
CATACCCACAGCAAAAGCAGAAGCAGCAGGAAGCGGCTTAATCTTTTTTTGAAGGACAAGAGCAGGCGCGATTACACCTTAAGTCCAAGCCCCCGTGGTCCCGCGAATGGGGTCCACTTCAATATAACCATCGGGGTAACATTTAGACCCTGGATTATCCCCTATCCGATTGAGAGAATGTTTCGGTTCGTCGCACAGAAACAAAGGGATGGAAGGTTTAGTTGGGTTCCCCAAGCTCTTGATGGGAAGTAGGACTTCTGTAAAAGAGAACCACCTCATCGGCTCTCTCCCTTACTTTGTAAGGGACTGAAAAGAGGGGAGTTTGAGCTTCCGTCAAGTGCCGGATAATCGCCCAATTTCGTTCTGAAAAACAAAATATATGTTATCGTTGAACCCCTATGCGCGAAAGGGCGCGCAATGCCGTTAGAGGCCCGTCCTGGCGCCGGTTTCGAGGAGGGTGCCGACGGTTTCAGCGAAAAAAATCGCTTTCTAACCCCAAGGGCGTCCTAAACCCTTGATATTCCTCCTTTCGAGGATTTATCCGACGCTAGCCGGGGGCGAATATCAAGGACTTAGCCGGGGTTTGGCGCCGCGTTTGGGTCCTTTTCGCGTAAAATGGCGTTATCGCGCGTTTGGGAAGCGTCGGGCGAGATCGCCAAGCGCGCCGCCGAGGCCGGTTCCGGCGAAGGCTTCGCCCGGCTTGCCAGAAACGACAAAACGCCGAAGATGGGCCGCTTCGGGATTCCGAGGAACGGGAGCCGAGCATGGCCGATCCCAAGAACAAGAGCTTCCGGCTCAACGTCAAAAGCGACACGGGCGTCGGCCTGCCCATCAACGTCGACTATTTCGAACTGCACAAGATGGGTCTGCGGCGCTATGACTGGCGCGACCCCTATCATATCGCGCTCAATCTGAGCTGGCCGGCATTTCTGGGCGCCATGCTCGGCATGGAATTGCTCATCAACGCGTTGTTCGCCTGCCTTTACCTGTTGCAGCCGGGCGCGATCGCCAATGCCGGGCCGGGCTCGTTTTCCGACGCGTTTTTCTTCAGCCTGGAGACGCTGGCGACCGTCGGCTATGGCGCGATGTCCCGGCGACCTTTTACGGACATGTGATCGCCAGCTCCGAAATCATCTGCGGCGTCGCCTTCACCGCCGTGCTGACCGGGCTGGTCTTTGGCCGGTTCTCGCGCCCGAAGGCCAAGATTTTCTACGCCGACAAGGCGATCATCGGCGTCCATGACGGCGCGCCGGCGTTGATGATCCGCATCGCCAACGGCCGCGCGGCTTTGCTGGCCGACGTGCGCGTCCAAGTCACCGCGCTGGCGATGGGCACAAGCAAGGAAGGCGAGCGGTTCCGCAGGCCTCATGACCTGCTGCTAAGGATGTCGCATTTTCCCCTGTTCCCGCTGACCTGGACGCTGATCCATTATATCGACGAAAAGAGCCCTTTGGCCGGCTGCACGCCCGAGAGCCTTGTGAAGGACGACGTGCGGCTGTTCCTCAGCCTGGTCGCGCGGGACGTCAGTCTCTCGACGCAAGTTAACGACATCCACGGCTATGGCCCCACGGCGATCGCCTTCGGCATGCGCTACCAGGACGCGGTCTCCTGGGACGAAGAAGGGCATACGGTGGCCGATCTCACCAAGCTCAGCCTGATGGAGCCACTCCCGCCTCGCGTGGAGGCTGGACCGTGATCATCATGCGCGGCTGAGCGCGGCGCGCATGGACCCGCCGCGATAAGGCGAGCGGCTTGACGCCTCACGCGCCCAACCTCAATATTGGGCTTCGTCGACCGCAAGACGCCGCGCGAACCGGCGCTCCATCCAAGACCGTAAGCGAGCGCCATGCGAGATTTCTGCCGCCGATCCGCCGTGGTCCTGCTATGCGCGTTTGCGGCGCTCATCGCCGTTCAATCGGCAGCTTTCGCCGGCGTGCGCCTCGCGCTGGTGCTCGGCAACGGCAAATATGAAGCCGTTCCCGCCCTCGACAACCCATCCAACGACGCCGCCGATCTTGCTCAGGCCTTGCGCGGCGTCGGCTTCGAGGTGATCGAGCAGCGCGACGCGACGCGCGACGCCATGGCCAAGGCGGTGCGCGAGTTTTCCGAGCGCCTGCGCGGCGCCGATGTCGCTTTGTTCTTCTACGCCGGGCACGGCCTGCAGATGAACGGCGAGAATTACCTGCTGCCCGTCGACGCCAAGATCGAGAGCCCGGCCGACGTGCGTTTCAACACGATCAACCTCAGCGATATCCAGCAGGAGATGGAGAGCGGCGGCAGCGGGCGCGCCAATATCATCATCCTCGACGCCTGCCGCAACAATCCGTTCGCCGAGAAACTGGCGAGTTCCGGGCGCGCCATATTGACGCGCGGCCTTGGCCGCATCGACGCGACCGGCGAGGGCTCGCTGATCGTCTATTCCACACAGCCCAACAATGTCGCGCTCGACGGCGCCGGCCGCAATTCGCCCTTCACCGCCGCGCTGTTGAAATATGTCGCCAAAGGTGCGCGGCGACGTGCTGCAGGCGACGGAGCGACGCCAGACGCCCTGGGACAGTTCTTCCCTCGTCGGCGATGTGTACCTGGCGGGCGCGCCGGCGTCGGCGCCGATCGTCGTCGTTCAGAACGCGCCCGCAGCCCCGGCGCCCGCGCCGCCAGCCGCGACCGCCGCGGACCAGGCGCCGCGCACGACCGCGCCTCCGCCTCCTCCGCCTGCTGTCACCGCCAGCGGCCCGGCCGGCGATTGTGAACGCCTCGCCGCCCCGGCGCCGCCTTTCGCCACTCCCGATCAAATCAAAACGGTCAAGACGCGCAATTGGGCGCCCGCGATCGCGGCTTGCGAAGCGGCCGTCAGCGCCAATCCTGGCGATGCGCGCCTGCAATATCTGCTCGGGGTCGGCTACGACACGACCAAGAACTATCTCGAGGCCGCCCGCCACTACGGCAAAGCCGCGGACGCCGGCTATGCGGACGCCCAGGATTCGCTCGGCGTTCTCTTTGCGACGGGCCGCGGCCTCGTCAAGGATCCGCAGCGCGCCTTCGATCTTCTCAACAAGGCGGCGCTCGGCGGCTCGCCCGGCGGCATGAACGACCTTGGCGCGATGTATGCCAATGGCTTGTTCGTCAAGGAAGACGACGCCCAGGCGCTCGGCTGGTTCGAAAAGGCGATCGAGGCGGGCAATTCCTTCGGTCTGGCCGAGGCCGGCGTCATGTATTTCAACGGCAAGGGAACGCCGCGCGACTACAATGCGGCGGCGCAATATTTCCAGCAGGCTGCCGACCTTGGCGACGGCTATTCGCTCAAATTCCTCGCCATCCTCTATGAACGCGGCCTTCTGGGCTCGGTCGATCTCGAAAAAGCCGGCGCCTTGCGGGCCAAGGCCGAGCTGATTGATCCCGGCAGCCAGAATCCCGACGTGCCGCCGCCCCAGAAGACCGTTCCGGCGCGTCGCGCGTTCGGCGCTCATTACGTCAGAATTTACCGCTATCGCTTTTTCGGCTGCAATTGGCTGTGGTGCTGAGCTCCATTTTTTCCCAGCTAATTTTCCCGGGGCGCAATTCTTTTCTCGCCGAATCGGGTTTGAGGCGTTAGACCTCGGCTCCCATGGCTCGCTATATCTTCATCACTGGCGGCGTGGTCTCCTCGCTCGGCAAAGGTTTGGCTTCGGCGGCGCTCGGCGCCCTGCTGCAGGCGCGCGGCTATACCGTGCGTCTGCGCAAGCTCGATCCCTATCTCAATGTCGATCCGGGGACCATGAGCCCCACCCAGCACGGCGAGGTGTTCCTCACCGACGACGGCGCCGAGACCGATCTCGACCTTGGCCATTACGAGCGCTTCACCGGCCGCTCGGCCAACCGGCGCGACAATATCACCACCGGGCGCATCTATCAGGAGATCATCGCCAAGGAGCGGCGCGGCGATTTTCTTGGCGCGACCGTGCAGGTGATCCCCCATGTCACCAATGCCATCAAGGAATTCGTGCTGGAGGGCAATGAAAGCGTCGATTTCGTGCTGGTCGAGATCGGCGGCACGGTCGGCGATATCGAGGGTCTGCCGTTCTTTGAGGCAATTCGCCAGCTCGGCAACGACCTGCCGACGGGTCATTGCGTCTATATTCATCTGACGCTTCTGCCGTTCATCCCAAGCGCCGGAGAATTAAAGACAAAACCGACGCAGCATTCGGTTAAGGAACTGCGCTCGATCGGCATCCAGCCCGATATCCTGCTATGCCGCACCGATCGCGAGATTCCGCGCGAGGAGCGCCGCAAGCTCGGCCTGTTCTGCAACGTGCGCGAAAGCGCGGTGATCGAGGCGCGCGACGTCGGCTCGATCTATGACGTGCCGCGCGCCTATCACGATGCGGGGCTCGACCGCGAGGTTCTGGCCGCCTTCGGCATCGAACCCGCGCCCAAGCCCAACATGACCCGCTGGGCGGGCGTGACGAAGGCGTTCCACAATCCCGAGGGCGAGGTGACGATCGCCATTGTCGGCAAATATACCGGCCTGAAAGACGCCTATAAGTCGCTGATCGAGGCGCTGATCCATGGCGGCATGGCCAACCGCGTCGCGGTGAAGCTCGACTGGATCGAGAGCGAGATTTTCGAAAGCGCCGATCCCGCGCCCCATCTGGAGGGCGTCCACGGCATTCTGGTGCCCGGCGGCTTCGGGCTGCGTGGCGCGGAGGGCAAAATCCTGGCCGCCAAATTCGCGCGCGAACGCAAGGTGCCTTATCTCGGCATCTGCTTTGGCATGCAGATGGCGGTCATCGAGGCGACGCGTTCGCTGGCGGGCGTGCGCGAGGCCAATTCCACCGAATTCGGCCCGACCGCCGAACCGGTCGTCGGCCTGATGACGGAATGGCTGCGCGGCAACGAACTCGAACAGCGCCGCGCCGAAGGGGATCTCGGCGGCACGATGCGGCTTGGCGCCTATCGCGCCGATCTGCTCGAAGGCTCGAAAATCGCCGCGATCTACGGAAAGAGTGAAATCTCCGAACGCCATCGCCACCGCTACGAGGTCAACACCGCCTATCGTGAGCGCCTTGAGGCCAAGGGCCTGTTGTTCGCCGGCATGTCGCCCGACGGGCTGCTGCCCGAAACCGTCGAATTCGTGGACCATCCCTGGTTCATCGGCGTGCAATATCATCCCGAATTGAAATCGCGCCCGTTCGAGCCGCATCCCCTGTTTGCAAGCTTCATCGAGGCGGCCAAAGCGCAATCTCGGCTTGTCTGAAGCCAGGCGGGAATCGGTCGGACGGTCCGGCCGCTACGACCAGCTATAAACAAAGGCGCCCATCGCGACGATGATGATCGCGGCTGCGATGATCCAGTGTTTCATTTCAAAGTCGTGCATCGTCATGGTCGGGCCGGATTGCGCCTATCGGGGAAGCTGCCTTAGATAGCATGGGGACGCGAAACTCGCCCACAAACCCCCGGCAACGGCGCGCAAGACGCCCTGAAAATAGACCGGCTCAATTTGAGCGTGTCTATTTGGGCGCCCGCGGGGAGCGCGCTACAGGGGACGAAAGCCCTCCAGCTTTTGTGCTAGACGTTCATTCACCGCGACGATGTGGCGTTGACCACATCTCGATCTGGAACGGAAGATTTTAGACAGTTCCTTAGCTCGCCCGTCACCTTCTTAGACGACCATCATCGCCGTCGTTTTCATGGTGACAAACGGAGGCGCGTGTGGCCGACAGCTTTGAAATGACCGGGCGGGACAGCCGACGCCTCGAAGCTCGCAAGCGGACACGCCTTCGGGCTTGGGCTGACCCCGGCGGGGTGGCTCCCGTTGTTGATTGTGTGATCGTAGACGTCTCGAAGGATGGCGTCCGGGTCGCGTCCGTCAATGGCGACCCTTTGCCGAATACCTTCACTCTGACCGAAGATTCCAAGATCGAAATGGGCGCTGCGACCGTGATGTGGCGCGCCGGGAATGAGGTTGGCGTGAAATTCGAGAGGCCAAAGAAAGAGCCGAAGCGCGGGCCAGCGTAAGCTCGACGCCAAGGCGAAGGACTCCCGGTAACGGGATGACAGCGGCCATAGTGACGGCATGTCAGCGCTCCCGTCCCAAACGATCCCCAGCGAGCGATTCCGGCATAGGACAAATCATCCTCGCTAGGACGTGCGAACGGCGCAAACGCCCCCATTCTGTTGAGCATGACCGGCTGGAGGCGCTTCGCCTAGCTGGACCGACTCTTTATCCATAAAAAACAGGAATAATTCCATGCGATCCGACGCATGGCGCGCCCTTCATGCCATCGCTACCGATCCCGAAGGCGGCGATTCGGCGAGGACTTCCGCCGCTCGCGCCCTCATCCGCGATAATCCTCAACAGAAGGCTGCAGAAGAAGCCGCACAGAAGGCGTTGCGTGGGCCGCTTGCGGGATAAGAGGATTGAGGAACTCGGCGCTGCGCTCTGGCACGGAGAACGGCGGCGGACTTGGCGCGAGGCGGTAACGGCGTGGCTTGAGCACATGGCGGGCCAAATCGCACCCGCCACGATGAAGCGTTACGCCGTTTCGATCGCCCAATGCGAGGCGCATCTGTTGCCACTCGACATTGCCAAGATCGACGGAAAGGTGATTGCCGACCTCATCGGCGCGCGCCGGAAACTCGGCGCCACTCCGGCAACCGTCCGCCGTGACCTCACGGCTATTTCTCGCGTTCTGGAATATGCCGAGGCGATGGAATGGCGGGAAGGCAACCCGACTTTGTCCAAAAAGAAGCTGTTGAAGGAACGCCGCGACCCCATCGCCTTGCCTACGGAGGAAGCAATTGCGGCGATGCTCAAGGCGGCGTCGAAGCGGTTCGACGCGCTGATTATCGCCGCTCGGCTGACCGGATGCAGGCAAGATGAGCTTGTCCAGATGAGGTGGCGGGCGTTCGATTTGAGGGCGCAGACGTTGGACGTGATCGGTAAGGGGAATAAGCGGCGGACGCTGGCGCTATCGGACGCGGCGGCGGCACACTTCACGGCACAGGCGCGAGTGAATAAAAGCGAGCCGATTTTTAGCCGCGAGGGCGGCGAAAGGTTCACGCAAGCCACATCCGACTTTTGCCACGTCCGGCGCGTAGTCGAGGCGGCGGAAGGGTTTCCGGCGCTTTAAGTTCCATGATTTGAGGCATTTATTAGCTGTCGAGGCACTTCGCGGCGGGATGGATATTTACACCCTGTCAAAGCATTTGGGGCATACGTCGGTGAAGACGACCGAGATTTACCTTGCCTTCCTGACGCCCGATGAGGCAGAGAGGGCTAAGAGCGGGACGGCACAAAAGACGGCACAGTCACGGCGGTTTGCGAGGGTAGAAATCGCGTGAACTCCTAGAAAAATAAGGGTTTGGAAGGGTGGCCGAGTGGTTTAAGGCAGCGGTCTTGAAATTCGGTCACCGGCATAGTGGCCTATCCCAAGCATTCCCTTGTAGTCACGGAAATTCATGCGAAATCCGGCGACGGCTACCGCGCCATCCCTTGCTGTCGCAGTGAGTTGGGTAGCAATCTGGGTAGCAATTTGTGCCACTTGCGTTCCTCCAAAGGAAGAAGCTGCGCGAGACGGTAAGACGGACGAGCGCACCGGCACGACGCTAGCCGATCTCATGTATTGCAAAAAAAACTCGCCGCCGATGTCACTGGCAATGCCGGCGCCAACCCAAGGACACGACCGCTCGCGATGTGCGCGGCGCATAAAGCCGATAAAATCCCGCATCACAGAACAGCGCCAGTATCTTTTTCTGCGGTGGCCGCAGATGCGTCTCGTAACAACTCAACGTGCGACTGGATCGAGAGACTGAATGTGACCTAAAATCTCATGTCGACAATCTGATTGTTATGTCCCTCTATCCGCAATTCTAACGATACAACGGTTGCTAACGTGTGCGCCAACCACTCATCGATTCTGAAGGGAAAGATGACCGGTAGGGACTCGATCGCTGGCAAAGAAATCGGACGCCCCACGTATCGCAAACATGCTTCCACGAGCCAGGCGGTCGCCAAATTATCTGCCGCATCAATTTTAGGTTTCCTTATCAGACGCTTGCCATTGTCAATGCGCTCGATTGCACCCCAGCTCGCTTGAGATTGAAGCACCATGTTTGTCATGCGACGCGTGCCTTCGCGCTCGCCGAAGATCTCACTCATGCGCCTGTGGACTTCGGCGGAGGCACAGTCGCCTTGCAGCGCGGTCAATCTCCCGACAATCTCTGCCACCCTGCCAAAAAACGGGTAGGTCGCAATTGCCATTCCCCAGCCCAACACCGCGACCGAGATATTCGGAGCTTCACGGTAAATTTGAACGCCACGATCCGCGAAATCGACAAGTTCAGGCCTTGGCTCCAGCCAAAGGCGATTCAACACCGTCCGGGTTTTCTTTTTGGCTGCATCACCAGAATGAGATGATTCAAGCAACTCATTCAGCTGTTGCATTTCGGATAGGCCAGCGCGCACGCGTAGCGCTTCACTGACCCAATCGCGATGGATGAAACGGTCAAAACCGATCTGCGGGGCCGCTTGGGTCATTCGCCTTTGCTCACTTGGCTCACTTTGACGAATGGAACGAGGAGCTCTTCCACAGAGAGCCCACCGTGGGCGACTATCTGTTCTCCTCGAGTGACAAAGGCACGGCCCGTCCCCGCGAACAGCGGCAGGAAGTCCGAGGGCAAGCCGGCGATATCAAGTCGGAATGCGTTAAGATCGGCGGATGTGGACGCTCCAAGGCTCTCGCTTCGATAGGTTCGCACCCGTTCGCCCCGAAGCTCCGAAGCCACGCCTTGATTAAGCCGCACAATCCCTACTGCTTCGACGTTCCCGTGATCTGCGGTCAGGTAGATGTGAAACCCCTTGGCGAGAAGGATATCAAACAGCCGCTCGACGAAGCCCGAGTCACACCAGCTGGCGATCTGGTTTGCGATGCCGCGTTTTCCGAGTATGGCGCCATGAACAATCTCATCCACGGTATCGATGACAATGCCTGCCACCTTGACGGCCGGGTCGGTGATTGCGGCGTCAAGGTCGGCAAGTTGGTCGGTCCGCTGGATACCCTTTCGATAAATCACCTCGTTCAATCTAAGCCCATGGTCCTGCCAAAACCGTGACCACAGAGAGGGCTCTTGCGCGGTTGTCTCGATCGAATTGGCAAATTCCCGGGGCTTCAGCCCTGAGAACAGCGCTTGGCGGGATACCGACGTGAGCGTCGGGAGCCAAGCGAAGCAGGCACTCTCATCAAAACCAAATTGCGGTGCCGTCCGTGCGAGGTAGTCCCGGATCTGAAGCCATTGATCCATAGCCAGTCCGTCAAAAACCAGCAGTGCAATCCGGTCCTCGCCAGAGCTGCGGCGAAGAGACAAAAAGCGCGGTACGTGGTGGACCATCACCGGGCCTTTTGCCGCCGGTAGCGAAGGCAGGTCGGCATAATGGTCGATCACCCACTCGCGAAGACGATCGTCAGCAGCCTTTTGCAGCGCGAGGACTCGGTCGCCAATTTTGTCGGCGCGGGCGGCAGCCAAAACATGGAAGCGAAAGATCACTTCTCCCAAACGCCGAGACAGCTGTGCCCAATCTCGATGAGATGCATCGTTGGCGGGCAGCCCTTCAGCGAGGCGCGTCACACCGTCGACGACGAGCTTCTCCAACGCGTCTGGATCTTGGACGATGCCGACTTTTGCCCACTCTGGAACGCTCGCAGGATGTCCCTCTATCGTCAGTGGTTGCAGCGTCCCATCAAGAAACATCGAATCGACGATGACCCTCACGTCAGGATGCTCGAATGGGATGATCGACACCGTTTCGTTCTCAGGGTGCCTTACGTCCGCAGACGGCGAGCCAATCACGCCGTAGCTGGTGAGAAGCTGAGCCCAAGAAGCCTGAACGACCCTCAGCAGACAGCTTTTCGAGGAGAAGAGCTCGCTGAGCGGCAGGCCATTGAAAGCGCCGCGTCCATCTAAAAGCCCAGCGGCGTAATTAGCGAGGATCGGCGGCAGACCAGCGTCGCGGTAGTGGAGCCGCAGAAGTTCCCGCCACAGGTCTTCGGGCCGAGAAATCAGGTAGGGGCTGAAGCGGTAAATGTGGGTAAGGATGAAATCCTTAGTGGCGGCTTCGCCAAGGGATTGGGTCACATGTCTCGACTGGGCGTCGAATAGGGACTCGAGATGCTCAGTGCCGAGCTGCCTTACGACAGCGTAGCTGAGCTTTGAAAACAAATCGGCCAAGCCAAGGCTGACCCGGCGACCGTAGCGCACGTAATCCCAGGGCAAATCGCCGACGTTTGTTCCCCGAAAATGGAGGATCAGAGCATCGGCAGGACCCGCTTCTCCACGATCCCATGCCGCACGGTAGCGTTCCTCGTATTCCGTGCGAAACGCCACGGCGTCTTCGAACAACAGCACTTCGAACCCTCGGGCGCGCAAGCTTGAGAGGATCTGTTCGTCCAAGAGCACGTCGTCGGGGTCGGCCGCAATCCAGAACCGAGACAGATCCGCAGGAAACTCCTTCAGTATGCGTTCGGTCCAACCGCTCATGACTGCACCACGGCCTGAGTGCCAATCCGAAGCATCAGCACAGCGTTCAAGTCCGGGGTGTGGGCCTCGGCGGTATCAAGCATCGCGATGCGAGCTTCATGTTCAGCCAAGAGCCGCTTTCGCCGAAAGTCTCGAACCGCTGGGAGGCCAATCCGACCGATCGCCTGGTAGCGCGCGTCATAGGCATAGCGCGCTCTTTCTCGCTCTTCCCGCAGGCGCGTGCCGTGTTCCTCCACCAACTCCGAAAATAGGCGTGCTCCATGGTTCCTGGCCGCATCGAGAGACGCGTCAAACGAGCGCGCGGAATCTTCCATCGCCGTCACCGCTTTAATCTCTAGCTGCTCTGTCAACAAAAGGTCCCAGATCCTCTTGGCGGTCGGCATGAATGTCCGGCCATCATCGGTCACAAAGACCGTCAGGAAGCGCCGGCGACTGAAGCCCTCCGCAGACAGGTTGACTTCCCAAAGCGACCAGACGCCATTGACGGTGTCTGGTAGCCCAGCAATCCGAACCAATGGCAGTCGTTGCCCTGGCACGCATCGCGGGAGCTCGCTTACGAGGATCCCGTCCCCAAACCCATTGCCCTAGTCTCGGTCGCGAACAAGGCCTGCCGCGTTCGAGGAAAATATCTTGGCGCCTACGTTGACCGAAGCACTGAAACAGCTTTCGAAGCCGACGCGAAAAAAGGGTTCTGCGAGAGGTCGCGCCGACACATGAAAAATCCCGCGCCTTCAT
>Ga0182024_10022843_pt1 | contig 11247 bp, 6 predicted proteins | sample P32metaG_FD_120480 | JGI IMG/M metagenome (GOLD analysis project Ga0182024, IMG submission 120480) | Permafrost microbial communities from Stordalen Mire, Sweden - P3-2 metaG (Illumina Assembly) | ecosystem: Environmental > Terrestrial > Soil > Wetlands > Permafrost | place: Sweden: Stordalen... | reverse complement strand
CAATCCCACCTATCAGGAGGTCTGCACCGGCCGCACCGGCCAGGCCGAGGCGGTCCAGGTGGTCTTCGACCCGGCCCTGATCTCCTACAACGGCCTCCTGAAACTGTTCTGGGAGGGCCACGACCCGACCCAGGGCATGCGCCAGGGCAATGACGTCGGCAGCCAGTACCGCTCGGCCATCTACACCGCCTCGGCGGAACAGGCGGCGGCGGCGGAAGCCTCGCGCGTCGCTTATCAGGGCGCCCTCACAGCGGCGGGGCGCGGGCGGATCACCACCGAGATCGCCCCGGCCGGGCCGTTCTACTACGCCGAGGACTATCACCAGCAGTATCTGGCCAAGAACCCCGACGGCTATTGCGGCGTCGGCGGGGTCGGGGTCGCTTGTCCGATCGGGGTCGGCGTCCCGGCGTGACCCCGGCGGCTTTCGACGGCGCCTGCCGCGCCCTCACGGGGGTCACCATGGGCGTCCAGTGGGGCGACGACCACGTCTACAAGGTCGGCGGCCGGATGTTCGCCGTCGCCGCGCCGTCCGGCGGCTGCTCGTTCAAGGTCAGCGACATCGCCTTCGAGGCCCTCACCCAGACCGGCCGCGCCCGCCCGGCCCCCTATCTGGCGCGCGCCAAATGGGTCTATTTCGACGACATCGCCGGCCTCGATCCGGCCGAAGCCGCCGACTGGCTGGCCAGCGCCCACGCCCTCGTCGCCGCCAAACTCACCCGCGCCCAACGCCGCGAGATCGGGTTGTAGCGCCAGGCGCCCTATTCGAACCGGTCGGCGGTATGGAGGGCGGCGTCTTCGCGGGTCACCCTCAGCGCATAGAGCGCGCCGATCACCGCGCCCTTGATCCTGGGGAGCAGCAGCAGGGTCAGTCCGCCCAGGGGAACGAGGGTCGCCGGCACGATCACCGCCACCGGCGCCTGCCAGATGACCGGAAAGAACAGCAGCGGCGCCACCACCAGCTGGCCGACCAGCAGGATGGTGAAATAGGCCGGCCCGTCGTCGGAGGGATAGCGGTCGAGATCGTGGCCGCAGGCGGGGCAGTGGGGCGAGACCTTCAGGTAGCGACGGAATATCCGTCCCTGGCCGCAATGCGGACACCAGCCGCGAAAGCCGCGCGCCAGCAGGGCGAGAAACGAGGGACGCGTCGTCGTCGGCATGTCCCCCATGTGTGTCCTTCGCGGCCCAAAGGGAAGGGCGCCTGGCGTTCGCCGACCCTGGACAGTCCCGCCCTTCGGTGGTCACCTTGGCCAACGGGAGGAAATCATGACCAGCACCGAAGTCCACGACTACGCCACCGCCACCGCCGGCGGGCTCGCCGACGCCCTGGCCGAGAGGTCGGTGAGTTCGGCCGAACTCGTCGAGACGGCCATCGCGCGGATCGAGCGGCTCGACGGGGCGATCAACGCCGTGGTGGTGCGCGATTTCGACCGCGCCCGAGCGGCCGCCGACGACGCCGACGCGGCCATCGCTCGGGGCGAGCGCCGCCCGCTGCTGGGCGTGCCGATGACGGTGAAGGAGGCGCACAACGTCGCCGGCCTGCCCACCACCTGGGGCATCACCGAGGCGAAGACATTCATCGCCGCCGAGGATTCGGTGGGCGTCGCTCGCCTCAAAGCGGCCGGGGCGCTGATCCTGGGCAAGACCAACGTTCCCCCGCACCTCGGCGACTGGCAGAGCGTCAATCCGATCTACGGCCGCACCAACCATCCCCTCGATCCTTCGCGCACTCCGGGCGGCTCCTCCGGCGGCGGGGCGGCGGCCCTGGCGGCCGGCATGACGCCATTGGAATTCGGCTCGGACATCGGCGGCTCGATCCGGGTGCCGGCGAGTTTTTGCGGCGTCTTCGGCCACAAGCCGAGCTGGGGCGTCATCCCCGAGCGCGGCCACACGCCTCCCGGTTTCGATGGCGTCGACACGCCCCTGGGCGTGATCGGCCCGATGGCCCGCACCGCGGCGGATCTCGCCCTGGCCCTGGATGTTCTGGCTGGCCCGGCCGGCGACGAGGCCAAGGGCTACAGCCTCGCCCTGCCGGCCCCGCGTCACGAGCGCCTGGCCGACTACAGGGTCCTGATCATCGACAGGCACCCGGTCGCCAAGGTCGACCGCGAGATCTCCGCCGCCCTGGAAACCCTCGCCGCCAACCTCGCCAAGGCCGGCGTCACCGTCGCGCGGCAAAGCAATCTCCTGCCCGATCTCGAGCAGGCGCATGGGATCTACTGGACCCTCCTGACCGCGGTCATGTCCCGCGGCATGCCCGAACTCGCTGAACCTATCGGCGCCCACGCCTGGATGACGGCCCTCGACAGCCAGCTCGCCGTGCGCCGCCGCTGGGCGGCCCTGTTCGAGGACTACGACGTGGTCATCGCCCCCACTTTCGGCGTCGTCGCCTTTCCCCACGACGACTCCCCGCAGGCGGCCCGCGTCCACGTCATCGACGGCGAAACCACCCCCTATCTCAGCCAGATCGCCTGGCCGGGAATGGCCACTCTCGCCAACCTCCCGGCCACCGCCGTGCCCATCGCCAAGACACGGACGGGCCTGCCCATCGGCGCGCAGGTCATCGGCCCCTACCTGGAAGACCGCACCACCATCGCCTTCGCCGGCCTGGTCGAGCGTGAATTCGGGTAGCGGTCTCGCCCCGGGGCCCGAAGGACATCCTCGACCGCGGTGTGCTAATCTGACGCCGTAACGGGGATCGGCGTTGATGGGGCTGGACGAGGAACAGGCGGGGCCGGCCGGCGGTCGGGTGTTCATCAGCTATGCCCGCGCCGACCGGCCGCGCATCGAGGCGCTGGTCGCCGCGCTCTCCGAGCATGGCCGCGTGGTGTGGTGGGACCGGCACATCGCCGGCGGCGCCGCCTACGCCCGCGAGATCGAGGCCGAACTGAGGGGCGCCGACGCGGTCATCGTGGCCTGGTCCGCGGCGTCGGTGGAGTCGGACTGGGTGCGCGACGAGGCGGCCCTGGCGCGGAGTCTCGGTCGCCTGGTGCCCGTCCGTCTCGACCGCACGGCGGCTCCGCTCGGCTTCGGCCAGTATCAGCTCGTGGACCTCTCCGACTGGCAGGGCGCCGCGGATGGAGCCGAAATCGCCCGCCTGCTGCACGCCATCGACCATGTGGCCATCGGCGGTCCAACCTCGCGCACCACCTCCACGCCTGGGTCGCAGCCGGGATCTCGACGCCTGCTCGCTCGCCGCTCCCTGCTGTGGGCCGGCGTCGCCGTCGTTCCGGCCGCCGCCGGGGCCTGGTGGCTCGCGGCGCACGGCGCCGGATTCGCGGGTTTGAGCGCCCCGGCGCGCAGCATCGCGGTCCTGCCCTTCGCCAATCTCAGCGGCGACGCGGGCCAGGACTATTTCTCCGACGGCCTCTCGGAGGAGCTGATCGGGGCTCTGGCCCGTCTGGGCCAGCTCCAGGTCGTCGCCCGCACGTCTTCTTTCAAGTTCAAGGGCAGCAAGGAAGACAGCCACACGATCGGCGGCAAGCTCGGCGTCGCCTACCTCCTCGACGGCAGCGTGCGGCGCGCCGGCGACCAGGTCCGGGTCGGCGCCCAGCTTGTGGACGCCAAGTCGGGCTTCGAGCGCTGGAGTCAGACCTACGACCGTGACATGAAGGACATCTTCGCCGTCCAGAGCGGCATCGCCCAGGCCGTGGCCGAGGCCCTGAAGGTCCAACTCCTCGGCGGCGACATCGCCGCCTTGAGCCGGGGCGGTTCCTCGAATTCGGAGGCCTACGACGCCTATCTGCGCGGCCGCCGGCTGATCGACCTCGGCGGTCTCGAGACCACTTATCGCGACGCCCTGACCAACTTCGACGCGGCCATCGCCGACGACCCTCGCTTCGCCGCCGCACATGCGGCCCGCGCCGACGCCCTGGTGACCCTTGCCGATGAATTCGCCGGCCCCGACAAGCAGAGAGCGCTCTTCGACGCGGCCCTGGTGTCGGCGAAGCGAGGGGTCGAACTCGCCCCGGCCCTGGCCCAGGCCCAGGCCACCCTGGGGGAAACCCTGGCCAGCGCCAGCCTCGACTATCCCGCCGCCAAGCAGGCCTATGGGCGGGCCATGGCGACGGGCGCGGGGGAGGCCGATATCCTCATGCAGGCCGGTCTGTTCAGCTGTATGCTCGGCGACTTCGCGCCGGGCCTCGCCGCGGTGCGGCGCGCGACGGTCCTCGACCCGCTCAATCCACGCGCCTTCAAGTTCCTCGGCTATGGCCTGCGGGCCGCGCGGCGGTATCCGGAGGTGATCGCCGCCATGCGCCGGGCGCTGGCGCTGAGCCCTGGCGCCAATGGCCCCCATTTCTATATCGGCGAGGCCTTGCTCTGTCAGGGCCAGCTCGAGGCGGCCAGGATAGAATACGCCCTCGAGCCGGTGGGTTGGGTGCGTCTGACCGGTCAGGCCATCGTCCTGCGGAAATTGGGCGACACCGCCGGGGCGGAGGCGGCGCTCGAGGCGCTCATCGCCGACACCAACGACGTGACGATCTATCAACAGGCCCAGATATTCGCCCAATGGGGTGAGCAGGAGCAGGCGTTGGTGGCGCTGGACGCCGCGCTGAAGGCGGGCGATTCCGGATTGAAGCAGCTGAAGACCGATCCGATGATGGATCCGCTGCGGTCCGATCCCCGGTTCAAGCGCATGCTCACGAGGCTGGGCGTGGGCGGTTAGGGCGGCCCCAGGCGCCCCCGTCCCCGGCCTCACGCGTCCGCCCCGCGAATTTCGATTGTGATCGAACGCGAACGGGGGAAAGATGGTCGGACGCACCACCCAAAGTCTACAAGGAGGAAACGGGGGGATGACAATGTCACTTCTGAAAGCAGGCCTGATCTCGGCCGCTCTGGTCCTGGTCATGCCGCTGGCGGCCACGGCTCAGGCCAGCGCCCCACCGGCGCCCGCCGCGACCGCGGCGGCGCCCATGCATCACCATTGGCGCCATCACCACCGCTGGTGCCGACGCCACCATCGGTGCCACCACCATTGGCGCCATCACCACCATCACGGTGGGATGAGTGCGGGCGGCGGGCACGGATGTAATACGCACCCCTGAGGCGGTTTGAAATCACCCCCGCCGACGGTCGCTTCGGCGTCATCGGCGGGGACTGATAAGCGACTGGAGGTCCGACGCGCGCCTGCGCGTCCGACGGCGGGAATTCAGCCGCCGCCTGCGCTGCCTCGGGTTGCCCAGTCGCTCACGGTCTTGTCGATCCACGTGCTGTCGGAGGACACCTTGGTGTAGACTCCAGGCGCGACGCCGCAGCCGACGGTCCAGCCGACGATGCCGATCAGCAGATCGTTTCTCGCGCCCCCGCCGTTGTGGAGGTGGCCCCTGGCGACCACCGGGCCGCCACTGTCGCCAAAGCAGTCGCCCTTGAGGGCCTGTCCCGCCGCCGGCTTGAAGTTGGGGTCATCCGACCGCGCGTCTTCCGCGCAGAAGAGATCGTCGGGCAAAGATCCCATGCTCGCCCTCCGGCCGAGGGCGCGTCGCACCTGATGGTCGAGCTTTGTCCGGCAGGTCTGGGGCTTGCTCTCGTCCCAGGGGACTTCATTGGCGACCTCGTTCAGGTTCACATACTGGAGTGTCGCGCTCTTCTGCAGCAGCGTGTGTTTTTCCACGTGAGCCATGGCGCGTTGGGTCGAGAGTTCCTCCGTGGCGCCCCATCCCGTGACCGTCACCCCCCGAATGGGGCCGGGATCGGCGCGAGGCCAGGTGATGGGCATGATGTTCGCTGGATCATCCGCCGGCGTGGGCGGGGAGATGTGCAACAGGGCGAGGTCGTGTTGCGGCGGATTCTGGACCCCGCCTTCAGGAACCGGGGGTTTGTAGTTCGGGGCGGGGCCCATCCAGTCGATCGTGAAGACTCGCATGCCGGGATTGCCCTTGACGCTGAGGGAGATCGAGCCGGCGCGGACCCTCAGGATGTCCTTGTCCAGGACGGCGCCGTCCGCGCCCACGATGCAATGGGCGGCGGTCAAGACCCACTCCGGCGCGATGAGAACTCCGCCGCAGACATGATCATCGACCTCGGTCATCGGGCGATTGGGGTGGTTTTTTGATTGCCAATGCGGATCGGCGAAGTCGGAAAAGGTGATTTCGACCTGATAGGGCGCCTCGCCGGCAGTGACGTCCTCACCCCCGACGATGCGCCCAGGCGGCTCCGACGGCGTCGCAGTCGCGCAGGCCGCCAGCCCCAGGGCGCCGAGCAGAGGCAGAGGTGTTTTCACGGGGTTCCTCCTTGGGCCTGATCGGCCGGGACCTTCACGGTCACGTTCACCACCATCGCCCGCCAATCGCCGTTCGGCAGGTCTGCGGCGGTGGTGTCGCGTTGACCGACGCTGGCGTGCAGCAGAAGGCGCTCGAGGGGGTTCAACTGGCGTGCGGCGACATCTCGCGCCGGCTCCTGCCGCAACGCGGCGATGTTGATCGGCATGCCCTCCGCGGTGAACAGAACCAGCAGCTTCCCCCGGCCGGCGCGTTCAAACCGACCATGGAACGTCGCCGACTGGCCAAACCCGAGCGTGGCGTCCTTGATGGCGTTGGCCTCCGGCCAGATCACCGAGACCTGGTAGGTTTGACTGTCCAGGAACAGGACGTAGACGTTGCGGCTGGCTGTCGAGGTGTTGCAAACCACCACATCGACGTCCCCCGGCGGCACGCTGACTTCCGGTGACCAGTTGTTCGTCCCGCCCGACGCCGGTGACGCCGAGGCGCCGGCGGCCGGGCAATCTGGGACCTGCTGGCCCCCGGCGAACACTCCGGCGGCGCCCCATTGTCGGGCCCCGTCCCCGCGCAGAGCCAGCAGCGCGAAATAGTTGGCCACCGCCAGGGTCGTCTGCGCCACGCGGTCGGCGAACTGCGGATCGCTGAGCGAAATGCCGAGTGGATCGCTCTTGGGAAGGCGGCTGTGCTCGGCGTTTTCGAACCACGCCTGATTGTCCTCGACGGAGATGAACAACTGCCGCCCCGCCTGATCGGCCTCGATGATCTGGACATAGTCGTGATCGCCGCCCTGGGCCGTGAGCGCGTCCTTCACCTGTTTCACCTGGGCGGGGTCGCTGCCGACGATCTGGATCCCCAGAGCCTGGGCGCCGTAGGCGTGCGAGGTTTCCTTGACCCACAGACCATGGCGCGACTTCCCCGCGGTTCCCGCGGCGCAGCCGCTGGGGTCGGAATTCGCGTCGGGGACCTGAGAGCGGTCCACCTCCTTGGGCAGGAGTTGGTCAGCCGCGAGGTCCAGGCTGGCGCAAGACGCTGTCGCCCTGCTCACCTGACCTGTCGCCAGCGGCTTCGCGCCGACTCCGTCGGCCTCCGTGGAGTTCCTGTATACCGCGAAGGTCGAACCTTCGGTCATGCCAGACAGGGTTCCGCTGTAGAGCAGGATGCTCGCCGCTCCCGAGCCGGCCGCCTCCGCCGCGTATTCCCGCGTCAGCGGCGGTTTCGCGCCTAGGAACGCCGCGGTGAGGTCGCCTTCCTCCTGGCTGTTCTGCACCACATCCTTCAGTGTCTTCCGGGCCGCCTTCACCGCCCCCGCCAGGTTGTTGTCCAGACTGAGCGTGCCAGGGTGGCCGAACTGCTCGAGCTTCAGGCGGGTCTCCGCGGCGATGTCGAGATAGGTCGCCCCCGGGAGATGCTCGTTGAGGGTGTCGGTCAGCGCCAGGGTGAAGATGCCGTCCGGAGGCGTGGGCGCCACCGTGTCGTGCGATTCCTCGGCGTCGCCGGCCGCGGCCATGTGGATGCGATAGGGCTTCAAGTCGGCGTTGAACGGCGGGTGCGCGCGCGTCACGGTCCAGTGGGTGTCATCGTCCTGGGCGATCGGCGGCGTCGTCAACGGCGCATTGCGGACGCCACCGGCCCTGGCCATGACGTCGCGGGTGTCCGTCCCCGAGTGGCAGGCGTCGAAGATGGTCACCACGCTGACGCCCACGCCGTTGGCGACGTCTATGCGGTTCTTCAGCTCCTCGTCGATGATGTCGTTGCGCGTCTGATCCGCGTCCGGCGGCCGTTTGGCGTCGCTTGGCACAAGGGTGTCGTTCAGCCCGCTGGGGTGGTCCGATGATTGGCTTTGTCGCTGGGAGCCATGGCCCGCGTAGTAGAACAGCACCAGATCACCGGGATCCGCGCTGTCGATCAGGGCGTCCAGGGCGCCGAGGATCCGGTCCCTCGTCGCGCAACCGTCGGTGAGCGTGATCGACACCGCCTGGGGGACGTCCGGCAGAGGCGCACAGGTCCCGTCGGGCGCGGTCGCGCCTTCCGGATGGATGTCGAGGGCATAGGGAGGTTGCGTCAGCGTGAACTTCATCAGGTTCACGTCGGCGACCGCGCCCCGCAGATCCAGGAAGGTCGGGTCCACGTTCACGCCGTGATCGTTGTCGGCGCTGTGGGTGTAGCGGTCGATGCCGACGAAGAGGGTGCGAACCTTTCCCGTGGCCGCCGGCGGTTGCGCCTCTGTCTGCGTCGCCGCGAAGAGAAGGGCGAGCACCGCGCCTGCGAGTGCGCCCCGTCTCATTTGGCCACCGCCGCCGGCGGTTGGAGCAGCACCTGGCTCGGCTGGCCGGTGAAGTCGAACAGGGAGGGTTGCTGAAGGGGTGGGCCGGGCGGCGCCGGAGTGCGAGGCACGAGCATTGGGGTCCGGTCGCTGGCGACCAGCAGGTAGCGGTAACCGGCCGCCGCCTGCTCGGCCAGCCCGGGCATGGCGTCGACCGCGTATTGCAGGAGTGCGTCGAGGCGCACGCGACCCTTGGCGTCGTGCGCCGCCTTGGGCCCGCGCCCGGAAGCGCCCAGCCCGTCGTAGATCAAAGCGTGGGTGAGGAGGCCGCCGTGCAAGGCGGCGCTCTCCAGAGCGACGGAGTCGGCCTGGGTGGCGGCGAGGATGCGGATGCCCTTGTCGAAGGAGAGCTGGCCCAGCCCTGGGTCGCCCATGGGCCCCGGCTTGAAACCCCCCGCCGCCACGCTGGCGGCGGAGTGGCAGGCGTCGATGATCATCGCCATCTCCCCTGCGTCCACGTCCCTCAGCCAGTCGGTCAGTTCGGCGCTGGAGATCAGGCTTTCGAGGCTCGCCGGCCGGTCGGCATCCGGCGGCTCGGCGTCGGAGGGGAGCAGGTAGAACTCCCCCCGCTCGCTCGCCCAGCCGTGGCCGGAGAACGAAAGGATGACCAGATCGTCGGGCGTGGCCCGGGCGAGTCTGGAGACGTCGATCCCGCCCGCCCGCAGCGTCGCGCGATTGCCCCCCTCTTCGCCGGCCAGCAGCCCCAGCACCGCGCGGATATCGGCCTTGGTCGCCCCACTCGTGCCGCCCTGCTCGGCCGTCAGCGAAACGGGAACCACCGCGTAGCCGGGAATCGATGTCAGCGCCCCGGCCACCGCCCTGGCGTCGTCGACCGCGAAGCTCAGGGAGTGATCCGGAATGGCGCCGTAGGCGTTGATCCCGATGGCGATCACATAGGCCCGGCGCGCGCGAGGCTCGACTTCGAAAGGCGGCGCGGCCACCGGCCTGGAGGTTTCGCCCTTCACCCGGTCGCTGTTGAACGCATAGGCGGTGAAAAGGGCGGCCCTGGCGGGGTCGGCGCTCGGCAGGGTCACGGTGAACGTGTGGTGAAAATCGTCGCCGTCTCGCGCCTGCGTCACCTGCGAGTCTCGTCGCCAGGCCTCGATCGCATCCTCGGGCGGCGAACCGGGCGCCGGCGGCTTGGGTTGCGGCCACTGGGCGACCAGCCTGCCGTCGCGGAAGAGGCGCAGGTCGAACAGCCCCGAGCGTGTCTGGTGATTGGCGGCGGCCGGGTCCGCGCCTTGCCGCGCGACCACGGTGACCTGCGCCGTGTCGACCGTCGGACCCTTGGTGATCGCCGCGATTTCGACCTCGGGCAGCACCCGGTTGAGCGAGGCCAGATCGGGCGCGGGCGGCAGCGCCTCGACGCAGCGCTGGGTGGTTTCCCGCCCCGCGCAGTCGAGCAGTTTCTGCATCAGGCGCGGTTCATAGAAATCGCGCATGAATGTCTGCGGCGCGAGGCTCTGCGACGGCGCGTCCGACATCATCCAGCGTACCGCGCCGGTGTCGGCGGGCAGATTGGTGTCGTAGCGTCCGGACGGGCTGGTGAGCAGCCACTTGTCGCCCGGAAGCAGGAACAGGGAGAACATCTCCGACCAGCCGCGCGTCGACCAGAACCGCAGCGATCCGTCGGTGGATTGGGCCCAGAACGCCGGCGACGCGGGCATGAATCCGCTGCGCACGATGCCCGCGCCCGATCCGGACAAGGCCGTGACCGCCTTGCCGCTGGCGTAGTCCGTGATCTCGATCACCTCGTCGCCGCTCATGGGATCGCTGAACGTCGCCAGATACCGTCCATCCGGTGACACCACGGCGTCGGCGTCGCCTGGGTCATGGGCGGGGAATCGTTTGATCAACGCGCCGCTGAGTGCGTCCCACACCCGCACCATGCCGTCGCCCACCGACAGCAGCGACCGGCCGTCGCGGGAAAAGTTCAGGCTGGCGGGGATGTCGAAGTTTGGAAAGTCATGCGCATCGGCGGAGTCGGCCGCTGGCGGCGCGCCTCGGAACCTGTCCTTCGGCTCGGCGATCAGCTTGCCGCTGGCGACATCCCAGACGCCGATCCGCCCCCAGTAGTTCCCGGCGCACATGTCGCAATGGGCGCTCGGATGAACTTCGAAGGCCGCCGCGACTTTTTCGCCATTGGGCGACAAGGCGATCAGGCGGACCTTGCTGGTTTGCGACGGAGGGTCGATCCAGGCGGGCATCGGATCGAGCCGCCGCACAATCCGGCCGTCGGGGTCGGTGACGGCAAGTCGAGACGTGAGGCTGCCCAAGCCGTTGGGTTCGGCGCCGAGGATGCGGTTTTCCGCGCCGAGCGGCCGCCCCAGACCGATCGGCAGCGTCCTGGTCACGCCGGTCGCGGCGTCGACGAACACCGTCGCCGGCCCGTCGAGGCTGCTGAGCGCCAAGCGATCGTTGGAAATCCAGTCGATGGCGAAATAGTCGCGTCCCGCCGGTGCGGTCGCCAGAACCCGGCCGGTGACGATGTCCCAGATCTTCACCCTCGTCTCGCCCGGGCCGTCGCCGGCCGCCTCGCCGCTGCGAAACAGAAAGGCGAACCGGCGGCCGTCGGGCGAAAGGCGCGAATCGATTGGAATCTCGGGGCGGAATCCGGCCAGAGGCTCGCGATGGATGGGATCGCCGACCTGTTCCACCAGCAGGCTGGACCGCCCACCGAACCTGTACTGATCGGAGGTGGCGAGAGCT
>Ga0182024_10022842_pt1 | contig 11247 bp, 11 predicted proteins | sample P32metaG_FD_120480 | JGI IMG/M metagenome (GOLD analysis project Ga0182024, IMG submission 120480) | Permafrost microbial communities from Stordalen Mire, Sweden - P3-2 metaG (Illumina Assembly) | ecosystem: Environmental > Terrestrial > Soil > Wetlands > Permafrost | place: Sweden: Stordalen... | reverse complement strand
TGCAGAAGCGAGAGGACCGTATGGACATGCCTGGTTCAATTCGGCAGCAGGGAGTGGAACCCTGCCGATTTCATTGTCAGCCAGGCGTCTCGTCCTCTCTTCTCTGCTTTGCCAGCTGGAACAGCTCTCCCGGGTCCGGAGGCTCACCACTCCGGACTCGGGCCTTCCTTCCCAACCAGTTCGTCAGAGACTTTCTGTACCGTTCCCCCGTTCGTTCCGTCACAGCACACGTTGGCTTGGGGCGTTACTCGCCTGACGGATGTCTACTTGGGAATAGCAAGGAGCAATTTCCATGAGTAAAGCCCTGCTGTATGACGCGACGATGTGCATCGGCTGCAAACAGTGTGAAGTTGCCTGCGCGCAGCAGAACAACCTCCCCTATGACGACAACATTGCGGCGGAATCCGTGCAATCGGAACACAAGTACACGGTTGTCAAAACGATGGATTCCAAATTCATGCGCCGGTTATGCATGCACTGCGAGAAACCGGCCTGCGCGTCGGCTTGTCCGGTTGGCGCCTTTCACAAGACAAAAGATGGTCCGGTCGTATACGACGTCTGGAAGTGCATTGGTTGTCGCTATTGCATGGTGGCCTGCGCCTTCGGCCAGCCCAAGTACGAATGGGGATCGCTGAATCCGCGGGTGCGCAAGTGCATTATGTGTCCGGATCGCGTAGCCGCTGGCCAACAGACCGCATGTGCCGAAGCCTGCCCTACCGGCGCAACGAAGTTCGGCGATCGCGACGATCTGATCCGGGAAGCGCAGAACCGCATCCGCCAGAACCCAACCACCTACATTCCGCGCATTTATGGCCTGAACGAAGTCGGGGGAACTTGTGTCTTAATCATATCTGACGAGAACCCGGAACAGTACGGTTATCCAGCTTCTACGAAGATTGGCGACACGCCAGTGCCGGAATATACCGGACGCGTGATGGAGAGAATTCCGGACTTTATTCCGGTGTGGTCACTGGTGCTGGGCGGCATTTATTGGATTTCGCATCGCCGCGAGGAAGTAGCCGAAGCTGAGGCAGAAGAACAAAAGAACAGGAGCACGCGATGAAGATCAGGCTAACTTTCTGGCGAGTTGTGTTCATTGTGATCATGGTCCTGGGCTTGTATTCCTCGTCCATTCGCTATTTCCGCGGACTGGGCGCAGCTACAAACATGAGCGACCAGTTTCCCTGGGGCCTCTGGATCGGTTTCGACTGCCTGTGCGGCGTCATGCTGGCGGCAGGAGGCTTCATTATGGTCGGCGCAGTCTACTTATTCAACGTCGAGCGCCTGCACAGCGTTGTGCGCCCGGCGGTATTGACGGCGTTTCTTGGCTATATCCTTTTCATCGTCGGACTGCTGTTCGACCTCGGCCGTCCCTGGTACATCTGGCACCAGCTCATCTACATGAACCCGCACTCCGTGATGTTCGAGGTGGGCATGTGCGTGATGACTTATACCACCGTACTCTTCTTCGAATTCCTTCCTAATGTATTCGAACGCTTCAATCTGAAGGCTCCGATCAAGTGGATCAATAAAATCTACCCGGTGCTCATCGTCTTAGGCATCTTGCTCTCTACGCTTCACCAGAGTTCGCTCGGATCGCTCTATCTGATCATGCCGAGTAAGCTTCATCCGTTTTGGTACACGCCGGCTCTACCGTTCTTCTTCTTTGGCTCTGCCATTGCGGTTGGTTTGGCCATGACCATTTTCGAGTCCACGCAGAGCGCGAAGGCTTTTGGACGCCAGCTCGAACTGCCGGTTCTGGTCACCCTGGGCGGCGCTCTGCTGGTCGCTCTCTGGGTAAATGCGCTGCTGCGCTTCGAAGACTACTTCCATCGCGGCCTACTCAGGCAGATCTTGAAGCCAAGCTATGAAGCGTACTTCCTCTGGCTAGAACTCGCGCTGACATTCGTGATTCCTATCGCCATGCTCAGCTTCAAGAAGGTCCGGCTGTCGCCACAGTTGCTGTATCTAGCCTCCATCTGTACTTTGCTTGGATTCATCACCAACCGGCTCAACATTGCTCTCATTGGCTTTGAGTCTTACGTTGGGCACCACTACGTTCCGAAATGGACGGAATTCTCCATCACTCTGATGATCATCGCGATGGGTTTCTTCCTGTTCGGCGTGGCGGTGAAGTACTTGCCTATCTTTCCCAAAGAAGAATATGCAGGGAATCGGCCGCGCCGAACAAGAGCGGAGCCGTTGGTTGGCGCACCGGTGTTGACCCATGCCGGAGACTGAGTCAATTCGCCGTGCGTTGCGACAGATGCGGCTGACTTACAGCATCAGTACGAAATTGATTGGTTTGTTGCTGTCGGGGATGCTGGTCATCTTCGCTCTTCTCGGGTACTTGAATATCCGGTTGCACCGCCAACATCTGGAAGCAGCGACGTTGGCCAGTGCCGAGCGGGTCAGCGACGTCATCAAACGCAGCACGACGTACTACATGCTGCGCAACGATCGTGAGGGCCTCTATCACACAATTCGAACCATGGCGGACGAGCCCGGCATGGTCAAGGTGCGCATTCTTGACCAGGAAGGTCGGGTGAGCTATTCCACGGATACAACGGAAGTCAGCCATGTCCTCGATAAGACGGCGGAAGCCTGCTACGGCTGTCACAATCAATCGCGGCCCCTCACGCGTCTGAATCGTCCTGACCGTTTTCGCATTTATCGCATTGCTGGCGGCCCGCGCGTTATGGGAATCATCACGCCCATCGATAACCAACCCAACTGCTCCAGCGCGTCGTGTCATGCACACCCCGCAAGCCAGCAAGTGCTGGGCGTACTTGACATAAATCTCTCCCTGGCGACCGCAGACGCGCAAATTGCGGTCAGTAGTACCCGCACACTGTCTTACACCGTGGGAGCAATGCTTCTAGTCGCAGTCTTGAGTTGGTTATTCGTATGGCGCGTGGTGGATAAACCGATCAACGCCCTCAAGAATGGCACGCGACATCTGTGGCAAGGGGAACTGGGATACCAGATTGAAGTGCGATCCGAAGATGAGGTGGGAGATCTGGCGCATTCGTTCAACGACATGAGCCTGCGGTTGCGAGCCGCGAATGAACAAATCGTAACTTGGGCAAAGACACTCGAAGATCGTGTCGAAGAAAAAACCAGAGAACTCCGAAGCGCTCACGATCACGTTCTCCATGTTGAAAAAATGGCGTCGCTCGGGAAGATGGCAGCAGTGGTGGCGCACGAAGTGAATAACCCGCTCTCCGGCATTCTTACTTACGCCAAGCTGCTGCGGAAGTGGGTCGCGAATGGCCAGGTGGAGCACGAAAAACGCGACGAGGCCATGCAAAGTCTGGAACTGATTGCCGCGGAAAGCCGGCGTTGCGGCGAACTGATCAAGAATCTGTTGAGTCTTTCGCGCACCGCGCCCATGAACGTGCAGTCAACCGACCTGCATCAAGTGATCGATCGTTGCTTGCTGCTGGTGCGGCATCAACTGGAGTTGACCGGAATCGAGCTGCAGCTAAAGCTGGACGACGATCTGCCCCGCGTGCCGTGTGATCCCGAACAGATCGAACAAGTTCTGCTGGCTTTGATCATGAATGCAGTCGATGCCATGCCCCACGGCGGCAATCTCTGGATCGAGACGCGGCTGAATCACGATGAGAGCCAAATCGACATCCAGGTACGCGATGACGGATCTGGCATTGCGCCCGACGTGTTACCGCAGATTTTCGAGCCGTTTATGACAACAAAAGAACGCGGACGCGGAGTTGGACTGGGCCTGGCGATCAGCCGCGGCATCGTCGAGCGGCACAATGGGCGCATCCAGGTCGAATCGGAGCTGGGTCAGGGCACTACCTTCACCGTAACGCTGCCAGTGCAGGCTACTGCGTCCTCGCTGGTAGGTGTCGACGAGGGAAATGACGCGATGAACGTGAGGTGATTTGAGTGAGCACACAGGGAAAACTGCTTATTGTGGATGACGAATTTAGCGTGCGCGACTCGCTCGGCAAATGGTTCCGCGAAGAAGGCTACGAAGTCGCCACCACGGAAAATGCCAGCGAAGCACTCACGCGCCTGGCGCAACAACGCTGGGACGTGGCTCTAGTGGATATAAAAATGCACGGCACGGACGGAATCGAACTGCAGCGCCGCATGCACGGAGTCGATCCCGAATTGATTGTGATCATGATGACAGGCTATGCCTCGGTCGAGACCGCGGTCGCGGCGCTAAAGAACGGTGCCTATGACTATGTGACCAAGCCACTTGACCCGGACGAGATCGCGCACCTGGTGAAGAACGCTCTGGCCCATAAGCGGACGGCACAGGAGAACGTGCTTTTACGCGAGACGGTTGCTGAGATTGCGCGTCCGGGAGATTTGATCGGACAAAGCAATCCCATGCGAAAGATTTTCGATGCCATCGAGACGGTCGGTCCTACGGAGGCCACGGCTCTGATTACCGGCGAGAGCGGAACGGGGAAGGAATTAGTTGCGCGGGCTATCCACCAAGCCAGTCCACGGAAATTTCATCCCCTCGTCGTCATTCACTGCGGTGCGCTGACCGAGACCCTTCTCGAAAGCGAACTCTTTGGACACGAAAAAGGCGCGTTCACTGGCGCGCAATACCGCAAGAAAGGCAAATTCGAAATCGCCGAAGGGGGAACAGTTTTCCTGGACGAGATCGGCGACATCACTCTGAAGACTCAAACTGATCTGCTGCGCGTCCTACAGGAACGCGAAATCACCCGCGTGGGCGGCAATCAGATTATCAAAGTGGATTTCCGCTGCATTGCTGCAACTAATAAAGACCTGGAAAAATTGATCGAGGAAGGGAAGTTCCGCCCCGACCTGTTTTACCGGCTTAACGTCTTTCGCATCGAACTTCCGGCGCTGCGTGAGCGCCGCGAAGATATTCCCGCTTTAGTCGATCACTTCGTGCGCAAGTTCTCTCTGGCGATGAACAAACGCATCACGCACGTTTCAGCCGCGGCCATGAGTCAGCTACAGCAGCAGCCCTGGCTCGGGAACGTTCGCGAACTCGAAAATTCGGTGGAGCGCGCCATGGTTGTGGGGCAAGAGCCGGAGTTGAACGAAGGCGATTTCATCTTCAAACCACAGGGTACGTCCAGCGCGGCGAGTAAGACACTTGAAGATATGGAGCGGGCTCACGTCCTGCGCGTGGTGGAGGAATGTGGAGGCAATCAGAGCCATGCGGCAGAGATACTCGACATCGATCGAGTTACGCTCTACCACAAGCTAAAGAAGTACGGCTGGACTCGCCCTTCGGGGAAAGCCGGACTGTTGAAAGCCGATGAAGTCGTCCGCTGAAAACCTGCGATGAAGCTGCTGCACCTCTTGCCGATCGGGAATGTGGATGATGCCCTGCTGAGCGATCTTTGTCCCGCCGTCGAAGAAATTCTATCTGTGCCGTGCAAAGTGCTTCCGGCCCGTCTCGATCCGGTGTTCGCGTTCCACGGGGAGCGGCAGCAGTATCATTCGTCGGAAATCCTGCATCACATGCAAAACTTGGTTGCTCCAGATTCCTGGCGGGTGCTGGGTGTTGCGGCCGTTGATCTCTATATACCGATTCTTACTTTTGTTTTCGGCGAAGCGCAGATGGGTGGTCCGTGCGCACTGCTCTCGGCGCACCGGCTGCGGCAGGAGTTCTACGGTCTTCCGTCCGATCATGAACTGTTTCGACGGCGGGTAATAAAGGAAGCGGTACACGAACTGGGGCACACCCTGAACTTGACCCACTGCGATGACTACCGATGTGCAATGGCCTCGTCCCACGCCGTGGAATGGATCGACCTCAAGGACGCCGCACTATGTGAGGGCTGCCGGCGCTCGACCCACCTAAAGACGGCAGTCTCGCAGACAATAATCTCTTGAGATCGCTCACGGTTTCTACACCTGCTCAACTCTGAAATGCGACGGCGCGAAAGACGCCGGCCGCCCGGTATCTTGGCTGTTGAGCCTTGGATCCGGACGGCCAGTGATCCTGCGGTCCTCGGTTCGACGATCGGCGGGGCCGTTCGCCTCGCCTGGCCGCGAGGTTGTTATGACAGGAAGAATTCCTTCGCCAGTGGCAGCCAGTCTTGATCTGGAATCCGGGTGGTGACGTTGTTCATGGCGACTCCTCCATCCTGCGCCAGGGCGCCCGCCAGGGCTGTGGGAATGCGGCGCTGCAGGCGATTTGCGGACTCTTCGGTCCACCAGCGCGCGAGCGGGCCACTCAGAAGATTACGGAAGCTTGTCTTCGCATCGGGGGCTTGCACCGTCACCAGCCAGCCTTCGCCGTAAGGATCGCGGAAGGCCAGCTTAGGATCTGTCGCCAATGCTGGGTTAATCTCCGCGACAGTTCCCTCGATGGGCGAAACCATATCAGCCGTGCAACCATCGCGATGGATTGTGCACATCTTCTGGCCCTGGCGAATCCACTGACCGAGTCGCGGCAGGGTGATGCTTTTGGCCGTGCCGGTAAGCTTAGAGGCAAAATCATCCAAGCCTACGCGTACCAGGTTCGGGCTCTCGCTCAAGGCCCAGGTATGACCGGGGTGGTAGCGAAGATTCTCCGGAACCTGAAAGCCCGCTACCAAGGCGGGCTGAAGGCGTGGCGCGGTTTCATGCTCCATCGCCGCGAGTTCCATGATGGGATGCGCGGTTGTTTTCCGAGTGCGGAAGTAATCGATTAGCAAGAAGGTTATGAATGTGAAGAGAACCAGTAGGACTGTCATAAGTCACCTCGTCGGAGGGCCGTCTTGGGAGCCACTCACACTTATTTAAAGGCAATCGCAATACCACACTACGGCGATCTGCGAGCGAGCGCACCATAGTTGGCGATTCGCGTGAAAACAAGGCACTTAGAAGAGATGCCACTTCATGGCAGAGATTGTTGCGATGACGTTGTCGACATCGCTCTGATGGAAATCGCAATAACCCAAAGCTGTTGTTTACTGTGTTTTGAGCGGGACGAAGAGAATGACGTTGTGTAATCACAGCTTTACGGGGGGGCTGGGCACAGATGAATCTCGCAACAGCGAAAGCTGAAAAATACAACGGATGTCAATCGTCTTGTTCTCCGCGCAGGTTCTATCAGGGGTCGGCGGCGTGAGTGGCGTCACAAATGTAGGTGACTTAGAGCATCGCTTCCATAGCCTTGACTAAGGGAAAATGTACTGCGGAGTTTTCGGAAACTCGACTTAGGGTTTCCATAACTACACAAGCGATGTCGCAGAGTTGCAACTTCAATTACCGGTCGAGGTGTAGCACCCACCTCAAGTGCCACCTTTGCCGCGAACGATATTGGACAAATTGAAGGAGGTGCTTTATGACAACCTTAGAAGTCGGCAAGCGGATTGCGCTCAAAAACGTATTGTTTGCTACGGATTTTTCCTCTCATTCCGATGCGGCATTGCCTTATGCTTTGGCGATCGCCCGTCAGTACGGGGCAAAGGTATACGGCGCTCACGTTGTGCGGTCAGAAGATTACCTGTTCACTGCGCCGGATTTGTGGCCGGCCCACATTCAACAAGAGAAACAATTGCAGGAAGAAGTGGCGGGACGTCTCGAGGAACAGCTCCGGGGTGTACCGCATAAGGTGCTCTTCGAGGTAGGCGATGTCTGGAACGTGCTCTCCCGGCTTATCGGCGAAAATGACATCGATCTGCTTGTCATAGGCACTCATGGCCGCACTGGCACAAGGAAATTGCTCATGGGCTCGATCGCCGAGAAGATATTCCGGCAGGCCGCTTGCCCGGTTCTGAGTGTGGGACCTAACGTGTCCGGCAAACCGGAGAGTGAGGTTCAATTTCACCATATTTTGTTAGCAACAGACTTTGGTGAAGAGTCTCTGGCTTCGTTGCCATTTGCCATATCTCTGGCCGAGGAAGATCAGGCGCAACTAGCATTGCTCCACGTGGTTGACCAATCAACCTTGGGCAAGGTGGACTTCGAAAAAATAAAGTCATCTACAATGCGCCGTCTCGATGAATTGGTGCCATCTGAAGCCGAGCCATGGTGTGACGTGGAATGCCTAGTTGAGTTCGAGCATCGGTTCACGTCGGCGGCGGAGCGCATCCTCGAAGTCGCTAGAGACCGGGCGGCAGATCTGATTATTCTCGGTGTGCGTCCGACGCATGGACCGGTGAGCACAGTTACCCACTTAGTCCACACTACGGCCCATCACATCGTGGCGCATGCCACTTGTCCTGTGCTTACAGTTCGCGGCTAAGCAGCATAGCGGTGCCTGACGCTAGGCAGATGCCAGACTTGCCACGGGACTTTTGTTGCCTGGGCGTGGGGTCGCATTTCGCGATCGAACTCACCGAGAGATGCGCTCTAAGATGTGAGGCCCATCACATGCGCCGGTGAGAGACAGTACAGCAGTTGTCCTGGAAGCGGAGTGTCATTAAGGTGTGAGCCACCGATTTTCAACTGCGGAGTTGAGGAGGACTTATGCTTGAAGATCTGTTTCAACCGATGCATCTGCTGGTTATTTTCGGAATCGCTCTGCTTGTGTTCGGGCCTAAGAAGCTCCCGGAGCTGGGCAAAGGGATTGGAGAGGGTATTCGCGGATTCAAGTCAGCGATGAAAGAGCCAGTATTCGAATCGCCGGAGAAGCCGGCCGAGAAAAAGGCTCTAGAAGCTAAGCATCAAGGCTGATTTACGAGTGAGTCGCGGGCATTGGGCCTGCCTAAATTGTTAGGTCCGGACTCAGGCGCTCTTGCAGCCCGCTGGTCGGGCAAAAGCCGAATCGCAGAGACTGACGATTCGAAATACAGGCTCGACTGGGCGCGAGCGCAGCCTAGCCGGATCGTTGCGTCGATCAATCACGAGCCAGAAAGAGAAAATGAATGAACCACCAGAAGGCCTTGCCTGAATTAATGCAGGTCGAGGAATTGCTTCAGGAAGACCGTTTCGCCGAGCACAAGTGCTTGCATGATCTCTATGCCGCTGCGTGGCTAGTGGCACATAGCTCCGACGATCCGAATCTGATGCGAAAATCTGCGCGGCAAATGCTCTTTCATCTTCAGAGGCTGTATAAGTTCACAGTTGCCAGTAGAAAGATGAAGCATTCCGGAAGTGCTGCTGCGGAGCAAACGAAATTTGGTCCTCCGAATTCGCCCATCTAGCCGTTCCTTCCGGGAACGATATTGCTTCGGTCAGTCTTGCCCTTCATGTCACCGCTGGATGTGATTGTCGTCACAGATCGACGTAATTAGTGTGACTAGACTCAGACTTTGGGGGAACTGGTATGTGCCTCGCGATTCCAGGACAGATCATTGAAATCCAAGAGATAGAAGGCTTGCGCTCCGCGCGAGTGAGGTTCGGCGGGATCGTACGGCAGGTTTGCCTTGATTTTGTCCCCGAGGCCGGTAGGGGGGATTACGTAATGGTTCACGTCGGCTTCGCCATATCCCGGGTTGACTCTTTGGAGGCCGAACGTACCTACAATCTCCTGCAAGAGATGGGAAGGATCGAGGAAGAATTCGCGCCTGCCGGCTCGGAAGTGCCCTAACGGCGCGCGGCTAGATGTTCAATTGAGGCTTGGAATGGATCCGGTGCTGTGAAATATCTCGATGAGTACCGTGATGAGCGTGTCGCCCGCGCTCTGGCAGCGGAAATCGGTCAACGCACGACCCAGCCATGGGTGCTGATGGAGATCTGCGGCGGACAGACCCACACCATTATGCGGTACGGCATCGACGAGTTGCTTCCCCCTGAGGTGGAATTAGTCCACGGACCGGGATGTCCGGTCTGTGTCACTCCGCTTGAAACCATCGATAAGGCGATCGAACTGGCAGCGCGGCCGGATGTAATTCTGGTCTCCTACGGAGACATGTTGCGCGTTCCTGGGTCACGATCAGATCTGTTTCGCGCTAAGGCCCAAGGCGCCGATGTGCGCATTACGTACTCCCCGATGGAAGCAGTCACTATTGCGCGATCGCGGTCAGACCGCAAAGTTGTATTTTTGGCTATCGGCTTCGAGACCACAGCCCCCGCCAATGCCATGGCGGCTTGGCAGGCAAAACGTGAAGGGTTGACGAATTTTTCGCTGTTGGTCTCACACGTGCTGGTTCCTCCTGCAATCCGCGCTCTGATGGCTTCAGCGAACAACCGTGTACAGGGCTTCATTGCCCCTGGGCACGTTTGCACGGTCATGGGATGCAGTGACTATGAAAGCCTGGTCCGGGACTTCCGGGTACCGATCGTCGTTGGAGGCTTTGAGCCAGTTGACCTTCTCCAATCGGTGCTGATGCTGGTGAAGCAACTCGAGGCAAGAGAGGCAAAGCTCGAAAACCAATATGTTCGCTCTGTGAGTTATCAGGGCAACCTCCCAGCTCAGAAAATCATGACCGATGTGTTTGAAATCGCGGACCAGAAATGGCGCGGTCTCGGCGTCATCCCAAAAAGCGGATTGCGTTTGTGCGAGGAGTATGCGAGCTATGACGCAAACCGACTGTTTGAGCTGGAAGAACTCTCTGTCGATGAGCCAGCCGAGTGCATCAGTGCTCAGGTGTTGCAGGGATTGAAGAAGCCGACCGATTGCCCCGCATTTGGTTTGCGCTGCACTCCAGAGAATCCATTGGGAGCACCAATGGTCTCTTCTGAGGGCGCTTGCGCGGCCTATTACCATTACCGGCGGCACTCGGTTGCAGGTTAGCAGGTGCGAATGTCAACCAAGACGATCTTCGACCTCATCTGCCCGACGCCGCTCCCAGCCAAGGACACAATCCTGCTCGGTCATGGCAGCGGAGGCAAATTAAGCGCTGAATTGGTGCGGGACGTTTTCCTTCCTGCCTTGCGCAATCCCGCGCTGGCCCGGCTTGACGATCAGGCGATCGTACACATCAATGGTCAGCGCCTGGCAATGACGACGGATTCTTTTGTGGTGAAACCTTTGTTCTTTCCCGGTGGCGACATAGGTTCTTTAGCGGTACACGGAACCGTGAACGATCTGGCAATGGGAGGTGCGGTTCCACTCTTTCTCAGCGCTGCATTCATTCTCGAAGAGGGCTTCTCTATGGAACTGCTGCGGCAGGTCGTGAACTCTATGCACCACGCGGCGGAGGCGGCGGGAGTTGAGGTCATCACTGGGGATACGAAGGTCGTCGAAAAGGGCAAAGGAGATGGGCTGTTCATTAACACTACCGGCATTGGTGTGGTTCCCGCTGGTGTAGAACTATCCGCGAATCGTGCCCGGCCTGGAGACAAGGTTCTGTTGAGCGGCACCATTGGCGAGCACGGAATCGCGATCTTGGCGCAGCGAGAAGGACT
>Ga0182024_10022841_pt1 | contig 11247 bp, 11 predicted proteins | sample P32metaG_FD_120480 | JGI IMG/M metagenome (GOLD analysis project Ga0182024, IMG submission 120480) | Permafrost microbial communities from Stordalen Mire, Sweden - P3-2 metaG (Illumina Assembly) | ecosystem: Environmental > Terrestrial > Soil > Wetlands > Permafrost | place: Sweden: Stordalen... | reverse complement strand
TGGTCTGCCCGGCGAATTTTGTACCAGTTGCAATGATAGGAACTGGATCGAAAGGAGCTGTGTATGGCACGAGGGAAGAAGCATGGAGCCGAACAGGTGGTGAACCTGTTGCGGCAGATTGAAGTTGCGATTGCGAACGGGAAGACAACTGCGGTGGCGTGCAAAGAAGCGGAGATCACGGAGCAGACGTACTACCGTTGGCGCAAGGAGTACGGTGGGTTGAAGGTGGACCAGGCTCGGCGGCTGAAGGATCTGGAACAGGAGAACGCGAAGCTGAAGCGTTTGGTGGCGAACCTGAGTCTGGAGAAGCTGGTGTTGAAGGACATCGCGGAGGGAAACTTCTAAGCCCTGAACGACGACGCTGTGCGGTCGGCCATGCGCGGCAAGCCCATGGCCTGAGCGAGCGCTGGGCGTGCCGGGTGACGAAGCAGCCGCGCGGCACCCAGCGCTACCATCCGACGCAGCGGGACGACGAGGATGCACTCACCCGGGCCATCGTTCTTCTGGCCAGCCAATATGGCCGCTACGGCTATCGCCGGATCACGGCGCTGCTGCAGCATGCCGGCTGGCAGGTGGGCAAGGACCGGGTGGAACGGATCTGGCGTCGCGAGGGGCTGAAGGTTCCCAAGAAGCAGAAGCCGCGAGGGCGGCTGTGGCTGAACGATGGTTCGTGCGTCCGGCTGCGGCCGGAGCACAAGAACCACGTGTGGAGCTACGACTTCGTCAGTGGCAGAACCCACGATGGAAGGAGGGTGCGAATGCTGAACCTGATCGACGAACATACTCGGGAGAGCCTGCTGGTGCGTCCCGAGCGGCGATGGAGTGCGGCGAAGGTGATCGAAGCGTTGGCCAACGTGATGGTGATGAAGGGTGTGCCCGAGCACATCCGTTCCGACAATGGCCCGGAGTTCGTGGCCAAGGACCTGCGAAAGTGGGTCGCGGACACCGGTGCGAAGACACTCTACATCGAACCCGGCAGCCCCTGGGAAAATGGATACTGCGAGAGCTTCAACTCGAAGCTCAGAGACGAGTTCCTCAACGGAGAGATCTTCTACTCGCTGAAGGAGGTACAGGTCCTGGCGGAGAGGTGGCGGGTGCACTACAACACCGTCCGGCCGCACTCTTCGCTAGGTTATCGACCGCCGGCGCCTGAAGCATGGCAGGCCGAGATCAAAACCGGGTATGGACAAGTGGAAAGCAAACTACGCTTCCCACTTCCCCACACCCGAGACGGCGACTATCTGAAATCAGAGATGGCCGCGCTACACTAACAATCTAACTGGTACAAAACATCGGTCAGGCCAATCTACGGTTACTCCAAGCTGGTGTTCGACAACTTCGTGCGACGGCAATTCGCAAACCCGGCCAATCCGATCGCTAGTACCGTGGTCGGGCTGCGCTATTTCAACGTATACGGCCCTCGCGAGCAGCATAAGGGCCGTATGGCAAGCGTGTTGCACCACTTCACCAAACAATTAAGGGATACCGGGACCATCCGAATGTTCGAAGGTTCGGGCGGTTACGCCGATGGGGAACAGCGAAGGGACTTTGTCTTTGTCAAAGATCTCGCCCGGGTGAACATGTTTTTCGCGGGACTCCTGCCTGACAGCCCCAGCCAAGCCGTTCAGGCCGTGGTGAACGCAGGAACCGGTAAGGCTCGAACCTTCAAGGCAGTCGCTGAAGCTCTCATGCAAGTCCATGGCCAGAGCAAAATCGAGTACATTGCGTTCCCCGGAGATCTGAAAAACCGCTATCAGCACTTCACCCAGGCGGACATAACGGGACTGCGTACCGCCGGCTATGGTGCACCGTTTACGACACTGGAACTCGGTGTAAAGCAGACATTTTTCGAGGAACCTGCGCGATAGCCGCAGTCTGGAAGGTAGGTTCGGCGCGGTTGCAGCAAGCGGAGTTGACTGCCTGGTGGACGGTAACGTTAGACGGGCCGTCGACCTCTGTCGCGTATGCGACCGTCCGGGAGGTTTCGGTGGGCGGCTTTTGCAGTGTGGGGGCGCAGCAGCACGGCCAACAGCTCGATCATCCGCCGGCGGCCTGGAGGTGGGTACGGATGGAAGCACACCGACCACATCCTCAAATTTGTACTCCTGAGCCATCTCGTTGTCCGCAACCGGAATTCTCAGAGCCATCGCTGTCACGGCCGGCGTAAGCAGCCTTTCAATCGCAGGCACGTACACGATTCAGGCTCCGACGATCTCGTTGACGCCAAGCAGAGTGAGCCTGACCGCATCTCAAACGCAGACGTTTATGGCGACGGTTTCCGGTGCATCAAACACCGCCGTTGCTTGGTCGCTGACACCGCTCGTTGGGAGCATCTCGGCGGCGGGCCTCTATACCGCGCCGGCTTCGATCACGAGTGCGCCGGTGGTTTCGGTAACCGCGGCCAGTGTCGCCGATCCACTGGTCTCGGCGAGTTCGACCGTATCGCTCGTTCCTCCGGTAAGCGTGTCTATCAGTCCTGGCAGCGTCTCCCTGACGCCGGCGCAGACTCAGGTATTTGTCGCTACGGTTGCAAACTCATCGAACACGGCTGTCACATGGTCGGTGAGCCCCGCGGTTGGGAGCATCTCGGCGGCAGGCGTCTACACTGCGCCAGTATCGATTACAAGCTCCCAGACAATCTCGGTCGCTGCTTTCAGTGTGGCGGACCCGACGAAATCAGCGGTGGCGATGCCCCCGTGTCTCGTGATCTTCGCAATGGCTGGTTTTGATAATTCTAGCAACTAGCTGGGTAACTGTGCAGAGTTAAGTTGCTAGTGGCGGCATAACGTTGCACCAGGTGGCGGCATAACAGTGCAGCCAGCAGTGGAGGCGTGTCAAACGAGGGGAGGGAAGATTCCAATGGTGCATTTGGCTTTCCATCGCCGTCCTGGTCATTGGCATCATTTTCAGCCTCAAAGCTTCATCCGTAGTGGGGGTTGGCGGATCGCTTCCATCATGGTCTCTGAGAGCAGTCTTCTGACTGTGCCCAGTTTTGTGCCTACCGGCATCCCCGACCATCTACGATGATTTGCGACCGTCTCGCTGCGATGTCCTCAAAGTATTGTAGATAAGGGTTTTTAGCAGTTCATCGCAATCGAACGTGATTGTTCGTATTCTGCGGTAAGTCCTTTGTTTTACTGATAGGGGGAACTCAAAATCCGCGGGGATGAAGCTGCCGGCCTAGCCCGTCCTCCGCGGTCACTGGACGCGCCGACCAATACGGCTTCGACCTCACAACTTCGACCGACTTCGAGAAACAACTCATCGGCAAGACCACCGCTCACCTCGCCCAGGAGATTCGCGACACCCTGCCTGCCCACCTTGGCGGCTTCGTCAAGACAGGAGCCGACGCGCCCGACGCCGCTGCCTCCGCAGCTCCCTGCGCCATGCACACCCGCGTCACCTACAGCTATAAACTCCGTGAGCCAGCTTGTATCGAGGGGGGTGTAGACCCCGCCGGGCGAGAGCAGCGACGGCGCGAACTGCTTGTTTGTGAGGAGGTCCTGATAGGTGAAGAGCGCGAGGTGCTGCACGACGGCAGGGCCAAAGTATGTCCAGGACCGTCCCGACCTTGATCTGCTCCTTGTCTCGACGCTCAAGCCCACCGTCACCGACAAGAACGGCTCGACCGTCCTCATCGAGCTCACCCTGCTCGAAGCCGGGGGCGATGCCGAGAGCGATCCGCTGCGCCGATGCGTTGGCCCCGAGAGCAAGCAGAGCTAAGCCGGCCGCGGCAAGCCGAACTCTCATTGGCCGCCCGACTTCTTGGTTGCTGCCTTGGCCTTGGCTGATGTTGACGCCGATGCCGGTTGCGAGACGTTGACAGTCTGCTGAGCGGCGCCGGCCGGAAGCGCCGTGACCGCCGATGAGATGACCTGCGGCCCGGTCAAGGGAGCGGAGCTGCCGCCGGAGTTGATGCGGATGGCCTCGACGTTCTTCGTGGAGACGACGGCAGCGGGCGCGGCGTACCAGTCGGTATCGCCGACCAAGGTGAGGTAGTCGTAGAGGATCGCCATGTTGTTGGGCAGCGTCCCGATGTGCTCGCGCTGATAGAGTGCGACGTAGGCTTGTATCTCATTGTTGATCTCGGTCTTGTCGCCGTTCTCGCCGATCAGGTGCAATGCGTGCTCCAAGTGCGGAGCTGAATCAGGATGCGACGACGGAGTCTGTGCGGCATGCGCTGTTTACGTTCCTCACCAGGCCGCAGGAGCAGGACACGGTGGTGATTTACAGTGCGGGACACGGCGCGCCCGACCCGCTCGACCCGCGCAATCTCTATCTGTTGACGGCGGACTCGAAGCCGGACGATATGGGCGGCACGGCATTTCCCATATGGCAACTGCAGGATGTGTTTGAGCGCGTGCTGAAGGCGAAGCGCGTGCTGACGTTTGCGGACACCTGCCACAGCTATGGATTCAGCGGGGCGCGGGCGGGGACGAGTTCCAAGCGCGCGAATAATCTGATCAACCAATACTTGCAGCGCTACGCGTCGAAGGGACAGCGAGCGGTGATTACGGCGAGCGATATCAGCGAGTCTTCCTTCGAGGACGCCAAGTGGGGCGACGGCCACGGTGTCTTTACCTACTACCTGCTGCGCGGACTGAAGGGCGAGGCCGACATGAACCACGACGGTGTGGTGACCGCGGGAGAGTTGTTTGCGTATCTGCAGCAGTCGGTGAGGCAGGCGACGGAGGGCAAGCAGAATCCGCGCGCGCTGGTGGGGATTGCCACGGACTAACGGTGAGCACGGTGAGCAGGACACGGGCGCAGCTGGAGATGCTGCCGGCGGCGCGGTAGCTGGAGCTGCGTGGGCTACGGCTTGGGTGTGGGGGGTGCGGTGGGTGTGGAGGGTGTGACGGGGGCGGCGGGGACAACGGCGGGAGTCGAGGGAGGCTTAGGCCGGGGCGCGGTGGGTACCGTGGCGTCTGGCTTGTCCACGTCCGGTTCAGGCAGGAAGGCGGCCTCGGGGTACGCGGCTTTGGTGGAGATGGCCTTCAGGACGGGCAGGTCGGCCGTTACCTGCGCCAGCCTCTTGCGGTCGGACTGGATGTACTTCACCTTGGACATATCGGAGAAGTAGGCGAGCAGATCGCGCTTGATGCCGAACGGGATGGGCGAGGTCGGGTCCTGGGTCATCTCGTGAAGCAGATCGGCGTAGGCGTCATCCTCGAGCGGGTACGTGCCGGGGTAGACTTCGTCGCCGGTGTCGAGGTCCTTATTGCCGATGGTGCTGGTGTGGTGAGCCTCGGCGAGTTGCTGGCGCAGCGCCGCGGTAGTCTTCATCAACGAGTCGACATAGTTCTGCTCGGCAGGAGTCGAAGGGCCGCGCAGCTTGAGGTCCGAGAGCGAGCCGAACTTGGGGATGACATAGATAATGCCGGCGAGCATGTAGGTGCCGATGCCGGCGTGGCTGCGATAGCCGGCCCAGTCGCCGGCGGCGGCGAGCTTGGCGATCTCCTGTTTGAACTGGTCGAGCCCCGGGCTCGCGACGTCAGGAGGCATGCGCTTGCGGTAGAGCAGGGTCTCGGCGTAAGCGACGCGGGGCAGCAGGGTACGCACGGAGTAGCGGTATCCGCTGAGAGTGATGCGGCGGACGCCGAGCATCTTCGAGAGGTCGAGGCCGTACGTGTCGTAGAAGGCGCGGGTGAGCAGAGGGATTGGGACGGCGAAGCCGATGTGGTTGAGGTAGCCCTCCGGAGCGAGGCGGTGTTTGGCGATGTCGTTGACGTCGAAGGCAAACTCGGCGCGGACGTGCTGATGGGGCCCTTCTGCATAGTTGACGTTGGGGCCGTAGCGCGCGGCGAGCTTCGGGAACTCGTTGCCGACCGCGAGATTGACCGCGTCGGGATGGCCGATGGTGTCGCCGAGGTAGTGAGAGAGCGCGCCGATGGCGAAGGCGACGTCGTCCGGGCCCTTCGACTCGCGGAAGAGCGCGCGGACGAAGTCGCCGGTGCGCACGTAGTGCAGCAAATCGGAGAAGAGCGGCTTGCCGAAGGGATAGTAGCCGAGGTCCTGGATGACGCAGCCGCCATAGGCGTAGGCGCGGGCCTCGCGGAGCTGGGTGGGAGTAATGGTTGGATAGCGTTCCAGCAGTAGGGGACGGATGGAGTCGAACCACGTCAGGTCGATCAGCTCTTCGTGGGTGAGAACGGAGTAGCCGCCTGCCGGGCGCGCGAGAGCTAGCAGCAGAACCAGAGAGAAGATCGCCGAGAGAGAGGACGCGCGCAGCAGTGCCACCTGGACCCTCAATTGTGAACTTGGAGACCCGGTGAAATTGTACCCGCTCGCCATCGATTCTCCATCGAGGCGAAACGTCTAGGCCAGCGCGAGATTGAGGTTTTCGATCGCCTCGTCGATCTCCTGGGTGTTCTTAAAGCCCACCGTGACAGCATCGACGCCGGCTTTGTTGAAGGCAAACTTCATGGCGGCCTGGCGGTCTTCGCGCTGCGTGAAGCGGCCTTCTCCGATGAGCTTCATGCTGATGACGCCCATGCCCTCCTTCTTAACCTGCTTGACGTGGTCGACGACCTCGGAGACGTTGTCGGGATTCATGTAGCTGTTTGGAGTGGGGCCGTCCATGCTGGTGCCGTTGTGGTTCATGCGGATCATGGCGACCTGCAGCCACTGATTGCCGGGCATCAGGCGCAACGCGGGCAGGCCGTGAACGGACGCGCCGCGCACATGGATGAGCTTCTTCGACTGTGCTTCAATCACGCCGTCCTGCCAGTTGGCGGTCTGCGCGACCCAGTCCGGCGTGTGCTGCCAGTGGAGCAGGAGGATGTCGAAGTAGTCGGTCTGCGAGGTCTTCAGCATCTCGTCGAAACGCTGTTTGGGATCGACGCCCTGGTCGGTGGTCACTTTGCTCATGAGTTTGTAGCTGTCGCGCGGGAAGGGCTTGAGGGCTTCGCCGAGCATGGCGGGCGTCATGTAGGACTCGGAGGTCTCAAAGAAGCGGATGCCGTGGTCGTAGGCGTAGTGGACCAGGCGGGTGAACTCCTGCTGGCCGAGCGCGGCCTGCACACGGCCGTTGCCGGTGCCGGTGCCGAAGGCGAGGCGCGTGACCTGCATGCCGGACTTGCCGAGGGTGACGGTGTCGGTCGCTGTGCGTGGGGTGGCAGCCTGAAGCGGCAGCGTGGCAACGCTGCCGACCGCGCCGACGGCGATCGAGGTTTTGACGAATTCGCGGCGGGAGACTTGGCTCATAGGAACCCCTCAGTTGGATCTCATTGCGGCGGGTGGGCGACCGTTGCGGGAATGGTATCACGCGGGCGGTATGGTGGAGACTCCGGGTTGATGCCGGGTTTGAGGCCCGTCCCGAGCGCGATTCAGGATGGCTTGCCCCAGCCGCCGCCGCCGGGAGTCTCGATGCGCAGGATGGAGCCGGCGGGGAGTTGGCGGCTGCACTTGCCGGGAAGCTCGGTGGGGGTCGAGTCGCCGGGGGCAAGGAATGACGCCTGGCCGTTTGCGCCGGGCTCGCCACCTTCGAGGCCGTAGGGCGGGAATTTGCGGCGGTCGGCGAGCAGGGTGACCTGCGCGTCGGCGAGGAGCTCGACTTCGCGGATCAGGCCGTCGCCGCCGCTGTATTGGCCCGTGCCGCCGGAGCCGGTGCGGTAGGCGTAGCGGCGGACGCGCAATGGGTAGGCGTATTCGAGCGCTTCGACGGGCGTGTTGAGGGAGTTGGTCATGTGGGTCTGCACGCCGCTGATGCCGTGGAGCGTGGGGCGCGCGCCCATGCCGCCGGCGGCGGTCTCGTAGTAGGTGAAGGGCTCGCCAGTGCGCAGGTCGATGCCGCCGATGGTCAGGTTGCTCATGGTTCCTGCGCTGGCGGCGGGGACGCGCGCGGGAATGGCCTGGGCGAGGGCGCGCAGCAGGACATCGACGATGCGCTGAGATGTTTCGACGTTGCCGCCGGCGACTGCGGCGGGTGGGCGGGCGTCGACGATGCTTCCAGGCTCGGTGGTGAGGGTGAGCGGGTGGAGGATGCCTGCGGTTGCGGGAGCGTCGTCGGCGAGCAGGCAGCGCAGAACGTAGAAGCACGCGGAGAGGGTGATGGCGCGGACGGCGTTAATGCTGCCCGCGACTTGCGGCGAGGAGCCGGTGAAGTCGGCGTGGAGGGTGGCGGCGGCTGGGTCGAGGGTTAGGCGGGCTGATATTTTGGCCGGCGCATCGGTGACGCCGTCGTTTTCGAGGAAGTCTTCCGCAGAGAAGTCTCCCGGAGGCATGGTGCTGAGTTCGGCGCGGGCGAGGCGCTCGGAGTAGTTGAGCAGCTCGTTGATGAGGGCCGTGAGGTGCGCCGGATCGTAGCGTTCGGCGAGGTGCAGGATGCTCTGCTCGCCGACGCGGCATGCGCCGATCTGCGATTCGAGGTCGCCCTCGCGCTCCTTCGGCGTGCGGACGTTGAGCAGAATGAGGTCGAGCATCTCGCGGTCGAGCTTGCCCCCGCGCACGATGCGGGTAGGCGGGATGCGAATGCCTTCTTGAAAGATCTCGGTGGCTGGCCCCATGGAGCCGGCGAAGGCGCCGCCCACATCGGCGTGGTGTGCGCGGTTGGAGATGTAGAACGCTGGCTTGCCGGGCGCGTTGGGGAGAAAGACGGGCAGCACCATAGTGATGTCGGGAAGGTGGGTGCCGCCGGCATAGGGGTCGTTGAGGATGGCGATGTCGCCGGGGCCGAAGTCGGCGCCAAGTGCCGCGACCGCAGCCGCGACCGACATGGGCATGGAGCCGAGGTGGACGGGCATGTGGTCGCCCATGGCGATGACGCGGGCTTGTTCGTCGAAGATGGCGCAGGAGTAGTCGCGTCGCTCTTTAATGTTGGGCGAGAGCGCGGTGCGGCGCAGGGCCGCGCCCATCTCCTCCGCGATGGAGTGGACCGCGCTTTGGAAGACGGCGAGGGCTACGGGATCGAAGGGATCGACGGAGGGAGGAGTCATGGGGTCTGGTCCTGCAGGTTATGGGAGGTCTCCGGGAAGGTGAGGATGAGATTGCCGAGTTCGTCGACGTTCGCGTGGGCGTTGGGTGGAAGCACGGTGGCAGAGGTGTATTCGGTGATCATCGCGGGGCCTTGGATGCGGTCGCCGGGAGTGAGCACTTCGCGACGGTAGAGCGGCGTGGGAAGAAACTTGCCGTCGAAGTAGACCTGACGGGTGGAATGGGGAGTTGGGGTTGTGGCGGCGGGCGGGCGTGGTGCGCGTGGGGGTGAGTATGGCTCGGCGGGGGCGACCATGCGCAGACGCAGGCTGACGATCTCGACGGGCTGCGTCTCATCGCAGAAGCCGTAACGTTGCTGGTGTTGTTGGTGGAAGGCGGTGATCGCGTCGGCGGGTGAGTTGGGGTCGTAGGGGACGTTGAGTTCGTAGCCCTGGCGGAGGTAGCGGATGTCGAGCGTGCGGTGCGCGGTGCCGTGGAGACCTTCGGCGGTGAAATCGGCGAGTGCGCGCTGCTCTAGTTCCGCGAAGATTGGCGCGAGGCTTCCGAGCGCGTCGCCAGGGAGCATGACGGTGCGCGAGTAGTCGAGGACCTGGTCGGCGAGGAGGATGCCGACGGCGGAGAGTGCGCCGGGCATGGTGGGAATGAGGACACGCGGGATGCGCAGCGCGCGGGCCAGCGCACAGGCATGCAGCGGGCCGCCGCCTCCGAAGGCGACCAGCGTGCACTCGCGCGGATCGTGGCCGCGCTCGACGGAGATGACGCGGATGGCCTTCTCCATGTGGCTTTCGACGACGCGCAGGATGCCGGCGGCGAAGTCGACCGCAGTGGCAAGCGGGCCTTTATGTTCCTCCATCAGCCGCTCGGTGCGCGCACGGTCGAGTGTGACGCTGCCGCCGAGGAAGCTCTCCGCATCAAGCCGGCCGAGCAGCAGGTTCGCATCGGTGACGGTGGGCGGTGTGCCGCGGCCGAAACAGATGGGGCCGGGGTCGGAGCCGGAGGACTCGGGGCCGACACGCAACATGCCGCCCGCATCGAAGCGCGCAATGGAGCCGCCGCCGGCGCCGGCGGTGTGGATGTCCAGCATGGGCACGCTGATGGGGATGCCCGCGATGACGGACTCGCTGGTGAGCTGCGCTCCGGTGGTTGCGTCGGCGAGGAAGACGTCGGTCGAAGTGCCACCCATGTCGAAGCCGACGATTCGGTCGAAGCCCGCCCAGCGGGCCACGGCGCAGGCTCCGATGACGCCGCCTGCGGGGCCGGAGAGGACGGTGCGCACGGGCTCGCGCGCGGCGAGGCGGGCGGAGACGATGCCGCCTGAGGACTGCATGACGTCAACGCGGCCGCCGGCGTGCTGCGCGGCAACACGCTCTTCGAGACGCGTAAGGTAGGTCTGCATCTTCGGGGCGAGGTAGGCGTTGACGACGAGGGTGGAGGCGCGCTCGTACTCGCGAAACTCGGGCAGGATGCGGTGTGCGGTGGAGGTGGGGAGGCCAAGCGCGGCGAGCGCGGCTTCGACGCGCAGCTCGGTCGCGGGGTTGGCGAAGCCGAACAGGAGGGAGATGGCGATGGACTCGGCGTTGCTGGCGCGGACGGCTTCGACGAGCGTGGCGAGCTCTTGATCGGTAGGTGCGCGGAGGATCTCGCCGGTGGGGGTGACGCGTTCGGGGACGCCGAAGCGCAGCTCGCGGGGGACGAGCGGGACGGGGATGGGAGCGAACCAGTCGTAGAGTTTGGCGCGGGTTTGGCGGCCGATGGCGATGGTGTCCTCGAAGCCGGCGGTGGTAACGAAGGCGACGCGCGCGCCCTTGCGCTCGAGCATGGCGTTGGTGCCGACGGTGGTGCCGTGGCGAACGTCGATGGGGATGTGTGGGTCGACGGATTCGGCTGCGGCGATTTTGCAGAGGGCGTTGAGGACGGCCTGGGAGGGGTCGGCGGGGGTGGAGAAGAGTTTGAGGACTTTGAGCTGGCCCGCGGCGAGGTAGACACAGTCGGTGAAGGTGCCGCCGGTGTCGATAGCTACGCGGAGATGGGGTTGGGTTGGCATAATGAGGCGAGGGCTTATTCGCACTCTATCGTAAGGGCGAGGTTGGACTGACCATGAAAGCAAAAACAGTGAAAAAGAGTGCAACGTCTAAGAAAAAGGCCACAACGGTTGCGAAAAAGGCCGCGACGGCCGAGGGCGAATCGCCTTCGCGGCTGATCGACGGGAGGATCAAGGAGCTGGGCGACTGGAGGGGTAAGACGCTCGCCCACATCCGCGCGCTCATCCATCAGGCTGTGCCTGGGGTGGTCGAGGAGTGGAAGTGGAGAGGCGTT
>Ga0182024_10022840_pt1 | contig 11248 bp, 10 predicted proteins | sample P32metaG_FD_120480 | JGI IMG/M metagenome (GOLD analysis project Ga0182024, IMG submission 120480) | Permafrost microbial communities from Stordalen Mire, Sweden - P3-2 metaG (Illumina Assembly) | ecosystem: Environmental > Terrestrial > Soil > Wetlands > Permafrost | place: Sweden: Stordalen... | reverse complement strand
CGCGAAATGGCCAACCTCGACCGGCTGCTGGCAGTCCTGCCCGCGCACCTGAAAGCCGGCGCGACCGCCGCGATCATCAGTTTTCACAGCGGCGAGGACCGCCGGGTGAAGGCCGCATTTCGCGCGGGAATAGCCGACGGGACGTATTCCCGAATCAGCGCTGCTCCGATCATGGCAGACGAGCCAGAGCAACGGCTCAACCCGCGGTCGCGATCGGCAAAGTTGAGATGGGCGCGCTTGCGGGGTGACTGACCGGAAACTCACCGATATCGGACTGCGCGCAAGCCGAGGTAGAGCGGCGCAAGGTTCTCCTCCCATTGGAAAACCTGTATCGCCGCGCCGCCTCGGCTTGGGTGGCGCCTCGGAGTCGGAGGACTCCTTGCGGCAGGAAGCGATCCGCGGATGATATTCGTCATCCCCCCAGGACCCGCGCCGATGACCCACGTCCCGTCCTCTCCATCGCCCCCGCCCAAGACACGCAAATCAGTTTTGCGGAGATGGACCCTCCGGATGTTGCGCGTCGCCGCGGTTGCATATCTGGTCGCGTGCGTTGTGGTCTATCTCATCCAGAATTGGATCATTTTCCCCGGCGCTTACTTCCACGGACGTGAGTCGGCGATCGTTCAGGCGGATGCCGAGCATGAGATCCTGATGCTGCACGCGCCGGACGGGCACCGCGTCGCCGCGCTGTTCGGCGCTGCACTCCATCCCGATGGCTCACCACGCGCTGATTCGGCGACTTGCCCGACGATCCTCTTTTTCTACGGCAATGGCGACTGCCTGAAAACGTCGCTCGGGATCGTTGATGCGTTCCGTCGTCTTGGGGCGAACGTGCTCTGCCCGGAATACGTGGGATATCCGATGAGCGGCGGCAAGCCCAGCGAGGCCGGGCTGTATGCCACCGCGAACGCGGCATGGGCCTATCTGCAAACCCGTCACGATGTGGACCGGCGACAAATCGTGATCGTGGGACGATCGCTCGGCTGCGCAGCCGCGATCGACCTGGCGTCGCGCGAGCCGGCCGAGGGGCTGGCAACCTTCAGCGCGTTCACAACGATGGACGAGATGGCCCGGAAGGTGATGCCGATATTCCCCACGGGGCTGTTCCTTAGAGCCCACTTCAATAATTTCAAGAAGATATCCGAGGTGAAATGCCCAATCTTTTTCGCCCACGGCACGAAGGACGATTTTGTCCCCTACAGCATGATGGCCCGCCTGGCGGGCAGCGCGACGGCGCCGCGCACGGTCTATCCGATCCAAGGCGCCGATCACAACAACATCTTCACCATTGGAGGCGATGAGCTGATTGAGAAATTCGGCGACTTTGTGCGGTCGCTGCATCCGGTCAATTGATCGCCCAGACATCCCGTGCGAAGGGTGATCAAACATCGCAAAGCGAGACGGCTTCGCGAAGCCCGACCACCGGGTCTCGGGTCGGAATGAACTCCTGCCCGACATACCCCTTGTACCCGACATCGATCAGCGCCTGCATGATTGGCGGATAGATGATTTCCTGCTTGTCGTCCAGCTCGCCCCGGCCGGGATTTCCGGCGGTGTGGACGTGGCCGATGTAGTCCTTGTGCTGGTGGATGCGGTGGATGATGTCGCCGTCCATGATCTGGACGTGATAGATGTCGTAGAGCAGCTTCATTCGCTCGCTGCCAACGCGCTTGATCAGTTCGATGCAGTATTCGGTGTGATCGCCCTGATAATCGGGATGGCCCTTCATCCATTCGTGTACCCGGCTGTTGAGCATCTCGATGCAGAGGGTGACGCCCTTCTGCTCGGCGTAGCCAATCACCTGCTTGAACCCCTTGACGCAGTTGTCCATGCCGACGTCAGGCGGAATGCCCTCGGCCAGACCGGTGAAGGTAATGACATTGGGCACGCCCGCGTCGGCGCACTGGCCGATTCGGGTGCGGATGAGGTCCAGGCATTCGGGTTGGTACTTCGGATTGTTCATCCCCTTGGCCCAACCGTGGCTGCCGGCGATGGCGCAGGTCAGGCCGTGCGACTTGAGCATGTCCCAATGTTTCGGATCGATCAGCTCGACGCTGCGGCAGCCCAGCGCCTTGGCCACCCTGGCCATCTGCTCGGGCTCGAAATATTTGGAATAGCACCAGCTAACCAGCGACTGGCGAATCCGACCCTTGGTCGCGGCCGGCTTGTCGAGCGACTCGATCGGAGATGCGATGATCTTGGACGCATCCTCGGCCAGCGCAGAAGCGGCCGACGCTGCCACCGCGGCGGCAGCGACGTTTCGCAATAGGCTCCGCCGGGTCGGGAGTGAACGCGCAGTGGCGTTTGATCGATCTTGATTCATTGGCTCAACCTCCGGGTGTCCGCCGTTTAATTCATCTGGATTGTCTACTCGAGAATCCCTTGGAGCAAGCAGAATCGTCAAACGAAGCGGAGAAGGATGTGGCACCCGGAGCCCCGAGGTCTCTGCCAACCGCGCCACCGACAACGATGCCGCGGGGAACCGCTAATATTTCCCAGCAGCGCCAAATCGCCGCTTGCCGTTTGGCGGGAGCAGGCGATCCCGTTCAACGTCAGCGCGCCGTTTTGAGCGGACGCCCAAGGAGTTCATCCATGACAGGAAACGTGTCGCGAGGGTGGGTCTGCGCGATGCTCGCATTCTGCACCCATGCTCTGGCGGCCGGTTCCCCCGCGACTCAGCCCGGTCCCGGCACCGGCATGGATTACGGGCCGTTTCTGGCTTACAGCATCAGCCACGATCCGGGACCGAAGACCAAGAAGACGCCGCGGCGGGTTGGGATTGCCGACAAGGGGCTGATGATCGACGTCGGCAACGGCGCGACGGTCTGCTTCGACGAGGACACCTGCCGGATGGCGGCGGCTTGGATGGGCGGGTTTGTCGATCTGACCCGTACGCACCAGATGAGCCTCAAGGGCTGGTGGGACGCGACGCCGGCGGGGACGATTGTGTTCTCGACAACCAATGGCCCGGGTTGGGCGAAAGGCGACGGCTTTGCGGATCCGCGGCCGATGCATTTTGGCCCAATGCCCAAAGATTGGGTGCATTACAAAGGGCTCTACCGCCATGGCAATCAAGTGGTGATCTCGTATTCGGTCGGCGACGTGGACGTGCTGGAGCTGCCCGGCAGCTTCGTTTCCGGCGGCAAAGTGGTCTTCACGCGAACGATCCGCGTCGGGAAATCTTCCCTGCCTCTGAAGCTGAACGTCTGGGATGGAGACCGGGCGGTGGCAATACATTCGAGAGCGAACGAGATCGTTCTCGTCCAAGGGAATGCGAAACTGCAGGTGGCTTGCCGCTCGCTCCCGGCGGGGACCAGACTGGAGACGCCGGGTGATCCGGTTGCTCAACTCCTTTTACCGCCGCTCAGCGAGCCTGCGACATTTCAGATCATGATCCGCGAGCTGGACTCCCCGACACCACCGGAGCTCAGGGACCTGCGCTCTCCCGCCGTGGAGGACCCTGCCGCCCTTTGCAAGGGCGGCCCCGCGTTATGGAATTCGACGATCGAGACCCAGGGCCGCCTCGCCCCGGTCGGCAGCAAGAAGCCCTACGTCGTCGATACGCTTACCCTTCCCGATGACAACCCATGGCATTCTTGGATGCGCCCGACCGGCCTGGATTTCCTGCCCGATGGTCGCTGTGTCGTTTGCAGCCTCGGCGGCGACGTGTGGATCGTCTCCGGCATCGACAAGGACCTGGCGCATCTGACCTGGAAACGATTCGCGACCGGGCTGTATGAGCCGCTGGGGCTGAAGGTGGTGGACGGGCAGATCTATGTGCTGTGCCGGGACCAGATCACCCGGCTGCACGATCTGAACGGCGACGGCGAAGCCGACTTTTACGAGAACTTCAACAACGACGTTCCGACCTACCCGGCGTATCACGCGTTTCACTTTGATCTGCAGGCCGATTCTCGCGGGAATTTCTGGTTCCTAACTGACGGCAACGGCGTGCCCACCGACGTCCCGATGTACGCGTCGGTGATCAAGGTGGCCTACGACGGGAGCAAGGCGGAGGTGGTCGCGACGGGGCTGCGCGCCGCCAACGGTGGCGGGATGGGGCCGAACGACCAGTTCGTCTGCAGCGACAACCAGGGAAATTGGACGCCAGTCTGTCGCATCAATTGGGTGAAGCCCGGCGGGTTTTACGGGTTCAATAACACGCCGAATATTGCAACCAAAGAAGATATCGGCAAAGAGCGCAAGAGCTACGATGTGCCGCTCTGTTGGATACCCTATGACAAGGACAATTCCACCGGCAGCCAGGTGCTGGTGACCGGCGGAAAATGGGGGCCGCTCGAGGGCCGGATGCTCAGCACGTCCTATGGGAAAGCCCGGCTCTTCGAATGCGTGTGGGAGGAGGCCGAAGGATTTGTGCAGGGGGCGACGATCGAGCTGCCGCTGAACTTTGAATCGGGAATCATGCGGCTGCGGTTCAATCCCAGCGACGGCCAGCTCTATGTCTGCGGTATGAAGGGCTGGGAGACCAACGCTTCACGCGACGGGTGCCTGCAACGGGTCCGTTACACCGGCAAACCGGTCTGCCTGCCGGCCGACCTTCACGTTCGCAAGGACGCGATCGCGATCACCTTCACCTGCCCGCTCGATCCGAAGACCGCCAACGACGAACAGAGTTTCGGCATCGAGCAATACAACTATCGCTGGACCGGCAAGTATGGCTCCGAAAAATACAAAGTGAGCAATCCCAGGCAAATCGGCAGCGACGAGGTCGAAGTGAAGTCGGCGCGGCTGCAAAGTGATGGCAAAACGATTGTGCTCGAGGTGCCCGGGCTCCGGCCGGTGATGCAGATGTCGATTCAAATGCACCTGACGGCGGCCGACGGAACGCCGATCGAGTGCCAGATCGACAACACCATCAATCACGTCCCCGGATCTAAGCTCCCGCCGGTCCTGTCGTCACCGTGACTCTGCGCGAGAGCCCACGTCGTGCCGGGATAAAACCTATGCCGATAGGCATATGCGGAATGGAAGCTATATGGGAGTGCAACAACTTGACGATCCAACGCGTATAGTGGTTTGATTGCCCTTGGCCGCGTTGAAGAGGTTCCCATGATGCACGGACGCCATGTGTTGAGGTGGCCCGAGTCGCTCAAGCCCACCGCAATTCGCCGAATCTGGTTCGAGAAGATCTCCAAGCTTTCCCCCGGGATGGACCTGAACGACGCGTCCCGCGCGCTCCGCGAGCCTTACGGCGCGGTGCGGCGGTGGGCGGTCATGTTCGGATATGAATTTCCGGATCGCCGGCGCACCGTTTCGCCACAGCAGTGGTCGAAGGTGGACTGGCAGCATCGCGACGCGGAGATCGCCCGGACGCTGGGCGTCACCCGCGAGTGCGTCCGGCTCGTCCGCCGGTCAAAAGGTGTCGGCCCCAGCGCCGCCCAATCGGCCATCCGCGGGATCGAGCATTTCGTCGCGGTGAATCGCGCCCGTCTGCACGGGCTGCTGGTCGAAGACGTGATTCGCCACAGCGGGACGGACCTGCCCTACCACGTCGTCCGGCGCGTGCTTCGCGACAACGGCGTGCGCGCCCACGAGCCGCACTCTCCCCTGCGGGACATCAACTGGAAACTCCCGAACCGCGACTTGGCGAACATCTGGGGAACCAGCGCCCGCTACATCGCCAACCTCCGGGCGCGGCTCGGGGTCGGCCCTTCGCAGTGGAATGCCCGCCGGCCCGACCTCCGACGCAGCGCCGACTACGGTGCCGCGCTGCTCCGCGAGCGACAGCGCGCCCAAGCGGGGCGTCGCCGCAAGGAGCGGGAGCCCCAGTCCCCTTTAAAGCAGACCATTCCCGCGTAAAACGTCCGACAACTGAATAAGGACGCGCTTACTGCGTCGAGGGCGTTCCGCTCCCAGGCCGTTGCCTCGGAGTCCTGAAGTTGCTGCGCGCTATCCTGTCCCGCTATCCTCCGATGACCACCGGCGCGAAAGGGAGGGCAAGGCTCCCTCCCTGACTCCGAAACCCAGGAAATCGAACATGCTCCCGAGGATGTTGTTTGCAGTCGCTTTGCTGGCCGCGCTGACTGGAATTGCCGGGGCTGAAGAGCCGGGCTATTTCACCCGCGGCACCTGGACGGCCACCGGATACGGCACCTACATCAAGAGCTTCACCGGCCAGGAAGCCAAAATGGGCTCCGGCGCATTGGGCGTGGGATATTATTTCTTCGATAACCTGTCGCTTAGCGCAGAACTGAGCGGCTACTACGACAGCCAGCCCGGTCCCGATTCGCGCATCTTTTCCGGCGACCTGCTGCTCCGCAACCACCTGGTGCGTTCAGGACGGTTCTCACTGTTCCTGGATGGCGTGGCGGGAATCACCTACGCCGACCGGCGCACGCCCTACCCACTCGGGACGCATTACAACTACATCGTTGAGCCGGGAATCGGCGCGACGTTTCAGATCTATGAGAACCTGCATTTGATCGGCGGGGTGCGCTACTTGCATCTTTCCAACGCACATCTGGAAGGCCCGATCCGAAATCCCAGCATCAATGGAACGCAAGGGTATGTCGGACTGCTCTTCAAGTTCTGAATGAACAGTCAGATGTCCCGCGCCACCCACCTCTCTACGCCAGCGCAGTCTCACTTGGCCGCGGCTTCCTTGGGGCTTTCCCAGCCGGTATTGATGTCGCACTTAGGGAGCGCCTTTTTGAGCTTGTCGACCCCGGCCGGCGTGACCTTCGTCTGCCAGAGGTAGAGTGCCTTGAGATCCTTGAGACCCTCAAGCTGTGACAGGCCCGAATCGGTGACCTGCGTGCCGTATAGATTCAGATACTCGAGATTTGTCAGTCCCTTCAGGTGCGTGAGCCCGGCGTCGCCGATCTTGGTGTTTTCCAGGTGGAGCTTTCGGAGATTCTTCAGCGGCTCAAGCGCCTTTAGCCCGTCATCGGTCACTTTCGTTCGAGCGAGGTTGAGGGAAGCCACCTGAGTGGAAACCGGCGCCAGCGCGGCCAGTTGGGCGTCGTCCACGTGATCGCCGACGAGATTGAAATCGACCTCGACGAGGTTGGTATTCTGCGCCAGCGGCATGGCCAGCGCGCCGGACTGCCGGATCTTGCTCATCGCCCCGGCATCGGCCACTGCGACAGTCGGAAGCTGCGGTTCGACCGGACCGGGGGCATCGGTTCCGGCGCTAGCCACCTTCGCTCCGACATCGCTCTTCCAGTCGCCAAACGATGCGCCTTGGGCGATCCAGTTCTTGATCAGCTCCTGTTTGTCCTTCGGGAGGGGGTCGCCTTCCGGCGGCATCACGTCGTCATCGTCCTTGGACAGGGTGATCCGGCGATACAAATCGCTCTTCTCGGGATGGCCCGGCTCAATGATTTTCCCGTCTTTCCCACCCTTCTGGAAAGCCTCCAAGCTGTCGAGCCTCAGCTTGCCTTTGACCTTTTTCTCACCGTGGCACTTGTAGCACGTGTCGGCCATGATCGGCCGGATCTGTTTGGCAAAATCGATCTTGTCCTCAGCGCGGGCCACACCCATCAGCGCACACACCGCAAATGCCGCAATCAACCGCTTCATCATGACACCTCAAAATAGTCCGGCCCCGATCACTTTGCTCCGTCGTCCAGTTCTACACCGTAAAGGACGAATTGTTAGGAGCGGTTCTCTTTGCCTCACTGTGGCGTTCAGTTTGCTTGCCCAAGATCGCGGAGGCTTGCGGCGTGGGTCGCGAGCCGGTCGCGGTCGTGTGAAACGGAGCGAGTTTATGAAAGAGTCTTACGGAATCATGGCTGCGGCCGCCCTGGCGGTTGGCGGAATGGCGTTTGTCGGTTGCCACAGCAATAACCCGGACGGCAACCCTCCCGCCGCGGTCGGGGGCGTGGGAGGCGGCGGCAGCACCGACACCTACGGCACCGGGGCCGACGCCCGCATGCGGTCCACGGGTAATATTGGCGTGGACAGCGGCGGAACTGCCAGCAACAACGGAGTGACGCCGCAACCGGCCGCCGTCAACGAGCGGCCGACCAATGTTCAGCCGCCGCAAACGCCAGTCGGCCCTGCCGGTGGGACCGGAGTTACTGGCGGGAGCGGTTCAACTAGCGGATCTGGCGGCAGCACTTCAACGGGCGCGGGCAATGACCAGGGAAATGCGGGTCCGCGGACGGACACCACTCCCAACGCGGGAACTCCCAATAACGGAAATGGCAACACGGGAGCCGTTGTGGGCGGGACCAACGGCAACGGCACGACCAATTCAGGAGCGAATGTCCCTCCCGCCGGGCGGTAGGTTTGTCTCTTTGAAGCAGCATACCCTGAGACCTGTGGGTCTCAGGGTATGCTGAATAATTATCAATTGTTGTTCTTGGGCAGAAGACCCGGAGACTTTGTCGTAGGTGGGCCGGGCTCCAACTTTCCACCCGCTACTACTTTTCCCAATCCCTCATCAAGCCCTGTCTGTAGAACGGGTACAAAAATTCAAGATGAAGCCCGGCCCCCCTTAGAAACGCCGATTGCCGAGATTTATTTCGGAGCGACTTTTTTCATGCGCGGTTGCCTTGCCTGACGTCGTCGTTATCATCGGCATCCATTGGCGGAACCTCGCCGCGAGCACCGGCGACCGTCTCTGCCGGTTAACCACCGCACGGGGCTTTTCCCAGAACGCACTATTGCCGAGAAATTGCGATGGATCATTTGGATGATTTGGCGTCGGCGGCAAGTCAGGCGAGACCTTACCGACGAAGACCGATGCGGACGCGCGCCGGCAAGCGGCAAAGCTCCGGGCCGGTGGTCTTTGCCATTGTTTTCGCGGCCGTCGTTATTGCCGGGGCGATCCTCTATCTGGCGATGCATCACGGCGCGCCGACCGGCTCTCAGACGGCCTCGCAAGACGTTTCGTCGGCGGACGACCAGCATAGCGAAGAAGTTGCCAACCAGCAGGTCAAAGCGCAGGTGGCGCAATTTAAGGACTTTGCCGCCCGGCTAGCCGAAGCGCTGTCGCACACGCGGAAATTAGCCCTGCAGGCTGAGAGCACCTCGCCGGATCTGATCGTGACGTATACCTGCCGATACCTTGTGGGCCACCTCGGCACGCAGAACGCCGCATCCGGCCGGCCAGCGACCTTTCTCGCCCAGTTCACCGGCGCGTACGAAGGCAAGGGCGAGGGCTACTTCAGCAAGGACACTTCCGAGTTGAACGGCGGCTTCAACTTCGATCCGGCCTCGGGACGGTGGAAGATCGCGTCGGCCACGGAGCGGGCGCTCACCCACAGCACGTCGACCGACTTCATGGGCCTTCCCGAAAAAGGCGGCCCCAAACGCGACATCGCCAACATTGACTGGTTTAATGCCGCCGTCGCGGAGGCGCAGAAGTAAATCGCCGTTGCGTCGGAGGGATTCGCGTTGGAGGGTGGCTTATCGTGAGGGTCGTTCCCCTATTTGCGCTGGGGTCACTGTGGTCGTGCGTCCTTGCCGGCTGTACGCACGACACCACGGAGCGGCCGGTCGAGATAACGACACTGCCCGCTCCGACGTCCGTCCACACGCCGCCCCAAAAGCCGATCGATATCGACCCGACCAATCTGCCGAATCTAGGGCTTGTCACGCGCGACGTGTGGCGCGGCGGGCAGCCGAGCGACGTGGGCCTTCTCACGCTCGCCCAGGCTGGCGTGAAAACCGTAATCGATCTCAGGGAGGAAGGACCGGCCGAAACGGTCCCTGCCGGGGTGCGACTGGTGCGATTGCCCGTCTCGGCCTGGCACGCCGACAATGTGGACCCGGTAGTATTGCTTCACGCGATCATGGACAACCCAAAGCCCGTTTTCATTCACTGTCGCGAGGGGCGTGACCGCACCGGGCTGGCGGTTGCGATCTATCGGTTATCAACTGGAATGTCTGCAGCGGAAGCCTGCCGCGAGTTGCGCAATTTCCACGTGAACGTCTGGTGGCAGGCACCCATCGAGCGGCGGATCTACCAGTTGCAACCCACCCTTGTTCGCCGCAGCGGCTCGTAGAATCGAGCGGGGATGAAGACCGCCCGCGACTCGGGCAATCTTCATCCCCGCGTGAACAGGTTGCGCCGTGAGACTTCAGCGGCGTTCGCCGCCCTCATGACTGTCGTGGCCTTCGTTCGCTGCGCCCGTGTTATGTCCTGCGGCGGGCCGTCGCGCGGCGGCCGCGGCTCGGGAGCGCTGCTCCACTTCACGCCGCTGCACCGAGTGCTCGGCCATCGACCGATGAATCTCGGCCTCGCGGCCGCGAACGTCATGGGAAAACGCGTAGTGCGCCCGATCGACGTGCGGCGCGGGCCCGAAACGGGAATCGCGCGCCCAGTAGTGGTAGTGATCGGCGTGCCAGCCGTAGTCGCGGCCCCAGCGGCCGTCGCGGTAGTCGTATCCGCCGTGCCAGTCGCCGACGAAGATCACCCCGCCGCCCCAGTAGACTCCGTTGACGAACCACGGGCCGGTGGCATATGCGACATCGCCGAAGAACAGCGGATGGTATCCGGCATAGACCAGCACTGGGTCATATGTCGGCACGTAGATGACATCAGGATTGGCCGGTTCGATCGCGATGACCCCGCCATCCTGAACGACCACCTGCTGGGACGAATCGACCAGATTTCCCTGGGCGACAGCCTCGGCGCGCATCTGCTGGATCGCCGCCATCACGTCACCGGGCTGGTTGAGGTAGGCCGAGCCCAGCGACTGCGTCCACGGCATGTCGCGCGTGAGCTGCGCCAGGACGGTCGGGTAATGCACCAGCGCCTTGACCGACGGCTCCCACGGCTGTGCATCGATCGCCCCCTGCGGCGGCTGCGGATACGATGCCAGCCACGCGTTAGCGTCCTGGAGCTGCTGCGGATAGGTGGACGCGGGAAGCAACACGGCGATCAACGGATCGGGATAAAGCGCAATCGGCGCGACCAACGGGTGAAGCTCGGCCGCCGCCGGCGATTCCGCGACCGGCGCGGGGGCCGGCCCTTCGGCGGCGGGCGGTGGGTAGTAACCCGGGTCTTCCTCGTACGACCGAACGTATACGCGCTCGCGCACATAGACCGGCCCGGAGGGCGTATAGACCAGCCGCGTCCGATAATAATATCGGGGCGCGGGCGGCCCCACCCGCACCACGCATCCACCGACGCCGGCCAGCGCTGCCGCCAGCAAGCTCGCTTGCAATGTCCGTACGCCAAGCCCGCGTTTTTTTCCCGTCAAGAGTTTCCGCACTGCAACTCCCTTTGAAATTGATCGTGCCCCTGCCAAAGACAACTGTTGAAGACGAATGTTTG
>Ga0182024_10022838_pt1 | contig 11248 bp, 11 predicted proteins | sample P32metaG_FD_120480 | JGI IMG/M metagenome (GOLD analysis project Ga0182024, IMG submission 120480) | Permafrost microbial communities from Stordalen Mire, Sweden - P3-2 metaG (Illumina Assembly) | ecosystem: Environmental > Terrestrial > Soil > Wetlands > Permafrost | place: Sweden: Stordalen... | reverse complement strand
GGTCTGAACCGCTTCTTCATTCCCGAATCGAACGGCGAGGCGCTGCTCGAGGATCCCTTCATCCAGGGATTGCGGCCATTCCTCCGCCAGCTCGATTGGGAACAGTGGCAATCCATTCTCAAGAGGCTGCAAGCGATCGGCGACCACGTCTCGACCAGCGGCCAGATGCGCACCATGCCGCCGCAGCCGCAGCCAGTCCCGGTCAACAGCATGGCAGCCCGCCGCCCCTTGCCTTCGGCAATGGTCGGCCGCCGCTAGCACTCGCCTGCTGACGCAGGCAGCGCACACAGGCTTTCGTGGCGGCATCGCGCCTCGGCCCCATCGGAGGGGGCAGAGGCGCGACGCCGCCATTTTTTTCGGCCGAGCTGCCGCAAACCGCGGTAGTCTCCTTGTTTAGAAGGAATCGCGGGCAAGAAAACTATGGCAACCGTAAAGACCTTCGATCAAGAACTCTTGGTCGGCATAGCGCCGGGAATGTGGGTAGCGGTCTCCCAAGATCAAGAGAAAGTGGTCGGACAAGGCCTCACCATCGAAGAAGCCCTGGAACAGGCAAGTGCAAACGGGCAAACCAATCCACACGTCCTTCGCGCTTCCGAAGGGGCCCTCATTCTGTAGCCCGGCTTGCCCTCAGTAAAACGCCGAAATCCCCGTAATCCTTTCCCCAATCACCAGCTTGTGAATATCGTGCGTCCCCTCATACGTATAAACCGACTCCAGATTATTCATATGCCGCATGACGCAGTAATCGTCCACAATCCCATTCGCCCCCAAAATATCCCTGGCCATCCGCGCCGTCTCCCGCGCCATCCACACGTTGTTCATCTTCAACATCGAGATGTGCGTGTGATCGACGCGCCCCTGATCCTTTAGCCGCCCAACGTGTAGCGCCAAGAGTTGCGCCTTGCTGATCTCCGTGATCATCCAGGCCAGCTTCTCCTGCACGAGTTGGTGCGAGGCAATCGGCTTGTTCTGGAATTGCTTGCGCGTTTTGGCATAGTCTAGCGCGGTCTGATAGCACGCCATCGCAGCGCCAATCGCTCCCCAACCGATGCCGTACCGCGCCTGGTTCAAGCAGGAAAAAGGCCCGCGCAAACTATCCACTCCAGGAAGCAGATTCTCCGCCGGAATCTCGCAGTCACTCATCGACAATCCCGAAGTCACCGAGGCGCGCAGCGACAATTTCCCATGCAGGTCCCAAGCCTTGAATCCCGGCGTGCCCTTTTCGATCAAGAAGCCGCGCACGCGATCGTCCTCACCCTTCGCCCAAACCAGCGCCACGTCCGCCAGCGACCCGTTGGTGATCCACATCTTTTCGCCGTTGAGCACATAGCGATCGCCGCGCCGCACCGCCCGCGTCAGCATGCCTCCAGGATTCGAGCCAAACCCCGGCTCAGTCAGCCCAAAACAGCCGATAGCGCTTCCCGTCCGAAGGCGCGGCAGCCATTTCTCCTTCTGTGCCAGCGAGCCGAACGTGTGGATGGGATACATCACCAGCGCGCTCTGCACCGATACGAAACTGCGCAGCCCGGAATCCCCGCGCTCGAGTTCCTGCATCACCTGCCCGTACGCCACGTTGGACATCCCCGCGCAGCCGTAGCCCTCCAGATTCGCGCCGAAAAATCCCAGCTCGCCCAGCATCGGCACCAGATGCATCGGGAAAGTCGCCTCGCGGTTGTGTTTCTCGATGATCGGCAGCACCTCGTTGTCCACGAATTGCCGCGCCGTCTGCCGCACCAGCCGTTCCTCATCGTTCAGCAGCGAATCAAATTCGAGAAAGTCCACTCCCGGAAACGTGGCCATCGTCATCTCCTAACGCATCCCGAACATACAAACCGCCAACGAGTATATTCCCGCCGTACCCAGCAAAGCGCGAAACCTGACGTATCATGCCAGCGGCTAAAGCGAGTCCTGTGTCCGCAGTATTCGAACGCCCCAGGGCGTTCGAATACTGCTCAGTTAATTGCATGTTGTATTGACAAGTATGTTATAATGTCTCTATGTTTGCTCATTGCAACGACGCTGGCGACGCCTCTGCGGGCTCTGTGAACCCGCCGCTCACGTCCGCCTCTTTCTTCGCTCTTTGCGCTCTTTTGCAAGTGTTCAAGTGTCAACGTCCCTGTTTTCAAGCGCGTGCGCGCTCTTTGTGAAAAACACCCGGGGTGGGGTATACCCTCCTCGAGGAGTACTTCAATTTTGAAATCACGCCACCTTCCGCTACAATTAACGATCGTCAACTGGCCTAGCGACGCGGCTGTAGCCCCGCACACCATGCGGGTGCCGCGCAGACCGGCCGGCGGCCCGGAGTCATCATGAAACCCAATATTCACCCCGACTACCATGAAGTGACGGTCCACTGCGCCTGCGGCCACGCCTTCAAGACGCGCTCGACCTTTAAAGGTCCCCTGGTGCGCGTTGAAATCTGCTCCAGTTGCCACCCATTCTTCACCGGCAAACAGAAGTTGCTGGACACCGCCGGCCGGGTGGAACGCTTCACGCGCAAGTACGAAAAGGCGGCGGAAGCGGCCAAGGCAGTCAAGGCCAAGAAGTAATCCGGCTCGCGCCGCGCTATTCGCCATCGGCTCCGGAGTGTAAACTGGGATTTCGAGCATGGCCTCGCGCATCCCTTTTTCGTCTCGCACACCGGAGCCAACCGAGCCCAGGGAACCTTTGACGCCTGCGTCGGTGGAAGAGGCAACGCCTCGCGTCACGTTGCGCAACGCCTTCGCGCAGCCTTTCGATTCGGCCATCGCCGCCGCGCGCACCTGCTACGCTCCCCGCCTGATCACACCCGCGGAGATCACCGAAAAGCAGCGCACCACCATCGGCGCCGCCACATTCTATTCCGGCCACCACACCGTCTATCAGCACGCGCACTTCGAGTTTGGCCTCGAAAACATCAGCCGCCAATTCGTCTGGTCCTTCCTGCACGCCCATCCCTTCTACAACTCCGAGCAACAGAGCCAGCGCTACGTGCGCAACGATCGCGCGCTAGTGCACGTCCCGGACATGAGCAATCTTTTCGGCGCCACGGAAATCTACAAGCAGGCCGTGGCCCGCGCGTGGGGCGCGTATCGCGAATTGACGGAGCTGCTGAAGGACGATGCGCGCGACATCCTCTCCGACATTTGGCGCGTCAGTGCGATGTCCCATCCGAGGCGCGTCGAAAAGGTGGAGCGGCAAGCGGAAAAGCGCGCCATCGAAGTTGCACGCTACGTCTTGCCGGTGGCTGCGGCAACCACCATGGTGCATACGCTTTCGGGCATCGTGTTGCACCGGCTGTGGCGGATGCAGGAGGCGTCGGACACGCCCACCGAAGCGCGTGCCGTCATTGGGCAGATGGTGGCGCGCGCGCGCGAAGTGGATCCGCAGTTCTTCGATCGCTTTGGCGAAGGGCCTCTGGAGGATCTTCCGGAATGGAATACCACCGGGCGCATGGGCGACGGGGAGGCGCAGGCTCGCGAATTCGATGCGCGACTAAACGGGCGCACTTCGAGGCTGGTGGACTACTCGCTGATGGCGCCGCGCGTCCTCGCCGAGGCTTATCGAGCCGTCGTGGGAGTCGCGGAAGCAGAGTGCTCCGACGCCGAAGCATTGGACCGCATGCTGAACCCGGCGCGCAATCCCTATCGCCTGGAAACGATGAACGTGGGCGTGCACGCGCCGCTCATGCGGCCATTCCAGCACGCGCATTTCACGTTCGCCAAGAAGATCAGCCACACAGCGGATAGCCAGGACCAGCGCCATCGCATGGTGCCGGGCTCGCGTCCGCTGCTTGTTTTGACCGACACGCGTTCGCCGGACTTCATCACTCCGATGCTGATCCGCGAGAATGCTCGCGCCCGCGAAGTGTACGAGAGCGCCATGGCCGATGCTTGGAATGCAAAGAATAAGTTGCTCGACCTCGGCGTGCCGCCGGAATTTGCCGCTTATCTTCTGCCGAATGCGAAAGCCATCCGCCTGGTCGAATCCGGCTCGCTGCTGCATCTACTGCACAAATGGACCATGCGCACCTGCTTTAATGCGCAGGAGGAGATCTATCAAGCGTCCATCGAGGAACTCGAGCAGGTGCGCGCGGCTACCCCGGAACTGGCGCGCTACATCGGCCCGCCATGCTATGTGCGCGCCGGCATCGCCACGCCGATTTGCACGGAGGGCTCGCACTTCTGCGGCATCAAGGTGTGGCAGGATTTTCCGAACATCGAGCGGCGCATATGACGCGCCACGGCACGCTCGCTTACTATCTGGCTGCGTGGGTGATCGGCTGCCCGGTTGTCGCACTCATGGTATGGCTGATTGTTTCGATACAAACCGGCTTCGCAAGCTCCGCAATTCTGCTTGAGTTCTGTTTTTTCTCGCTCATGTGCGGAGCGATCGACATGCTCTTCTTTGCTTTCATTTTGCGGCGCGCGATGCACGGTCTGGGAACGCGAAACGCCGCGGTCTGGAGTTTGACGGGCGCGGCGCTGTCGCTTCTGATGGTGTCCCAGCTCGCCTGGGTCTTCGGGAAGCTGCCCGGCAACGCGCCTGCCTATTTGCTGAGTTCGTTCGTGTTCGCGGGGCCGCAGGCGATTTGGACTTCCGGGTGGTGGCAGGCGCCCATCGACGGTGCGTGTGTCGCCGCGGTTCTTTGCCTGGTCGATCGCGCGTTCAATCGTGTTGATGCGTCGGAAACTGGCGCTTCCGCGGAACAATCGGAAGCAGCCCACGTGGGCCAGTCTCCCGCCTGATCGAGTTTTAAGTTCTCCAGCGCAGTGTCACTGGCCCTGGCAGTGGATGGACCATGGGTTGGTTGGTCCGCCGCGAGCGCGTCAGCTCTTCCTTCAACTCGAAATACCAGCGCGCCTGCTTATCGGCATCGCCGACCAGGATCATCGGCGCACCGCTTGGCCCGTCGCGGCGGAGACCGATGGCCTGCCGCTCGGCGTTGAGCTGATCTTGGGCGATGAAGCGCCGCGCGAACGCACGGAAGACCGGCTTCACCAGTGGCACCCAGCGAAACAGGTTCCAGGCCGCCCAGAAATCCAGACGGCACAAGTCGCGGCGAATCGGCGTGACCGTGGTGCGATTGGTGAACCACAATTTTCCGCAGCGAATGGTCTCGGTGCGCTGATTGGGCAGCACAAACTCGATCGTGGTGGTGACAGGCTGGCCGTAGACGCCCAGCAATTTGTAGGCGGTGGAATTGGCCGAGGGCGCGTGAGGAACCATGCGAAAACCATTGGGGATGGGCTCGAAGGTTTTTTCTTTGTTGCGCAATTTGTGAGCCGAGCGCCAATACCAAGATTGGTGCACGTACGGCCCGTGTGCAGGGTCGAGGAGACCGAGGATGCCTTGATCGACGTCGGAGGCAAACTCGACGGCGTGATGCATTGTTTGGTAACGGTCGCTGAAGACTGGCAACTCGGGAGGCGGGGGTTGCTCGAACTGCGATTGTTCATCGGGCAGGAAAACCCAAACGGTTCCGTTGCGCTCGGCGCAGGGATAACTTTTCGCGCAGATGCGCTCGACTTTGACGTGGGCTCCTTCGGCTAGCGCCGGAATCGAACGGCACTGCCCAGTTTGTGCGTCGAACGTCCAACCGTGGTAGCAGCATTCGACCGACGAATCGACGATTCGCCCGAAGGAGAGGGGCATGGCGCGATGTGGGCAACGGTCGGCGAGAGCGAAGACGCGTCCCGCGGCTTCACGCCCAACGACGAGGTGCGTTTCGAGAAGCGTCACGGCGCGCATCTCGCCCTTGCGCAGGCTGCGGCCTTCGAGGGCGGGATACCAGAAGCCGAACAGCATGCCGCTGCTTGCGGGTTGCGGCGCTGGAGGCGGAGTTTCGTTCATGGAGAGCAGAGCTATCGTAGTATAGCCGCCGCACGCGGGCAATGAATCCGCGCCGGTGCTAGTTCGCGCCGGAGGCATCCGTCGCGCAGGCAGCGCTCGTCCGGTGAGATAGCGAGGAGGCGTCGTAGAGCCGAGTACGGCCATCCTCGCTTCGCCATACCTGCGGAAGAGCCGCCGTTAACTGCGCCACTCGGTCCTGTGGTTCCGAGGTGGGGAAGTCCAGCATCTCGAAGTCGTTCGGGGTTGTCAGCCAATAGCAGGCGCCGAGCGCGACGGCCGTGTCTGTGATGTGGTCCAAATCGTGTTCGAGCGAGCTACGATCTCCAGTGTAAATATACGCGGTCGAAAAAGTGATGGGCACTACAGCCTGGCGGCCGGTGTACAGATACAGCTCGACGTCATGGGTGGCCACGATCACGGTATCCGGGGTGGTATGTTCACGAATCCAGGCATAGAGCGGCAGTGCCTGTTGGGTTGCCTCGCGGTGCTGTGCGCTTATGGTTTTGAGCTGCGGGCGATAACCGGCGGCGAAATTCCAAGCCATCAGACCGCTGACCGCTGCAAAGCCTGCCGCCGCGGCCACAGCGAGTGCGCGTTCAGCGAGCGGTTCTGCTGGGCGCAGATTGGCGAGGATCAGGCTCGCGAGACGCTTTCCCTCGATCCACAGGCCGGCGAGGAACAAGGGCAGGAAAAGCAGGAGAAAGCGATACATGATCGGGTAATTCCACAACAAGGTGATCACCAGATAGAACGCGAAAATGAAATGGATCGGTTTCCATTCCTGGCCGCGGGCTTGGCGGACGAGGCCTGCCAGCGAGAAAAGTCCCACGAACGCGCCGAGAGAATTCGCGGCCCAGCTATGACCGGTGTTGAGCGTAGGAGACAAGAAGTAAGTCGCTGGCGTCAGAATAAATTGCTCGAGGTTGCCCCAGAGCATGGCCCAGAAAACGTGGAAATTCGGCACGCATAGTCTCCACATCTTGAGGTAACTGGTGTCGTACAGCAGGGTTTGTTGCCAGCCCGGCAGCGCAATCGCGGTCGACGAATCGATTCCACTACGCGCCGACGACAGGTGCGGCGCCGAAAGCGCGGCTGCGAAGAATGGGGCGCCTCCCAGACAGAATGCAGCGAGGTGGCGATAAGTTCGTCTAAAGATCGCCGCAACTAGGATGCCAGCCACGATCGCTATACCAATGCTGCGCATCATCAACGAGAGTCCGGCTAGCGCTCCGGCGAATCCTGCCAGCGCGAGGCGGCTTTCGGCGCGCAGGGCTCGATCAGCCGCCAGCGCAGCGGTGAGCGCCAGAGCCATGAAGGGCAGATCGCTCATGATCGAGCCGCTCAAAAGGACAAAGTGGGGCTCGAATGCACAGAGAGCGATCATGGCCAAAGCCGGCCAGTCGCCCACGCCTTTGAGTTTACGCAGCAGCGCGAAGGCAGCCACCAAAAACCAGCAACTGAAAAACGCCGTGAGGGAAACGCCGAGCACGAGATTGGAAGGGAACGATGGGTTCCATTTCCAGACGCCGGAAAGCAGCCAAGGGTACAGCACGGGATATTTTGTTTGTGGCGGATTTCCCGGAAGGCTCGGAATGATGTAACCGTGCCCTTGGGCGAGGGCCTTGGCCGAACCGAAAAAGAAGGCATCGTCGCCGATTCGGCCGAACCAGTTCGTGGGATGTAGCCAGGCGAGATAGACGAGGAAGAGGGCCAGAATCCCGGCGAGAAAAATCCAGGGCAAGGCCGCGTTTCGCGCTGGTTTTTTTGCGGCCATCGAGATCAGTGGGGAGCTCCGGCTGCGACTGCGGATCCGCTAGAACGAGCGGGCCAAACTTGACTGGAGGTACGGCCGCAACTGCGGGAAATCCTGGTCCGTATCCATGAGCCACACCTGTCTATTTTTGTAATAGTCGAGCAGCTCCTGGTTTTTCTCACCCATGTCCCGGGCCCAGACGATTTTGGCCGAATCGATATCGGCATCGTTATAGACCCAATCCGAATCCGACTGCGGATGAGGCCCCACACGGACGAGAACGAGATGATCGCCGGGGATGGCGCGAAGTTCATCCTCGACGCGCGCACGGGCGGTTTGGATGGGCCTGGCATTGTAGGCCGTGGGCAGCCATTCGGATCCCAAGGAAAGGTGAAGTGGACCAGCCGCTACACGTATCGCCAGCATCGACAGGCAGGTGAGTGGAATGGCCAAGGCCAACAGGCGGCCGATCGGTCTATCGCGCCAAGTCCATCGGCAAAGCGAACGCATGGCACAAACTACCCAGAGATAGACAAGGCCCGTCATCGGCGCCGCGTAATGTGGGTAGAAGAAAACCTCCATCGCTAATCCGGCCACTGAGACCGCTGTGACCGCGAGGAGGAATCTCTGCTCCCAGGACATGCGAGACCAGGAAAAGCCATAGGGAAGCAGGGCGATGGCGCAAATCAGGGGCAGCGTAAAGACCGGCCCAAGATAGAAAAGCCAGAACCGGGCCAGTTTGAAGAAGGACAACTCGACATAACCGGCCAGGGAACGGCTACTTTTGTAGAAATCGAGCTCTCGCACTCCGTAAAAATAGCGCATCTCCTCATGATTGTAGGCAGGCAGCGGCCTTGCGGATTGCCAAATGAAATAAGGCGCGACCGCGTAGGAGCCGCGGTCCACCTGATACGGCATTTGAAATGGGCTTCCGGTGACTCGCCAGAAATAGAAGCCGGTACCGAGGGCTGAGGCGGCCAGCGCTAAAGTCAACGGCAGCGCCACCCGCAACGCGGCGCGCCGCAATTCATGGCCGCGCCTGCTGAACAGCCAACCGAGGAACGCAACGGCAACGGGAAGGCTGAGAAGGAATCCTTCATAGGGGCGGCTATTGGCCAGGATGGCCAGTCCTGCACCCATGACCAGGGCGTCGCGCGGGCGCTGCGTCCGCAAAGCGCGCGGCAAGCCGCCAAGGAGCAGGGCTCCGCCCGCCGCCGCGACTGCGCCGCCTCCGTAATTGTTTGCCCAGTAACTAAAGACCGCCAGGCGCGCTACAGCCAGCAAGCCGCCGAGCAGGGCCCATTCGGCCGGCAGCCATCCCTGAAGCATCCAGCAGATGGAACCGCACATGACGGCTACGCTCAGACAAACTCCGGCAAAAGCGCTGCCCGAGACGAGCCTTCCCAGCGCCAAAAACAAGCCTTGGGCCGGCGGGTACATGGAGGCGTAGGTCGGATGCATGATGACCTGGAATGTCTCGAAGTGAATCCACATCGGGTGCACCGGATTGGCGAGTCTTCGGTGCATCAGTGTGTCGGCTAACAGAAGATGGCTGAATTCGTCAGTGATGTGAGGTTCGGGAAGAGGAAGCAGGCTCAGGACCGCGACGCGCGCGAGCAGCGCCGATGATCCTACGACGAACACGGACAGGGCTCGTTTTCGCGCGAGGCTAAGAAATGCTCGTTCGGCCGGGGACAACCATTGGAGAGTGTGACTGCCGGCGCCGCAGGCGAGGGCCAACGAGACTAAAACAAGCGCCGCTTCTATCGCCGTCAACATGGATCTTCCGCGCCTTTGCTAGACATCGCAACGGCAATTAGACATCGGCATGGCGGTAGAAGCAAAGAGCAAGAATCGATCCAACGGTGGCCGCGGCCAACCAGAAACAGAGAAGTGAAAGTGCGACGCCCACAGGCGTGCCGGCCAAGGAACGGTATCCCGAAGCGAAACCGCAGAAGATGCTTGCTGCAAGGGCGAGGATGGTGATTCCCACATACCCCAGAATGTGCAGTTTGCCTCGGCGTGCTGCCAAGGGAAGAGCGACGATGATCGCTACGCAGCCCAGGGACAATACCGAAAGGATCAGCAGATGCATCGGTTAGACATCAAATCGTGGGTCCTGGGCCTCTCTCCCTTTACTTTGGAGCGGCAACTTGCGCGTGGTTCGGCTCGTGCGCTGCCGCTAGAGGCGTTTGGCCTGCCGCGGATATTTCCAGGCGGTCGCCCACGCGGGTCCCCGTGCGAGACACGGTATGCGCCGGAAGCTCCAGGATGCTGGTGGCAGTCAGGCAGACCCGGGAGATGCGAAACGGCCGGACATCCTCTTCCACGTGAACGACATTCTTGTTCTTCCCAAGGAAAACCAGATCGATGGGGAACAGCATCCCAATGGTATGGACGCCGTGCGATGGCACAATCCAAAGAGCGTTACCGAGCCGCGACCATTCGCGAGTCTTGCCCAGAAGACCGACAAGCCGTTGCCAGTAGCCGTCGGCCAGAACTGCTTGCGTGGCGACAAAGGTCTTGCGCGTTCGGTTGTAGACGCACAGCAACTCTTGTCTGCGATCCTCGCTCATTGGCATAGCTGTTCGTTTAATACGCGTCTAATGTACGTAATACACTGACAGCCGAGGTGGCGCTCTTATTGTGTGGCTTTGCGCCGACGCCGCATGATGATGATGCCCAGCACGATGACGGCGAGCACGCCGGCTGCGACGCGAATCATTGTTACCGTATCCATGGTTTAGCTCCTCTCTTTTGGTCTTCCTTCTGTCCTACGCGCAAAATTGGCTCCCTTGGGATTACCGCAGCGCAGGCGATAATTGCCTGATCAGGGTGATCACCGCCGGACCCAAAATTACCACCATCAAAGCGGGAAAGATGAAGAAAACCAACGGACCCACCATCTTCACACTCGTTTTGGCGCTCAGTTCTTCCGCGCGCTGGCGCCGGCGCACCCGCAGTTCATCGGAATGGACGCGCAAGGATTGAGCGATGCTGGTGCCGAAGCGTTCCGTCTGGATCAGCATGGCCACCAGCGTCCTGATTTCCTCGGATCCTGTGCGCTGTGCCAAATCGCGCAGGGCGTCGGTACGGCCCTTACCTACCCGCATCTCGAGATTGACCAGGTTCAGTTCGTCGCTCAACTCTGGATGGACGACGCGCAACTCTTGAGCGACCTTCATCATCGACTGGTCGAGCCCGAGGCCGATCTCCACGCAGATTACCATCAAGTCTAAAGCGTCCGGTAAGGCCAATCGTAAGCGCTTCTGCCGAACTCTAATCCGCCAAAGGAGCCAGGTTTCCGGAAGTACCCAGCCTATGACCAAAGCCACCAGGAGAACGAAAAATACGTTGTAACGGTAGATTCCCGTCACCAGCGCCAGGACAACGAATGTAATCGGCGACAGGACCTGGGCGCCTCGCATGATCAGTGTCGCGTCGGCGCTGCGATAACCAGCGCGGATCATCATGAGCTGCGCTTTTGAGGCTTGCTGCACAGCCGCAGCAGGCATCAATCTGCCCAGCAAAGCGGCGGCATCGCGAAACTTTCTGGTCTGTCTCGCGCCGAATGCTTCCTTGGGACCGACCGAGACCGGATCCGCCAGGCTGGAGAGTCGTTCCGCCACGGTTGCCTGTTTCTCATCGAAGGCATAAAACAAG
>Ga0182024_10022837_pt1 | contig 11250 bp, 9 predicted proteins | sample P32metaG_FD_120480 | JGI IMG/M metagenome (GOLD analysis project Ga0182024, IMG submission 120480) | Permafrost microbial communities from Stordalen Mire, Sweden - P3-2 metaG (Illumina Assembly) | ecosystem: Environmental > Terrestrial > Soil > Wetlands > Permafrost | place: Sweden: Stordalen... | reverse complement strand
GGCCCAATGTTCGAGCAGCGGCGGCGGGGGCGGAGGCACGTCGTCGGCCGGTGGTGCCGGTGGCACGGGAACGACGAATGGCGCGGCCGGCACCTCGGCTAACGGTGGTGGCGGCGGCGGAGACGGCGGCGGGGGTGGGGGTGGCTACTACGGCGGTGGTGGCGGAGCGGGCTGCTCTTACGGCGTTGCCGGCGGCGGTGGCGGTGGCGGCTCGGACTACGTCGAGTCTTCGGCGACTGGCATCCAAGACACCCCCGGTTACGACTCTGGAAACGGCTCCGTCATTATCGCCTACCCATCGTTCGCGGCCGTCGGGGGTGCGCTTGCTTCTTACGAGGAGATGTCGAATAACCCCTCGGAAAACTCGTGCAGCGTCTGTGCAGCGGATCCCGTAAACACGGCAACGGGTAACCTCAATGAGAGTGCCACGGACTTCAGCATCCCAGGGCGCGGCCCCGGACTGTCATTTGCCCGGACATACAACTCGCTAATGGCAAGCACCGAGGGTCCCCTCGGTTACGGCTGGACCGATTCGTATGCGATGTCACTCAGCTTCGGATCGGGCACTCCTCCCTCGACGGTCACGGTGAACCAAGAAGACGGTTCTCAGGTGACGTTTACGAACTCGGGTTCGACGTACGCAGCACCACCACGTGTGCTCGCCACCTTGGTTCAAAGTGGCAGCAACTGGACCTTTGTGCGCAAAGCGGCGGAGACGTTCACGTTTAATTCGAGCGGCCAGCTCATCACCGAGACCGATCTCAATGGCTACTCCACATCCTTGACATACTCTTCCGGAAAGCTCTCTACGGTCACAGATCAGGCGGGCAGAACTTTCAGCATTTTGTACGGGACGAATGGGCTCATTTCCGAGGTCACTGACCCCAACAGCCGGCACACGGTGTACGGCTACGACGGATCGGGAGACCTCACCAGCGTCACGGATCCCAATAACAGCGTGACGTCATTCAGCTATGGGTCAACCCATCTCCTGCTGACCATGACACCGCCCAATGGACAAAGCGGAGGGCCCGATGCTGGCGACAAGACGATAAATACATACGACAGTTCGAACCGGATCCTCACCCAGACAGATCCTGCTGGGCTCGAAACGAGCTTCTCTTATACGAGCACCTCGTCCTCGAACACCACCACGACGGTGACTGATCCCCATGGGAACGTCACGGTCGATCAGTACAGCGAGGGTGTTCTGCTCGCGACCACGAAGGGCGCGGGAACCGCGCTTGCGGCCACATGGCTCTACGGCTATGACCCTTCCACACTCGGCATGACGCTCGAGACAGATCCCAATGGCAACACGTCAACCGCAACGTTTTACGCCAGCGGTCTTCCCCAAACCGTGGTCGACGCCGATGGCAATTCGACGTCCTACACGTACAACTCCTTCGACGAGCCCCTCACCGTGACCGATCCCAAAGGGATCGTCACCACATACACGTACAACGGCGATGGCGACGTCCTGACCAAGGTTGTGGCCGGCGTCGGCGGTTCGCCCACCGAGACGACAGCCTACACCTACGGAGATTCGAGCCACCCCGGAGACCTCACCAAGGTAGTCGACCCCGACGGGCACATGACGACTTACACCTACGACACCTACGGCGACCGGACCTCGACCACGACCTACCCGGGCACCGGCACGGCAACGAGTCCCACCGTGCCTGTCGACCAGTTCACGTACGCTACGGCGCCGACTCTCTCCGCCATCGGCACACTCGCGAGTCACCACGGAACGGCTATCACCACCCTGTCGGTCAGCCCCCACACGGTGGGCAACGTCTTGGTGGTTGGGGTCATGGGCCAGCTTTCCTCCAACACAGGGGACGTCACGGGAATGTCCGGGGGCGGCGTCACGACCTGGCACAAGATCCAGGAGTACTACGGGGCGACCGGCAACGACGTCGACCTCTGGTACGGAACCGTCACGACGACCGGGTCATCAACGATCACCTTCACCTGGTCGGGCACGCTCACGGGTAACGTCGTCGAATACAACGCTCAGGAGTTCAGCGCGGGCCTGGGAAGCTCCACCGCCTGGGCCGTGGACACCTCGGGAACGCACGACAGCCCTTCTTCCACGACGGTGACGTTCCCCAGCCTCACCCCGAGCGGATCCTCAGAGCTCTACGTCGGCTTCGCCGTGCCCAACAACACCGGCGCAGCCGGTTCCACCTCGGGCTTCACGTACGAAGTGAGCGTGGATGCCAACGTGCTCGCCTACGACACCAGCGTCTCGGGCGCAGTGACCCCCACCGCCACCCAGTCACCGGCAGACGTCTCCGGATCGGCAGCCGTGCTCCTGACAGCTTCGGGTACGTCGGGCGCGTCGGGGGGTATCTCCGCCGTCGGCACTCTCTTAAGTCACCACGGAACGGCCATCACCACCCTGTCGGTCAGTCCCCACACGGTGGGCAACGTCCTCGTCGTCGGAGTTATGGGCCAGCTCGTTTCCAACACAGGGGACGTCACCGGAGTCTCCGGGGGCGGCGTCACGACCTGGCACAAGATCCAGCAGTACTACGGGGCGACCGGCAACGACGTCGACCTCTGGTACGGAACGGTCACGGCGACCGGGTCATCGACGATCACCTTCACCTGGTCGGGCACGCTGACGGGCAACGTCGTCGAATACAACGCCCAGGAGTTCACCGCCGGTCTGGGAAGCTCCACCGCCTGGGCCGTGGACACCTCGGGGACGCACGACAGCCCTTCTTCGACGACGGTGACGTTCCCCAGCCTCACCCCGAGCGGGTCTTCGGAGCTCTACGTCGGCTTCGCCGTGCCCAACAACACCGGCGCAGCCGGTTCCACCTCGGGCTTCACCTACGAAGTGAGCGTGGATGCCAACGTGCTCGCCTACGACACCAGCGTCTCGAGCGCAGTGACCCCCACCGCCACCCAGTCACCGGCGGCTGTGTCGGGGTCGGCAGCGTTGCTCCTGACCGCTTCGGGTACGTCGGGAGGCCCATTCATCACCAGCATCAGTCCGAGCTCGGGACCCACGACCGGAGGGACATCGGTTGCCATCACGGGAACCGGATTCACGGGAACGACTTCTGTGAAGTTTGGAACAGCAACAGCCACGACCTTTACGGTCAATTCGGGCACCTCTATCACAGCCACGGCCCCGTCCGGCTCCGCGGGAACGGTTGACATCACTGTGCTCACGGGCGCCGTGAACATCACGAGCGATTCCTATAATTTGATCGGCGAGCGTTATTGCGAGGTGTCGCCCGATGCCAACGCGATCGGCGTCACGTGCCCGGCCTTTGGAGGATCTCGAGTCGCAGACACGAGCACATGGTCATACGACGTTGACGGCAATATCCAGAATTCCACCGACGCGGATGGAAATGAGACGAGCTACCTCTACGACCCCAACAACAACCAGACCAGCGTTAAGGATCCGCTGACCAATGTCACCCTCACCGCGTACGACGCCGACAACCGGGTGTCGAGCGTCACTGACGGGAGCGGGAGCTCGACGCCAACCACGACCAACTATGCATACGACATCGTTCCCGGGAGCTGCACCTCGGCTCCGACAGGTACGACGTACTGCACCACTGTGGAGAATGGGCTCGGTTCGTCATATGTAACAACGAAGTACTACAACGCCCTTGATCAGATGATCGAGGAGGCTCCCCCGAGCCCCAGCGCCCAGACACCCAGCACGTATACCTACGATGGAGTTGGCAACGCCCTTACGAAGTCCGATGGCTCTGGAACTGCCAGCTACAGCTACAACGCCGATTACCAGGTCACGGGGATCACGTATTCGAACACCACCTCGGGATATGCCCAGCCCAACGCTGTCACATACCAGTACGATGTCGACGGCAACCGAAGTCAGATGGTCGATGGCACGGGTACAACCACCTACTCGTACGACACCTTGGAGCGACTAGATTCCGTGAGCGACGGCGCCACCAATGTGGTCACTTACGGATATGACGTCGACAACAACGTGACCTGCATTTCGTACCCGAACAGCGGGTCCACCAACTGTCAGAATGCCACATCCGGCACCGGGCTCGTGGCCTACACTTACGACGGTGCCGGCAACGAGACTTCGATGACGGACTGGCTCGGCTCGGGCAACGTCACGTCCTTCGCCTACGACGCCGATGGGAACCTCACTCAGACGACCCTTCCTTCTGGGACCACGACCTCGGTGACCAACAGCTACGACAACACGGACGCTCTTACTGACACGTCCTACAAAGTGGGGACATCGACGACCAACCTCGCCTCGCTCGGCCGCAATGTTGATGAGCTGATCGGGTCGACCACTCCGCCTACTGGGAGCGCTACGACGTATGGTTATGACGCGCTCAATCGAGTGACGACTGGGACGTCGACGGCTGCTAGCATCAACAACACCTACACCTACGACCTCGATAGCGAGCTCACAAGCGTCACCCCGACAGGGGGATCGACCACCGATCTCGGCTACAACACAGACGGGCAATTGTGTTTCACCGCCACAACCACCGGTACGTGCTCTTCGCCGCCCAGTGGGGCCACGCTCTTCACCTACAGCTCGGCGGGGGAACGCCTGAGCAGTTCGCCGGGATCTGATCCCACCACCTACGGCTGGGATCAAGCGGGCAATTTGGTCTGCGAGACAGCGTCAAATGGCTCGAGCTACAGCTGCACTAGTCCAAACGCTGCCGCCACGACAACCTATTCCTACAACGGCGATGGCTTGCGGATGTCAGACACCCCGGCTGGGGGTTCAATCCAACAGTTCACGTGGAACGTATCCGGCTCCGTACCGCAGTTGCTCGAAGACGGCAGCAATTACTACTTGTATGGTCCCAGCATCGGATCAGCTCCGTTAGAACAGATCACTATAAGCGGCTCGACGCCGTCCTACCTCATCTCCGACACAACAGGGGTCAGGGAACAGGTCGGTGCCACTGGGTCGCTCACCGGCCCGATGACGTACGACAGCTACGGGAATCGGTGCTCGACGTGTTCGATCTCCACTCCATTTGGATTCCAAGGTGCCTACACAGACGGCACGGGACTCGATTACCTGGTTCACCGCTACTACGACCCGTCCACGGAGCAGTTCCTGAGCGTGGATCCGGAGGTCGATGAGACGGGGACTCCCTATGCGTTTACTGGTGGAGACCCGGTCAATCAAAGCGATCCACTCGGAATGTGGGGCTGGAACCCAATCTCCGATGTCGTCGAGGCCGCCAAGGATGTCGGACATGCCGCGAATGAGGCTCTGCCCGTCGTTCACGAAGTGGCCAACGTTGTGGCCATTGGTGCATCACTATGCGCCGCCGTTACCAGCGAAACCATTGTTGGAGGAGTTACTTGTGGAACAATTGCCGTTGCCGCCGGAGGGGTAACGGCGGCTTCCGGTTTGGCGCTCTATGCGGAGGGTCGCGAGAGCGGCACTACTGCTGCGATCGACGTGGCAAGCGCCGGACTGGGGGGGCTTGGGAGCCTCGCCGAGGCAGGAGCCGGCGCTGCTAGGGGGCTTTCAGAAGAAGCCGAGGCTGCATCGCTCTTGCGCGAAGCAGAGATGGACTCGGCACCCTGGTATGGGAAGGCTGGCCCCTGGCTAGCCAGTCAATGGTGGGGAGCCAAAGCGGCGTTCTGGAGCGGCACGGAGACCGGATTGGCTGATCTATCAAGGGTCCTGAGCGCTGGAGGGTTCGGCTTGGGCCTCTACGGAGAATTCTCGAGTGGCTGTTCATGAAGACCCCCAAGGTGTGGGCTCGCGTCGCCTATCTCCTGGCAGCGATTGGCTTTCTCATCGCAGGTTGGCGTGATCACGGGTGGATCATTCCTCTTGCCGGAGTGGCAGTTGCCGTTGTTCTCATCTCCGTTGCGGGGAAGAACGCTCGGACACGAAAGGCGCGTGACGGATCGTAGTAGCCGCCTACTAATGAGATCGTTTCCATAGCTCCGCCCGAGAACATCTGCGGGGCGACCAGAACCCGGCTTCTCGGCACGAGGTGCCTCTATCTGGGTGGGCGAGACGGGGTCGGGGGGAGTGCGACACAGGCAGCCCGAGCTCTCGATCTTTGTAAGGGGAGTCCTCACACACAGACCTTTCCACTACCGCGGTACTGCCATAACCGGTGCCAGGAAGCGAGGCAACCCTGCTCGGTTGACGGTGCTGGTTAGGTACTCACGCCAGTACGGCCACGCGTTAAAAACAGCGTTCCAATTCACGAATTGCTGGACGTCTGACTCAACCAACTCGACTTCAGCGTTGAACGTGTAGGTGAGACGGAACCTCGCGATCACCTCGTAGGGTTCCGGGTCCGGAAACGTCGTCATGAAGGTGAAGATGCAACCGAGTCGTCCCTTCTCTTGATCGATCTCCCATTCCGGGCGAGCGATTCCGAGTTCGGGAGGATCAGTCGGTTCGACCACGGATGATGGGATGGGTTGGTGATCATCGATGCGCTCAAAGTGCGCTCCAACGAGGACGATGTTTTCGATCTCGATCCCCGCTTCGACGACGCGCCCGACAGATATGACGTCGTAAGGAGGAGGATCTGTTGGTCCCGCGTTTAGACCTCCGTCGATGGTCTCCTCGACAGTTGGACTATCGGCCTCGCTCGTATCTCTTTGAGTCGTCATCACGCGGCAGGAACGATTCGAAGCTCTCCACGGCCAGCCCGTAACCGCCCAGCATCCGGAAGGGAGCATTTAGATCCTGTGAATCTCACCTCGGCCGTTGGTCTCAGCCGCGCGAGCCAACCGGGAGTGGGCGGGTCGTTCTCCGCTGGTGTTCCTTCGCGATTCGCCATCGGTTCAATGGCCAGTGTGACATGCATCCCGAGCGCCCATGCCAGCGAAGCCAACGTGCGCAATGTCAGGTTCGTCTTTCCAGACAGCACCTGACTCACACGTCCCGGAGTGACGCCAAGGCGCTCCGAGAGCTCTTGCTTACTTATCGCAAGACTCTCCAATAATGCGGCGACCGTATTCGTTGCCTCGCCGTAGAGCAGTTCCTCTTCGTAAGCACGTCGTACCTCGGGGTCACTCAGAACCTCACGGTGCAGGCTCATCCTCTTTCCTCCTTCGGGTGTTCTTCAATCCATTCGGATGCGATTGACTCAGCTTCTTCAATCTCTTCAGCTAATAGTGCGCTCTTCTGTGTGGTCAGGCCCTGCGCAACCCACAACGTTTGCGATCTCCCTATGTAGAGAAGATGGAGATACGGGGTTCGCGCAGGTGGCTCTTAGCTCCCATAGCCCAGTGGTGCCGTGCCGGACCGGTCGTGCTCGTCCTGCCAGCGGCCGCTCCGATTGGACGGTGCTCTCCATGGTTCTGCACGCGGCGATGACGCACCCCTTCCCCCGGCGCTCGAGGCGGTCGATCCAGTCCAGGACGGGCGCTGAACCGTCCGATCGGAACATCGCTCTGACTGCGAAGCCGCTCTTGCCCTCGTATATAAGATCGGTCCGTAGGATCGACACTTTAGCTGCGCCTAAAGCTCTTCATGCTGCGGCGGTCCAGAACTCACGAACGCGGCCTCCAGCTTGCACCGGTGTAACTATGCCAGCGACCTGGGAAATTGGCGACCGACCCATCCCAACCCACGGCAATCGAGGCTTGAAAGCTGATCCGACGGCTAGATCGACGGGTCGCCGTGTCCGAACTGGGCGCATCCGGGACAACCTGGGCGATGACGAGGCGGGGGGTCGATCTGTTCCAGAGTTCCCCCGCGGCCGTCGTACTGCCACCACCCCGGGCCGCGTTTGCCCCCCGAATACCCGGTGATCAGATCGAGGACGGCATTGCAAGCCTCCGAGGCGAGCGTGCCGTTCATCGAGACGACCTGGGGGTCGCCGGCTGCATCGGGATTTCGGTCATACCCGGGAGGGCGCTCCTTGCGCTCGCGCTCGAGCACGGCGTCGCTCAGGATCGGAAGGCAGCGCATACAAGCAGAGTCAGGGGTAACGACGATGAGCTGTCCATCAGCCCTCTCGAGGCGACCATCAGCGGTCTCGATGTTGATCCCGATGTCGACGTACGGAATGTGTTGGCGCCGACAGAACTCGTTGAGCTGCTCGCGCACGCGCCAAGTGTCGACGCAAGCCACGACGACGTCGGCCTGCTTCAGCGCGACAATCACGCTCGGACTAGGGAACGCTTCTTGGACTGGTACGACTTTGGTCCGCGGATCGACGCGACGAGCGAGGCGGAGTGCCACCTCGGTCTTCGGAGTTCGATCGACATCGTAAACTTCCGATCCGACGAGGCGACCCAGATTCGACTCCTCGACAAGCTGCGGGTCGACAACGATCAACGTCCCGACTCCTTGATGGAGCAACTGTTGAAAGACATGTGAGCCCCCGCCGGAGGCTCCCACGATGGCCACGGTGGCAGCGCTGAGAAGCTCATCGGTCCTCGTGCCGATTGCGAGGTTCTGACGATCGAGGCGACGTCTGACGCCGAGCGATCTCAGTGGAGGTTTCGGGTACTGGTCGTCGATGTAATCGCCAACCACCCGCAATCGAAAGAAAGTCCCGGCGGGTCGACCATCTCGCCAGAAGATCCCCGAGGCACCGGGAGCGCCGAGAACGACCGATCCCGACACGCGACCATCGAGGAGGCGGCTGATGGCCGGAAACAGGTCTTCGGCATTGACCCGGTCATCTCCGGAGAGCTCCGGTTCGGTCCCCCCGTGATAGTGCACAAGCACAAGGCTGCAGCCCATTTCGAGGGCATTGGAGATCGCCTTCGAATTGAAGGCTGGGGTCCATTCGACGACAAACTTCCCTCCGCGTCGAATGACTTCTTCCTCGGGTACTGGCAACCAGTCGCGAGCCAGAAGTGTTGTCCCGTGGTCGCCAAGGGCGACCGAACAGAGCAAGAAACCGGCCTCCTCCCCTCTTGTGGTGTCCGTCGTGTGGCGAAGGACATCGGCGAAGAGTCCACCCGGGATGCGTAGTTCGATGCGGTCCGGAACGGGTGGGACCTCGACCTCGGAGCGCGCTCCGAAGAGGCGACGGAGTAGTTTCACGTCTTCTCACTGAAACGGGTGATCCAGAGCTGGATCGCTCGGACAGCCGTGGCGGGCGCCTGAGGCCATGGGAACGTGAAGCTGTAACCACGCCAAGTCTCGCCGACTTTGAGGGTGTCGATAGGGCTGCGCGGCGGTTGGCCGGTGTCATTCACGACGGTAAAGTCGACATAGAACTCGGGGCGTTGTTCCGGCCAGTTGTTGAAGATGGCAAGTGCCCGAGCCGGCGATGGCCGCCAGGGGCTCGGTAGAGCAAGCTCGTTGAAGATGACGTGCAGCGGTTGGTCATCTGCGGGGGTCACATCCGTCAGCTCGCCGAAGGCCTCAGCGAGCTGACGGATCAACCCCTTGCGCGTCTCGGGATCCATTAGCTGACGCCACCGCCCTTGATCGCCTCGAAGCGCTCGCCCTCCCGAACTTCGACGACGATGTCGTCGTCGAGGGGGTGTTTGCGGCCGCCCCCGCCGATCCGCCACAGCGTGACAGCGGGGTCGACACCGAGCGCGGCCTTGAGCTGGGGCACGGGCGTGGGCCCGGACGGGATCTCCTTGGTGCTCTCCTCTTCGAGGATCACCTGGACTAGGTGTGACGTTGAACGGTGTTCGACATCGGTCATCGGGCCTCCTTGAGCTCGGTTGCGTTCCGACCAGATCACTTTAGCTTTACCTAAAGCCACCACCTGGCCATGTGCTCTGAGCAGGGATAACGCCAGGTCCAGCGCGGGCGATCGAGGGCCCAGTCGGCTCGAAGCCCGTTGGACGCGTCAACTCGCCAGGCCGTCGCCCAGGCGCAGCGTCGCAGGGCCCAGGGCGCGCGGGTTCACGGTCGAGTGGAAGCGGCCGTGAGGGAGAGAACAGCGTGATGATCGGACCGCCGTAGGCAGAACAGACCGTCGTGATCCTGCTCCCTGGCATGACCGTCCCGGGCGGATCGTGCCGTCATGGCTGTTCGACGGCAGCGTCTTGGTGATCCGCCGCTTGCGTCAGAACGTTCCGGGCTGGCGGGCCCAGAGTGAGCATTTGGGTACCCAGCTCAATCTCCAGAGCGCCGCTACCAGAACAGCAATCTTCAGAATAGGAATCTTCAGTACTCGCGCTGACACCCAAGTCAAGCCGAGCGATCGGGATCCCCTGAGATCGCGCCCGTTTTGCTGGGTCGGAGATGACGTCACGCCGTCTGGAACTGCTTGACCGGGGTCGGTCCGGTGATCCGATCGCAGCATGCGGGCCATCCGGTGTCGAAAGTAGGCGGGTGAGGCAAACGGGAGTCGGGCAAAACCGCCGTCGGTTCGAGCAGCAACCCCGAATCAACTGTAAGGTAGGCCGCTGGCTGGTCGGTCGGTCTTCGAGTGAGACGCTGGCCCAAAGGTTTCTCGTCTTTCCACCCGAATTCGTCCCGCTTCGCCAGCGGCCCCCTATCGAACCGTGCATGCGATTCTCCCGCACACGGCTCTCCGACATCGTTCACCGTCAGGCATGCGCCGCCCCGTATCGCACCGTTCCGGATAGCCGGTACACCCCGAGCGAGCAGAACCACGTCCACGTGTAGCGGATGGTCCAGTTTCGCCCGGAGCGCCCATGGCGGATGCTGGTAAGGATCGCCAGCCGCTCGTGGACGTAGCTGTCGATGGCGATGAACTTCCGTGCTGAGTTTCCATGGCGGAAGTACGCCCCCCACCCCCGAAGCACGGGGTTGAGGTCGGCAATCACGTAGTCAAGCGACACGTGCGCTCTTGACCGGGTGGTCCGTTCACGGATCTTGGCTCGTATCGACGCCATGGCCCGTTGCGATGGCCACTTCTGCAAGTACCAGCGACCCCTGTACTTCCAGGACTCCACCATCCGATGATGAAACCCCAAGAAGTCGAAGCCTTCTGTCCCATGGTGCAGTTGGGCGATCCTCGTCTTCTCCGGGTGCAGTCGCAGCCCGAGTGAAGCGATGATCGCCGCCACACGCCGCCGGGCCTCGCGGGCCCGGGTTCTGGTGGGACAGATGACGACAAGGTCATCGGCGTAGCGCACCAGCACCCCCGGTCGGCTTCCCGCAGCTGCCCACGCCTCATCGAGGACATGGAGAGCAACGTTGGCCAACAACGGAGACAAGACACCTCAAACGCAACCGATAACCGGCGGGTCGAAAGGGGTGATCGACCCCCGGGATCGAGTGTCGGATGACGACGCGCTGAGGCCCAACGAGGACGTCTTTGACCACGCTACGCAGCACTT
>Ga0182024_10022836_pt1 | contig 11251 bp, 4 predicted proteins | sample P32metaG_FD_120480 | JGI IMG/M metagenome (GOLD analysis project Ga0182024, IMG submission 120480) | Permafrost microbial communities from Stordalen Mire, Sweden - P3-2 metaG (Illumina Assembly) | ecosystem: Environmental > Terrestrial > Soil > Wetlands > Permafrost | place: Sweden: Stordalen... | reverse complement strand
TCGATTTTCCGTCGATCGAGGCCGCACCCTCGGTATGCGGATTATGTTCGTCCGAGCGATTGATCCTGACCGTCGAATAGGCTTGGTCTTTGGCCCAATAGGCGAGCACCGCGCTGTAGCAATCCTTGGCCTCCCACAGCCGGATCGCGCCATGGGCGAAGTCGTATTCCACATCCGCCAAACCGAGCACATTCTGGCCCAGCACGCTTTGGCCGAGAACATTCTGTCCAAGTACGTTCTGTCCAAGCACGTTCTGTCCAAGCACGCTCTGGCCCAACAGGTCAGTCGTGCTGATGTCGGCCGGACCGACATCCACGGAAAGTCCGCTGACATTGGGACGGCCGCCAATCTGCTGGAGGTTAAGGTTGGCCCAGTCGTTATGATCGACAAACCCCACGCCGCCAGCGACAGAGTCGCCTATGGTGCCGTCAAAGTCGGTGTCCTCTCTAAATTGACCATTGCCCAGTACACCGATATTGGTGCCATTGCTCCAATCGATGGTTGATGCAGGGCCGAGAGTGCCTTGAGTCTCAAGACGGACCGATGGGGTTCCCGTATAGGGGAATGTGCCGCTACAATTCGCCTTAGCGTTTCCACCCGTCGATATTTCGGCGCTGGTTGCTGGTCCATAATATCTCAGCCGGTAAGGCAGAATGCCCAGCAATGGGGTCCCGTACAAGTCATTTTCGTTCAGAGGGAGGAGCGTTCCGCTGGAATAGTCGATGTGCTCAATTCCGTTGGCAACCCCACTCTGGTCGCCCGCGGCCCCAGTCAATCCACGGGTCTGATAGAGGTAATTCATAGTGCTAGGATAATCCACCATACAGTTGGGCGTATCGACCGCTCCGCCATGGTGTAAGCCCAGGTTGTGCCCCAATTCATGCATCATGGTGCCGGCTTGTACCAGTGAGGTTCCGGTCTGATCGGTGCAAAGATCAGCATCTGGGAGCAGCCCGAACAGGTCGTCCTGCACACAGTTGCCGGGGGGAAAACCTTTGAAAAATACGGGGGTAGGATTGTCGGTCCGCCACAATCCCAGCGTCACCATTACATCTCCGCCGTAAAGGTCGCCCACACCCGATACGCTCGGAGGCGGGGTCACAGGCAATCCAAAGCCCGGTGTTCCCTTAGTCGTGTCGATCGGTCCGGCAAGCGCATGGGAAAGCAGCATGTAGTGGAAAATATCTTTCCGATCGTGCGCGAAATACTGGGGGATATTCAATACCGAAAAGCCATCCTTGATGGACTCAATTCCAGTTTTCCAGCCCAATACCAAATAGCCCAGGTCCTTAGTGTCGTACTCGCAGTCAGCATCATTTGTGATCACACTGTTGGGGCATTCCAGAGAAGATTCATGAATGACGTTTCCGCCTTTGGCAAAAAAACCGGGAACAATCATGTAATTATCGAACCAATTTGCAAACAGCTGGTAGTGGAATGCCCCTACATCGAAATGCACGTAGATCTGGTGAGCGCTGAAGGCGGCGGCGATGGCCCGAAGAGCGGCCAGTTTCGGGGCGTGTATATGCCCGTCGTTGCCCAGCATCCAGTCGATTTGGACGAAAATATCCTTATGAGGTTTCGAAGGAGTTCCCAGGACAGCGCCCATGGCAGGGAGATTCTCACATGGGTCTTCCCAATTGTCCGAGCAACCGCCAAACGTGGCTGGGATGGACGGAGTAGTGCTTGTGGCGGGCTTGCCGACGTTCAGGTGTAATCCATTCTTTTTCCAGCTGTCCAAAATGCCGTCGCCGTCCGTATTTACAACATTTGTGCTCATGAGGACAGCGCCCCACGACAGGCAAACCTGGTTATTGCTTGCCGTTACCTGTGTCGTCAACTGACTAGCACCCAAGGCGAGATTGATGGCGAATGTTAAATTGTCCCAGCGGGGACCCGCCGAGCCATCAAACGGTGTGCCGGAGACCCCGATCGGAACGCTGCCGTTCACGGTAAGATTCTCGGCAAAACCAGGCTGGCCATTTCCCACGATTTGGGTCATCCGGGCGCCGCTACCCGCTGCGTCGTAAAAGCCGCCGATCGTCTGCGAAAACCCAGGCGAAAACTTCGTCATGGTGTTCGCGCCATCATAAATAACCACGGCCTTGTAGGCCGCTGTCCCAGTTAGTTGCCGGTAAACCACGACCAGGCTCGCGCCTTCCGTGTGGGGAACACTTCCAGGTTGATTGATTCCACTGTCGGGAAGCGTGACCGTGTGGGGGTAATCGACATCGCGGACTGTACCGTTCTGATCGACCTTCAGATATCGGAGAACGTCCGCACGGTAAACACGCAGCCATGTTCCTGGGCCGCCAGTGCCCCCTTGGCTCCAGCAAGGAGCGGTGTCGGGGTTGCCCAGCACCTCGCCGACGATCGGGTATGCCTTGCCTGTACTATCGAAATCGAAGAACCCGTTCATCGACGAAGGCTTTGGCGTGGTCTCCACCGTTTCCCAATAGAGATACGCAGCGACGATGTCCGCGCCGACAGGAACATCTGTCGCCGTCATGCTGATGGTGCCGGTAGCCATTCCATTCACGCCTTTTGCGTAAAGGCCCACCCCTTCGACGGCATAGTCTCCCGTCACGAAATAATTCTTGAAGTAATGCAAGTCCTCGGCTCGGCTCGATGGCGCAAGCAGAGCCATGCACCCAAAAAGAAGGAAAGCGAATGCGACCTTCATCTTTTTTCTTGCGGAAAACGAATTGGGAGCCTCGGCAAATGGACTGTGCATTTCGGTAACCTCTTCAAGGTGATTCGTAGCAAAACGTGCATGGACCTATAAATCCGCGGAGAGACGCTGGAATAGTCTCTTAGAGTGGGTTGGGGGGTCAAGCGAAACAGTGTGGGAAATTTGTACTGGAACTCCCATTACGGGAATTTCTCATGCACCGGCGCGGCGTCGGACTTCGACGAGTAGTGGGTCTTCACCAGCAGCGCCGCGGATTTCCAGGTATTTCTTGTAGGAATCCTTGAAGCCCTCGCTCTTCAAGCCTTCCCGCACACGTCCCTGGTAGTAATACACTTGGGGGAAATATCCATACGTAGGTACTTCATCGAGAAACAGCGCCAGAGTTTCTCCTCGGCGAGCGATGCACCTGTCGAATTCCGAATCGGCTTCCGTGAACGCACCCATTTCCAGGTAGCCCCTGCCGAGGTCGAATCGGCCAATCCAGGTATCAAGCAGGTTGTTGGCCTCGCTAAAGAGTTTTACGGCCCCGCGGGCATCACCCTTCTTCAGGGCATTTTCGCCCTCGATCAATTTGGCGTACGCCTGAGGTTCGATTTCCAATTCCTTCGAAAGTCCCTGAGCCAGGTCTGCCGCCTTCGAAGTTTCGTCCTCTGCCGCAAAAATCCGGCCGCCGATGAATCTGGTTTTAACATCCTTGCTGAGATCGAGCGCGCTTTTCATGGCTGCGAGCGCCGCCGATTTGTCTCCCCGCAACAACTCTGTATAGCCAAGCGCCGACAATTTATCGGCCGCCCCATCGGGTTTGTGGGCAGCCATGTCGGTAGCTGCGCCTTTTTGCAACATCTCCGCGGCTTCCTTGAAGCGGCCCTCGTAGATGGCCAGGTCGGCAGAGCCCTCGGTGCCCAGTGTAGGATTCATGCTAGTAATCTTCTGATATACATCCCCTGCCTGCGTGAGCTCCTCGCTCCCCAGGTCCGCGAACGCCTCGGCCAGGTACCCATAGGAATAGGAAGGATTCAATTGCTCGGTCGCTTTGGCCTCCGCCGCGGCCGTCTTGAAATCGCCCGCATAGGCCGAGAACAACGCATAATTAACATGATAGGTGGCGAGTTTCGGCAGGATATTGACTGCATCGCGCGTTTCTGCCACAGCTCGGGGCATGTTGCGCAAGCGCGTGAAGCAGTCCGCCACGTTGTTGTGCGCGCCTGAATCGGACGGGTAGCGGGTCAGCAGCGTGCCGTACTCATCCACGCACTTTTGGCTGTCGCCGGTTAATAAGTACAGATAAGCGCGCGTCCGAAACCGCTCACGCTCGGTCATATGATCGATATGGCTAATTGCCTGTTTAATATACTTTTCAGCGTCCTGCTTCTGGCCAAGATTGTGCGCTGCAACGGCCATGCCCGCGTAGGCAAGGCCAAAACTCGGATCAAGGTCGACCGTTTGCGAAAATATTTTGAGTGCATCTTCATTGTGGCCACTGCCGAGAGCTTCCTGCGCCAGCGAATATCCGTGCACGGCCTCAATCGATGCCGCGCTTAGAGTGTCCATGGCAAAACGCTGATCCGTTTCCGAGGTGGGGTCACCCAGAGCCGTGCGCAGCGCGGTACCCAGTTTTGTCACCGCAAAAAGTACCTGGTCCTTGCTGGAAGCGGTTTCTTCCGCGGCGAGCACGTCCTTGCCGGTAATGACCTGCACGGCCCGCAACGCAACATGGTAAGCGCGGCCTTGCTGATCCAGCGAGCCGGAAACCACCACGTTCAGGCCTTGTTTGGCGGCTATTTCCTGAGCACTCGATGCATCCAGGGTGGAAACCGGCCGCAGTCCCAGATCCCGCATCTTGGTCCTGTTGTATGCGCTGATGAAGGAGGCTCCTTCCAGAGCCAGTTTGAGCGTGGATTCCAGCGATCCGCTGAATACGGGATCTCCAGTATGATTGCTGAAATCCGCGATCATTACGGTTACCGGCGCATGAGCTACTGCCGGAGCTTGCACGAAACGTCCGCGCAATGCGTACACGCCAGCAATGACAATTGGCACCACAAGTGTTGCTGCGACCCAAGCCCAAGGCACCATGTCCAATTTGCGTTTCCAGCGGTGGCTGCGCAGGCTGAGCGAAGTTGCCTCGCCCTGCTTCCACGATTCCAGGGCATCGTAAATTTCCCGAGCGGTTCGAAAGCGCAGCTTGGGATCGGGGTCCAGGCACTTGCCGACAATGTCGGCCAGTTGTTGCGGCACCGAAGCGTCGAATTTATGCAGAGAAATTGCGCGTTCCCTGGTTCGCTTGAACATGGAGGCCATGGCGGTCTCTGCCTGGAACGGAAGCTGGCCAGTCAAAATTTCCTGAAAGATGACGCCGAGCGTAAACAGGTCGGAGCGTTCATCCACATGCTCGCCGCGAACTTGTTCCGGCGACATATATTCCGGCGTGCCGATCATGGCGCCGGTCTGCGTCATGCCGCCCATATCCAGCGAGCGCGCGATGCCGAAATCCATGACCGATGCCCGGCCGTGCTTGTCCATCATGATGTTCTGAGGCTTCAAATCGCGGTGCACCACACCTTCGGCATGAGCTGCCTCCAGCGCCAGGCAGACTTGCTGCACAATTTCAACCGCTTCCTCCGGCGGGAGCTTTCCTTTTTCGACGAGCTGCGATTTCAAATCGCGCCCCTCGATAAACTCCATGGTGATGAATTTGATTCCGTTGGCATCGCCCAAATCAAAAATGCGAATTACATTCCGGTGCGTGACTTTTCGCGCCAGAATTAATTCTTGCTTGAAGCGCTGAAGAATTTCCGGCCGCCCCGCCAATTCCGGGCGGATCACTTTCAGCGCAACCTGGCGGTCCAGTTCACGGTCGCGGGCCTTATAAACAGCGCCCATTCCGCCCTCGCCCAGAATTGCAATGATTTCGTAGCGATTTCCGAGCAGCGTGCCGGGCTTTACCGATGCAAGCGAAATGGATCCGCCGCTGACCATCACGGGCTCATTGGAAGGAATGGACCAGGACGCCGGAATAACCATCGACGGCGGATTGAAATCATCCAGAGTGGATTGCGAGGAAGATGGCGTGGGGGCGGGAGGACCTCCGTCAAGAGTCGGGCTATCCGTGAGGACGGGCGGGGTCAGCGCGGCAACAGCTTTTCCACCATTTCCAGCGAGCGGAGCGCGACAATTCACACAGATTGCAGCCCCAGGAGAATTGCGCGTTTTGCAGTGTGGACAATCCATAACAGGGACGCTCATTCGCCCCTTAAAGCTATTGAGAGTATGCGTTTCCCACTGGAAAATCAAGGCTTGTGGCATTTCTCAGTGTTCTAAAAAATTGATGTAGAGGCCTGCCTTTCCCAGATGCCAAACTCGATAACTCCTTTGTACACCGACTCAGTTTCGAGGCGCGAGGATTTGATCTAGGCGCCCAGCCATGTTGCCCTCGCGTTCCAGGTGCGGATAGCGAGGACCGTCGTGATATTCGATCTTCACGGTCCGGTAGCGATCGCCATTCTTAACGAGAAGTTCGATGGTGGACCCCGGTTTTTTCGCATCAATAATCGCGCGCTTGAGCTGTTCGCCATCGTACGAAATTCCGTTGATGGCGATGATTTGAGTGCCGACGGTCAGCCCGGCTTTGTAGGCTGGCCCTTCCCACAGCACCTCGAGTAACCTGCTCTCCGCGGCTATGGTCATTCCAAGTGAATATGTCAAGTCAGTTATTTTACGCCGCGCCTCGGCTTCCTTGAAGAAATTGGAAGGCGTGTCCGTGTAAATCAGCTTGTAGCCGCCGCGCCTTATGCCGTCCAGTGGCGCCCCAGGGCCATGACCATCCAACCGGGCGCGCAGGAATGTCGCCCAGTCGTAGGGTTGCACGGCGTTCAGCGCTTTCACTACATCCTCGAACGCATAGGTGGAGGGAACAAAACTGCCGTTGTTGAGCCCGAAAAACGTTTTGGCGAAATCGTCCAGAGACCTTTGGCCGTCCGACATCTCCCGGACCAATGTGTCCACATCGAGCCACATCAATTGGCCTTCGGAGTAGTAGTCTTCGCTGCGTTCCCAGCTTCGCCACGGAAGGGGCCGGCGCATGGCGATGATGGGATCGCTGGTGGTGTCCTGAAGCGCTCGCCATTCTCGGCCGATGCGGTGATCGTATACTGCCGCTGTGGCCGCTATCGCGTCGAGAGCTTGTTGTTTCGTCCAAAGTCCCGCACGAGCCGCCAGGACGAAGCCCCAATACTGAGTTTGGCCCTCGTAAACCCAGAGCAGGCTGTCGCGCATGGGTACGTTGTAATTTGGCGTCCACAAGTCGGCCGGGCGCCGGAATTTGCCGTTCCACGAATGGGTGTATTCATGCGGCAGCAGATCGCGCGCATCGGCGTTTTTTTCCCATTCCGTAAAATATGTCGGGACCGTGCCGTTCTCACTCGATTGGTGATGTTCCAGGCCGATGCCGCCCATGCGGTCGGTGAGAGCGAGCAGAAATTCATAGTGGTCGTAGTGGTGAGAGCCGTAAAGTTTGTAAGCTTGCTGCACCAGGGCGCGGTGTGCTTCCAGCTGCTCAGGCTTAAACTCAAGCAGATCTGCACGGTCAGCGACAATGTTCAAATGAACCGGCACGGCTCCGCCGGGGTCCAGGTCCAGGCGCTTGAAATAGCGGCCTGCGAACATTGGAGAATCCACGAGCGTCTCGAGGGGCACGGTTTTAAACGTGATGAGTCCGCCATTTGTCGCCGTGGTATCCAAAGCGGTTGCGAACTCCCAACCTTCCGGCAGGCGAACGCTCGGCTCTACCACAATCTGGCGCGCGAAGTAGCCCGCGGGATAGAGGACGACTGCATTCCATTGCAAGTTCAACATCTCCGGCGTCATTACAATGCGCCCTTGATTGTTGTCGGCGGGCGAAGTGAATTGAAAGCTGACGTCGAGGCTCTTTACTCCCGCGGGCACATCCACGTGGAAGGCGAACATGTTCACGGGGTCGCGCACCCATGGCACGCGGGCGCCATTGGCCTCAATCATGAGGCCTGCAAGTTGGTCGATTCGCCCCGAGGGGGAGTGGTTGCCGGGCAGCCACTGAGGATAAAGAAGCACGATGGACTCGCCGGCGCGCACCGGAATTGTTTCTCGAATGTTGAAGATGTGGCGCTCGATATCCGTCGCGTCGACGCGAAGTTGGATCGCCCCGAGGTAGGGAGCATCCATCGGGGCAACAATCTGTGTGGGCATGGGTGACGGCTGAGGCGCCTCCGACTGCGGAAAACCACTTCCTGCGCTCAGCACGAGAGCGCACCAAATTCCAAGAATGCTGGAGAGTAACCTGCTTTTCGACATCGAAAGCCCCTCGGCGAGTTGGATTGCAAGCGCATTTTATATGCAAAAGCTGCCACGATGGTACACCTGCTTGCAACAGCAATTCGCCTGTGTCTTTAGCCTCGGTCGGTAATTGAATACCGAAGCGCTAACACTGAGGGCACAGAGAAAAGAGGAGAAGAACGGAGAAGGCTCGCAAATTCGTTTGCCGCGAAATCGCCGGATGGAAATAGGCGATCATCTTTCCGGTTTTCTCCTCTTTTCCCTGTGCCCTTTGTGTTAGAGCTTTTCTCCCCGGCTTTTTGCGGTCGCACATAGTTTCCTATACAGGTTCAAAGATTTTTTATGTATCCTAACCCGGCGGTGACTAGAGGATCGCAATTCACCGGAAAGAAGCGTGCTAAAGCGAAAGGGTGGCGCACATGCGGGATTGCAGAATGATTCAGACACGCAGAGGATTTATAAATTTCATTTTCGCATCGGGAATAATTTGTTGCGCTGCTCTGGCCGGGTGCGGCTCCACGAAACCTGCTCAACAATCAGCAGACGGAGCTAAACGGTATCACCTTGCCGGGCGCGTGGTCTCCGTGGAAACCGCCAAGCAGCAGGTGGTGGTCGACGCCGCGGACATTCCGGGATTCATGATGGCCATGACCATGGGATACTCGGTGAAAAATCCGAGTCTGCTCACGCCGCTTTCCGCGGAGGACCAGATTACGGCGGATGTGGTGGTGAATGGGAACGACGTGTACCTGGAGAATATCACGGTGGTCAAAAAAGCCGATTCAGCGAAATCGCCCGCCTCGAACGCCGCACACCCCGACTCGACTCAACCGTCAAAGCAATAAAAAAAGCGCGCCGTGGAAAATTGCAGCATTTTTTCCGCGGCGCGCCCGGATCGATCTTCCATGCATTAAATCACCCTACTTCTTTTCCTTATCTTTTTCTTTCTCATCAGCAGGCTTTTTTGGTTCCGGCGCGCGCTCCTGAGGTTTCGGTTGTTCTCGTGGTGCAGGAGGTGGAGCAGCCGCAGCGGGCGGCGCCGCCGGTCTTTCAAATTGATGCGGGTGATAGGTGTCCTCGGTTGCTTTGGCCGGCGGCGCAAATTTCACGGCCGGATTCTGCGGCGGAGGTGTGAAGGTTTGATTCACTGGTGGACGCGATTGCTGCTGCATTTGTTGCTGCTTTTGCTGTTGAGGCGGCGGTGGCTGTTGTGCCAACGCAGGGCGCGATTGTTGCTGCTGTACCTGTTGCTGCTGTTGCCCGCGTTGTTGGACTTGCGGCTGCTGCAGTTGGGCCGGTGTTTGCTGCTGTATCTGCGCAGGGCGCTGCTGTTGTTGCATTTGTTGTTGCTGCTGAATTTGCTGTGGTTGCCGCGTTTGCAATTGCTGTTGCTGTGCCGGCGTGCCAACTGGCCGGATATTCTTCGCCTGCACCGGTGTATTGTTAAACGACGCGCGCGGGGGAGGCGGCGTCATCTTGGCGACCACCTGTCGGTTGACGACCGCGGCGGGCGGTTTGACAGTTGCGACGGCCGCCGTGCCTACGACGCTTTGCCGCACGGGCGCCACAGTGAAGTTGCGCTGAACTTCCGCCCCCTGCATCTGCTGCGCATTGACACGCACGTTGGAAGCGGCCACGGGGCGCGCGTTCACGAAGGTGTCGTGTGAAACCGCGGTCACCGCCAGAACATTATTCTGGTGCATGTAAGTCACGTTCGTAACATTTACATTATTATACACATTGGTAACATTGGTGACGTTGACCGTGGTATTGGTGACGTTCACGTTTTGCACGTAGCGCACGCTGGTACGGTAGGGCGGAACGTACACTTCGCGCGGCCCCAGCGGGAACCAGGCTACGCCTCCGCCTCCTCCGCCAAACGCCACCGACAATCCGAAACGCGGCCCGCCAACAAAAACAACCAGCGCCGGCGCGTACACCGGGCGCACCACCATGGGCCCGGGGACCCAGCACCAGCCTCCGCCTACTTCCGCCCATCGTCCATAATGAAATGGAGCAAAGCCCCAGGGTTCATCTTCCACCCAGGTCCATCCCCACGGCGCGACCCATGCCCAATGTCCGTAACGGTAGGGCGCCCACCCCTCCGCCACTCGATTGGGAAACCACGCGTATCCGTAGTCGGGGACGTTGCGCCATTCGCCGTTGTCATCCAAATCGTCGTAGCCGATGACATCGCGGGAAACGTAGCGCGCCGATTGCGAGCGCTCTTCGCGATCGTCGCGGGAATGGCACCAGCTGTCAAAATCGTCAAAGCCTCCGGCCTGTCCGCCGTCGTAGGTCAGCGAGTCCGTGCCGCTAAAATTTGCGTGGTCGCCAGTGTCCATGTGGTAGTCGGCGCCGCCGCCGGTGGCCTCACCTTCTCCCGAGCGCACGGTGATTCCTGTTGCGTTGCCGTTGGGATCGACGTCTACGCGGTACTCGCCGGGCCGTTGCAGAGTGAATGCCAGGTTTGGCGTGTCGATCTCAAAAGCGTCGCCGCCATCGAGCCGGCGCACGAAGACGTCCATCGAGCCCTGCGCCAGCTGAATCTGCACAGTGCGATCGTCGAGATTCAGAAACGTAATTCCTGTTTCGCTGCCAACGCGAATCGCGAAGCTGCCGATATGCATTTCACCGCGCGCGTTTCTGTCGGTCCACAGACTGTCGCCCGTGGTGAGAGGACGGTTGGGATTGGCCTGCACCCAATCCGTTTCGCCGCCCGGCTGGAACGAGATGGATCCCTGAATGTAGTTGAGGCGCGCCACTCTTCCCGGCGGGTCGTCGTCCGCAAGAGTGGCTTTTGAAAATGCAAAAAGTACGCCAGTGAGGAGAATCAGGACCGGAAAAAGGAAAGCAGTTTTTCGCATTGTGGTAAATCCCTCCGACGATCGCATTCAAGTTGGCTGAGCGCCATGATTAATTCTACCCCCAGATTGCGAACCGCGTTTGCAACATCCTGCATAAGCTGACCAGCGTCGCGAGAATTGTTTTTCTCCCTCTCCACCTGAACATTTGAGGTGGGCAGGAGGCTCCCTTCGGAGCCTCCTGACGGTGAGTGAGGTGTGGGGTGAAACGGGGCGAAAATCAAATTAGTGATGGCTACTGTGTCCGGACGAAGAATGTCCGCCTCCGGAAGAGCCTCCGCGCTGGCCTCCACCGGAACTGCCTCCGCGCGCCGCGCCGCTTGGCGACCCGCCGCGGGGAGCACCGCCCGAAGGAACGCCACGGTATCCACCGTTAGAAGGAGCG
>Ga0182024_10022835_pt1 | contig 11251 bp, 9 predicted proteins | sample P32metaG_FD_120480 | JGI IMG/M metagenome (GOLD analysis project Ga0182024, IMG submission 120480) | Permafrost microbial communities from Stordalen Mire, Sweden - P3-2 metaG (Illumina Assembly) | ecosystem: Environmental > Terrestrial > Soil > Wetlands > Permafrost | place: Sweden: Stordalen... | reverse complement strand
TCAAATTTAGAAGGTCTCGACTCTCCGGGAGCTAGGCCAGAGTTTGAAGGAGATGTCCTCAATTTCGTTCTGATAAAGCGATCGATCACTTGCATGGACATCTTAGTCCTATCTCGCTGACACGACAACTCCGAGTTAAAAACCCTGTTAGGTTCTTGTATTTTTCATGTGCATAAATCGGCAAAACGGATGGTCTCTTTGGTTTCCTTCGGCTATGCGCTTCCGTTCTTGGGATACGGAACTTTTGGAAACTTCAATGCCAGTTTAAACTGATCCCCACACACATATAAACCGGAAATGCCCTGAGGATCGTCAGTGTCTGCCGTTTTACTATTTGATATGTTTCTCAACATCCCTATTCATTAACCTTATTCACAAATACAGCATGTTTGGATCGGGGAGTATCATTGGCGTGGATATATTTTGATGTACCTGGCTCTGGTGGCTTGAAGGACTGTGAGTGGTGTTCGGGGTCTGTGTAACATTCATGGAGGAGTTGTTGTTTCAGTGCTTTGTTTGCTGAGATGGGGTTTCCGGGAGAAATTAGGAGGGAGATTTATAGTATGGTATCTTTACTTCTAGGGTTCGAAATGAACACATCTCTTGCAGCATTCTCCTGGAACTGCCTTTCGTTTCAGTGATAGCTGTTGGATAGTTCGTGGATTAGAGGGAGGACCCGCGTTCGTTTGTATTCCCGCTCTCAGTGGTGAGATAAGTTTATGATATCTAGGCTATGATTGGCTGTAAAGTATACCATGATCTCAGATTAAGGGGCACGATTTTGACACCGGTTCAGCGTCGACACGCGATGTAGGGGAACTCTCAAGGTAGTCTCAGTTATCTAACTTCCCAGGCTCCTCTAGCTTTGACAAGCTTCCATCTCCATGATGCGGAGGAGACTCAGAAAATGAGAACGCTCAAGAGCTGCTGAATTCGATAGCCTTTGAGAGTCCAACACTGTAGCCGGACTCAAATAAATACCCAGTTGTATTTCGGGGAAATATTGAGACTGGACTGAACACGATCCGTGCGGTGCTTTTTAAATTATCGACGAATTCGAGCTCAAAAATAAAGTTTTGGGCAGTAAAAGTTCAAAATTTGGGGACTTTTTTCCCACGTTGTAAGGCCTAGGGTTAAATAACAGAGAAAAAGACCCGTGCGCGTGAAAGCGATCCGTGCATTGTACAACACTCTTTCAAGAATCTTCAGGCTGAAGATTGTTATGGCGATTCTAAGACAATAATTTCGATCGAGCCGTTCCTTTTCTTGACACAGGGAAGTAGAGTTGGAATGTGTCGAGTAGGTTGCCTGATGGAAATCGGTGGCTCCATCGCTCTATATCCTCATATATACGAAGGATTCTGGCGCTGCGCCGCCGCCGCCTGCATGTATGGAGGGACATATCTAAACACAAAACGTTGAGAAGAGTAAGCTCCTTATTGTTTTTGTTTCTAGCGGAAATGTAGTTTCCCAACTCACTCCGGCTCCGGTTCTAAAGCCCCTTGATACGCTTCTTCGTTGGTAACAACCACACATCGTCCTTCGACCTGACGAAGTTTTTGGATCTAGGGCTTCTGTGACTTGCTGCGATCTAATTACGGTTTTTTCCTTAGAAGCCAAGAAGTCAACCCCATTCCCTCTTATTGGGAGTGAAATCGACGGAATTTCTTTAATTCGTATTGTGAGTACCTTGTAATTTCTTCATTGGCAACGCACACTGCATATGCATTTTCGCACGTGAAACTCTGGTCGCCAGTGGCCGAGACTAGTAAAGGTATCTCAGTCCCCGAAATTTGGAAATTTGGGGAATATGCCACGTTCAAGGAACCTGTTGAAGGAAGAGACCTTGCTTGAACTTGGTTCACAGAATTGATATGAAGCGGAGATCTGATAGTATGCCCAAAAGTGGCGGGAGAGTATCCGAAATTAGATGCTTTTTCTCAATGCGGAATTGTTTCCCCTAAGGTGGGTCCTGGTGGGACGGAAATTGCCTTGGCAGCATCAGATAAGTCAGGAGACATTTACCATAAAACTTTTACGTAAATGTCCAAAACTTACATTTTATGTACGTCACATTTACAAGAGCCTGATTGAGCTTTCTTGCGGCTCCCTTGAAATTTCCATCGTTAACAAACACAATAATGGCCCTTCGAACTACTTTCCAAACACTTTTGCCTTTGAGGACTACTCAATTAGTCAATGTTTCATCCCGGGTGTTACGTCCGTCTATCTCGGCGGCCTGCTTCCACACCACTCGTCCGTCCCTCCTTGTCCTCGGCGAGAAGTACTCCTTTGTCCAAGGGCTCCGTTGACGATAGAATTCCACCTCACACATTGATGGAGAAAAGCCCCGCAGACAGAGTTGACCTCCAAAAGGAAATTGGCAACAGAAAGGCGCTCATCATGTACTCCCTTCCAGTGACGTGTGCTAATTCTCCCAGTGGCACTCCAGCAGCCTTCTCTGGAACATGCTCTGAGCAACATCTCCCGGGCTTCTTCTCCAAATTATCTCAATTACGAGACAAAGGCATCCAAGAAGTCTTCGTAATCTCCGCAAACGATCCCTTCGTCATGAACGCCTGGAAAAAGTCCCTCGGCGGCGATCCTTCTGTATCCCCCCAGCCAGCACAAAGGAATCAAAGGGGCTAACGGTAGGTGCGCTTTTTGGCGGACCCGCAAGGGGAGTGGGTGAAATCTGCGAACTTGGATTGGGATGCTACTGCTATTCTGGGGAATAGACGAAGTAAACGGTTTGTGGCTGTTGTTGAGGTATCCTCCACCCCTATCCCCGAGATGAGAGGCTAATGTGAAGGATGGAGCGGTTTCGGCTATTTTCGTGGAGCCTGATAATACGGGACTTACGGTGACTTCTGTAGAGTCTGTTCTTCCTTCTTTGTAAACCCGTCATCATACAACTACGCACAGAATATACTGCTGTTGTGAGATGACTCCGAATTTCAGGCTTCTACCGCAAGGTCCATGCAGCTCGACAATAGAAACAAATGAATTAAAGCACAATACATCTTCTTGATCCGTATAGCCTGATAACCAAAATCCTAAATCCCTCGGATAAACCGATGCACGGTCGAGAGATAACTTTTCACAAGCGGCAGTTTCCGCGGTATCATGATTACGTGAATATCTTTCTCTTTCGTGGGGGAGGCTGGCCGCTGCACCACCTAAGCCCTACCTACCAAAAAGAACGAAAAAAATCCGAACCTGTCAAATCGCAGCTCCAGTCACCACCTCCGTACAAACCCACCTCTTTGATTCCTGTCCGGTTCTCCAACGGACCCACTGCGTGCAGAGAATCGGGGATAAGGAGTCTGACGCCGGCGTGGAATTCAAATTTCGGGTTGTTTCACGTAATCGGAGACTAGAAGATCGTGCCACATCGTCGTCACCTCGACTCGAAAATCTTCACAAACTGCCTCGGTCGACCTCGTGCATAGACCCGCGGTTTCCCTCAGGGTGAAGTATTCGGACATCTCGATCATCGACAGGGAGGAATTGCGACCACTGTGGCTTCTTCGGAGCAGAGACATACAACGGGTCTAGTCCCACAGACTCAGATGACAAGTCATGTTCCCTCGACCTCTCGAGAGGAACCTCCCGGGATTGTAGGGCCAGAGGAAGAAGACTACGAGTCCCTGCCGACGACATCGCTTAGGATCCAATTGCTCGCGGGGGCGATTGCCGGGATTGCGGAACATACCATTGTCTATCCTATCGATGCTATCAAGGTTGGTCCCCTCCTCACTGCAGTTTGTCCGGGCGACAAGTTGATGGTAGACTCGTATGCAGGTAGTTAGACCGACGCCCACGGCAGTGTATACGGGGATCACGCATGCTGTGTCACGGATAGCAAGCACCGAGGGTGCGTTGACTATGTGGCGGGGCATGACGAGCGTTGTCCTCGGAGCAGGTATGTCCATTTCTGTCTCTGCTGGGGTAAAACTAACTTTCTTCCCTGCAGGTCCAGCTCATGCGGTCTACTTTTCAACATATGAAGTCGTCAAGCAACGTCTAGGAGGCAACATCGGATCCGGACATCATCCACTAGCGACATGTAATTCTCCATCCCTGCGAATAATTTCTCCGACTTTGTTTGTTTGCAGTGTGCTGATGTTAGCTTCGGCTGGAGCGTGTGCAGCAGTCACAAGCGAGGCTTTTATGAACCCCTTCGATGGTAAATACCTCTTGTGAAGGATACTGATGGAAGTGATTAAACAACGGATGCAAGTTCATGGAAGTCCATTTCGATCAGTTTTTAAATGCGCTGCTTCGGTGTTCAAAACGGAGGGTCTCAGGGCGTTTTATATCTCTTACCCCACTACACTAATGATGAGTGTGCCATTCAATGTACCTCCCCTGATCTCATTTCTTCCCTCGTCCTTTTTGCTGCGTGTCCACATTCACTTCCCTTCATCCTTTCGTCCGCTTCATCTTTTGTGAAGATGTTCTAACCGCTCAGGGCATCCAATTCGCCTCCTACGACTCCCTTTCCAAAATCCTCAACCCCCAACGCAAACACGATCCCTTCATCCACTGCATCTCCGGCGGCCTCGCGGGCGCCCTCGCCGCCGCCGCAACCAACCCCCTCGACGTCGCCAAAACGCTCCTCCAAACCCGCGGCACGTCCACCGACGCCGCAATACGCAACTGCGACGGTCTCCCGGGCGCACTGCGCCTAATCTACGAGCGCGACGGAGCACACGGATTCCTAAGGGGCATTAGACCTAGAGTTATACAAATGTTTCCTTCGACGGCGATATGCTGGACTGTTTATGAGTTTTTTAAACATTTCCTTTATCGAAATGGGGGAGTTTAGGCACGGGAGTTCAATCCGGCCGGCCCGGGGTCAGACATAGCGGTCTGTTGGGCTGTCTGCGGGAATGGTGTCCTTCGTTGGTTGGGCTGTGCTTGGGTACGGATATTCCTGGATCTTGGTTTGGGTCTATGGATTGTGAGGACTGAGTTGTGTGGCTTTGGTATTGAAGATGGGCAATAGAATTGAGAAAGAGAGGGTAATCGTTTTCTGGGTGATGGAAGAGTAAAGTGGACTGTAAAATATTTGTCTTGAGATGGCATGATGCATTTGTAAGGAATATCTATAACTTTTCTTTCCTGTTCTGATCACTACTGCTCTTCGTGTGAAGTATTGGCAGCTAATGCAGTGCACCTTTCCGTTTGTCCGCAAGCCTACCATAGCCTCATACGAAAAGATGCCCAGACTCTTCTCTTAGAGCTGACGAAACAACAACGAATTTCAAGAAATTTGAATAATTTGATCGGTTTCAATTAACAAGGGCCCTTACGGAAATTAGAGCACCACGAACTAAAAGAATCCTTCGAATCTGCTTTTCGTAGTCCCCCCCCCAAGGTCCATCTGGCTTCATATGCACCTTTTTGAGAGTTCCAAGGATGGCCGTAACCGGGCGGTGTGGCGCAGTTACTGTGGCGCAAGAAGTCAGAATTAAGCGTGTGAACAACATATGTAGTACGCACTATCAGGACAAGCCCGGTAATAAAGACACTAGTCATTATTTCCCTAGACATTGTCCTGAGCAAACGGTATTAATGCCCTCACCCTGTCTCATAAAGCCGAATGTTACACGCGAAATGCAGCCTCTTAATGCCTACCCTGCAGTCATTAAAGTTGGAATAATGTCTACAATTATTGCCCTTACATACGAAGCGAAGATCAAGTTATTTTTGGAAACACAGCAGACGGGATATGCATGTCAAATTGCGTGAAATCACTTTAGGTTCAAGTGATATTAAGACCCAATGCAAGCGCTCGGTGCGCTCATTTGGGATGCCGCTGCAGGCGCCAGGGGGTGGCCGGAATAAGAATCCAATTTCGCGAAACGTGGATGAGTGTAGAGGTCTGCTGCTGGCTGTCGTTCAGGGGTAGTTAACACTTTTGGGGATGATCAGATCACCGAATGGTTATCCAGGGGCTGGAGGCGGTGGGATATTTGTAATTGGTCCCCTGAAAGGAGTTGTCTTGGTTGTTATTCTGTTCCTGCGAATTCGCGGGTTAAACCATCCATACGAAGCATAATTGTAGTCGAGAAGAACGGGTATTAGTGGTGTCATGGGACGTCGTGGGACGAAACGATGAGGCTGGTAGGATGTAAAAGGCAACTAGGATATTCGGGAGGCGGCTATCCGTGCACATGTCGGAGGACAATTTTCCCGAGGAATCGAGCGGTCATGCGCAGATCTCTCACCGCCTCTCTCGCTACGCCATCTTCTTTGTCTGACTGCTCCGTCACAGGACACAAAGCCCGTTGGCAACGTTGGTGAGCTAGCCCATCCGACGCATGACGTTGCCCTCAACGTGTGGTGGGCACACACACGGCACACGTTGCTGGCCCCATATTACGCTCGCTCATTGGCGGACAATTGCTTAGGTGATGCAGCGTGGAAGGGTAAACAAATTTGTAGCCGTGCGCGCATTCCCGCTTCCTGGTTGTGGCCAATGAGGCGCGGTCGCAAAGGAAGGCTGGGTCGAAGATTGGCTGGACGCTGAGATGAAATTAACGAGGGGGGTGGTTATTGCAGCAAAAAAGGATGGCGGGTATGAAACTTTGTTCGCTGCGCTGTGCCGAGGGGGGAGATTGGGCTTGCCGACAGACACAGAGTTATGCAGATGCAACCTTCATAATAATTGCAGGCTAATAACGGGACCCAACCTAATATTTGCTGTGTGTGTCCACGCATACCAGTGGAAAATCCACCTGGCAACCGCACCTCCCTGACAACCAGCAGCACCACCTCCAGCACTGCGCCGACGCCCGAAACACATCCTTGAATAAATCGGTCGAGCTTTGCGTCCGCCGTGCATCCTTTTGCATCTGCACCTGAGCACGTTCCCTCGCTGCCACTACTCCCATTGTCTGCACTCCACCCGGATATAACAACACGTCCGCCCGTCGCCCTCGCCTTTCCTCAGTCGTTCTCTCCCACACTCGTTGGTGTCTCACCTTTAGTCGTTCCTTAACGCCCTTCATTCCTCACCACTCTCGTTCCCCTTGCACACGTCAAAATACCTCATCCACGTCCACGTCTCACTTCATCCTCACCATTCACCATTGCTGATCCGCAACTTTTTCCACCACCAGCCGTCTCATCGTGGACTCGCCATTCTAGCAGCCGCTCGCTCCTTCAGTGACCTCAAATGAGGCACTCCAAACTATCACGACTACTCTTCTCTCTTCCTCTCGCCCTCATCGACCTGGTCCTCGCCCAATCCCCCCTGCAGCCAGTAAACCTCCCCGCCATCGACCTTTCCTCCTTCGGCCAAGTCAGTCTCGGCGGCGACTTCCAGGGAATTTCTCTCTACCAATACACAGGCCAGAACCCATCAACACAAACAGGCGAGGGAAATGGCGTTTACATTCAACTTCCCAACGGAGCACTAGGGCTTCTTGGTCGACCAGAGGGAACTGTTTCCTCGTTATGTGCTCTCGACTCAGGGATCTATGTGGGTGGGAATTTCACGTCCATTGCCGGAGTCAATGCTTCGAATATTGCTGCTTATAATTTTACGACGAATACGTTTGACAAGTTGAATGATCGGGATATCCTGGGGTCGGTATACGCGTTGTATTGTGATCGGACGAAGAATCAGGTTTATGTGGGTGGGAATTTTCAATCGGGAGGGTCGAATAACGCTATTGTATGGGATCAGGATGCTGGGCATTGGGATGATTTGCCATTCGGTGGGTTCGATGGACCGATAAACAGTATTCAGCCGGGAAGTAATGGGAATATACTCTTTGGCGGAGTATTTGATGCTCTTGGGAATGGTTCATCCGCCCAAGCAAGTGACCGTCAGGTCATCAATCTTGTATCTGCGAATGTATGTTCTTGTTCATGCCGTTTTGACAGTAGGTCACGAGTACAGGTACAACAACGACCGCTGGATTCACAGAGCCATCGGTCCTGTTCTGTAGCAATGGTACCGACGGAGCTGGATCAACGTGGCTGTTGCAGGACAATACTCCAGGAGACATGACAGTCATAGGCAACTTTGGATATCGTCCGACGAAACTACGACTACGAAACACTCATATCAACGGTCGAGGAACCAAAACATTCCGATTCGTCGCTCAGCCTATCGACGGAATCATGAATCTGACTTACACCGACCCAACGACCGGGAAGACGGTTGCCTGTGACGCGACATGTCCCTTGTCGAACGACACGACGCTGGAATTCCAAGACTTCAAATTCGTCAATGTTATTGGCATGAACGGATTCAAGTTGTTCATCTCAGACTGGTACGGTTCAGGAGGTGGGTTATCTGGTCTTGAGTTGTTCGAGGATGATATCGTTGCATATGCAGTGAGCTCATTCAATGAACCGACGTGTCAGGTGCCGACTCTGGGGTCAACTTCTTTCACCACTGGATCGTTTACTCAAAAGAGTTCGTTTCCCAATACGAGTGCAAGTTACCTTTCCTCTGATTCTGGTGGAAACGTCACCATGGAACCACAAGTCCTTGTCTCGGGGAACTACTCTGTTCGACTGTTCACACCCGGTTGTATGCCGGACAATACGTGTGCAACACGCGGAATAGTCAAGGTCCAAACATACTTCAACGCAAACGACCCTCCCAACGAACAACTCATCTACCAAACCAACGATTACGACAAATACGACACCATCTTCCAAGGCCGCATCCAAGCCACTTCCTCGACCTTTCGACCCCGCGTCGTCATTTCCCCCGCACAAGGCCAACCGGCAAATCAAAACATCGTTGCCCAAAAAATCCAGTTACTCTCCCTCAGCGACAATGGCAATGAAAACACCGATGGCGGCGCAGTCACTTCCACGGGGAGTTTGAATGGGCTATTCGAGTATGCCCCTGGGAATTGGACTACTACGACGAATGCTGCCAATACGACATTTGATTCTGGTTTCGATGTTGCTGGGACGAGTCTCGGATTCGATGCCATAGTCGTTGGTGTAGTGAACGTCAATGGCCGTAACTTCGTGGCTGGTGAGTTTTCCAGTACGGGCCTAGGACTAGAGAATGTGATGGTGGTTAATTCTGATGGCACGGCCGAGAGTTTGCCCTCTGGTGGCTTGAACGGTGCTGTTGAAAGTGTCGCATATTTCAACAACACCTTGTACTTTGGCGGAGAATTCTCTGGAACAACAAATACGAGTTCGGTCACCGGTCTCAATAACGTGGCCGCTTACGACACGGGAAGTAATTCCTGGCAAGCTCTGGGACAGGGGTTAAACGGAAACGTCACCTCCGTAGTATTATATGCCATCCCAACAGGATCCTCCTCCAATGAAACGGTCGTTGCTTTCTCCGGCCAGTTCACCCAGATCCTCGGATCTTCACCTGTCAACGTCCCTGGATTCGCTATCTGGATCCCGTCACAGGGAGACTGGGCCGAACGACTGGGTATTGGCGCACCTTTCGTCTCGGGCTCGCTTGTCGCGGAAACAGCATCCAGTAATGGAACTGTCTTCGTTGCTGGAGAAATTTCCTCCTGGCAAGAGATGAGGGCAGACGGTGTAGTCGGACTCGGCAATTCGTATCTCAGTGGCATTCCGCTTGGTTCACCCGTTGTTGTGTCCAATTCGACTCGCAAACGATCGTTGAACTCGGAAGTCAATTCCACTTCGTCGAATGTCGTTATCACTGCTGCAGCATATTACTCTGGAAACAACAAAAACATTACTGTCGTAGCGGGCCACTTCACGCTTCCTGGGGCAACCAATCTCGCCTTCATAGACGGCAAAAACAACAACGCAATCACGGGATTGCCCTCTGGTCTTTCCTCCAACGCATCTATTTACTCTCTCCTTGTCAATAATAACGGTCTCTACATTGGCGGCTCATTTACGGGCACCATCTCCTCTAATTTCATATCCTCCTTTGCGATCTACGATTTCAGTTCCTCCAATTGGGCCAGTCCACAACCCGCTGCATTAATAGGCGACTCTCAAACCCTCGTCAACGCACTGGCTTCGCGGCCGAATAACGTCGAAATCATGGTCGGCGGATTATTTCAGTCTGCAGGATCGTTCCCCTGTCCCAATATCTGTATCTACGATTCCAGTAAGCAACAATGGACAAAACCGTGGAGTACGATAATTGATGGCGAGGTCTCGGAGATTCTGTTTGAGGATGAGAATACCGCGTTGGTGGTCGGGAATCTCACGTTCGGTGGGAACACTACTTATGTCGGACGATACGATTTTCAGGCTAATTCATGGACGAGTGTTAATGCGGGACTCACGGGACCTGTTCAGTCTGTTGTAAGTGATGGGACGAATTTATTCCTCGTTGGTCAAAATTCCTCGGGACTCTATTTCGGGAAATACGATGGTCAACAGTTCCAGGATTTGAGTACCTCCCTTTCCTTACATGGGATCTAATATGTAGCAAACGGACTGGATAGATCGTCTACTGTCACGGATATACAGTTCCTTCCCTTGTCCTCGGATCATGCTGGGAATGACATCCTTTCCTCAGATCGAGTGATCCTTCTCATGGGAAACCTGAAACGGCCTGGTTTTGGAAATGCCTCCGCTGTTCTGTACGATGGATCGTCCTTCCAGCCATACATCCTCGCCACCCGCAGCGACGGCTCAAACGGAATTATCTACGGCCTCTTCTCCCAAGAAACCGAATCGTTCTCCTCACAAGGTACCCGCTTTCCCAATGCCATGCAATATGCTAATGTTCAGGCCATATAGCGCTTGGATGGATCATCGTAATCAGTCTGGCCATCTCCCTTTTCTTGATCCTCCTACTCGTTATCGGAGGCTTAATCGCCGCACGGATCCGTCGCGCACGAGAAGGCTACGTCCAAGCTCCTGGAACACCTCCCATCCGCGAAGCAAGTCTAGAAAGAATCCCTCCGTCCCAGCTCATAAGCAATCTCGAAGGGCGCCGAGCGGGTGGATACCTCTGACCACGAGAATGACCTTCTTACCATGAGTTCAAGCGGGGTGTTTTACCAACTACAAAAGGGCAAGGGAATAGTATAATACGAGAGACAATGGCTTTGGATTTTGGGGATGTTGTACATGTATGCGTTGGTTGTGGGTTCGGGAAATAGAGATACAGGGGGTTGCTTGGCAGCGGTATGTTTGGCAAAAAATCAGGTGTTTTGTTTTTGTTTTATAATATAATGACTCGATGACTCGATGATGTTATACCTATGTGGAAGCGTGGATTTATATGGTCTTTTATATACGTATGGATGGCTTGACG
>Ga0182024_10022834_pt1 | contig 11251 bp, 13 predicted proteins | sample P32metaG_FD_120480 | JGI IMG/M metagenome (GOLD analysis project Ga0182024, IMG submission 120480) | Permafrost microbial communities from Stordalen Mire, Sweden - P3-2 metaG (Illumina Assembly) | ecosystem: Environmental > Terrestrial > Soil > Wetlands > Permafrost | place: Sweden: Stordalen... | reverse complement strand
ATCATCGTCGGCCTCGATTCCGACTTCGAAGGTCGCGTGCGGCTGCCGGCGCACGGCCGGCTTGGCATCGTCTTCCAGGAGCCGCGGTTGTTGCCGTGGCGCACCGTCGAAGAGAACGTGCGCCTGGCCGCGCCGCAAGCGAGCGGCGCCGCATTGAGGACGCTGTTCGCGACCCTGGGTCTTTCCGAACACCTGCGCCACTATCCCGGCGAGCTCTCGCTCGGTCTCGCACGGCGGGTCGCCTTAGCCCGCGCCTTCGCGGTCGAGCCCGAACTGCTCGTGCTCGACGAGCCCTTCGTCTCGCTCGATGCCGACCTGGCGAGGAGGCTGCGCGCCGAACTCGTGGAGCTTGTTGCGCGCACACCCGTGACGACCGTTCTGGTCAGTCACGACGTCGACGAAGTGATCGGTCTTGCCGACCGCGTCTTTTTGCTCGCGGGCAATCCCGCTCGCGTGATTGCCGATGTGCCCATACAAAACCCGCGCAGCGCGCGCACTGCCGACGAAATGGCGGCCATCCGCAATGAACTGGCGCGCAAAGCGATGGCGGCTGTGTTCTAAAGATCGAGACGCCTCGCGCGGGGTTTCTTGCCTTAAGCCGGCTGCGCCTGGGCGGTGCGGCGTATCGTGCCGCGCTGCGGGTTGTAACCCATCGCGGCGAGCAGGAAGAACAGCACCGTCGTGCCCGAAACAACCAGCGCCGAGAGCGGCTCGAACATGCCGTAGAGGGCGAACCGAATGAGCTCCACCGCGTAGGTGAAGGGATTGGCCAGCGAAACGTAATAGATCAATTCGGAGCCGCCCTCGCGCAGTTTCCACAACGGATAGAGCGCCGAGGAAAAGAAAAACATCGGGAACATCACGAAATTCATGGCGCCGGCGAAATTCTCGACCTGCTTGATATAGACCGAAAGAAACAGCCAGAGCGCGCCGAGCATAAGCCCGCAGATGATCAAGGCCGGCAGCACTTCCAGCCAAGCGATCGGCGCGAACGTCACGTTGAACAGAATGCAGACGGCCAGGAACACGTAGCACGTCATGACCGAGAGCGCGGTGCCCGCGGCCAGCTTGCACGCCAGCAGCACCCAACGCGGCAGCGGCGCCGTGAGCAAAAGCCGCATCACGCCCATCTCGCGATCGTAAACCATCGACAGCGAGGACTGCATTCCGTGAAACAGCAGGATTATGCCGAGCAGGCCGGGCACTATGTAAACCTGGTACGTTATATAGGTCTTGTACGGCGGGATGATCGAGACGCCGAACACATTGTAGAAACCCGCAGCGAACACGGCGAGCCACATCAGCGGCCGCACCAGCGCCGACAACAGCCGGCCGCGCTGCTGAACGAACTTGACCAGCTCCCGCGTGGTGACGGCGCGTAGGGCGCGCATGACATGGACGAACTGCATGGGAATATCGGCGTGCTCGGCTAACGGTCGAGATGGCAGGTCGACTCCGGCTGGTCGTCGCCGAGAGTATCCAGTTCATTCGTCTGGTGCAGGAAGCCCTCGATCGGCGCGTTGGCGACAACCTGGTAGGGCGCCGCAAGCAGGACCGCCTGACGGAGTTGATGATCCCAGGGCCGCACACTCACGGCAAGGCCCTTGTCGCCGTCGAAGCTGGTGTCGCCGAGGATAAAGTCACGCTGCTTCGAAAAATCGGTGGAGCGCGTACGCAGCGTCGATTGCACGACCATCTTGACCGCAATCCAGGCGGCCCAGTCGGCGCCCTCCATGTGGCGGCCGCCGGACCGCTTCTCGAAACGCGAGTTGACCTGCGGCGCGCCGTTATGGTCCCAGGTCCAATGCCAAGCCACCGGCTCGAGATCGATGCCGCCCATGACCGGCCGCGGGCGAACGAGACGATAAGGCACCGTGCGGACGAAATCGAAATCGCTGTCGGCGACGAAAACCACGTCGAAATCGCGGTTGATCGCGCTCAGCAACGCCGGATCGTTCTGCTCCCGGTCGCGCGGATCGGTGCCGGGCTTGAATTTCTGACGGGCCACGATACGGGCACCAAATTTTTGGGCCGAATGCTCGAAGGCCGTCGTGGTTGCCGCATCGTCGGGCGAGGAGCCCTCGAACTCCAGCAGGTTCGTCCATTTGCGCGAGACCACGTATTGCACGAGGCCGTCCATGAGCTGGGCGCGGCTCGGATAGACGTGAACGAATTCGGCCGCGCATAAGCCGCGCCGTAGCGCGTCGTCGGGCTCCGAAATATTGAACAGGAGCAGGTCGCGCCCGCGCACCGCTGCTGCCAGCGGCCGGTAGGCCTCGGCGGGCGCGTCGATCAGGAAAAAGTGCGTGCCGCCGGCAGCGGCTTGAAGGACAGCCTGCGCCACATCGGCCGATGATTTGGCCACAACGCGGTCGAGGGTGAAATCGGTGTCGAGCAGGCGCACAAGCGGCGCCGCGTCGTCGATGCCGACTTCGGCGCCGGCGAACGGATGTACCGGAGACTTGAGAATGATCCGTTCGGAAGCGCGGATCGGCTGATAGCGTGGATCGCCGTCGACCTCCACGAAGGCGATCTTGACGTGCTGCCGCGGTGCCGCCGGTTGGCTCGATGCAGGCACGTCCTGCGCCGCGGCCATCGCGGTCGCGGCAAGGATGAACAGCGCGCCCAGCATGACCGGCCAGCGCGGAGCCGCAAGCGCCGGTGCGCTATTCATCGACAGCGATACCCCAGGGAACGCGACCGACGGGGCTCTTCTCATTGCTGACGTAGATCAGTCCGGTATCCTTGGCCTCGGCCGGGGCCAAGGCGAGCCCCGAGAGCGGCGCTACGGCTAGTCTGAGCATCGGACGCCCATTGATTGCTTCATTCCAAGCCTACGTCTTAATAAGGAGCACGGGCAAGGCAAGGGCGGGAGAACAGGGTCATGCAGCAAAGCGCGCCGGCGCTGCTCGTAAGCGACGTCGTCAAGACCTATGGGACGATCCGCGCTGTCGACGGCGTCAGTTTCGCGGCGTCCGCCGGCGAGTTTATTGCGCTGCTCGGACCGAACGGCGCTGGCAAGACAACGCTGTTCCAACTGCTTTCCGGGCTCTTCCTGCCGGATTCCGGCCACATCGAGATCATGGGGCACGACATGCTGCTCGATCCGGTGCCGGCCTTGGCGAAGCTCGGCATCGTTTTCCAACAGCCCACCCTCGACCTTGAATTGACGGTGACGGGCAACCTTTTATTCCATGCCGGCCTGCACGGCATTCCCCGCGCCGTCGCGAAGCGCCGCATCGAGACGGAGTTGGCGCGGCTCGGTCTCACCGACCGCGCGCACGACAAAGTCATTCAATTGAGCGGCGGCAACCGCCGGCGGGTCGAGCTTGCCCGGGCGCTGCTGCACGAGCCGCGGGTGCTGCTGATGGACGAAGCGACAGTCGGCCTCGATCCGGCCAGCCGCAGCGATCTGCGCAAGCTGATCCTGACCATGCGGACGGAACGTTCGGTCGCCGTGCTGTGGGCGACCCATCTGTGCGACGAAGTGCCGGAAGCCGACCGCGTGATCGTGCTTCATCACGGCAAGGTTTCGGCCGACACGACGCCGGCGCAGCTGGTCAAGAGCGCCGGCGCGGCCACGATCGAGCAGGCGTTCCTGGCAATCACCGGCGACGCTGCCGTCTCGATGCCGGCAACAACCCGATTGGCTCCGGCCCGCTAGGCGTCCCATTTCACGCGGACCGCTTGCGCCTGCGGCCGTTGCGCCCTGGCGGGCTGCAGCGCGGGGAAGCCGCCCCCGGTGAGAGCGATGCAGGATTTCACAAATTGCCGACGGAGCATAAGTCCAACCTGTGGCGGAACCGGAAACCGTCCGGTTCGCCGTTGCGGCGAGCCCGCCTCAACGAACGTGCAACTAAATCACGCCGGCGTCCCGCAGGCGCAGAATATCGTCCTTGGAATAACCAAATTCCACCAGGATCGCGTCGGTGTGCTCGCCGTATTCGGGCGCGCCTGTAACCAGCCGGCTCGGCGTGCGGCTCAGGGTGAACGGCTGGCCGACCAACGTGATGTCGCCGAGCGCCGGCGACTTGACATGCTGCGCAATGCCGAGATGGCGCACCTGGGGATCGGCGAAAGCTTGATCGATCGTGTAGATCGGGCCGCAGGGAATCCCGGCGGTGTTCATGCGCTCGACGACGCCGGCGCTCGTCATTGCTGCGGTGATCTCGCCGATCAGCGCATTGAGGGCGTCGCGATTGCGCCGGCGGTCTTTTGGCGTGGCGTAATCGGGATGATCGATGAGGTCGTCGCGCTCGATCGCCTTGCAGAACCGCTTCCACATCACCGGCGTCGGCGCGACATTGACATAACCGTCCTTGGTCTTGAACACGCCGGTCGGCGCGCCGGTCGGATGATTGTTGCCGGCCTGGCCGGCAACCTCTCCCGACATCAGATAGCGAGCGGCCTGAAAGTCCAGCATGAAGATCTGCGCCTGCAGCAACGAGGTCTGCACCCATTGGCCGCGGCCGGAGCGTTCGCGCTCGTAGAGCGCGACCAAAATCCCCATGGCACCGAAGATGCCCGCCGACAGATCGGCGAGCGCGGTGCCCACGCGCATCGGTCCGCGGCCCGGTTCGCCGGTGACCGACATCAACCCCGACATGCCCTGCGCGATCTGGTCAACGCCGGGACGGTCGCGATACGGTCCATCCTCGCCGAAGCCGGAAATGCTCGCATAGATGAGGCGCGGATTGACCGCGCTCAACGCCGCGTAATCGATGCCAAGCCGGTGTTTCACGTCGGGACGGTAGTTTTCGACGATCACGTCGGCTTGCGCCACCATGCGTTGCAGAACGGCGACGCCGTCGGCGCTCTTGAGATTGAGCGTCATGCCGCGCTTGTTGCGATGCAGATTTTGAAAATCCGCGTCGTGCCGCGCCGAGAAATCCGTCTGCGTCGCGCTGCCGCCTTCCTCGGGCATCTCGATCTTGATGACCTTGGCGCCCCAGTCGGCAAGTTGGCGCACGCACGTCGGCCCGGCGCGCACCCGCGTCAGGTCAAGCACCGTAATCGTCTCGAGAGCGGTCGAAGCCGAAGCGTGGGTCATGACGTTTTTCTCGTTTTTTTTGCGTTTTGCGGTGGGCGCTGCCGCTTCATGGTGATTGGCTCGTCAATCTTCAGTCCGCGATGCGAGGGCCATATTGCAGCATGCGTCACGCGGCCGGCAAGATTGACGGACGACGCTGGCCACCCCTAGGGTCTTCCTGAGGCCGATCAACGACGACGAGCATTTGCGACACCGCGCGGGTGCCAGCGGCGCTCTTAGGGGAGGGGCAGTACGTATGGATTTTGAATTACCTTCCGAGTTGGTGCTCTTGCAGCAGACGGTGCGGCGTTTCGTCGACAACGAGTTGATCCCGATCGAGATGCACGCGATGGAAGGTCCCGACCTCAAACCGGAGTTCCGTGCGCGGCTCGAAGCGAAAACGCGCGAGCTCGGGCTATGGCTCCTGGAAGTACCGTCGCAATATGGCGGCCAGGACTTGAGCCAGTTGGCCCTGACCGTCATCAACGAGGAAATGGCGCGAACGGTTGCGCTGCCGGCGCGCGGCCCCGGCATCTTCGGCCCGGAAGTGCGCTCGATCCTGCTGGCGTTGTCCGACGCGCAGAAGGAGCGTTACCTCTTTCCGGTTCTGCGGGGCGAGAAGTCGACCGCCTTTGCCCAGACTGAGCCGGATGCCGGCGCCGATCCGGGCGGGATGCGCACCACCGCCGTACGCGACGGCGGTTGCTACCTGATCAATGGCTACAAGCGCTTTATCGCCCACGCCAAGGGGGCCGATTTCCTGCAACTCGTTGCTGCAACCGACCGCGCCAAGGGCTCGCGCGGCGGGCTTACGGTTTTCCTCGTCGACATGGACACGCCCGGCGTCTCGATCGCCGGTCAGACCGTCCACATGATGGGCGACGTGACCTACGAAGTCGCGCTCGATGGCGTCAGGGTGCCGGTTGAAAACCGCATCGGCAACGAAGGCGACGGCATGAAGGCCGCGCAGATGTGGATCAATGCCAATCGCGTCAACCAGGCGGCGCGCGGCCTCGGTGTCGCCGCCCGCTGTCTTGAAATGATCACCAGCTACGGCAAGCAGCGCCAAACCTTCGGCCGGCCGCTCGAGAGCCGGCAAGCCGTGCAGTTCGCCGTCGCCGATCTCTACACCAAGCTGCAGGCCGGACAGCTTTTGACGTACCGCACCGCCTGGAAGTTCGATAACGGCAAGCTACAGCGGCACGACACCTTCATGATCAAGATCTTCTGCACCGAGCTCGGCTTCGAAGCCGCCGACCGCTGCATGCAGTTTCACGGCGGCCTCGGCACCGCGACCGAAATGCCGATCGAGCGCATGTGGCGCCAGTCCCGCAGTTTCATGATTACCGGCGGGCCGGTCGAGATCATGCGCGCTTCGCTCGCGCGCGAAGTGTTCGCGCTGTACCAATGACAGCAAGTCTGGCCAGATATAGCGGCGCGATATATTCGGGGAGGAACATGCGTACCGTCATCGCACTGTTGGGTGCAGCCTTGTCCTTGGCGCTTTTTATGCAAACTGGTCTGGCGCAGGACCCATACCCCAATCGCGCCGTACGGATCATCGTGCCGACCTCGCCTGGCGCCATCACCGACGTCCTCGCCCGCGCGATCGGCCAGACGCTGTCGCAGTCCTGGGGACAGCCCGTGGTCATCGACAATCGTCCGGGAGGGGACGAGATGATCGGCGACGAAATCGTGGCCAGGTCGGTGCCCGATGGCTATACGCTTGGAGTCTTCAGCAACGGCGGCATAACGGCTTCGCCGCAACTGCACAACGAAGTTCGCTATGATCCGCAGAAGGACTTCACCCCCATCTTCATGCTCGGCCAGGTCACGCCCGTCATGGTCGTGCCTGGGGTGTCGCCGACGCGGACGGTTCAGGACCTCATCGCGCTCGCCAAATCAAAACCGGGCGAGCTGAACTACGGCTCATTCGGCAACGGATCCTACGCGCATGTTGCCATGGAGGATTTCAAGCAGCGCACCGGCATCCAGCTCATACACATCCCGTATCGGGGGGCGGCCCCGGCTTACACGGCGCTGATCCGGAACGATGTGGCGGTCATGATCGCCAACCTCAGCGGCGCCACCGCCCAGGCCGAGGCCGGCAATGTCAGGATCATCGCCGCTGCGGGTCCGCATCGCTCGAAAGCGCGACCGGATTTGCCGACCATCGCGGAGTCCGGGGTGCCTGGATTTTCCACGGGCGCGTGGTGGGGAATGTTCGGGCCACGCAATCTTCCAGGCCCTGTCGTCGACAAGATCAGAGCGGATCTGTCGCGCATTCTGGACACGCCGGAAATGCAAAAAATTTATGAAATCAACACGATGGAGCGGGACGACATGACGCCTGGGCAGTTCGTCCAATATATTCATGACGACACCGAAAATTGGGCGCGACAGATCAAGGCGGCCGGCATCACGCCGGACTGAGGCTCATCTTCGCCGCGCGATGCGTCCATGCCGGCGTCGCATCGTCGGAAACTTTTTCATCTGCTGGTTTATCCTGAAAGTCCTGCGAGGCGAACACATGGATCTCAATCTCAAGGGCCGCTCTGTCCTGATCACTGGCGGCTCGCGTGGCATCGGCGAGTCGATCGCCGACACCATGGCGCAAGAGGGCTGCAGCATCACGCTTGCCGCCACCGATGCCGCAAAACTCGAGCAGGTAGCGGACGCCATCAAGACCAGGCACGGCGTCGCCGTGACGACGCACGCGTTCGACCTGTCGAAGCATGACAATATCAAAGCGCTGGCCGATGCCGCCGGCGATTGCGACATCCTGGTCAACAACGCCGGCGCGATCCCGCGCGGATCGCTCTACGAGGTCACGCCGGAGGCGTGGCGGCAGGGCTGGGACCTCAAGGTGTTCGGCTATATTGACCTGACGCGATACATTCTGCCGCGGATGACCGCGCGCAAGAGCGGTGTCATCGTCAACATCTGCGGCATGGCCGGCGAGCGCCCCGAGCCGCGCTATATCGCAACATGCTGCGGCAATGCCGCGCTGATGATGTTCACGCAGTGTCTCGGCGGCGAAAGCGTCCGCGACGGCGTCCGCATCAACGCCATCAATCCGGGACCGATCATGTCCGACCGCCACCGCCGCGGCGCCGAACGCGTGGCCGAGCGCGAGCTTGGCAGCAAGGACCGTTGGCCGGAACTCTACAAGCGATTTCCGATCGGGCGTCCCGGGCGCGTCGAGGAGGTGGCCTACATGGCGGCGTTCCTCGCCTCCGATCTCGCCTCTTATATCAGCGGCGAGATCATCAGGATCGATGCCGGTCTGAAGGTACGGGATCCGGTCTACTGATAGGGGAATCTTCTCATCGCGGAGGCGACGACAATGACCGAAGGCTCGGCGAGCGGGAGTTGAGCCTGGCTCTATGCTCCGGCCGGCTTGCTTTTATCCGGATCGACTGCGTGCTCTTCCACCTGCCGCACGAGTCGCTCGACCAGTTCCGCGAGCCGCTCGGGAAGGGGGCTGTGCCGCGCCCACTCGTAGTAGGCCTTGAGCCGTTCTCCGAGTCGCTCCCGGATGTCCCGGCTGCACGAAGGCGCCGCTCCTGATGTCACCAGGACTCTCTCCGCCATGGCGCCTTCGCCTCCGCAAGGCAAAATACAGCGTTCTCTGGTCTCTCCAACTTTCAAGACCGTTGTGCTGTTCCAGGCGAAAGCGCAAAACCTGTGGGCGGAGATCGTTGCAAGAAAATGCTGCGATCGCGCTTCGGGTGAGCGGACCAAACTTACCGGTCGGCTGCTCGATGATGGCAGGCGCTGATTGTCTGCAGCGTCTCTGCCAGCCCAAAATTTATGCAAATTCCGCAGGAACCATTCGGGATGCCGTGAGTTCAGTAATGGTAGCTGACTGAGCACGGAGGTCGGCCAATGGACGCGTCGGAGAGACTTCTGCGATTTGCCGCCAAGGGGGAGCGTCTAGCGAAATACGCCCCGCGTGCCGGCAAAGGGATGGTGTGGCGTCGCATGGTGGACGGTTGGATACGGTGGGATGAATCGAGCGTGCGACCCAGCCTCTTGATTCACACGGGCAGTCCAACAGGGCGCCATCGGGACGTCTCGTACAGTTGGGTAGGTCTAGCCTTCCATAAGTTCCCTTGGAAATGACCGCTAAGCTGGACGGCAGTTAAAAGCCCCGCCGATGTGGTGGCGGGGCTTGGCACGGCGAGGGTCTCGGGCGGTGCGCCGTCAGGCACGCGAGTCGAGCGACAAACCCATGCTGAAGGCTTTTTGCCGGGTGGCTCCTTCGGAGCGCTTCAACTTTTTGGCTATCTTTCCCGCTGGGGTCTTTTTGCGCGCCATCGTCTTCATTTCGCGAACTTCCACGGCTGTCCAAGAACGTCTCTTGTTTCCATTCTTCATAACAATCTCCCTGCATGAACGGGGTGCGCTTGTAACCGGAAGTGGGTAAAAAGGAAAGAGCCGATATTTTTCCAGGTTTCATCGTGCAGCGGCCCGATCGCTCTGCCGGCATGCCGCGGGCAGGTTTCTTATTCATCCAACTTTGGTCGTCTGTCCGCGCGCACTGAACAATTCGCGATTTCGAGCGGCGGCCGTGTGGGGTTGAACAGACAACCCTGCACTTCACCGCGGTGGGGCTGCTCCCAGGTCGGGAGACGAAGATCAGAAGAAAACAGGGCGGACTGAAGCCCGCCCTGTTTTTCTACCACCTTAATGCTGAAGGAGCATTTCATTGTAACCCTCGCTGCCGCCGCCCGTGAGTGGCGGAGTATTTGAATCGAAAGCCGCGGGGGTGCCGGAAACCATGGCGAAGGCCTGGAGACCGTCCTGACGATCCGAACGCTGCGCGGTCTGGGAAGCGGAATCGCCGGTGTAGTGACCGATGGAGCGCTCAATGCGGTTCGATGCGCTTCCGGTGGTCGGTCCCGGATTGTACTGAGCGAATGCCGGCGTCGCGATGACGGTGGCGGTGAGAGCGACAATCGTGATGAGCTTGTGCATAGCTCTTCTCCTGGGTTGCATTGATCGGCACCTTTTCGGGTGCGCAGCAGCTGGCTGCACGCTGGAAATAGGCTGATGGCCCGGCGACACCACTAAATTGCCGTTCAGAAAACTAAATTCGATTTCATGCAGGCAAATTGCCGAGCGGAGCGCGCTAGAGAGATCGTTTCGATGACCAAATTTCGAATTCATCTCGACAGGCGATGCAAGCGCGACAGCACGCGAACGCGTCGACAGCCGAGTTATGGCAGGGAAGTTGAATTCTAACAGCCAATTTAATGACCCTAACAAGAAATTTAATGGTGCCGCCGGGATCGTGGGTTCACCTTCCAGCCAAGCTGCGGTGCACTCACGACCGATCGATGCGCCGGGCGCGTTCATGGAGGGCGCTATCATGGCCCAGACTGCTGCACTGCCCATTCTCTCGGGCGAAACCGGCCTCACCCGGTATCTGGAAGAGATCAGGCGGTTCCCGATGTTGGAACCGCAGGAAGAATTCATGCTGGCGAAGCGCTGGCGCGAGCACGGCGACCGCGACGCGGCGCATCGGCTCGTCACCAGCCATCTGCGGCTCGTGGCCAAGATCGCCATGGGCTATCGCGGCTATGGGTTGCCGATTTCCGAAGTCATTTCCGAAGGCAATGTCGGGCTGATGCAGGCGGTCAAGCGCTTCGAGCCCGACAAGGGCTTCCGGCTGGCGACCTATGCGATGTGGTGGATCAAGGCGGCGATCCAGGAATACATCCTGCGCTCGTGGTCGCTGGTGAAGATGGGCACCACCGCCAATCAGAAGAAGCTGTTCTTCAACCTGCGCAAGGCCAAGAGCCGCATCTCGGCGCTGGACGAGGGCGACATGCGGCCCGATCAGGTCAAGTTGATCGCCAAGCGGCTCGGCGTCACCGAGCAGGACGTGATCGACATGAACCGCCGGCTCGGCGGCGACGCTTCGCTCAACGCGCCGATCCGCGAGGACGGCGATTCCGGCGAGTGGATGGACTGGCTGGTCGATGACAGCGTCAGCCAGGAGAGCCGGCTGGCCGAATCCGAGCAGTCGGAGAACCGGCACAAGGCCTTGGGCGACGCGCTCACGGTGCTCAACGACCGCGAACGGCGCATCTTCGAAGCCCGCCGTCTGGCCGACGACCCGATCACGCTCGAGGAGCTTGCCGACGAGTTCGGCGTGTCGCGCGAGCGGGTCCGCCAGATCGAGGTCCGCGCCTTCGAGAAGGTGCAGAAGGCGGT
>Ga0182024_10022833_pt1 | contig 11252 bp, 12 predicted proteins | sample P32metaG_FD_120480 | JGI IMG/M metagenome (GOLD analysis project Ga0182024, IMG submission 120480) | Permafrost microbial communities from Stordalen Mire, Sweden - P3-2 metaG (Illumina Assembly) | ecosystem: Environmental > Terrestrial > Soil > Wetlands > Permafrost | place: Sweden: Stordalen... | reverse complement strand
TCGAACGGCGCGGCACCGTCGAACGGCGCGTCGCCGTGGGCCGGGCCGATACCCACCGCGACGATCAGCGGTGCCGCCAGCCGCCCGGCGGCGGCGATCTTGGTGACTTCCTCGGCCCGGCCGGTGGCACCGAGCACGGAAAGCGTTGCCGCGAGGCCGCCGTCCAGGGCCTGGTCGACGTCCTGCGCCCCGGGAGCGAGCAGCGGCCCGTCCGGTCCCTGGACCACTCCGATGACGATGGCGTCGGCCTGGGCGTGGCGCGGGGATGTCTGGCTGGTCAGCAAGGTCATGGTCACAGGTCCGATGCTAGTGCCTGGCCGCCGGGCCGATTACGCCCGCTCGGAGTTCCCGGCCGGAGCATCGGGTGCCGCCCGGTCACCGGCCCGCCGGGGCTACTGGCGGGCCGCCCTGGCCTGGCCGATGCGCTCCATCAGCTCGGCATCGCTGCGGATCTCAGCCTCGCTCGGCGACAGCGCGATCGTGGCGCTCATGGCGAAGGACAGGACGCTGATCCCGATGATCAGCGGGAGCAGGAACCCCTGGGCCGTCGCGCCGCCCATCAGCATGCCGGTGCCGGCGCGCGCGGCGTGGATGCTCATCGCGGCCATCCCGGTGTAGTGCATGCCGCTGACCGCGACGCCCATGATCAGCGCGGCGCCCAGCGTGGACGCGACGCCGCGCAGCCGCAGCGCCGCCCAGAGCGCGGCCGTGGCGGCCACGATGGCGATGACCACGGAAGCCGCCACGACAGGCAGTCGATAGGTCATCGCGGCGGGCATCCGCATCGCTGCCATGCCCATGTAGTGCATGATCGCCACGCCGAGCCCGGCGATGACGCCGCCGAGGAGCAAGGGCCGGTAGCTATCCCCGCCGAAGCCGACGATGAACAGCCCGACCCCGACCACGATCACCGCGAGGAGCATGCTGAGCACAGTCACCGGCACGTTGTAGCGGATGGTCTCGCCGGGGATCGTGTAGCCGAGCATCGCGATGAAGTGCATCACCCAGATTCCCGTGACGCCGATCGACACGGCGGCGAGTGCCAGCCAGCGGGCGCGCGCGGTGCCAGAGTGCGCGCGTGCCCTGGTGGTGCAGCGAAGCCCGATGAAGGCGCCGAGGCACGACATCACGTAGCCGAGCGCTGGCGTCAGCAGACCATAGGAGAAGTCATTGGGGTGCAGCATCGCGAGGCTTCCTGGCGTGTGAGGGGGTTCCCGCAGCGCACAAGCGTCCGCCGCGGCAAGCCGCTTTTCGTCATTGAAGGGTCTAAATCGACCCAAACAATACTCCTGCGGCGCATGGGGTTCGCAACTGACCTGCGCATCGATTGCAGCGGCATCGGCAATACATCGGCACTAGTCGCCGGCCCTGCATCAGCGCTACGCCTGGCCGCGCGCCCGGACCAGCCCGTTCTCGTAGGCGAAGACCACTGCCTGCACCCGGTCGCGCAGGCCGAGCTTCGCCAGGATGCGCCCGACGTGCGTCTTGACGGTCGCCTCGGAGACGAACAGGCCGCGCGCGATCTCGCCGTTCGACAGTCCCTGCGCAACATGCCCGAGCACCTCGCGCTCGCGTTCGGTCAGGCAGGCCAGTCCGGGCGGCGGCGGCACGTCCCCGGCCGGCAGCAGCGGCGCGAACTGGTCGATCAGCCGCCGGGTGGTGGACGGGGCGACGACGGCATCACCGGAGTGCACGGCCCGGATCGCGAAGAGCAGTTCCTCGGGCGGGACGTCCTTCAGCAGGAAACCGCTCGCCCCGGCCTTCAGCGCGGCGAACGCGTACTCGTCCAGGTCGAAGGTGGTGAGCATCAGCACCCGGGGGCGGTCCCCGGCCAGCCGGATCCGCCGGGTCGCCGCGACCCCGTCCAGCCGCGGCATCCGCGCGTCCATGATCATCACGTCCGACGGGTGCGTGCGGGCGAACTCCACGGCGGCCAGGCCGTCCGCGGCCTCGCCGGTGACCGTCATGTCCGGCTGCGCGTCCAGCACCATGCGGAATCCGGTCCGGACGAGTTCCTGGTCGTCGACGAGGATGATCCGGATGGTCATGCCGCCGCCCCGGGCTTGAGTTCCGCCCGCACCCGCGCGGGCGCCGCCGCGACGGCGCCCGGGACCAGCGGCAGGCTCGCGCTCACCTGGTACCCGCCGGCCGGCCGCGGCCCGGCCTGCACCGTGCCGCCGTATATTCCGACCCGCTCGCGCATCCCGGTCAGGCCGAGCCCGGCACCGTCATCGGCGGCGGCCGCGCCGCGGCCGTCATCGGTCACACCGATGATCAGCTCATCAGCGGTGTACCGCAGCGATACCGCCACGGACGCCCCGATCCCGCCATGCTTGCGGGTGTTCGTCAGCGATTCCTGGACCACCCGGTAGGCGGCCAGCCCGACCCCCTCGGGCAATGGCTGCGGCGTGCCCTCCAGGGTGAACGACACCGTGCGCCCGGCGGCCCTGGTCTGGTCCAGCAGGTCACGCAGCTGATCGATGCCGGGCAGCGGGGCGAGCTCGGCGTGCTCGTCGCCGGACCGCAGCACGCCGAGCAGGCGGCGCATCTCGGCCAGCGCCTGGCGGCCTGTCGCGGAGATGGTGCCGAGCGCCTGCCGTGCTCGTTCTGGCTCTGATTCCAGCGCGTAGCGCGCGCCGTCGGCCTGGACGACCATGACGCTGACGTTGTGCGCCACCACATCGTGCAGTTCGCGCGCGATCCTGGCGCGCTCGGCTGCCGCGCCGAGCCGTGCCTGGGCGTCCCGCTCGCGCTCGAGCCTGGCCGCCCGGTCCTCCAGCGCGAGGTAGTACGCCCGGCGGTAACGCATGGAGTCGCCCAGCACCCAGGCGGCCAGGGCCGTGCCGCCGCGGATGATCATGCCGCCCGCGAACATGTGCAAGTCCCGGACCCCGACTGCCGGAGTGCCTATCACCAGCGCGACGGCCGAGCCGACCAGGGTGACGGCCAGCCCGGCCACCGACTCCCGGCGCGGCCGGTAGGCGGCCAGCGTGTACAGCATGACCACGATCGCCACGTCAGCGCCGGCCCAGCCGCTGCGGAGCAGGACAAGGCCCGCGCCGCCGACCGCCGCGACAGTGAAGGCCAGCACCGGGTTCCGGCGCCGGAACGCCACCGGCACGACCAGCAGCAGCATGAAAAGGAACTGCGGCCAGTGGCCGGCGAGGGCCTGCGGCAGCCCGGTAAGGCCGAGGGCGAACGCGAGCACGCCGTCGACAAGCACAGGGTGGCGCCGCAGCCAGGCGTAGAGCACCGACATCCGTCCAGCGTATGCGCGCCGTCGCCGGATAGTCGTCCGCCTTCAGGCTGATGCCGTACACCGGGGGGCTGACCTCGCGCAAGGCCGCCGTCCGGGACGCCGCGGCCGGAGCTGCGGCCGGGACCGCTACGGCAGCAGCCGGGCGGGCAGCCTCGTCTCGGCTGCGCCGCCGCCGCCGTCCTGCTCGACCCGGTAGCCGAACGCGCCCGGCCGGTCGGCAACGATCCCGGCCAGCGCGGTGTCGGCGAAATGCGCGGCGGTCCCGTCATCGCACGCGATGCCCGCGGGCAGGCTGCCGTCCGCCACCAGCGACTCGTACAGCGGCCGGCGGCCGAGCTCGGAGCTGTAATGCGGGCAGTAGCTGCCGGGCAGCATCGCCAGCCCGCCGGTGAACGGCCGCAGCGTCGTGCCGAACGAGTCCGTCGTGCCGCCCTCGAACCAGCACAGCGCGCCGGCGCTCACGCCGGCCAGCACGATGCCCCGCTCCCAGGCCTGCCGCATGATCGCGTCCAGCCCGTGCACCCGCCAGACCGCCATCAGGTTGGCGACGCTGCCGCCGCCCACGAAGATCACGTCCTGGGAGAGCAGCAGGTCCTCGGGATCGGCGACGTTAGGCATCGGGAACAGCTGCAGGTGACTGGGCCGCGCCGAGATGCCGGACAGCCACGAGTACATCCGAACGAACGTGCCGGGATCGTCGCCCATCGCGGTGTTGAGCACGCAGGCGCGCGGATTCGGCCGCCCCGATAGCTCCAGCGCGTGCGCGACGAGCCTGGGCATCTGAGCCAGGTCGCCGCCCGGGGCACTGAACCCGCCGATGGCGAGCACGTGCCGCCGTCCGTCTGCTGCCATGCCGGCACGTTACCGTGCCGTGGTGACCGATTGCCTGTTCTGCGCCATCATCGCCGGATCGGTGCCCGCGCAGATCGTGCTGGACGACGAGGTGGCGGTGGCGTTCCTCGACGCCAGGCCGGTGTTCAAGGGCCATCTGCTGGTGGCGCCGAGGCAGCACTACGTGACGCTGCCCGACCTGCCGTCCGATCTGGTCGGCCCGCTATTCAGCCGGGTGCAGCGGCTCAGCGCGGCGGTCCCGGCCGCGCTCGGCGCCCAGGGCACCTTCGTCGCGCTGAACAACATCGTCAGCCAGAGCGTCCCGCACCTGCACGTGCACGTGGTGCCGCGCACCCGCGGCGACGGGCTCCGCGGCTTCTTCTGGCCGCGGGTCAAGTACGCGAGCGACGAGGAGGCCGCCGACTACGCCCGGCGCCTCCGCGAGGCCCTGGCATCCGCCTGACCCGCCGGTCAGCTCAGCGCGAGGACCACGAGGCAGACCGCGGCGGCGATTTCCACCAGCGCGCCGAGCACGTCGCCAGTGATGCCGCCGAGGCGGCGGACCGCGAGCCAGGTCACCGCGAGCGAGGCAGCCAGCCCCGCGACGACAGCCACGACAAAAATCAGGCCGAACGCAGCACCCCCCGCCAGCGCCGCTACCGACAGCGCGGCCGGGATGGCGGGATGCACCGTGCCGGCCACCAGCGAGCCGAGCCCTTCGCCGCGGGCCGCGGGCACCCCGCGCCGGCAGGCCCAGGTCAGGGCCAGCCGCCCGGTGATGGCGGCGGCGATCACCGAGGTCACGCCCCGGCCCAGTGCGTCGGCCTGCGTCAGCGCCGTGACCTGGAGCAGCACGGTGAGCACTAGGGTGGCGACGCCGAACGGGCCGATGTCGGACCGCCGCATGATGTCCAGCGCCTGATCCGCCGGTTTCCTGCTGCCGAGCCCATCCGCCAGGTCAGCCAGCCCGTCCAGGTGCAGGCACCGGCTCAGGGCCGCGAGCACGACGATGGCGAGCATGGCGCCGAGCAGCGGCCCGGCATGCCAGAACCGCTGGAAGACGTAGAGGACCAGGGCAGCGGCGCAGCCCATCAGCAGGCCGATCACCGGCGCCCAGACCATGGCGGCGCCCGCGGCCTGCCGGGAGGGCGGCTGGCCGGCTTTGCCGCGCGGTAGCGGGATCGCGGTGAGCAGTGTCACGGCGAGCCCAAGGCCGGCCCAGTACATGACGACCTAGCGTAGGTGCGGTCAGCTCACTACAGTACCGACTCGCCTGCCGTCACGGCGATATGCGCATTTCCCGGCTATCTGCCCGGTACGGCCATCCCGTCGCTGACCGACGTGCTGGCTGGCCGGGGGGCGGCGGCGGGGCAGCAGAATCCGGGCCGGAGCTAGTGCTCCGGCAGGACGCTCCGTTCACCACCGAGGCGATGGCCATGCAGCGGGCCGGCCAGGCCGGGTAAGAGCAGCCACGATGCACGAGCAGTGCGGGAAGCGAGCAGTGCGGGAAGCGAGTGGTCCGGGAACGAGCAATGCGGGAGGCAGGGGAGGCGAGTGGGAGAGCGGCCTTATGTGCTGCTGTCGGTGGCCGCGTCCGTCGACGGCTACATCGACGACGCCAGCGGCGAGCGGCTCTGCCTCTCCGGTCCTGCCGACATGGACCGGGTCGACGAGGTCCGGGCCGGCTGTGACGCGATCCTGGTCGGCGCGCAGACCATCCGCCGCGACAACCCCCGGCTGCTGGTGCGCTCCCCGGCGCGGCGCGCGGCGCGGCTCGCCCGGGGGCTGACGGCGAGCCCGGTCAAGGTCACCCTGACCCGGACCGGCGTTCTCGACCCGGCATCGAGTTTCTTCACCGCCGGTGATGCCGCCACGCTGGTGTATGCCGCCAGCGGGGCGGCCGACGCCACCCGGGCCCGGCTGGCCGGCGCCGCGACGATCATCGACGCGGGCGAGCCGCCGGCCCTGGACGCGGTTCTCGCCGATCTGGCGGCCCAGGGGATCGGCCGGCTGATGGTCGAGGGCGGTACCGCCGTGCTCACCCAGTTTCTTGCCGCCGGGGCTGCTGACGAGCTCCAGCTGGCGATCGCGCCGTTCTTCGTCGGCGACCCGGATGCGCCGCGGTTCGTCGGCGGCGCCGCGTTCCCGCACGGTCCCGGACATCCGATGGAACTCGCGGAGGCCCGGCCGGTCGGCGACGTCGTGCTGCTCCGCTACCTGCTCAGCGGGCGCGCGAGTTAGGTGCCGGCCGGGATCATCCGCTTCCGGGCCGGCACCTTCGTGCCTGCGTCACGACCGGCCGAGTAGCAAGGCGGGCACGTCGGCGATGGAGTCGAGGACGTGGTCGGGAGTTCCGCTGGCGCTGTCCAGAGTGCGGGGGAGGTACTTGCCCGTCCGGACCAGGACTCCGGTGATTCCGACGCGCTGCGCGGCCAGGACGTCCGCCTCGATGTCGTCGCCGATCATCGAGGCCGCCGATGAGTCCGCTCCCAGGCTGGCGAGCGCCGCCTCGAAGAACGCGGCGGCGGGCTTGCCGATCACCTCCGCGGTCACGCCGACGGCCCGTTCCAGGCCGGCCAGGAACGCGCCCGTGTCGAGCTGCAGGCCCTCATCGGTGCGCCAGTACAGGTTGCGGTGCAGGGCAAGGAGCCGGGCGCCGTGCTGCAGGTACCCGAATGCCTCGTTCAGCGCCTGGTAGCCGAACTCCGGGCCGGCGCCACCGATCAGGACGATGTCGGGATGATCATCGACGAGCGTGACCCCGGCCAGGTCCGCGCTGATGTCACCGCTGTTGAGCAGCAGGCAGCGGGCGCCCGGATAGCGGTCGGCGAGGTATCCGGCGGCCAGCGCCGGCGCGGTCAGGACGTCGCCTGCGCCGACCGGGAAGCCAGCCTTGGCCAGCGTCGCCGCGATCCGGGCCCGCGTCCGCGAGGTGGTGTTGGTCAGCAGCGCGACTTTGAGCCCGGCATCGCGCAGCGCGGTGACCGCCGCGACGGCGCCCGGCAGCGGCCGCCATGAGACGGTGAGCACACCGTCGATGTCAATCAGAACCGCGTCCATGGCCGGAAGCTACCGGAAGCCGACGCCGGTCCCGGGCATTACGGGCAGGCCGTGACGCGCGCGGCGAGCAGGTGCCGAGGGATCAGCCGCCGCCCCGGGCGGCCCAGCTGAGGCCGAATGCCCGCCCGGCCTGACCGGCCAGGGTCACGGCGACGAGGCGTGCCTGCAGGGAGGGCAGGCTGGCATTTGCGCCCGTAGCTGAACGCCGGCTGCCCGACCCGGAGCTGCTTCTCGCCCGCTACGGACCGGCCTATCGTGGTCGTTATGGCCGATTACTGGTCGATCGAAGTATTCGACGCGGAGGTCCCGGCGTCACGGTGGCGGGACTCTTACGGCGCCGCCCTGGTTGAGGCCGCCATCTCGAACGGCACTGTCGGATGGGACTGGATCAAGAGCCGGTGGGGCGTCGTCCTGGAGGTCCGCTTCAACGATGACGCGCAGTGGGAATCATTCCGCGCGCTGCCTGCCGTCCAGGCGGCGCTCGACGCGGTGCCTGACCCGGTCAACGGCCTGCTGGTCTACCGGGGCCGAGGCGGCGCATCGGGCGCATCGTCGCCGCGGCGCCCGCGGCCAGTGCCAAGCGCGGGCGCTGTCGCGCTGCCCGAGCCCGAGGCTGAGTCCCATCTCGACGTGACAGCTGCCGTCATGGCAGGCCCCGGCGGCGATCTAGCTTCGACTGTGTAAGCATCTGGCCCCCGGACGGTGCAGGATGGGGGCATGAGGGATACCAGAGCCTCGGCCGGGGGCATGCGGTCAGCGATCGAGCGAAGCGGGTACTACCCGGGAGTGGTCTCGGATGCGGTCACGGCGGCCCTCGGGCAGGAGCCCGTCCTGTCATACGTCGTGCATCATGACGCGCTGTTCGATCCCGGGATGGAGGTGCGGCGCCATATGACGGTGCTGGTGCTGACCCCCACCCGGCTCGTGTTCTCGCACACGGACGAGCACCCGCCTGATGACACCGACTCCCGTCCGCAGGCCGAGACCAGCACCGAGGCGGTCCGGTTCTCCCAGATCTCGTCGGTGGCGGTCACCCGCGTCGTGCCCGATCCCGCTTCCTACGTGCCTGGCGTCACGATGCCCACCGAGGTCGTGCTGACCATCGGCTGGAACGTGCTCTCGCACGTGGAGCTTGAGCCGGCGCACTGCGGTGATGAGAACTGCGAGGCAGATCACGGCTACACCGGCACGATCACCGCGGACGACCTGGCACTGCGGGTGAGCGAGGCGGCGGACGGTGAGGACGCGGTGCGCCAGGTCCTGGCGTTCGGCCAGGCACTGTCCGAAGCCACCAGCCGGCCGTAAGCGCCGATGACCGCTCAGCCGGCAGTTCCGCCGACGCTGCCGCGCTATGGCGAGGCGTCACTGGCCGACCTGGCTTCGTCGCTGCTCGCATCGCTCGGCGCCGGGGACCTGAACCCGCTGGATCTGGCCCCGGCGAGCCGGGCATGCCTGCTCGTCGTGGACGGCCTCGGCTGGGAACTGCTGCGTGATCACCCGGCGGCAGCGCCGTTCCTTTCGGAACTCGCCACCACCGGACGCACACTGACGGCCGGCTTCCCCGCCACCACGGTGACGAGCCTGGCTTCGCTGGGCACGGGCAGGCCACCTGGCCAGCACGGGATGCTCGGTTACCAGGTTGCGGTACCCGGGCAGCGCAAGCTGCTCAACGCGTTGCGATGGGATCGCAAGGTCGATCCGGTGGCCTGGCAGCCGGGTTCGACGATCTTCGAGCGGGCCGTCAAGGCCGGCATCGCCGCGTTCCGGGTCGCGCCGGGCGCTTTCCGCGGCACGGGATTGTCCGTCGCCGCCATGCGCGGCGCGGACTACCGGGTGGCCGACACCCTCGGTGCGCTCGTCGCTCAGTCGGCTGTCGCAGTGAAGGAGTCAGACCGCTCCCTGGTCATGACCTACTACGGCGGGCTCGATTCGACCGGCCATAGCTGCGGCTGCACATCGGATGCCTGGCGCTACCAGCTAGGCCATATCGACAAGCTTGCCGAGCAGCTCGCCTCGGCCCTGCCGCAGGGCACGGTGCTGCACGTGACCGCCGATCACGGCATGGTGGACGTCTCGCCGCAGGACCGGATCGACGTGGACGCCCTACCGGACCTGCGCGAGGGGGTCGCCCTGCTCGGCGGCGAGCCGCGGGCCAGGCACGTCTACGCCCAGCCAGGGGCGGCAGCCGACGTGCTCGCGGCGTGGCGCGAGATCCTGGGCGCCAGGGCGTGGGTCGCGTCCAGGGACGAGGCGATCGCGGCAGGCTGGTTCGGCGAGGTGGCTGAGCACCTGAAGCCCAGGATCGGCGACGTGGTCGCCGCCCCGGCCGGGCCGTGGGCCATGGTGGCAACCAGGGCCGAGCCGCACGAGTCGGCGCTGATCGGCATGCACGGCTCGCTCACCACGGCTGACCAGCTGGTGCCGCACCTGGTCCTGGCCGAGACATGACGAATGGCCGGCCGCAGGCGGCCGGCCCACGAGAGGAGTAGCGGGTGCCGGGTGCCAACTATGAGCAGCTGCCGGATGACCTTCCAGTACCGCAGGACGACGGCGCCGCGGCGCACCTGCCCAGCACCGAGATGCCGCCGCTGGCCCTGACCGCGACGACCGGCGAGCCGGTCGACTTGTCGCGGGCAGGCAGCCCGCGGGCCGTCGTCTACATCTACCCGAAGACTGGCCAGCCGGGCGTGCCGCTGCCCGAAGGATGGAACGAGATCCCCGGCGCCCGGGGCTGCACGCCCGAGTCGATGGGCTTCCGCGATCACTACACGGAGCTAGCCGCGCTCGGCGTTGAGGTGTTCGGCCTGTCCAGCCAGGACAGCGACTACCAGGGCGAGCTCGCGGCCCGGCTGGCGTTGCCCTACCCGCTGCTGTCCGATCCTGACCTGCTGCTGGCGGACCGGCTTGGCCTGCCCACGTTCACGGCCGGGGGCGAGCGGCTCTACAAGCGGCTCACCCTGGTGCTGAACGGCGGCCGCATCGAGCATGCCTTCTATCCGGTTTTCCCGCCCGACACCCATGCCGGAAAGGTTGTCGACTGGCTGCGGCACGCTAACTGAGCAAGCGGCACCGGGGCTGCCCGCCCGGAGAGCCGAGTCGCCGGCCTCCGGCCGGGCCGGGCAGCGCGCCGCTGGCCCAGTCGCAGTCGGCGTTTGTCCACACCCGGCTCTGGGAACCCGACATTCCCGGACACCGTTATCCACAGAAAATGGGAGGTTATCCCCAGTATGAGCGCCTCAGCCAGCCCGCTGATCGATGCCGCGACGCTGGCTAGTGAACTCGCGGGAGAGTCCGCTCCGGTGCTTCTCGACGTCCGCTGGCGGCTCGGCGGCCCGCCGGGTGCCGCCAGCTATCTGGCTGGTCACCTGCCCGGGGCCGTTTTCGTCGACCTGGACCGGGATCTGGCCGGACCGCCGGGCGCCGGGGGCAGGCACCCGCTGCCGGATGCCGCGGTGTTCCAGGCGGCAATGCGGCGGGCGGGGGTGGACTCCGGCCGGCCGGTCGTCGCCTACGACGACGGCGACTCGATCGCGGCCGCACGGGCCTGGTGGACGCTCCGCTACTTCGGCCATCAGCAGGTGCGCGTCCTCGACGGCGGGTTCAGCGCGTGGGTCGCGGCAGGATTGCCGGTCACGGCGGCCGGGCCGGCGGCTGCTGGCGAGCCGGTGCCGCCCGGCAGCCCGGTGACCGGTGACGTGCCAGTTTCCTCAGAGGTGCCCGCAACCCTGGGCGCCGGTACCGGCGACTTTACGGCCGTCCCGGGCGGCATGCCGGTCCTGGACGTGGACGGAGCGGCTGAGTTGGCCCGGTCCGGCATCCTGCTCGACGTCAGGACCGCGGAGCGCTACCGAGGCGAGACCGAGCCGATCGATCCGGTGGCCGGCCACATTCCCGGTGCCCTGAGTGCTCCGGTCGCTGGCAGCATGACGGCCGGCGGCCGGTTCCTGCCGCCGGCCGATCTGGCGGAGCGGTTCACTGCACTCGGCGCTGTCGCCGGCCGGCAGGTCGGCGCGTACTGCGGCTCAGGCGTCACCGCGGCGCACGAGGTGCTCGCCCTCGCCCTGGCGGGCGTGCCTTCCGCGCTCTATGTCGGATCCTGGTC
>Ga0182024_10022832_pt1 | contig 11252 bp, 6 predicted proteins | sample P32metaG_FD_120480 | JGI IMG/M metagenome (GOLD analysis project Ga0182024, IMG submission 120480) | Permafrost microbial communities from Stordalen Mire, Sweden - P3-2 metaG (Illumina Assembly) | ecosystem: Environmental > Terrestrial > Soil > Wetlands > Permafrost | place: Sweden: Stordalen... | reverse complement strand
TTCGAGCTCCTTGTTCGCCGACTCCAGCTCGGCGGTTCTCAGGATCACCCGCTCCTCGAGCTCGGCATAGAGCTTCCTCACCTCCTCCTCCGCCTTCCTGCGATCGCTCACGTCGCGCACGCTGCACTGGATCACTTTGATGCCGTTGACCAGGTAGAGGTTGCTGATGAACTCCACCTCGATCCGGTGCCCGTCGATCGTCTCCAGGGGCATGTTCTCATAGCGGATGTACTCCTTCTCCCGCAACTGCGTGAACTTGTCCTCGTTGGCGACGATGTCCCTGAAGAATCCCAGCTCCCAGATCGCCTTTCCCAGGAACTGCTCGCGCGAAAACCCCAGGAGGGCGATCAGGAAGGGGTTGACGTCGACCACCATCCCGTTGGCCGGATCGAGTATCAGGATGCCCTCCTTGGCCGTCTCGAACAGCCGCCGGTAGCGCAGTTCCGAGGCGCTCAGCGCCTTCGCCGTCCTCCTTTCCTCGGTGACGTCCCGTGCCGCGGCAAACACGCCCTGGAGCCTCCGTCCACGGTCGTAGAAGGTGGTGGCGTTGTAGGACACCACGGTCTCGCTGCCGTCGCTGGCGAGGGCCGTGAGCTCGTAGTTGGAGACCTTCTTCTCGCCCAGGACGAGCCTTGTGGCCGCCTCGGCCCGCGCCGGGTCGGTAAAATGGTCCTTGAACGGAGCGCCGATCAGCTCGTCGCGCGTGCGTCCGGTCAGCGCCTCCATCTGCTTGTTGACGTCCGTGATGATGCCGAGGGGATCGGTCGTCATCAGCGCATCGATATTGGACTCAATGAGCGAGCGGGTGTAGAACTGCTGGTCTCGAAGCCGCTGGTCGAGCTTCATCCGATCCTCCTCGATCTGCTTGCGCACGCTGTTGTCGGTGCCGATGAGCAGGTACCCGATGATTGCACCGTCCTCGCCCCTCAGCGCCGTGACCGACACGATGGCGGGAAAGCGGCTGCCGTCCTTGCGGATGTAGGTCAGCTCGTAGATGTCCTCGATACCGCGTGAGGCCTTGAAGACGAGAGCCTCGAAGCCCGGCGTGATCGTGGACCCCAGCTCGATGCTGAGCGCCTTGGCGCGGGCCACGATCTCCTGCGGGTCGGATATCTCGGCCGGCGTTATCTTGTTCATCACGTCGGCGGCCGCGTAGCCAAGCATGCGCTCGGCGCCCACGTTGAAGATCTGGATCACGCCCTTCTCGTCCGTGGCGATGCTCGAGAAGTTCGCGCTGTTGAAGATCGCGCTTTGAAGCGCTCCCGCCTTGACGAGGGCCTGCTCCGCCATTTTCCGGGCGCTATTGTCGGTGCCGATGAGCAGGTAGCCGATGATCGCCCCGTCGTCATCGCGCAGCGCCGTGACGGACACGACGGCGGGAAAGCGGCTGCCGTCCTTGCGGATGTAGGTCAGCTCGTAGATGTCCTCGATACCCCGGGAAGCCTTGAAGACCAGCGCCTCAAAGCCCGGCAGGATGGTGGTCTCCAGTTCCAGGCTCAGCTGCTTGGCGCGCGCAATGACCTCCTGCGGATCGGATATGTCGGCCGGGGTGACCTTGTTCAGGACGTCGGCGGCCGCATAGCCCAGCATGCGCTCGGCGCCGATGTTGAAGATCTGGATTACCCCCTCCTCGTCGGTGGCGATGCTCGAGAAGTTGGCGCTATTGAGAATCGCGTTCTGCAGGGCGCCCGTCTTCAGGACGGCCGCCTGGCGAAGTGTTTCCTCAGTGTGCATTGCTCTCCCTGGGTTGCCCCCGGGATGGGAGCGTGCGCGCCGCCGTCGCCGCAGTTGAGACCGCGGCATTTGGCCTTTTCAATCTGTCGTGAAAGAGCATGGAAATACGTTCGCCCTTTGGCCTCAAATCTCGGCTGTTGCGGCATATTATGCCCGCCGATCGGTCTGAAAGATAGGGAGCAAAAACCCTACCATAACGGGCGCAATACCGGGCAGCCGGGTCAGGCCGGGTCGACCCGCTTTACGTCCTTAACCAGCCACTTGGTGACGGTTATCCCCTTCGAAGCGCGGCCACTCAGGGCCAGGGCGCCGATGTCGAAGTCGAATTCCCTCACGCGCGCCCCGCCCCGGCCGTCGAGCGACACGTGGACCTTTTTCGGCATGGCCTTCTCGGTCGGGCTGACCTCGAAGAAGACGACCCTGGATCCGTCGGACTTCGTGAGGGGGTAGAGCTTGTCGCGCGAAAGGCCGCCGATCTGGAACCGCTTTGCGAACGCCTTCCCGCTCGCGCCGTCCTGGTAGATCATCGTGTAGAACGACGTGTCGCCGTCCTTCGGGAAGACGGTGCAGTGAATGATGCCGAGACCCATGAAGACCTTGTCGGCGACCTTGGACACCTTCAGGGACCCGTCGGCCATGATGCAGAGCACGCTGTCCAGGATCGTGCACTCCTGCACGAATTCGTGCTGGCGCCAATTGAGGCCGATGAACCCCTCCTCGCGGTTCACGTAGAGCCGCTGGTTCGCCGACACGACCTCGGCCGCGCTGATCTGCTCAATTTCGTCGTACTCGGTGCGCCTCTTGATGCCCTTGCCGTATTTCTCCTGGAGCATCTCGAACCACTTGATCGCGTGGGCCGTGAGGTTCTTGAGGTCGTGCCTCACGCCCTTCATCTCGTCCTCGATCTTCTTCAGCCTCTCGTCGGCCTCGAACCGGTTGTAGGCCGATATCCGCTTGATCCGGATCTCTGTCAGGCGGGCGATGTCGTCGTCCACGATCTCCCTGCGCAGGCTCTTCACGAAGGGCTTCAGGCCCTCGCGGATCTCGCCGAGGACGCTCTCCCAAGTCTTCGACTTCTCGATCCTGCGGTAGATGCGCTCCTCGATGAATATCCTCTCCAGCGAGTCCCAGTGCCACTGCTGGTCGAGCTCTCCCTGCCGGATCTGGAGCTCCTTCTTCAGAAGCTCGACCGTTTTGTCGACGCTGCGCCTCAGGATCTCTCGGACGCCGAGGAAAACGGGCTTGTCGTTGTCGATGACGCAGGCGGAGGGCGAGATCGCAACCTGGCAGCTCGTGAAGACGCACAGCTGCTGGATCAACTTCTCCGGCTCGGCGCCCTGCGGCAGGTGGACCAGGATCTCGACCTGGTCGGCCGTGTTGTCGTCCACCCTCTTTATCTTGATCTTGCCCTTCGCGTTCGCGGCGAGGATCGACTCGATGACGGACTCGGTCGTCGTGGCGTAGGGGAGTTCCGTTATCGCGAGGAGGATCTTGCTCCTCTGCTCGATCCTTGCGCGGATCTTCACCTTCCCGCCGCGCTCGCCGTCGTTGTACTCGGAGAAGTCCGCGAGGCCACCCGTCGGGAAGTCCGGGTAGATCCGGAACGTCTTGCCCTGGAGGTGGTTGATGGCCGCCCGGCAGAGGTCGTTGAAGTTGTGCGGCAGGATCTTGGTCGAGAGGCCGACCGCTATCCCCTCCGCGCCCTCGAGGAGGACGATCGGGAACTTCGCCGGGAGCGTGATGGGCTCCTTCGCCCGGCCGTCGTAGCTCAGCTGCCACGGCGTCGTCTTCGGGTTGAAGAGGACCTCGCGCGCGAATGGCGTGAGGCGCGCCTCGATGTAGCGCGGGGCCGCCGCCTCGTCGCCCGTCAGGACGTTGCCAAAGTTGCCCTGGGGCTCCACGAGCCACGCCCTCTGTCCCATCCCGACCAGCGCCGCGCCGATCGATGCGTCCCCGTGCGGGTGGAACCGCATGGTGGCCCCGACGATGTTCGCCACCTTGTGGAACCGTCCGTCGTCCATCTCCCAGAGCGTGTGGAGCACGCGCCGAAGAACCGGCTTCAGCCCGTCGTCGATGTGCGGGACGGCGCGGTCCAGGATGACGTAGCTCGCGTAGTCCAGGAACCAGTCCTTGTAGCTCCGCTCGAGCGGCGACGACTCGGCGCCTTTCTTTGATCCGGGCAGCTTCGTTTCCTTGGCCATTCGTTTTCGCGGCCGCTCAGGCCGTGACGACATCCTTCTCGACGCGAAGGTTCTCGATTATGAAGTCCTGCCGCTCCGGGGTGTTCTTGCCCATGAAGAACGACAGGAGGAGTTCGCTGTTGGTGACGTGGGCGAGCGAAAGCGGCTCAAGGCGGATGTCGTCGCCGATGAACGCCTTGAACTCGCCGGCCGAGATCTCCCCCAGGCCCTTGAAGCGGGTGATTTCCGCGGCCGCCCCCACCTTTTCGACCGCCGCCTGCTTCTCCGTCTCCGTGTAGCAGTAGTGGGTCTCCTTCTTGTTGCGGACGCGGAAGAGCGGCGTCTCGAGGATGAACAGGTGGCCGTGCGCGATCAGCTCGGGGAAGAACTGGAGGAAGAACGAGATCAGGAGAAGGCGGATGTGCATCCCGTCCACGTCGGCGTCCGTCGCGATGACGACCTTGCCATAGCGCAGGCCGTCGAGGCCGTCCTCGATGTTGAGCGCGGACTGCAGCAGGTGGAACTCCTCGTTCTCGTAGATGACCTTCTTCGATAGGCCGTAGGTGTTGAGGGGCTTCCCCTTGAGCGCAAACACGGCCTGGGTCTGGACGTTGCGGCACGCGGTAAGGGACCCCGCGGCCGAGTCGCCCTCCACGATGAAGATCGCGCTCTCCTCGGAGCGCTCGTCCTTGTCGCCCAGGTGGAGCCGGCAGTCGCGCAGCTTCCGGTTGTGGAGCGAGGCCTTCTTGGCCCTCTCGCGGGCGAGGTTTCGGATCCCGGCCAGCTCCTTGCGCTCGTGCTCGCTCTCCTGGATGCGCTTGATGAGCGCGTCCGCCGTCTCGGGGTTCTTGTGGAGGTAGACGTCGAGCGTCTGCTGGACGAACTTGCCTATGAAGTCCTTTATCGTCGGCCCTTCGGGCCCGATGACGCTCGAGCCGAGCTTCGTCTTCGTCTGCGACTCGAATATGGGCTCCATGACGCGCACGGAGATCGCCGCCACGACCGACTGGCGGACGTCGGCCGCCTCCAGGTCCCGCTTGTAGAAGTTGCGCAGCGTGTCGACGAAGGCCTCCCGGAAGGCCTGCAGGTGCGTGCCCCCCATGGTCGTGTGCTGCCCGTTCACGAACGAGAAGTACTCCTCCCCGTAAGTGGAGCCGTGGGTGATGGCGATCTCGATGTCCTCCCCCTCCAGGTGGATGATGGGATACAGGGGCTCCCCGATCAGGTTCTTCTCGAGGAGGTCCTTGAGGCCGTTCTCCGACTTGAACGGCTTGTCGTTCAGGGTGAGCGTCAGCCCGCGGTTCAGGAACGCGTAGTTCCAAAGCATGTCCTCCACGAACTCGGGCCTGAACTTGAGGTTCGAGCCGAAGAGCTCGGCGTCGGGTGCGAACTCGATGCCGGTGCCGTTGCGCTCGCCGGTCTTCGAGACCCGGTGGTCCTTCTTGAGCTTGCCCTTGGAGAACTCGACCACCTTGACCTCCCCCTCGCGCACGGCCTGCGCCCTGTACTCGATGGAAAGCGCATTGACCGCCTTCTGGCCGACCCCGTTCAGGCCCACGGCCTTCTTGAAGGTCTCACTGTCGTACTTGGCGCCCGTGTTGATGACGGAGACGCACTCAAGGAGCTTGCCGAGGGGTATCCCGCGCCCGTAGTCGCGCACCCGGGCCCGGCGCTCCTCGAGCTCAATCTCGATCTTTTTCCCGTGGCCCATCGTGAATTCGTCGACCGAGTTGTCGATCGTCTCCTTGAGCAGCACGTAGATCCCGTCCTCGGCGTGCGCGCCGTTGCCCAGCCTCCCGATGTACATGCCCGGGCGGAGCCGGATGTGCTCGGTAGAGGAGAGGGTCTTGATGCTGGCTTCGGTGTATCCGGATGCCATCGGCCCTGACAGTTCCCCGCTCGCCGCCCGCGTGACAAGCGAAATTCGTGCGGCAATCCGCCGAAACCCTGTAAGGATTCGCTCGCCGCGGCGACTAATCCCAATGATGAGCCCCACTCCCGAACAGGAATCGCTATTCAAGGAATGGCTCGGGGAGCATCGCGGGATCCTGGTGAAGGTGACCCGGTCGTTTGCCGTCTCGCCGACGGACTCCGCCGACCTCGAGCAGGAGCTCATGCTCCAGATCTGGGCGTCCCTCCCCTCCTACCGGCGCCAGGCGAAGGCCTCGACATGGCTCTACCGGGTCTGCCTCAACACGGCGCTCACGTGGCACCGGGGAACCGCGCGCCGGGAGCGGCTCCTGGAGCCCATGGCGGACCATGGCGCGCTGGCGTCCAACGGTTCCTCGCCCGCCGAGAGCGCCGGCGACAGGGAACTGGTCGACAAGCTCTACGCGGCAATCCAGGGCATGCCTGAATTCGACCGGGCACTGGTGCTGCTCATGCTCGACGGGCTGGCCTATCGGGAGATAGCCGAAATAACCGGATTGACTGAAAACCACGTGGGCGTGGCGCTGACGCGCGCGCGCAGGCGCCTCGCCTCACAAATGAAAGGAATCACCGATGAACTTGAATGACTATGAAGGCGTCTGGAAACGGCAGGAGCTGCCGGTCGGTTCAAATGCCGACATCGCTTCCCTTGTCGCCACATTTGAGACCAAGAGCAGGAAGCTTCACGCCGTCGTCAAGGTGAGCGACTTTGCAGAGGCCGGAGCGGGCTTCGTGGTGGCAACCGCATACGCATTTTTCTGGTGGCAGATGGGAAGGGCGGGATGGCCGCTGGCTTTCGCAATGGCGCTGATTCTTGGCGTCACCGGTTTTTTCCTGCGCGAGCGCATTCGCGCTCGCAGAACCCGCCTGGGGGCTGATGCTCCGATGCTCGAGAAGATAGACGCCGACCTGCGGGTGCTGCGCCGCCGGTGCCATCTCGTGCGCACCTTGTGGGTCTGGTACCTCGGGCCATGCGCCGGGGCAATCGCGATTCAGGTCGGCCTCATCATTCACCGATCGCCACCCTGGGATCCCATTCGCGAGCCGGCCGTCTTCATCGGCTTTTGCACGTTCTTCGCGCTCATATTCTGGTTCGTCTGGACGATAAACCGCCGCGCCGTCCGCAAGCGCCTGGAACCCAGGATTGAAGAGCTTGAAAAATTGCGCCGGGAAATTACTTCCGACGGGGAGCCGCATTCCACTGCAGGGGACCCTGCCGGCACATCCACGGACATGACAAAATATAAGATCTTCTTTATCGCAGTACCGACGGCGCTTCTGGCCGTGTTCCTGCTATTCTGGCATCTGTCGTCAGAAAGGCACGAGGCCGATGGCGCCAGGCTAAGCCAACTGGCCGCTGAGAACGCGCGCCTCAGGGATGAGAACGTGAAGCTGGCAAGGAAGATCGAGACAATGGGCCATGCCGTGAGCCTCGCCGGGTCCCCCGCGCCGTCGGCGACGGCAGCCGCGCCGGTCCGGCCGGCCGCGAGCAACCCTGCGTCGAGGCAAACGGTTCCGCTCGCCGGCGGGCTGACACCTATTGAGGCGCTGGGCAACGCCGGCCGCGCTACGGCCCGGAATGCCTTCGCGACCCAGCTCTGGGCGGCGCGGACCGGGGACGTCGCCCTTGAGGCGAGCACGATCACGTTCGGGGCGGAGGCCCGTGCCAGGCTTGAGGCGCTCGCGGCGACGCTCCCGGAAAACATCCGCTCCGAATACGACACCCCAGAGAAGCTCATGGCGTTCATGCTGGCGGGAAGCCCCCACCCCGTCGGGGGCATGCAGGTCCTGGGCGAGGACGACGTCGATGCCAACGACGTGACGCTCCAGACCGAGTGGCAGCACGTCGACGACCCGGTCGTGCACCAGAGCGACGTGAACCTGGTCCAGGACGCCGACGGCTGGAAGATGGTGGTCCCGTACAGCCTCGTGAACCGTGCTTCAGACTACCTTGCCCGCACGATCGCCCCGCCGCCTGCCGCCAATCCCGGGAAATAACCCCGGCCTAGGTCTGCTGGAGCTGCTCGTTGATCTTAATGAGCGTCCTCAGGAAGGCCTTCATGAACGCGATCTCCTCGCTCCGAGCGAGCGCGGACGAGCCGAGCGGAAACTCGTCGCCGGGCCTTTTGCATGCCGGGCCGGCGCCGAGCGCCGTCGCCGTCATCACCCCTGAGGTTGACGGCTCGACCTCGACCACGATCCGGAAGACCGGGTCGAAGGTCGCCTCGTCGTAGGTGAGGCCGGCCAGCACCTTCGCGGTCGCGAGGTTTACCCGGGTGCCCCCTCCGAGCGAGGGCTGGAGGTCGACAAAGCGGACGAAGTCCGCGATCCTCACGGACAGGGGCGTGTCGGTGCGCTTACGGCTCCAGGCCATGGTCTCGACCGGCGTCGGGGCCGTGAGCAGCGTGTCCACCATGAACCCGAGACCCTTCTTGAGGACCTTCTGCTCCGCCGGGCTGAGGGCCTGAACGGCGTTCTTGTAGGCGTCGTCGGACGGCTCAAGGACGATCCGGACCGGGGCCGGGGCCGCCGGCTTGGTCGATGTTGACGCGCAGCCGGCCAGGCAGAGGGCGCCAAGCGCGATGAGGAGGGTCTTGAGTTTCGACACGCTCCCCAAGGGACCTTGTTTTCCCGAATTCACAAGGGAAACCAACCTGGGCCGCCCCTAGTTGAGAAACATCGCCTCGTTGGTCTGGAAGAGCCCGTGCGCGAGCTTGGTCCATGCGTCCAGCGGGGCGCGGCTCCTGAAGGCCTCCGCTCCCGGCTCGACCTGCGGCGCGTTCTTCCGCCTCAGGTTCTGGGCCAGGTTCTCGGCCTGCTTGGCCTGCCTCTCCGCCATCTGGGAGGCCTTCTCGGACTGCGCGGTCTGCGCCACCTCGGTCGAGGTGCCCCCCGGGTTCGACTCGATGTAGCCCAGGCAGAGCTTGATCTCCTCCGGCGTCGGGGGGCGCTGGAAGACCGAGATGTAGAGCGAGGCGACGCGCAGCTCGTCCGTCGTCTGCTCCATGAACTCCGGCCTGTGCGTGAGCTTCCTCGCGGTCTCGATCACGAGCGGGCTGTTCATCAGGAAGAGCTGCTGCTGGGGCACCTGGGTGAGGAACCGCTTGCCCGTCGGCACGCTCGGGTTCGGGAAGTTGAACTGGGTCAGGATCTCCGCGGGGTTGCGCCGGTCGATGAAGGCGTAGACGGCGCGCCTGGTCGCGAAGCCCTCGCTGCCGATCGGGACGGGCCTGCCCCCCATCGTGAGGTCGATCGTGCCGGCGATGGCGAGGATGGAGTCGTGCATCTGCTCGAAGTCGAGCTGGCGCACGTTGTAGCGCCATTGCAGCTTGTTGTCGGGGTCGATCTCCGCGTACTGGGGCCCGCCGGTGCTGGCCTCCTGGTAGACGCTGCTCAGCATGATCATCCTCTGGAGCTTCTTGATCGACCAGCCGTCGCCCACGAATCGGGCCGCGAGGTAGTCGAGGAGCTCGGGGTTCGTGGGCGGCGCCGACTGGTTCCCGAGGTCGTCGGGCGTCGAGACGAATCCCGTGCCGAAGTGCTGCTGCCAGACCCGGTTCACGAGGACCCGGGCCGTCATCGGGTTCGACGGGCTCGCTATCGCGCGGGCCAGGTCGAGGCGGCCGCTGCCGTCCCTGAAGGGGGTCGGGTGCTTCGGGTCCGGCGAGAGGATCGAGAGGAAGTGGCGCGTCGTCTCCGGGCCCTTGTTCTGGGCCTCGCCGCGCAGGAGCACGGGGTAGTCCCTGGGGCTGGGCACGTCGACCAGGACGTCGGCCTTGGGGGGAGCGGCGGGGCTGAACTCAAGGTCGACCAGGGCCTTGTTCGCCAGGAAGAGTTGCTTCAGGAGCTCGCGGCGCCTCGCGGGGCGCTCCGCCACGGGGATTCCCGAGCGGGGCAGCTCGCGCAGCTCAAGCGCCACGCCGGCCTTGGCCTGCCCCGCGGCCTGCATCCGGGCCAGGTAGTCCACCAGCTCGGGCGTCTTCTGCACCGGGTGGAGCCACGGCTCCCCCTTGGGCTCGCCCGAGTTCGCGAAGACGTTGTAGAGCGAGTAGTAGTCCGCCGTGGGGATCGGGTCGAACTTGTGGTCGTGGCAGCGCGCGCAGGACACGGTCAGGCCGAGGAATGCCTTCGACGTCACGTCGATCCGGTCGTTGATGATGTCGTTCGTGCTGTTCTCGAAGCGGTTGCCGAGCGTCAGGAACCCGAGCGCGGCGAGCGGCCTCTGGTCCTGCTGCGCCGACGGGTCCCGCCGGACCTCGGCGGCGAGGAGCCTGTCCGCGGCGAGCTGCTCCATGATGAACTGGTCGTAGGGCTTGTCCGAGTTGAAGGCGTCGATCACGTAGTCCCGGTAGGTCCATGCGAACGGGTACCTCGGGTCCTCCCGCTGGGGCGTGTCCCCCTTCGTGTCGGCGTAGCGGGCGACGTCGAGCCAGTACCTGCCCCACCTCTCGCCGTAGTGCGGCGAGGCGAGCAGCCGGTCGACGACCTTCGTCCATGCGTCCGGCGAGTCGTCGACCAGGAACCGCTGCACCTCGGATTCCGTCGGGGGCAGCCCGGTCAGGTCGAAGGTCGCCCTGCGGATGAGGGTGTACTTGTCGGCGGGCGGGTTGGGCTTCATCGAGTTTTCCTCGAGCCGCGCAAGGATGAAGTTGTCGATCGGCGTCCGGCACCAGGCGGTGTCCGCCACCGGCGGGACCGCCTGCTTCCTCACGGGGAGGAAGGACCAGTGGTCCTTGCCGACCCCGCCGTAGGCCGAGGAGCTCCCCTTTGCGACAAGCGACCTGGGGTCGAACGCCCCCCGGCGGATCCACTCGGTGATGTCCGCGACCTGCTGGGGCGTGAGCTTCTCGCCCTTGGGCGGCATCTGGAGGTCGGCGTCCTTGTAGCCGATCGCGTCGACGATCAGGCTGTCCTCGGGCTTGCCCGGCTCGATTGCCGGCCCCGTGTCGCCGCCGTGGAGCATCCCCTCGCGCGTGTCGAGCATGAGGCCGCCCCTGATCTTGTCGGCCTCGCGGCTGTGGCACTTGTAGCAGTGGTCGGCGAGGACGGGCCGGATCCGGGTCTCGAAGAACTGGAGATCCTCGCCCGAGACCGCCGGCGCGGCCAGCGGCGGCGCCGGCGACGCCGCGATGTCCGCCGGGAGGCGGCCCGCCCAAATGAGCGCCACGAGGACTGCGACGGCCGCCCTCATCATCAGGCCAGGATCGGCTGGACGATGTTGCCGGCGACGTCCGTCAGGCGGAAATCGCGCCCGTTGAACCGGTAGGTGAGCTTGGTGTGGTCGAAGCCGAGTGTTCGGAGGATGGTCGCGTGCAGGTCGTGCACGTGCACCTTGTCCTTGACCACCTGGAATCCCAGCTCGTCGGACTCGCCGTAGGTCACGCCCGGTTTGACACCGCCACCGGCGAG
>Ga0182024_10022831_pt1 | contig 11253 bp, 11 predicted proteins | sample P32metaG_FD_120480 | JGI IMG/M metagenome (GOLD analysis project Ga0182024, IMG submission 120480) | Permafrost microbial communities from Stordalen Mire, Sweden - P3-2 metaG (Illumina Assembly) | ecosystem: Environmental > Terrestrial > Soil > Wetlands > Permafrost | place: Sweden: Stordalen... | reverse complement strand
TCCGCCGCCGCCAAGTCGGAGTCCCCGTCCACTAAGCCCGAGGCGCCGATTGCAAAGTCCGCGACGCCTAGCACGAAGTCCGCCGCTTCTGCGGCGAAAACCGAAGCGGCGCTGAGCGAGACTACACCGGAACAGAAGTCGGACCTATCACCAAAGTCTGCGGGCACCAATCCCAAGCCGGAAGCAGCGGACAGCAAAGAACGGCTGCCTCAGGCAAAAGACATTAAGTCCGCCGAGCAACAGTAGAGCAGTCCTGACCAAAAACAGTGATCAGCTGAATCAATGCCACGATCCAGTGGCTGAAGTCGGTGAGATTGGTGTGGTATCAATGATGTCACAGCCCAAGACGATGGCAATCACCAAAACGTAGGCCACGCCACCGTACATCAGATGTTTCGGTTTCAACATTTTGCGATCCAACAGCAGCTTGTATGTCAGCGCCGCGATAAGCGCCACCACGCCAGTAAGGATGGTGCTATAACCGAGCTTCCACGTCGTGAATGCAACGCCGAACGCCACTGGGATGCAGCTTTGAAAGACCATTGCTCCGCTGATGTTAGCCAATGCCAGAGTGTCTTTGCCGTTGCGCGCCCAAAGAACGCTGTTTATTTTTTCCGGCAGCTCAGTGGCGATTGGCGAAACTACCAGTGAAAGAATGAGCGGCTGCAGCCCGGCAGCCCGCGCCACCGACTCGACATGATCGACGAACAGCCAGGCACCAATCAATATACCAGCCACTCCTGCCACCACCTGCGGTATTATCAAAGCCAGGTGTTCGGGCTTACCAAAATTGAGAATCCGATCGAAATGCAACTGCTCAGGTCGGGCGCCAACCTGCTGTTCTTGCTTGACCGTCGCGTAAACGTATATAGGATACATGAACAATAATGCGCCCGCGATTACGCAACGAAGCGGCCCGAAATCGCTTACCAGCGATGCACACATCGCTAATGAATAGGCGATCAAAAAGTAGTAGAGGTCATGGGCAATTAGTTCACTGTTGAGATTGAATTCGGCAGAGCGCTTGCCCGCTCGTGCATAGATCAGGATGGACGTGCCGCAGATCGCCAGGGTCAGCGTGCTCAGCATGAACGGCGCTCCGGCAATGGCTCCTATGCCGACTTCAGCGCCGTGGCGATGGCCGAAGAAAAGAATGGCGACAAACGGTATGAGCGTTTCCGGCAAAGCCGTTCCCACCGCGGCAAACACGCTGCCGATTACGCCCTCTCCCAGCTTCAACCGCTGACCGAGCCACTCAATGCCGTTTGTGAAAAACTCAGACGATGCGACAATCAGCGCAAGCGCCAGTACGAGAATCAAAATGCTAAATAACACAGCTCTCTCGCAGTCGTCAGGTTGCAAACAAAATCCAAGATATATCCAGAGGAAATCATTTGCTCAGTAAACTCATGATAGGATGCTTTTGCTTATCCAGTCCGTTAAATTAAAGCATCAGAAACATTGAAGGGCCGGGCACCCTGGGGCGCAGGCGAAACGGCGGCGGCGCTTAAATATGTCGGCAGCGGACGGAGCAAGAACTATTTTTAGGCGACATCCTGTCGGATCAAACCCACATCGGAGCGCCGATCGCCGCGAACGGGAGACAAAGTGGAGGAGTTGAGGTGATCACAACCGAAATCGTCGAACACGTAGCCAAGCTAGCAAGACTGAGGCTCACCGAAGAGGAGAAGATCCTTTATACCGAGCAACTGAGCAAAATCATCGGATATTTCGATGAGCTAGCGGCTATCGATACAACAGGCGTAGAACCGATGTCGCATGCTTTGCCTGTGATTAATGTAATGCGCGAAGACGAGATCGAGACGCCGCCCGGTCATGAAGCGCTGCTGAAGAGCGCTCCCAAGCGGGAAGGAGCATTTTTCCGCGTTCCGAAGATTGGTGATTAGGTTGGACTAATCAAAACCCGGTGTGCGTGCGGCAAACGCCCCCGCGCGCATTATGTGGGGTTTCCAACATCACAACCGGCGCAAAGCCGCGAAATAAAGCCTGGTTTCCGCTTCCGGCAAACATAGCTTATAGTTATGATTGAAGCTATTGCTTGCGAGCGAAGAAGTAGGAGGCGATATGAACACCCGGTTTGTCTTTGTTACCGGTGGAGTGGTCTCGTCATTGGGGAAGGGCATCGTTGCTGCTTCCCTGGGACGGCTTCTGAGAGCGCGAGGGCTGACGGTAACCATCGTCAAGCTGGACCCTTACCTCAACGTCGATCCCGGCACGATGAGCCCGTATCAGCATGGCGAGGTGTTCGTGACTGAGGACGGAGCGGAGACGGATCTCGATCTGGGGCATTACGAGCGGTTTATCAATGTCGACCTGAGCCGGATGAACAACGTCACCGCCGGCGGCATTTACAAGAGTGTCCTGGAAAAGGAGCGCCGGGGCGACTATCTGGGCGGAACGGTACAGATGATTCCGCACGTGACCAACGAAATTAAGAACTTCCTGCGCAAAGCCGCCACCCATTCCCAGGCAGAGGTGGTGATTGTAGAGGTTGGTGGCACGGTCGGGGACATCGAAAGTTTGATATTTTTGGAAGCGATCCGGCAGATGCGCAAGGACATCGGGCGCGACAACGTCTGCTACATCCACGCGACGATGATTCCCAATCTGCGCACAACCAACGAGCTGAAAACGAAGCCGACGCAGCACAGCGTCGATACCTTGAGGAGCCGCGGTATTCAGCCGGACATCCTGGTTTGCCGAACCGAGCGGCTGCTCAATTCCTCGATCAAAGAGAAGCTGTCCCTGTTTACGGACGTAGACATCAACGCCGTGATTCAATGCGCCGACGTGCAGCATCTCTATGAAGTGCCGCTGCTGCTGGAGAAAGAAGGGCTGGCGGACCGCGTTTTGGAACGGCTGCACCTGCCGAACAACCCGCCGGAACTGAGTGAATGGATGGACCTGGTCGACCGCATCAAGCGACCGGGTAAGACTGTCACCGTGGCAATCGTAGGCAAATACGTGATGTTGTCCGACGCTTACATTTCTGTGGTGGAATCGCTCAAACACGCGGGCGCGAAGCTGGGCACCGCGGTCAATATCAAGTGGGTGCTGTCAGAAGACATCGAGAAGCACGGTCCCGACGAATATCTGTGTGGAATCGACGGCATTGTTGTGCCGGGTGGTTTCGGCGACCGGGGCATCGAGGGCAAGATCACGGCCAGCGAGTTCGCCCGCGTGCACAAGATTCCGTACCTCGGATTATGTCTGGGCATGCAAATCGCGGTGATTGAATTTGCACGAAACGTAGCAAACATGCCCGGTGCACATTCAACCGAGTTCGATCCGAAGACGCCGTATCCGGTGATCGATCTCATGCCCGATCAGCATAATGTCACGCACAAGGGCGGAACGATGCGCCTGGGTAAGTACCCTTGCAATTTGCAAGCCGGCAGTAAAGCGGCAGCGGTCTATGGAAAAGATGCGATTTCGGAACGCCATCGCCACCGCTACGAAGTAAACAACAGCTTGCGCAAGCAGCTAAGCGAAGCTGGGCTGATCTTCTCCGGCATGTCGCCGGACGAGAATCTAGTTGAGATGATCGAATTGCCGGATCATCCATATTTTGTCGCATGCCAGTTTCACCCTGAACTGAAATCGCGTCCGGATAATGCCCACCCGCTGTTTGTAGGCCTGGTGGAAGCGATGCTGGGAAAGCATGAAAGCGCCGGCGTCCAAGGCTCCTCGAATTCCACCACCGCCTTGAAAGGCGCACATTCGCCCGCACCTCAACGCAGTTAAAGAAAACGCCAGTTGGTGCACCGTATCTGGTGCTAAGTTTTTACTTCAATTGACTGAGCCGACTGTGCTTGGTGAATGACTGTTTGCCTTGGCCGTCAATAAGCGGAGATCCTCACCAACTAACTCCATGGCTCTTTCCAGCGCCTCTGGCGTATGTTGAACTGCCAAACGCTTGATGGAAACAGTGTTGGCAATTCGCGAACAAGATAGAAAGTGGCTGTAGTTCTTCGTAGCGTCCAGCCATTCTCCTGAGTGGCTGTGTCGCACTAACTCAAGCAGCGCTTCTCGAGGGGTTAGGGTTGTTAGCTGCACGCAATCCTCATTGGCCAGTATGTAAATCTGACCCAACGGCACGGGATCTTGCGAGAAGTTATTCGTATTCAATCTTCGCTTGGCGCGATTGTGCAAGATCGCAGGCAGACTGCTCAGGTCATACTGCAGAAGATTCACTGAGCCTGGCCACAATTTCAAATACGGACAACCGGGCAATACCATTATCTGGCCAGCAGTACAATCCACAGGGGTAACATCATCTGATACCAACGGTTTTCCCTGGCGATGGAAAGCACCAGCCAACGTCGACTTTCCTGCACCGGAGTTGCCGAGAAACAGCACCGCCCGCCCCTCTATTGAAATCGCACTGCCGTGCAGCACTGAATAGCCACGCTGATGCAATAGCACAGCAAAGACCAGACCAATCAGATAAGACTGCAGTGTCGATGTCTCTATGCCGGGTACGGGATCAACGACAATCTCCCTGCCGCCAATGACTGAAATCGTTCCAGAAACATCTGAAAAAATATGTGCGCTGTCGCCGACAATCTCTAGCGTCTGATCAGGGGTCCCAGGAGCGCCTTCGTACAACGCGTCCCGATAGCGTATTACGACATCTGCCGGAGATTCTCCTTGCTCAAGCCCGGGAAGCGGTATTTCACTTTCAATATTCAGACCAAATGCTTTATATGCATTGTACGAAGGTTTATTCATGTCCGCTCCATCAGCTCCTTTTTGCTATTCGGTCGTTTGTGCATTTATAAGGCTGGGAAGCTATTGGTGAATTGTGCTATGCACTCGCCCCCTATCACCGGCTTGCCATCGTACTCTAGCCAGGCATGAGCCATAAAGGGGTTCTTTTGGCTTGCCACTCCCAGTCTCAAGTATGTTTTCAGCCCAATATCTGCCAGCATTCGTTTTGTGCTGATCGCTTGGACCAGACAATTCGTTGAACCGGGTACGTATCTTGTTGCCGATCTGATGGCTTCCAGAACTGTTTGGATCGTGGGGTCAACGTCATCCAATTTCCTGTTCTTCCTTGGTTCTGTCGAACTGAGCCAGAACTTAAAGGCTGCTCGAGGACAGGCCGCCAGTCCGAATTCCACCACAGCCAAAATAAACATTGCCCGCAACACGAGCGGTAAACGTTTACAGTTCAGTCTCCGGTAGCTAGTTGCAAGCTTCATTGCTGATCTGTACCAACCCGTGTTTCATAAGATCCTGCAGTAAGCGCAGAAGGTCTTTCTTGCACTGTTCTCCATCAACGTCATATTCGGCAACGAGAGCTTGATGAATACTCTCGACTGTCTCTGGTTGCTGAAGCAGCCCCCAGACCGTCGCACCAACAGGATTGAAACCGAAGTACTCGCACTTGTCCAGGTCGAGGATCACCACTTCTCCCGCCACGCTGCTGGAGATTTTGCCCTCCGAAACCGAAACAAGCGTATTCATGCCCAGCTCTACCATTTTTCCTCCTTCGTAAGTCCTTTTATGGATTTTGTGATGCAACCTTCAGGGCTCTAGAAAGCTCCTTGTTTCCTGCATTAATCACGTCATGCACAGTCCACTTGGCGTATGGGCAAGCTTGGTCCGAGGGTAACAACCGTGGACTACCCATGACTCGACGAGCAAGTGCCTTTCCTACTATGGGGAAAGGCTTGGTCAACAATGACCAGGTACACATTAAGAAGAATGAGGGTAGTGGCAACTTCTCCCAATCCTCAAGTTTCGGCGCACAGGACATATACCAGATCTGAGATAAGCTGTCCCAAAGGCTGTCTCTTGATTGCGCGTACCAACTGATTGCAGCATGGTAGGGCAGCGCCAGACCCACATCGGGCAATCGCAATGCCACTTGGTCAAATGCAGTAGATGCGAGTCGTTCGATTGTATGTTCTTGAAGAATTCGGCGCGACGCTTCTGATGGCAGGACTATCCTGGTCGTGCGCCTGACCACTTCCAGTCCGAGGAGAACGATTCTTTCGATATGCAATTCTGAAGCGAGTTCGAATACCCGATTCCAATCTATGTTTGGGCATCGCTCAAGTATTTGCGCGATGTCGACGGAAAGTGACAGACTTCTCCAGTGATCGCGCCAACCATTGAACAGGTAGAGAACTAGTGTCATTTCCACAGGGAACGAAAGCATGGTTAAACCCTCTTCAATCTTGCTTTTCTGTGCCAGACCGAAGATATGCCTGTAACGATTCAACGGGTAATCCAAACTCCAATGCAAGTCCACGCATACGCCGGTGTTCTTGCTAAAAAAGCCCGCCTCAGATGCCAGAGTCAAGTACATCCGACTCTTCATTGTATGTTCCGACTCGGTCGTGCAAAAACCGGTATTAATCAGGACGCTGCGTGCTCGTGAAACGTCCTCGGGCTGCACCAGCAGATCCAGATCACCGTACGCTCGCAGCGACGGCTGACGGTAGAATCTGGCGATGGCAGGACCCTTCATCACCAGAAGCGGAATGCCTTGCTGTCGAAATGCATTTTCTAGAAGCCTTAGCTGCGCACGCAGTGCAAGCACACGTGCCGAGTGAACTCTGGCCAACAATTGCCAATCCAGGAGCACATCGGCAGGGCAGAGGTGGGGCAGTTCAGTCAAGACTTCGAACGCTAGCACGCCCACGTTATGATATGCAGCCATGACTGCTAAATACTGCCAACGGAGCCCAGCCAAGCCTTCGGAACTGAAGATTGGTTTTATGCCGTGGGAATATGCTCGGACTACTTCCAATAAAACATCAAACTCTCGGCTTCGCTCAGAAACCGGACCAGAAGTGTCGCTCACGTATTCAACAGCCTCTTATTGGGCAATTGAAGAATCGTATTACAGGGATACTATCTTGAGGACATTTCCAAGGGTTAGCTTTCCGTAACTAACAAGCTCTGGGCAAGTATAGATCTTCTTTTCTTGTACCAAAAGTGCGGCTTGCTCCGGCGTATTTCCGTCTTCTGGCGCCGCGTTCGTTAGTTTGTCGTTTTCGCTGCTAGAAATCATATTCATTCGCTTCCATAGTAGTAATGCTGAAATTCTTCGAATGTCCGAAACACCTTTTTCTTCGATCACTTTGCAATTGCAAAGAAAAACATCTATTCAAAGATAGAAGGTTTCCAGACAAAATTACCAGCTTTTAGGCCAGGTAGCAATCTGGTGGAGAATTCTGCCCGCGTATGAGCTTGGCTCTCAGCAACGTGGCAAGCACAGGTTGGTTAGTTTGGTTGGTTACTGATTCAAGTCAGTCGCTTAAAAAATATTTAGTGCAAATGAACAGAGCAAAACTAGTGCTTGCCGTGGACAGCCCTGAGAACGCAGAAGTTTAAGAACGAGTCAGTTAGTCACTACCTAAGTCTGTCACTTAAATGTATTTAGTGCACGTCGAAGACTGCAACACCCATAGCTGTTGCTTTGCGGTGAGGGAAGGATAGCGTATCATTCGTCAACGAAATGCTGATGCCATCAACACATTCCAGCCCGGGGTCAGGCGCGGCCCCAATGCCGTGCAAGCCGCGTCTTGAGATTACGGCAGAGAAAATTGAGTTGCCTGCGGCAATTCGGGAACTCTGGGCGTTCAGAGATCTTCTGATCTGTTTCGTATGGACGGAGATCACCACAAAATATAGGCAGACGATCCTTGGCGCCGTATGGGCAATAATTCAGCCGTTAGCAACAATGCTGATGTTGACAGTTATTTTTCACAAATTCCTGCATGCCCCAACGGACGGGCTTCCTTTCGCCGCTTTCAGCTATTCGGCATTGCTTTGCTGGCAATATTTTTCGAGCGCATTAACAAAAAGCTCTCAAAGCGTCCTCACGAACGCTGGCATATTGAAGAAAATTTACTTCCCCAGGATTGCCCTGCCGATATCTAGTGTTGTGCCGCAGCTAGTTGATTTCGCCATTGCCCTAACAGTGCTTGGTTTTGTTATGTGCTTTTACGGCATTGGAATTAACTCCCGCATAGTCTTTCTTCCTTTCTGCGTCATGCTTCTAATGCTGCCCGCTCTGGGCGCTGGGCTGTGGTTATCAGCTCTACAAGTGCGGTTCCGAGACGTTTATCACCTGCTGCCCTTGATCATTCAACTCTGGTTTTTCGCCTGCCCGATTGGCTATGCACTATCTGCGGTGCCCCGAGAGTACCAAGGCTTATACGAGCTCAACCCGCTAGTCGGTGCGATCGAATGCTTTCGTTGGTGTCTGCTCGGAACGCAAGCAAATATCTTGCAGCCCGTTGTGCTCTCTTCTGTTGTGTCACTAATCGTGTTGATTTCGGGCGCAATCTTCTTCCAATCTGCAGAAGGAGGCTTCGCTGACTTCACCTGATGCCTCAGCCTTCTATACTGATTGAAAATTTGAGCAAACGATACTTGCGCAGGGCTCACAGCGCGCAAACGTTCATCGCGAATGAGATTATTCGCCAGCTTACTAGTCTCGGCAGACGGATGCATTCAAACACACAAACAGACCATACTCTCAATGACGAGAGGTATCTATGGGCCCTGCGTGACATCAACTTGGAAGCGCGCGAGGGCGATGTTATTGGTTTTGTGGGCAGGAACGGTTCCGGCAAGAGTACCTTGCTTAAAATTATCGCTCGCACGACTCGTCCAACAAGGGGACGTGCTGTCGTGTTCGGGCGTGCAGGATGCTTGCTTGAGGCTGGAACAGGTTTTCACCCGGAGCTCACCGGCCGCGAGAATATCTTTTTGAATGGCATGATCCTGGGAATGACGCGGAAGCGGATTCAACAGTACTTCGACGAAATTGTAGAATTTTCCGGAGTGTGTGATCAGCTGGATACCCCTGTGAAGTTCTTTAGCACCGGTCAGATCATTCGCCTGGGTTTTTCAGTTGCTGCCTATCTAGATCACGAGATACTGCTGATTGATGAAGTATTGGCAGTCGGCGATGCGGAGTTCCGTCGCCAATGTTTTGACAAAATGGCTGAACTAGCGCGACAGGGCCGCACGATCCTTATTGTTAGTCACCAGATGGAATACTTGCAGCAGTTATGCAACAAGGGCGCTTTGCTTGACCGAGGACAGCTCGTAGCTTATGGAGATTGGTCACAGATAGTTCAAAAATATGCATCTGTTGTTGCTGCTCAGGAATTTCCGGTGAGTGTGTCTTGACGAATTCTTTCCGCAAGTTTGTTGTCAGATTTCGCAGTGCAATTGCTGCGGATCCAATGAAAGCAGCGTACTAGCACAATCGAGCTAATGCTTCGCTGCAACCTTGCGGTGAGCGATCTGAACAATGGCGGAGTTCTTCTAATGAACGCCAATAAGTAAACAAACTGAATCGTTTCAATGTCAGCTCTCGAACAAACTTTATGCGCAACGACGACGGTTCTTTAAATATCTACATCCAACGAGAGTCGCCCGGTGCAGAATTGGAGACCAATTGACTCAACGTGCTTCGAAAGCAGTCCAAGAAAGTTGCAGAAGCGGCGTGGTGCGTTTGACGTACAAAGGATGGCGCGGATGCCCCTGCCGGGTGATGCCGAAACAGAACAGCTCGTCGGGGCGATGGCTGCGCGAAAGCAACCGCCGCACGGCATCTGCACGGCGCCGAATCGAACCGTGATTGCCCCAGGCAAGGATGATCACGTCGGCGCGGCCGCACGCTTTAACAATGTAAGCGTCATTTTGTCTGCCGACAGGATTGTGGGTTCGCCTCAATTCAATGGGATCGGTGGAGCGATAAGCAAACAAATTAACCACCTCCAAGCTGCCGAAGCCCAGATCAGTGGCGAAGCCTATGCAGGTTCGTATAGTGGGATCATTGAAGGTAGCATCAGCCTGACTGGGATTGAGCATGAGGAAAACGGCGCGGGGCAGCTCCTGATTCCACTCACGCCAGAGGCTGTATCTGTAGTTGCCAGTTCGATCGAAAATGGCGCCAGAATTCACGTCCGGGCACCGGTGCTGCTGGAGCCAGGTTGGACTTTCTTCCCTGGCGCCAGGGCCGATAACCAGCCTTTCCAATAAAGCATTGCCACTACAGCCAGTGACACCAAGAACATGGAGAGCAAAGCATAGGGATAGCCGTAATACCACTTCAGCTCCGGCATGTTGTACGCAGAAAGATCACCGCGGAAGTTCATGCCGTAGATTCCAGCGATCAATGTCGGCGGAACGAAGATCGTCGTGATAATCGTCAAAACCTTCATCACTTCGTTCATTCGGTTGCTGATGCTGGAAAGATATACGTCCATCAAATCCGCGCCGAGCTCACGATATGTTTCAACAAAATCGATGATCTGAACGGCATGATCGTATGTATCGCGCAAATGCACAATGCTCTCGTCGCCGAACACCGGTGGACCATCGCGTAAGAGCGCATTGATCGCCTCACGGATCGGCCAGAGCGCGCGCCGCACTGTGAGCAGGTCTCGCTTCGCCAAATGAACGTCGCTGACGGTCTGACGTGTCGGATTGTCGATGATTTCAGATTCCAGAACTTCGAGGCGTTCTCCAAAAACTTCCAACAATGGAAAATATGTATCGACGACGCTGTCGATCACGGCGTAGACCAGATAGTCGGGCCCGGCTTGGCGAATGTGCCCGATCCTGCTGCGGATGCGCTCTCTGACTGCCTCTATGGCACCGCTGGGATATTGGTGAAAGGTTACGACATAACCCTCTCCAATGGCAATGCAGACCTGACTTGATACCAAATCCGGTTTCTGCTCTATTTGCTGAAGAACGACAAAGTAGTGATCGCCAAAGCGTTCAAGTTTGGCCCGGCGAGTGTTGATTACGTTTTCCAGGGCCAGATTGTGCAAGTGGAAAAGCTCGCCAATCTGCTGCAGGAGGTGAAGATCATCGACTCCTTCAACATCAACCCAGAGAACTTTGTATTGATCGCGAAACTGATTCAGCTGATCGAACGGAACAGATTTTTGTTCGACAAAATCGTTGGCATCATATGCGGTGACATGCAGCACAGAGCTGGCGGTGCCTTCGCGTTTTGCTTGCGCCGGATCGGTCGGCGGCACGGCGCCCGTCAGGCGTCTGCGTCGTTTCAACCCCTTCGAGTGCCGGCGCCTTTCCATCTATTCGTCCGTGCCCAGTACGAGACTAATTGGATCCTTTACGACTTTGTAACCGGTCGGGCATTGATACAGTTTCTTGCTGAAAGTGGATTTGATGCATTTTTCCGTATCGAAAACGACCTGCTTAGTGCCGTCTGACTTAAATTGCGTG
>Ga0182024_10022830_pt1 | contig 11253 bp, 11 predicted proteins | sample P32metaG_FD_120480 | JGI IMG/M metagenome (GOLD analysis project Ga0182024, IMG submission 120480) | Permafrost microbial communities from Stordalen Mire, Sweden - P3-2 metaG (Illumina Assembly) | ecosystem: Environmental > Terrestrial > Soil > Wetlands > Permafrost | place: Sweden: Stordalen... | reverse complement strand
TCGTCCCCATGGCCGTCACCGATTTGCCTACGGCCCCTGACGCGGGCGACACGGTGGCAATGTTCGGAACTAAGCTAAACGCCGAGACCATCATTCCCCATGTCTCGACGCACCATCCATCTCTAGTCCATGATACGAACCCGCAGCTGTTACCGTCTGATCCTCGAATAAATCCGAAGCATAAGCCGTGTCTTGGATGCGTCGAGCAAATCCAGTTCCGGGAGTCAATTTGTTCGCCAAGTCACTGTCTGCGCCGAAACCCAGGAGCAGATCACTCCCGCCAGTTGTCGTAGCCGCTCCGCTGTCGAGCACAGTCGATGTTCCACTAGCCGCCGCACTTGCGTCGAACGTCGTCCCGGATGGAACCGAGTATTCCGCTTCGTAGATTTCGGCTCTTTCCGGCGTTTCGGGGTACGTAAAGTAAGCGATCGCATAGCTCGTAGAGACGGAGTTCAGCGCGTACCACATTCCCGCGTACCCTGACCCCATGGTTAGAGTGCTGCCTACTTGCGTCCACGTGTTCAGGTAGTCCTTGACGACGGGTGAAGTGCCACTCCCAGTAAAAACCACCGACAGCATTACCAAGTTTCCAGCAGTCGTTGGTTTCTGAAAGACCCCCCAGATTGCGCCGTTCGAATCGTTCGCTTGATAGAATGCAGTGGTAGCCTGGACAAGACGCCCACCCACAGAAACTGGCGATGCACCCTTCAATTCCAGAACTGATGTCAGCCAATCCTGAGAAGCGCTGGTGTTGATGGCCAGAGTTACTGAATCACGTGTATTCGTCGCCGAAAGATCGACCAATGCACCACTCACGTTTGAAGTAGCCGATCCTCCAGACGTGACCGCACTATTCCGCAAGTTGCCCGTGTTCGGGCTAACTGTCCCGGTACCGATCGAATTCACGGCCATTACCATCATGTCTTTGTTATCGCCAATCGTTGCCGTTTGGAATGGCTTCGTGGTGAGCCCGGAAGTATCAAAGTAATCTGATCCGAGACCAAAAGCGGCGACCCCAGAGTATTCACCCAGGACAGCTACGACTTTACTTGGTTGCCTAAGGGTGATTGTGATCGTGCTGACGCCTGATTTGACCCGCCCGGCGTCGTGTAAAGCAAGGATACGAGTGGATTTCCACCTGCTCCGCTGAATGGTTGTCCTTCGAGATACTGCGATCCGCCCGACGCACCGTTATCCGTCGCAGTAACTGCGCCGGTAGAAGAGGTACCCGTCGCCAAAGCAAGTGCGATGACTAGGGCGTTTCCGGCTGTGGGTGAATAGTGGAGGGTGAGACTCGTTGCTGTGCCAGTACTGTCTGCCCCAGTCGTGCCATTGACATATGCAGGCGGATTCGCGCTAGTGGTCGGGCTGGTCGCTTCGCTGCTCCCGCCACCGCAGGAAATCAACGCCATGCAAAAACTCAAGGTTGCAGAGAGCAGATCCTTCTTGAGACCGATTTGTTGCTTGGCGCACGCGCTATCCATTATCTCGCCGCTAAAATCTTTCGCGGATGCAAAACCCAACCGTTGACAGCACCAGCATTAAAGTGCAGCCAGCACAGGTAACTTTCGCATGTGAAGTTAACCCTTCAAGGTAGTCTTTCGAATACAGATCGCCCCCCCCGTCATACGCCGAACCGACATTCGTCTTGCATTTTCATAGGAACCTAACAGAAGCTCCTACAGCTGCTTTTCCTAACTAGGAATCGATCTCATCGAGATTTGACAGCGTCTCGCGACAACGCCGTAAGATCTTCCGATACTCGTCCCGTTCTGTTCTCGCTGCTTCGAGCATCGGCCGTGCTTCGTTACAGCTCGCCGGATGCGCTCAATACCTTCCGGCGTCTTTGCCCCCGTACTGAGACCGCCGGGAAGCCTGCACCGGCCATTCGGCATCGCCGGGCACTGGCAGGGGCTTACCGCGCCGATTCTTCGCTCCGCAGCGTTGTGCCTTCGAGAGGTCGCCCGAAGGGTTGCCATTCTTTAATATTCCTCGTCGTTTTTCATGGGGTGTTACCGTAATTTTCTTCGTCCTCCCCGCCGTCCTCGACATATACCCCCCTTTTCTTCATAAAATCGCGCCCACTTGCCAATTTGTAAGGATCAACACGCAGCTTTTTACTCTAGGTGGTAATCATGTGCTCGCATGATGAATTGATCTCGATTTTCTGGTGTCCAGAATCCTCTCTCGAAAGTGCTACCTATTACTATTCGTGTACCGAACCCAATTTCTGTCCTTGCGACCAGTACCGGGCACAAATGGCGATTGATAGACTGGTGTGAGGCATGACGACTACCGGACTACACTTGGGTTCCCCCAACTGCCTTTGCAGTAATAACCTTAGCTCCCAGGGGCAAAATTCTTCAGGACTGGGTTTCTGCGCGCTGGTTCTTATTCTGCTGACCTGTGTCGGTCTTACGGGTTGCGGCCGCGCCACGAGTTCGCCGAGCCCGACCCTTGGCACCGGCTCCGTGCCTTCGATTACATCCTTTACGACGAATCCGACAAGCATACACCCGGGTACGAACAGCACACTGAGTTGGGCGACAAGCGGCGCAACCACGATTTCGATTTCCCCTGGTGGATTCAACTCCGCGTCGGCGAGCGGCTCAACGAGCGTGAGCCCAACGGCGACGACGACCTACACGCTGACAGCGACCGATGCCTCTGGCCCGGCGACGGCAACGGCAACAGTCACCGTAACCACGGCAGGGACGCAGCGTCAATTAACGATAACAACCACTTCGTGTCCAAGCGGAACGCAGGGCACATCTTATGCAGGCTGCACAATATCCACCAGCGGCGGCTCTCCTCCTTACGCCTTTTCAGTAGGCACGAGTTCTAGCTACCCCTCATTACCCGAAGGAATGTCTCTAAATGCGATTACGGGCGTCGTAAGCAGCTCAAAGATTGGCGGTCAAGGCACGTACAGCCCAGAATTTATAGTTACCGACTCTACGAGTACTCAGGCTACTCAGGAAATTAGCATTGCGATCACCGGCAGTAACTCATATCTATCAAGCATATTCCCGTCAGATTCTATTTTTCACCATCGAGTGGACGCAACTTCAACCAACTTGCCCGTAGACACATCCCCCGCTGCGCCTATCTACAGTGGCTATTTGTCAGAGACGATTAAACCGTTCTTCGGGAACACTTCGAACGCTCCCTTTCCGAACGGAATACCGGCGATAGAAGTTCCTTACAACCAAGCAGATGTATCGGTCACAACCACCGTGTATCAATCCTACTTTACTTCTGGCCCAATCCCAGCGAATGCCCCGGTTGAAGGTACCCGCAACTCGACTGGAGATCGACACGTTCTGGTCTATCTGGAGGCAGGTAGTGGAAACAACCCTGCACTATACGAGATGTGGCAGGGAATATACGAAGGTGGCCCCTGGACCGATTCTTCAAACGCGCTTTGGTCCAATGTTTCTTCGAATGCCCTGACGCCGCAGGGCATGGGAACAGCCGATGCCGCAGGACTTCCAGTAGCACCGCTGCTCGTCAATGCCGACGACGTAATTGGCACCGGCACATCAAGTTCACCGAACGGTACGATTCTCCATCCGATAAGATTCACACTCAACCACGTGTTGAATTATTGGGTCTGGCCTGCTACAGAGACAGCAGGCGTCGGAAGCTGCACGGCTACAGGAGGGAGTTCAATTCCCGTGGAAACCCAAATTTCGCAATCTTCTCCTCCTGCAAGTTGCACCATGTCTGGGCCTGCTGGCGAGATATATCGACTGAAGGCTTCTGTGACAACCCCGTCTTGTACCTCTACAAGTCCACAGTCGGCAATCATCATCGCAGCATTTCGAAACTATGGAATCATCCTAGCCGACAACGGACTCAGCGGAGGCCTAATCGGCACTCCCGACGCTCGATGGAACGATACCGATCTGATGTGCCTTACAAGTCTCACTTTATCGGACTTCGAGCCTGTGAACGTGTCGAGCATTATGGTCAGTACCGACAGTGGGGCCACCGGCCATTAGCTGATCTGTTCCGAGTGAGGTGCCCTACCGTTGCTCCGCCTTCCCACAGTAGAACGTCACGAAGCCATGCGAAAGTTGCGGGGCTGAAAGCTAAAATTCCAGATGAAGCCGGAAGGAGGGCACCAGCACCGGCCCGCGGTCGCGGTTGTATCCCGGATCGTTGATATGCTGTATTCCGGGAGCCAGGTAGACGCCCCGCCAAACGTGTGCAGTGTAATAAGTCTCGACAATGTTTTCGCGGCCGTAATTCAGTCCGCCATCACCCAACAGGAAGCCTAGGCCTCCGAGCCGCAGATAATTCTGGTGGTCCCTGCTAATTCCATTTGTGACGATCGCCACCCCGGCGCGATCATTCCGCCGATGCCACAGGACGCCACGGGCCCCTAAACCGGCCGCAAAAGTCTGATCGACCTCGGTGTAGGCGAACGATTCGGTTTTGCCATTGTCCCAGCCGAAGCGCGCAAAGGCAATCAAGTTCGGCGCAAGATCCTGTTCCACGTTGACGCCAAATCCATACTTGCGCGTAATGTGCCAGGGATGGTTCGTAATATCGGGCCGTGCAACCAAACCTTCTTCGAACTGGGCCACCGCCTTGCGATAGATGCCCATATTTGCGTAGTTTGTATAGGCCAATAGACGTATTATACCGGCCTTCTTGGGAATCAATCCTCGACGCAACTGGTATTCGAAATTTTCTGCGTGCACCTGCCAGGGTCGCCACACTAAATCAATTCCATTGGCGACCTTCGGCATGAGTGCTTCGGCAAAGCGAAATCCCCAATTTCGGTCTTCAAAATCGGCGGTAACGCCGACGGTGTAGCCGCGCGTGTCAGCGGCGTAATCCCAGGCGCCGTTGTTGTCCACCGTCCAGTTCGTGAACTGGAGGTGAGTGTCGGATCCTGCTGAATTGACGTCGAAGAAATCCGGCAGGGTGAACTTGCCAAAGCGGATTTCCAGGCGGCGTCGCGGCAGATCGTCAAAAAGCGAGAGGGCATTGCGCTGGTTTTCGATCTTGTCTTTGCTAAGCGCAAACACCTTATGGATTATACCCTGCGCTAGATAAGGGACTTTGCTCAGCAGTGGGTTGCGCACGATGTCCAGATCTGTATTCCCGGCTAGACCCAAACCGGTGCTGAGCGCGGAGCCGCCGGCTTCTTCGATATCGACCAGCAACTCGGTAGAGTTGTTGAGTCGCATCCCGGTATAGAGCGTCATCACTCGAGACGTGGCCTTTTCATAGTTGGGACTCAAACTGTTCGGGCCGCTGTACAGAGCAGGGAATGGAGGATGAGTTTGAAAGATGAAATTTGCCTGGCCCGAGAGCCAGAAGCGCGTGTCCTTGAAGTGCGGGAAAATCGTCTGGGGATCATCAGGAGCACTCGAGCCAGCATCCGTGGGGTTCGCGGCTGGTACCGTGGTGTCGTCAGGCGCTTGCAGGCTTTGCTCGGTAGGCACAACCGGCGGCTGGATCTCGGTTTCTTGGCCCTTGGCGACCGGAACTCCGGCCCACAGGATGAGCAGACACAACCCAGCCTTCAGTGCCCGGCCCACTTTCTGTATACTCCAATTCGTGAAATTACGGTCTTGCCTTCTCACGATCAAAGTCCCTACAGTCTATCTTCAATTGGTTAAGATTGTGCTAATAGATGCGGACCGGTTCTCTGGTCGTTCCTCGCCCCGGCGCCCACGAAACCGGCACTGCTCCGTCAGCTCTCCAAAGATTCCCTCTTCGGTTCTTAGCCGCCGGTCAAGATCGGCATACGGCACACCCAGAATGGGAAGTTGGAAGTTCGGGACTCCACGGGCCCGTCTCTGCGCCATGGGGAATTTCTGTCACGAGCGCCCTTTGGATACTCGGAAGAACGTATGGGAACGATATCGATTCAGGGCATCCTGGCAAAGTCCTCGCGCTTACAGTGTTTTGTACCCTTCAGAGACCACTCCAGAAAATGACGCAGAGGGCCACCGCGAGCGGCTCGCCGGAAAGACGGAAGTGCAAGCCAGACACCGTGCCCTAGCTATAGCTAAGAGACAGAAAATCGCAAGGGTGCGGCCAAAAGCATTGCGGTCCCACGGGTGACGATTTTTTACTGTACAGATACCTTTTCCTAAAAATATCAGTGCCCTTCATCCGTCTACAGGAGTAAATGAGTAAGGCGCTGACCAAAATCCCGTGGCGTTCGCCGTGAAGATCTTTCATCGGAAGAGCGGCGCGAGGAAATCGTGGGTCCAAATCAAAGGAGAAGAACCATGCCAATGAACCAAGCACTACTCGGTGAGTTCGATCATGAAATGGCCAATACTCGCAAGACTCTTGAGCGCGTACCCGACGCCGCATGGGATTGGAAGCCGCATCAGAAATCGGGAACCATGGGCTGGCTCGCCAATCACATCGCATTGTTTCCCGGCTGGCTAGCGCACACATTCGAAAGTGAATCGCTCGACATCGCCCCCGGCGGCGAGCAGGTTGAACAGCCGACCGCGCACAATCGCCAAGAGCTCCTCGCGATTTTCGACAAGGGTACATCCGACGCTCGCGCGGCCCTCTGCAAGGCCACCGACGAGCAACTCATGAAGACTTGGACGCTGCTCAACAATGGGCAGACGTTTTTCAGCATGCCGCGCGTTGCCGTTTTCCGCGGCATGATCATGAACCACCTGATTCACCACCGCGGTCAGTTGTGCGTTTATTTTCGGCTGAACGATGTTCCTGTGCCAGCTCTCTACGGCCCCTCAGCTGACGAGGGCGCAATGAGAGCATCCGCCTCGTAGCGCACCGCGCATCTAACCTCGCAAAGCGAACTGCTGCTGCACGACAGTCGAGGCTGTCCGGCGAAGGACGGCCTCGTTCAGTCTCTCGTGAGTCTGACCTGTGGGCGCGTTCGACTTTGGGCGCGCCTCTCCTTTCCAGCACGTTTGCAGGACGACTTATCGTGAAAGACGCCGTACGACCTCCGCCGGGAAGAACGATTCGATCGCGAGCTCCGATAAAGTGACATCGGTGGGCGTTGCGAAAAGTGTGATTGTCGTGAAGAAGGCTAGCGCGGTTCCGCCGACAACGATCTGTAGGGGGAAGACCACGCCCGCGAATTCCCGTGCTGCGCTCGGAGCGTCGGACGCCGGGCTGCCGGGCACCGGATCGGCGGAAAGCTCGCGCAGGAAATCTGCCAGGACCGGGTCAGAAGTGAGATCCACCTGGCGCCGCAGCCTGGGGAGGACATGCGCCCGCCATTCAGCGAGATTTGAGATCCTCGGGGCGAGTCCTTCGGGATGAAGACTAAGACGCAACGCGTTGATGGGCTGCTTGAGTAACCCGTCGGCTACTCCCGCATATAGCTCGGGAAGAGCTTGATGGGAAGCGGCAACCATCCAATGCCGGTCGACAGCAAAAGCCGGGTAGGGCCACTGCGCTTCAAGGATCAGATCGATCGCTTTCCGTGCGACATCTAATTCCGGGTCACGCAAAGGATGCTCCCGACGTCCGCGACAGCGACCCAATTGAATGCCGAGCCCGCCGTGCAGCGCATGGCGGCCTCTAAACAGGAGCCGAAGGTCAGCTACGTGATAGCGAGAGTAGGCATGATTATTCCTAAAATATCTGCGCCGGTCGTCCGTCTACAGAAGCAGATGAGTAAGGCGCTGAGCATGAACTGGATGGCCGCCGAGCAAGACCAACGGATCTCGGAAGCAGTCGAGCTCGAACAGGCTCGGCTTCGAAACTTTATCCGGAAGCGCGTACCCGACGAGAGGGACGCCGAGGATATCCTCCAGGACGTCTTCTACGAACTCGTGGAAACGTACCGGATGATGAAGCCGGTCGAGCAGGTGAGCGCCTGGGTGTTTCGAGTAGCTCGGAATCGGATCGTAGACCTATTCCGCAAGAGAAGGCCAGAGGCTTTGAAAAACGATCCAGTGGCGCTCGCCGAGGATGGAGAATTGCTGCTGTTAGAAGACTTGCTCCCCTCTCCCGAGGCGGGTCCGGAGGCGGCCTACGCCCGGAGTGTATTGCTTGAAGAGCTCGATGCCGCCCTCGATGAACTGCCCGAGGAGCAGCGCCAGGTGTTCGTCGCGCACGAGATCGAGGGTACGAGCTTTAAAGAGCTCGCTGCGGCGACAGGCCTGAGTGTGAACACGCTGCTCTCGCGGAAGCACTACGCGGTCGTGCACTTGCGCCAGCGCCTGCAGTTCATCTACGACGAGTTTAGGAAAGCATCAGGACAGAACAAATGAAGAGAAAATGGATGTTTCGGGGAGTGAAGATCGTGTTTTTTGTGTTGCTGGCCGCGGCAGTGCTCAGCTTTGGGGTGAAGAGCCTGTGGAACTGGCTGATGCCGGCCCTGTTCGGTTGGCACCTAATCAGTTTTTGGCAGGCCCTAGGTCTCTTGGTTCTAAGCAAGATCCTGTTGGGAGGTTTTCGTGCTCCGCGCGGTCCGCACATGCACTGGCGAGGACGAATGATGGAGCGTTGGGCACAGATGACACCCGAGGAGCGGGAAAAGTTTCGGGAAGGGATGAAAAGCCGCTGCGGAGCGGTTAGATCGCGAACGGTCGAGCCGAAGGGCTGAGCCCATGCGAATGAACTTCGGAGAGGTCCTACAGATTCAGGATTTGGGAAACCACCCTGTCGGGACGGTGATAAGCCTGGTAATTCAGGAAAACGCAGCTGCACCCTCGCCACAATTTTGTGTCGCTGGTCCTGCACTGTTATAAGCTGCCCGCAGCGGACTCTTCGCGACACCAGCGCTGCGATGATCCACAGCAGGAGCAGCCATTCAGACCTCGAACAACTGCTATCCCGGTTGTAAACGATGCGTTGAAAACTGGGCCCGAGCGATTGCATTCTAAGGCGATCAGTTGTATGTTGCCGGTCGGCCGGAAACCAAAATGGAAATCCCAGCTGATATGAACCTCAAAATAAGATGCTCCAGTATCGCGAGTGGGTACTGGGCGAAAGTGAGTTCTCTATTTGGAAAGAGTTTCGACGTGCATAAAGTCGCTATGCTTGTGGGGGTTCTGATCGTGGTCGCTCTGGCTGCACCGGCATTGAACAACCGACTCGTCCTTCATGCCGAATCGGCCCCGCTCGGGAACGCCGATGCGGGCAAAGTCTTCTGGCAGGCGCAAATGTGTCAATACTGTCATGGTGTGCGGGCGGAGGGCGCCTGGGGGCCGGACCTAGCGGGCCGTGGCCTTAGCGAGGCACAGATCAAACACGCGCTACGTCAGCCCTATGGGCTGATGCCCGCGTACACGGTAACGCAGGTGAGCGATCAAACCATTGCCGATCTCCAAGCATTTTTCGCTATCCTGCCAAAAGTGGAACAGTTTGGCCCGTGGCGCTGGCAGAGTCCGCCGGCTGACGCACCGGAGGGGCAGCGGTTCCAGAGTGCTTTTGGCTGCGGCCAATGTCACGAACCTGAGCTGGCAATTCCTCGTCGATGGCTAGGCGGCGTGGGCAAGGATGCGGACTTCGTGTATTTTGAGAAGCAGATTTATCAGCATACCGACAAGTACCCACAGGGGAGGATGGGGAACTTCTCCAGAGATCGGTTGCCGGAAATTGTTTTGAGGGAAATCTATCAGTTCATGCTGGATACCGGTTTCCGTGCGCCGATTGACGCCTCGCTCTCGGCCGGGCCGCGCCAGGGCACAAATATCACTTACACACTGAGTGTCGTCAACGACGGCGTGGAGCAGAGGGGCCTCGACGCGGAGAACGTCACGATCTTCATTAGAATCCCTCAGGGAACCAAATTCGTCAGCGCAACGGGCACTGGATTCAAGGGCGTTCGCCCGCTTGCAGAGCTAGGGCTGGAACCGGCTATTGGGAATACGCCCGGCCGGTTTGATTCTTCTTCAAAGCTTCCTGAGCGGGAGAAACCCGACTTCTCAGGCGATGTCGCAGTGTGGGAGGTTCCGCGCATTGCGGCAGCCGAGAGGCAAACCTACACTGTAACGCTCTCGGGACCCACGGCTGAAGTCTATACCCTTCCCGGTTTCGGACCTGCAAGCCAAGCCCTCAGGGGATTCGAAGGTTCGACAGTGTATTGGACCAAGCCCGGAGTTCGTATAGGGCCGCCCCCGCTCTCCTACCGCGATCTAAGATTGCCGGACAAGGGCGATCATGTATTCGTGACGGCGGCGCCACAATAGCTGAGCCTTTTCGGATTCCAATCGCACCTAGGTTCGTCCACGCCCTTTTCAAACAATTGTCATTAGTCGCCCGTCCACCTCTCAAGTGCCTTCGCGTTTTAGACGTGCGATTCGTCGCCTCCTAGCCCGCTGCTAGGATCTTTTCCAGATTACCTAGCACGTGGCGCTAAAGGGTCCTCCTTGGTTGCGGGTGTGACAAACAAATCAGCGCGGACTCGCGGACACTGGTGGCGAATATCGCAAGCTGGCTTGTTGGGTCCGTCTCACCAAGAACAGGGCGAGGAGGATAATCACAATCACAATGACAACAGCATTCGAATTCTTGTTGCGGCGCGGTACGGGCTTGTCGTCCCTAACCCCAAGGTTCGTGCGCGGCCTTCGTCTCATGTTCTAGGCCCCAGTCCCTGCCAAAAAGTCTGTCCGCATTCTAACAATCAAGCTATGCTCCGTGAGAGTCCCGTCGCCGAGGCGAAACCTCCGTTGGGAGGGTGCCGTTCGATTCGTACTGCTCCTCTCTAGCTTTTCTTCGTAACTTCCTTGTACATGACCTCAGTCAAGGTCATGGCCGGTGGATTACCGTTCGGGTTTGGCGCTGGCGGAACGGTGGATTCGCCAAAGGAGGTCTTGATTTCATCGAGAGACTCCCCTTGTGCGGCCATCGCTTTGATCTTGTCCCACTTATCTTGGATGAGAGCCAGTTTCTTCCGCACGTCGTCCTTGGTCATCAGATCACCGTGGCCGGTCACGTAGGTATCGGCGTCGAGGGCGATCATGCCCTTGGCATTCTCGATCCATCCGGCCGCTGAGCCGTTCTTTTCCGCGTGGATCCCAGTGTCGGGGCGGTTGGTCACGAGCAGGTCGCCGCCGAACACAACCTTCTGGTCCGGAAAGTAAACGATCAGATCGCCGCTGGTGTGCGCCGGGGCGAAATGGAGCAGGCGAACACGCACGCCTTCGATGGTCATCGATTCATCCTTGGCGATAGTCTTGGTGGGCAGGCGATCTTGCGGGGCGGGGTTCCGGCCGCCGGCGGAAGCCTCCATCTCCTTCTTGCAGTTCTCCTGCGCGATGATGGTTAAGCCCGGGGGGAAACCGG